>Ga0123356_10003211_pt1 | contig 17169 bp, 13 predicted proteins | sample TergutEmb28metaG_2_FD_92546 | JGI IMG/M metagenome (GOLD analysis project Ga0123356, IMG submission 92546) | Embiratermes neotenicus P3 segment gut microbial communities from Petit-Saut dam, French Guiana - Emb289 P3 | ecosystem: Host-associated > Arthropoda: Insects > Digestive system > Gut ...
GCACCGCCACCAGCCTCGTGGCGAGCGGCGCCACCGGTGACTCGCTCGTGCACCGCTGGGTCGAGTTCAGCAACAGGCTGGTGACCGTCGCGATCTTCGTGGTCGCCGTCGGCATCTTCATCGCTGCCTGGCGCTACCGCGACAACCTCGGGCGGCGGCGTGACCTGCTCTGGCTTGCGGCCGCGCAGCCAGGCGCGATCGTCGTGCAGGCAGTACTCGGCGGCTTCGTCGTGCTCACGAAGCTGAACCCGGCGCTGGTCTCGCTGCACTTCCTGGCCTCGGTGGCGCTGCTCGCGGCCGCGGTGGCGTTCTACGTGCGCTGCCAGGAAAGCCGGGAACCGCCACGACCGCTCGTGGCGCGGCCAGTCCAGCTCATCGCGCTGGGCGTGGTCGGCGCCGTCGCGCTGATGATGACGGTCGGCACCGTGGTCACGGGTACCGGGCCGCTGGCGGGCGCACCGGACGTCGCGCGCTACCCGCTGCCGCTCGAGGGAATCACCCAATTCCACGCTGACATCGGCTGGCTGCTCGCTGGCCTGGGCGTCGCCCTGCTGCTCTGCCTGCACCTTGGCAACGCGCCCCGCCGGGCCGTTCGGATCGCCTGGCTCGGCGCCGGCCTCGTCGCGCTGCAGGGGGCGGTTGGCTACGCGCAGTACTTCTCTGGCCTGCCTGCAGGGCTGGTCTGGGTGCACGTCGCCGGATCGACCGCCATCTGGATCGTGGCCCTTTTCCTGCCCTACTCGCTGCGTGACCGCAGCGCCCTGCCCCCCGTGCGCCCAGCCGAGCCGGTTGCAGAGCACGACCCCGGCGCCAGCCTGCCGCTCTGACCTTCCGGCACCGACCCGGTCGCGATACCGTGTCGGCCATGCCAACGGCTTCGATCAACGGCGTCAGCATCAGCTACACCGACACCGGCGGCGACGGCGCCCCGGTCGTGTTCAGCCACGGATACCTGATGGACTCGTCCATGTTCGATCCGCAGGTGGCTGCCCTCGCCCCGGAATACCGGGTCGTCACCTGGGACGAGCGGGGATTCGGCGGCACCCGGGCCGCGGGCCCGTTCACCTACTGGGACTCCGCGAGCGACGTGCTCGGTCTGCTTGACCATCTCGGCATCGCCCAGGCCGTGCTGGCCGGGATGTCCCAGGGTGGCTTCCTGAGCCTGCGCGCCTCGCTCCTGGCGCCGCACCGGGTGCGCGCCCTGGTGCTCATCGACAGCCAGGCAGGTCAGGAGGACCCGGCGGTCGCCCCGGCCTATGAGCAACTCGAGCAGACCTGGCTCGAGCACGGCCCCGGTCCCGTCCAGGACATCGTCGCCTCGATCATCCTCGGGCCGCCGGACGGGACCGTCGACTACAAGCCGTGGTTCGCCAAGTGGGCGGCGCTTGACCGGGAGGAGCTCTCCTTCCCGTTCCGGGCCCTGATGGACCGGGACGACATCACCGGCAGACTGGGCGAGATCGAATGCCCGGCCCTGATCCTGCACGGCACCGCCGACGCCGCGATCCCGGTGGCGAAAGCGGAGGTCGTGCGGGCAGGCCTCGCCGGGCCGGCCGAGCTCGTCCTCATCGAGGGCGGCTCGCACGCATCCAACCTCAGTAACCCCGATCAGGTGAACGTAGCCCTGCTGGAGTTCCTGCGCTCCCTCCCCTAGCAAAACACCGCCACACAGGCAACCGCGGCGGAGCACGCCCGTGCGACGTACGACCCCGTTTGTTAACCCGCGTCCGGCAGAGTGGGCCAGGAGCGCCGGGATAGGGTCGAAACCGTAACGGCGCACGGGGCGAGAGGGACATAACTCAGCGTGGACAGCCATTTGCGTGCAGTGGCAGACGGGCCGGCCCCAGATTGGTCCGATACAGCCTGGTCCGACACCGACAGGCGAGCAGTTGACCTGATCCGCGTTCTCGCGATGGACGCTGTCGAGCAAGCCGGATCCGGCCACCCGGGCACGGCGATGAGCCTGGCCCCGGCGGCCTACCTGCTCTTCCAGAAGGTCATGAGGCATGACCCGGCTGACCCCGCCTGGCTGGGTCGGGACAGGTTCGTGCTGTCCTGCGGCCATTCCAGCCTCACCCTCTACATCCAGCTCTATTTGTCCGGGTACGGCGTAACGCTCGATGACCTGCGCCGCTATCGCACCTGGGGCAGCATCACGCCCGGCCACCCGGAGCACGGCCTGACACCGGGCGTCGAGACGACCACCGGCCCGCTCGGCCAGGGCATCGCCAACGCCGTCGGCATGGCCATGGCCGCACGCCGTGAGCGCGGCCTGCTAGATCCGGACGCTGCCGACGGCAGCAGCCCGTTCGACCACCACGTCTACGCGATCATGTCCGACGGCGATATCGAGGAGGGCATCAGCCACGAGGCCAGCTCCATCGCCGGCCACCAGCAGCTGGGCAACCTCGTCGTCCTCTACGACGACAACTCCATCTCGATCGAGGACGACACGAACATCGCCAAGTCCGAGGACGTGTGCGCACGGTACGCCGCTTACGGCTGGCACGTGCAGCGGGTGAGCTGGCGGGGTGCCTCCGGCGAGTACCACGAGGACGTGCAGGCGCTGTATGAGGCGCTGCTCGCTGCCAGAGCGCACAGCCAGGCGCCGTCCCTCATCTCGCTGCGCACGATCATCGGCTGGCCGGCCCCGCACAAGCAGAACACCGGCGCGGCGCACGGCTCGGCCCTCGGCGCGGCCGAGGTGGCAGCGACCAAGGAGATACTCGGATTCGACCCCGCGGTCAGCTTCCCGGCCGAAGACGGCGTCGTCAGCCACGCGCGGGCGGTCGTCGATCGCGGCCGCGAAGCGCACGACCGCTGGGACGGCCAGTTCGCCGCGTGGTCGGCAGCACACCCGGAGCAGCGCCGGCTCCTGGACCGGCTGGCCGGCCGCGAGCTTCCGGACGGCTGGGCAGGCGCGCTGCCGTCGTTCCCCCCTGATGCGAAAGGGATAGCGACGCGGAAAGCGTCCGGTGAGGTTCTCAGCGCGCTCGCCCCGGTACTTCCGGAGCTGTGGGGCGGGTCGGCGGACCTCGCCGGCAGCAACGACACCACCATGAAGGGCGAGCCCTCCTTCATCCCGCCGGTGCATCAGACCAGGATGTTCCCCGGCGACAGCTACGGACGGACGCTGCACTTCGGCATTCGCGAGCACGCCATGGGCGCGATCCTCAACGGCATCGCCCTGCACGGGCTGACCAGGCCGTACGGCGGCACATTCCTGGTGTTCAGCGACTACATGCGGGGCGCGGTCAGGCTGGCGGCCCTGATGAAGCAGCCGGTGACCTTCGTCTGGACCCACGACTCGATCGGCCTCGGCGAGGACGGGCCGACGCACCAGCCGGTTGAGCATCTGTGGGCGCTGCGCGCGATCCCCGGCCTGGACGTGGTGCGGCCGGGAGATGCGAACGAGACCGCAGTAGCCTGGCGCACCATCCTCGAGCGCTCCACCCATCCGGCCGGCCTGTGCCTGACCCGCCAGGAGCTGCCGGTGCTCGACCGGTCCGCCGACGGCCCGGGCTTCGCGAGTGCCGAGGGCACCGCCCGGGGCGGCTACGTGCTGGCCGAGGCGGCGGGCGGCACGCCTGGCGTGATTCTCATCGCGACCGGCAGCGAGGTGCCGATCGCGATGGCGGCGCGCGACCTGCTGGACGAGCGCGGCGTCGCGGCCAGGGTCGTGTCGATGCCGTGCCTGGAGTGGTTTGCCGAGCAGGACGAGGCCTACCGCGAGCAGGTCCTGCCGGCAGCCGTGCGGGCCAGGGTCAGCGTCGAGGCCGGCATCGGGCTGGGCTGGCGCGGGTACGTGGGCGACGCCGGGGTGAGTATCAGCCTGGAGCATTTCGGCGAGTCCGCCGACTATCGGAAGCTGTACGCCGAGTTCGGCATCACCGCAGAACGGGTCGCGCAGGCCGCTCTTGACAGCCTGGCCAGGGCAGGCCGGCAGGGGTGACCGCGCACGAGGGCAGGAGCGATTGACATGACAGCACAGAACGACACACTTGCCCAGCTCACCGACCTGGGCGTATCGATATGGCTGGACGACATCAGCAGGGAGCGGCTGTCGACCGGCAACCTGGCGTCGCTCGTCCAGGACCTGCACGTCCGCGGCGTCACCTCGAACCCGACCATCTTCGCCAAGGCGGTGTCGAGCGGGTCGGCGTATGCCGACCAGCTGGCCGACCTGGCCGTGCGCGGCGTCACGGTGGACGAGGCCGTCAGGACGCTGACGACTTATGACATCCGGTGGGCGTGCGACGTGCTGCGGCCGGTGTATGACGCGAGCGGCGGCGTGGACGGTCGCGTCTCTCTCGAGGTGGATCCGCGACTGGCCAGGGAGACCGCCAAGACCATCGCTGAGGCGCGCGCGCTGTGGTGGCTGGTGGACCGGCCGAACCTGTTCATCAAGATCCCGGCCACAGTCGAGGGGCTGCCCGCCATCACCCAGTGCCTGTCCGAGGGCATCAGCGTGAACGTAACCCTGATCTTCTCGCTGGAGCGGTACGGCCAGGTCATCGACGCGTTCATGGCCGGACTCGAGCAGGCCTCCGATCACGATCTGGCCGGTCTCGGCTCGGTCGCCTCCTTCTTCGTCAGCCGCGTCGACACCGAGGTCGACGAGCGGCTTGACAAGATCAGCACCCCGGAGGCCGAGGCCCTCCGCGGCAAGGCGGCGCTCGCCAACGCCAGGCTCGCGTATGAGCTCTTCGAGCAGAAGTCGGCGACGCCGCGGTGGCAGGCACTGGCCGCCCGCGGTGCCCGGCCGCAGCGGCCACTGTGGGCGTCGACGAGCACCAAGGACCCGGCCTTCGCCGACACGATGTACGTGACCGAGCTGGTGGCGCCCGGCACCGTCAACACGATGCCGGAGTCGACCCTGCACGCCACCGCGGCGCACGGCAAGCTCATCGGCAACACGATCGCCGGCACCTACGAGGCCTCGCGCGAGGTCTTCGCTCAGCTCGAGTCCCTCGGGATCGGCTACGACGACGTCGTCCAGGTGCTCGAGGAGCAGGGCGTGGACAAGTTCGCCGTGTCGTGGGCCGAGCTGCTGGAGACCATCACCAGGGAGATGGCCGCGGGCGGCAGCACGGCATGATGCGCAACCCTCTCCGCGACCCGCGCGACAGGCGCATCCCGCGGCTGGCCGGACCGTGCGTGCTCGTCCTGTTCGGCGTCACCGGTGATCTGGCCAGCAAGAAGCTGCTGCCATCGATCTATGACCTGGCGAACCGGGGAATGCTGCCGCCAGGGTTCTCGCTCGTGGGCTTCGCCCGCCGGGACTGGGCGGACGAGGACTTCGCCCAGGTCACGCACGACGCTGTCAAGGCTTACGCGCGCACGCCGTTCCGCGAGGACGTGTGGAACCAGCTGTCCGAGGGCATCCGGTTCGTGCAGGGCGAGTTCTCCGACGATGCCGCGTTCGACCATCTGGCACAGGTGGTGGCCGACCTGGATGCGCAGCGCGGCACCGGCGGTAACTACGCCTTCTACCTGTCGGTCCCGCCCAATGGCTTCCCGCTCGTCGTGGCGCAGCTGCAGCGGTCCGGCCTGTCCACCGCGCCGGCCAGCACCAACGGCTACCAGCCGTGGCGGCGGGTCGTGATCGAGAAGCCGTTCGGCCACGACCTCGCGAGCGCGCAGGAGCTGAACGCGATGCTCGACGCCGTCTTCCCGGCATCGTCGGTGTTCCGGATCGATCACTACCTCGGCAAGGAGACGGTGCAGAACCTGCTTGCGCTTCGGTTCGCCAACGCGCTGTTCGAGCCGATCTGGAACCGTAGTTATGTCGACCATGTGCAGATCACCATGGCCGAGGACATCGGGATTGGCGGCCGGGCCGGCTACTACGACGGGATCGGCGCGGCCAGGGACGTGATCCAGAACCACCTGCTCCAGCTGCTCGCGCTGACCGCGATGGAGGAGCCGCTGTCGTTCGCCGCCGAGTCACTGCGCGCGGAGAAGGAGAAGGTGCTGGCGGCCGTCCGGATCCCGGCCGATCTCGGCACCGGTACTGCGCGCGGCCAGTACTCGGCGGGCTGGCAGGGCGGCATCGAGGTGCACGGGTTCCTCGAGGAAGACGGCATCCCGCCGGACTCCGCCACCGAGACCTACGCGGCGATCCGGCTGACCATCGACAACCGGCGCTGGGCTGGCGTGCCGTTCTACCTGCGCACCGGCAAGCGGCTGCCCACGCGGATGACCGAGATCGCGGTGATGTTCGAGCGCGCGCCGCACCTGCCGTTCGACGCGACCGACACCCAGGAGCTGGGCCAGAACGCGCTGGTGATCCGCGTGCAGCCGGACGAGGGGATCACGCTGCGGTTCGGCTCGAAGGTGCCGGGCTCGGCCATGGAAGTGCGCGACGTGAACATGGACTTCGCCTACGGAGAGTCGTTCACCGAGTCGAGCCCGGAAGCGTACGAGCGGCTGCTGCTTGACGTGCTCATCGGCGACCCGCCCCTGTTCCCGCGGCAGGAGGAAGTCGAGCTGTCCTGGAAGATCCTCGACCCGATCGAGGACTTCTGGGCCGACCAGAGCAAGCCAGACCAGTACCCAGCCGGGACGCCGGGGCCGGACAGCGCCGACGAGCTCATCGCCCGGGACGGCCGGGGCTGGCGCCGGCTGTAGCGCCGGTTGCTGACCGACGGCGGCGGGCGAGAGAGGACACCGAGGATGCTGACCGACCTGACCGATACCACGACGGCCGACATCCGTGCCGCGCTGTCCAAGGCGCAGGGACAGATGGGTGGCCCGGCGACCGGAGTGGTGCTCAACCTCATCATCGTGACCGATGAGTCAGGCCAGCACGACGCCGTGCGCGCCGCCAGCCAGGCCAGCCGCGAGCACCCGTGCCGCGTCCTCGGCGTGATCGCCCGGGAATCCCGCACCTCGTCCCGGCTCGACGCGGAGATCAGATCCGGTGAGGGGACCCCCGGTCAGACAGTGCTGCTGCGGCTCTACGGGCCCATGAGCGAGCATGCGGATTCCGTCATCATGCCGCTGCTGGTGCCAGATACGCCGGTGGTCACCTGGTGGCACGGGCTCATCCCGCCGGTACCCTCGACGCAGCCGCTGGGCCTGCTGGCCCGGCGGCGCGTGACCGATGCGGCGAGGTCCAGGGCTCCCGCCGAGGCCCTCGCCGCGCTGAGCGCTGGCTACCAGCCCGGTGACACCGACTTCAGCTGGACGAGGGCCACGCCGTGGCGGTCCCTGCTCGCCGCCACCGTCGACCAGGAGTCCTCCCCCGTCGCCGGCGGCCGGGTGATCGCGGAACCGGACAACCCGACTGCCGAGCTGCTCACTGCCTGGCTCGGCAGTCGCCTCGAGGCGCCTTTCAGCCGGGAGACGTCGGACGGCCCCGGCATCACCGGGGTCGTCCTCTCCACCGACGCCGGCGATGTCGTGATCAGCCGCCCCGACGGCCGGGTCGCCACCCTGTCGCGGCCGGGTCAGCCCGACCGCCACGTGGCGCTGCACCGCCGCGAGATCGCCGACCTGCTGGCCGAGGAGCTGCGGCGTCTCGACCCGGACGAGATCTATGGGGAGTCACTCGCGCTGGTGGCCGGCATTCCGGCGACCACCGGCTAGCGCCCGCCTCCGGCGGGCGCCGCTGTGGTTGGCTCATAGGCGAACGGCGGTCCGGTCTTGGGGGGTTCACGGGGGGCGTGCCCCCCGTGGGTCCGGTCTTGGGGGGTTCACGGGGGGCGTGCCCCCCGTGGGTCCGGTCTTGCGGGGTTCCCGGGGGGCGTGCCCCCGTGGGCGTGTTTTGCGCGGCAATCGCCGGGTCCGGCCCACTAGGCTCGGTTTCGTGACCGCGCAGTCAGCCGAGCCGGCCGACCACGTCATCATCTGCGGCGCCAACGCGCTCGCGTCGCGAATGGCCGAGGAGCTGACTGCTCGCTACGGGTTAGCTGTGACCGCGATCGTGCCACCTGGTGAGTCCGAGTCGGCTGCCCGGATGCGGGCCATGCCCGGCGTACGGCTGCTCGAGCGATCCAGGCTAGACCGCGACGCGTTCGCGGAGGCCGGCCTGGCCGATGCCCGCGGACTCGCCATCCTGGACGAGGATGACCTCGGAAACGTGCGCGCCGCGATGCGGGCGCAGGAGGTCAGGTCGGGTATCCGGCTCGTCATCGCCATCTTCAACGCGGGGCTCGGCATCAGGATCCGCAGCTTCTTCCCGAACTGCGCAGTGCTCTCCCAGGCCCAGACCGCAGCCCCGTCGCTGGTCGCGTCCGCGCTCGGCGAGCCTGCGCCAAGCCAGGTCCGGCTCGCCGGCCAGACCATGTACGTCACCCGGCGCGACCGGGTCAGGGCAGGCCAGATCATCTGCGGCGTCGCCGCCAGCGCAGACGCCGAGGCACCAAGCCTGCTGCCGCCTGAGGACCCGTCAGCCGGCCTCGTTCTCGCCGTCGCGGACGGCACCCCGCGCAACCCGCTGTCGCGGCGACGGCAGCGCCGTCTGGCGGCCCCGCTCCGGCTGCTACGCAGGGCGTTCGGCACTTCGCTGGGCCTTGCGTTCGCGGCACTGATCGTCGTGCTAGCGGCTGGATTCGCACTCCTCGCCGCAAACCCCGTCCAGCCGACGGCCTCACCCGCCTTCGCGCTCTATCAGACGCTGCTCGACTTCGCCGGCAACGCTGTGCCTGCAACAGCCGCACACGGTCCCGGCCAGCTGCCAGGGGGCAACGAGCTCGCCCAGGTTCTCCTCACGTTTGACGGACTGGCTTTTCTGCCGGTGGTGACCGCCGCGTTCGTCGGCGCACGCATTTCCGGCTCGGTCGACCGCGATCCGCCGCTGATCGGCCATGTCATCGTGGCTGGCCTCGGGACCGTCGGCACGAGGGTGGTCGGGATGCTGCACGATCTTGGCGTCGACGTCGTGGCCGTCGACCACAACAACGACGCAGCCGGGCTGCCTCTCGCGCGCCGCCTCGGAGTACGGGTCATCATCGGCGAGGCGCAGGAGGAGGAAACGCTGCGGGCGGCCGGGATCACGACATGCCAGGCCCTGTTGTCAGTGACGCACAATGAAATTGCCAACCTGGAGACCGCGCTTATTGCCAGGGAACTGGCCGCCGATCCCCGGATCGTGATCCGGCTCTTCGACGACGACCTGGCCGCGTATGTGCAGGCCCACATCAGCAAGTCCGTCTCCAGGTCAACCTCCTACCTGGCGGCTCCGGAGTTTGCCGCGGCCATGCTCGATCACCAGGTGCTGCGGACCATCGCCGTCGGCCGGCACGTCGTGCTGCTAGCCGAGATAACGGTCGGGGACGACGGCGGCGCCGAAGTCGCAGGCGAGCGAGTAGCCGCAATGCACCAGCCTGGCCTGCTCCGGGTCATCGGACTGCGCCGCTCCGGGGGCTCGTGGGTCGACTGGTCGCCTGCTGGTGACTACGTCCTGGCTGCCGGAGACCGGCTCCTCGTGCTGGCCACCAGGGCGGGCCTGTCGGGGCTGCTGCGGCCCGACGGCAGCCTGCCGCCTGCCCGGCCCGACACGCCGGAGGCGGCAGAGTCAGCGAGCCGAGAAATCCCGGTCCAGGGAGCCGCAGCTCAGGAGCCATGACGCCGCGTCTATAGCCTCGCACTCCTCGCAAACTCCCCCAGCGACACCGAAAATGAGTCTCCCCAAAGTGGCCTCATGGGAGTTACGCTCAGGGCATATCTTCCGCGTGGTTCTGATGAGCCAGGTGTGAAGAAACAGAAAGGTCAGCGAGTGGCTATGCAGCTACCGGTACCTGCCACGCGCGGGAGTTGCCCGCCCGGGTTAACTGACCAGGTAGCGCGCTCTCAACAGCCCTCACGAGTGGCCTTTCCACCATCCGCCACGCCTGCCTTGCCCCAGCAGCGTGCTCGTGCCAGGCAGGCACGCCCTTCAGGAGGAATCAGTTGAGCACCACAAGAGAGGATGCTCCCGCTACCTCTGTCTCTGTCGTCAGCACATCCATCGCCGATCCTGCGCCACTCGGGCTTGCGGCATTCGCGCTGACGACATTCCTGCTATCCGCGGTGAACGCCGGCTGGGCGAACAACACATCAGGCCTGGACTGGCTCGGTTACGCCTTCGCTTACGGCGGGCTGTGCCAGCTGCTGGCCGGCATGTGGGAGTTCAAGAACAGGAACGTGTTCGGTTCAACGGCGTTCTCTACCTACGGAGGGTTCTGGATCGGGCTCGGATTGTGGGTGCTGCTGGCCCACGCGTCGTCCAGTCAGAAGGACCTGGGCTGGATCCTGCTGGCCTTCGCGATCTTCAACACGTACATGCTCATGTTCGCCACGCAGCTCAACATGGCTGTCTTCCTTGTCTTCCTGACCCTGGAACTGACCGAGATCTTCCTGTTCATCGGTGCCTTCGCGGGCAACACCACGATCGGCAAGATAGGCGGTTACATCGGCATCATCACGGCGCTCGTGGCCTGGTACACCTCGGCCGCTGGCGTGATCAACGGCATGAAGGGCCGGCCCGTCATTCCGGTCGGCAAGCCGCTGTTCAACCTGTAGTCCAGTCTGGTCTGGCCAGCGAAGGCCCGGGACCGCTAGGTCCCGGGCCTTCGTGCGTGCACCGCGGTCTCCCGGCGCGCTCCACACGGCGGCCCGGATAGCGTGGGGGAATGGATCTTCAGGAACGTCGTCAGCTGGACCTGGCGGCGCGGATGACCAAGGTCCGCGCCCGGGCGAGGCCGTGGCGGTCCATTCTCGCGCTGATCTTCGCCATTGCAGGCGCGACTGCCGCACAGTTCTGGGGCGTCAGCACTATTCCGGCGCATGCGGTGCAAGACGCCCAGGCCAAGGGCCTGCCGGCCTACCGGCTGGTGAGTGCGGTTCCCGGCTTCCAGGTGCAGAAGCTGATCTGGATTTTCGGCCTGGCCGCACTCGTCGTCTTCGGACTGGTCGCCGTTATCGCACTGGCGACGCGGGCGCGATCCGGCCTGCAGCCATTGCTCGGCCAGGCACACGCTGGGGTGCTCCGGTACGTCCTGGTCCTGGCGGGGGTATTCGCGATCGTGACGATCACGCTGGCCATCCTGGGTGTCAGCCCGGATCGGCTCGTCCTGGGCGGCGCCGTCACCGGCGTCCTGCTCGGCATCGCGGCGCAGCAGTCGCTGGCCAATCTGTTCGCGGGCCTCGTCCTGCTGTTCGCGCACCCGTTCCGGGTCGGCGATCACGTACGGTTCCGCGCTGGTGCCCTGTCGGGCGAGATTGACGGTGTCGTCACCGACCTGAGCCTCACCTACGTGCGGCTGGAGACAGATGAGGGCAGGATGTTGCTGCCCAACGCTCAGGCACTCGCAGCGGCGGTGCTGCTGATCCCTGAACCGCACGCCGCCACCAGCGATGCCGTAGCAGACGCGCCAGCCGGGGATGCCTCGGAGGCCGCGAGTTAGCCGGGGTCGGCTCCCTGGTGGCGGACTTTACCTTTTAGTGGTTCGCCTCGTATTTCGCGATGACGTTCGCGGGAATGCGGCCGCGATCACTGACTTCCATTCCGTTGTGCTTTGCCCATGCCCGGATATCAGCACTGCGCTGCCGATGCGCGGTAGTCCGCCTCTTCGGCCTTCCGGCCCGGCCGGTTACCCTCCGGGCCTTCTCCGTGAACCGGCCGACCGCCTCGTCGAACTTGTTGCTATGCCGCTCGCACAGGTCGATCTCATAATCCCGGCCATCAAGGCTGAACGCGCGAGTCATGTGTTCGCCGTCAGGAATCTCTCTCGAGTCGTAGTCGCAGGCGAACGTGACTGAGATCTTCTGAGCCACTGGCGGATCCCCCTTCCCCCGCCAAATCTATGCCCAGCCCAACAGGGCTGTAACGGCGCGCACCGCAGCGCCTCGTTGTCAGATTCGGCCCTCTCACGGAGCACGGCCCGATGCCGGGTGCCACCAGGGATAGTGCAGGTGAACTGCACACTGGCAGGTGCCGCAGCGCAGTTCAGAGGGGGGTTTTCCGGCAGCTGCGGCGCGCTGCCGCGCCAGTAGCATTTCCGCGCCGAACGACCCGTGCTATGCGCCACGCCCGGCGCCGTAGGCTCGGCCTAGAATTCGCGGACGGCTACCCGCCCTGGCGGCTTACCGACGCCGATACTCAGCGCCCCGGGAATAGGCTTCTTCCGGCCCCTGCGACTCGTGATAGCCGCTGGAGTGCGAAACTGGCCGCCTGTCGTCCCGATAACCGGCGTCGTCGAAGTCGTCCTCATAGTCAGTGCCGCCGACCCGGATGTCATTCCGGTATGACTCCTCGCCGCCCTGCACATAAGGCGGAACAAAGCGCTCTTCGGCGTAACCGGAGCCGTCGGTCGGAGCAGCTGGCAGGCCCCCGGTATCGGGCGGGAATCGACTGTCATCACGCCGCGGGGGGCCACCAGGCGGGAAAGCCTGCTGGCCCCTGCGGCTGCCAGATTGGTAATCCGGGCCCGCGTCGGGTCGCGCTCCATCGTTGTATCCGGCTGCCCGGTGCGCACCGGTCTGGTAATCCGGAACGCCAGCGACGTGGCCGCCTGGCGCGTAGTCGGCACCCGCAGGGCCGCCGCGCCGGGCCGCGTCGTCCTCGATGTAGCCGGCCCGACCGTATCCGCTGGGCTGCTGGTCATAACCGACTGGGTCGTGCCCGCCGGCCTCGCCGGCACCGTAGTCACCGGTCGGATAGACAGCGGTGCCGTAGTCAGCGTTCTGGAGGCGCTCAGCGCCGCCTGAACCGCCATCAGGCGGGTAGCGGTAGGGCTCACCGCCGGGACCGGCCTCGTGCCCGCCCTGCTGGCCGGGACCGTCGTAGCCGTAGCCGGCGCCGCCCTGGCCCGGATCGGCGTAGCCGGCCTGCTGGTAGTCAGCGCCGTAGCCCGCCGAGCCATAGTCGCCCGTGGCGCCATAGTCGCCCGTGGCGCCATAGTCGCCCGTGGCGCCATAGTCAGCAGCGGGGTAGTCGGCTCCGGGACCTGGCCTGCCGTAGCCCCGCGCGTAGTCGGCGCCGGGACGTCCGCCGGCTCCGCTGGTCGAGTCGAGCCGGCTGATCTCGTCCGAGTCGGCCGGGTATTCGCCGCGGCCGCGCTCGGGTCCGCGGCGCGACCCGGACACGGGCGGCTGTCCCTGGCCCTGCGCTGACGGACCACGCTGAAGAATCTCGATCATGCGGCTGAGATCACCGATGGGCAGCCGGAATGTCCCCGTGCACATGCCGGCTTGCCAGATGCTGAAGACCGCGACTCCCGTGTCGGCGTACCAGCTCAGCCGCATGCTCCGGGAGTTGCCCCGGACATCGAAGAACACCTCGCCAAGGCGAGGCAGCGGCGCTGCGTCTGACACGGATATGAAGCCTACCGTGATGGGAGGCATGCGACCTGTCGACTTGATGATTACTTATAGTGATCTCTCGCGAGCGGAGCGTTCGCAACTGCGGTGCGAAGTGCTGCAACCGCGGCGTCCGTGCGGTCAGATTCCCGATCCAGGCTGCGCCCCTGGCCAGGCGGGTGGCATGATTGTCCGGCGCGCGCTCGGTTAGGCCACAGGCCACGCGAAACCGGCCGTCGGGAACATCGCGCCACTGTGGCGCGTTGGATCAACCGACGGGGCAATTGCCGTAGCGCGCGAGAAAAGTCGCTCTCGCTCCACCCTACCGCGCCTGGCGGGGTCTAGAGAACGACAGCGAGCCTGGCTGACGGGCGCGCGCGCCTGCTGAGCGTGGCACTGGGGGCTACGCGAGGCACCTAGCGAGCGCGGCATGAGCGCCGTCAGGGCACCAACCGACTGTATGACCTGATGTGACCGTCTTGACCTACGAGGGATACGCGTCGTGATCGCCGATGACCACGACCACTGGCTGAGGAGAGCTGTTGATGTCTGAGGTACGCCGCCAAACCGCCTTGATGCCGCGACCGAACTGGGGCTGGCAAGACGAGGCTGCGTGCCGTGGCCGTGACGTTGTGCTCTTCTTCGGCCCTGACGGCGAGCGCCAGCCGGAGCGCGAGCTCCGCGAGCGCAAGGCCAAGGCCGTCTGCGCGTCCTGCCCGGTTCGCTCCGAGTGCCTGACGTATGCGATCAGCAGGCCAGAAAAGTACGGCACCTGGGGCGGCCTGAACGAGGATGAGCGGTCCTCCGAGCGTCGCCGCCGCATGCGCCGGGCGAACGCTGCCTGAGCATTCCCCCGCACCGTCTGGACGACCATGGTCTGCCCGAGCTGCAAAGGGAAACGGCACGAGGAGTGCCGCGGGGGAAACTGGTGCGACTGCCAGCACCAGCCGCCGGCCCCTCCGGCCGAGGAGCGCCTGGGCTGGATCCGTCAGGGCTAGCCCGCCCGTCCCGGCCCGCGGCTCTGCTGCCCCCGCGGAATACCACCGCCGGGGCGGCGGTTCTCCCGTGCTGGTGGGGGCACACCAGTTAGGCTGCCAGTGCAAGTCGGTTGCCGCGAGGAGGAGCTCAGCGACATGGAGAGGCTTGCCGCGGAGGCAGCTGATGCCCTGGCAGAAGCGCCAGCCGACGAGGTGATTGCCTGGGCGGTCCGCACCTTCGGCCGCCGGATCTGCATCACCTCCTCGATGACGGACGCGGTCCTCGTTAATCTCGTGTCCCGGCACCACCCCGGCGTTGACGTGCTGTTCCTCGACACGGGCTACCACTTCCCGGAGACGATCGGCACTCGGGACGCCGTGTCCGCGGTGTATCCGGTCAACGTGATCAACGTCACGCCGCCGACGACGGTGGCCGAGCAGGACGCAGAGCTCGGCCCGCGGCTCTACAGCCGCAACCCCGACCTCTGCTGCTACCTGCGGAAGGTAGTGCCGCTCGAGGACGCGCTGGGGCCCTACGACGCGTGGTTTACCGGTATCCGCCGCGAGGAGACCGATGCCCGCAGCGATACCAGGGTCGTCGAGTGGGACGCCAGGCGCGAGATGGTCAAGGTCAATCCCATCGTGGCGTGGACCCAGCAGCAGGTTGACGACTACATCGCAGCCAACAACATCCTCGTCAACCCGCTGGTCTTCGACGGCTACCCGTCGATCGGGTGCCGGACGTGCACGTCACGGGTAGCCGACGGGGCAGACCCGCGCAGCGGGCGCTGGGCCGGCACCGCGAAAAGCGAGTGCGGGATCCACACCTGACCTTCGGCCTCGTGGCAGGCGTGCGGAGCGTCCGATTAGTGTCCTAGGCATGACGACTTCCCCGTATGCCACCCACGAGGTGCTCAACCAGGTTCCGCTGCTCGCCGACTATGACGTCGCAGGCGACGCAGCTCTCCTCGACGGGCTGCGGCGGGAGGGCGGGGGCTGGGCCGAGGCCGAGCTGCACGAGCTGGGCTCGCTGGCTGGCGCGGCCGCCACCCAGGACCAGGCGCGGCTGGCGAACGTGCACAAGCCCCTGCTGCGGACCCACGACGCCCGCGGGTACCGGATCGACGAGGTCGAGTTCCATCCGTCCTGGCACTACCTGATGGGCACCGCGGTGAGCCACGGCCTGCACGCCACGCCGTGGGCCGACGACCGGCCGGGAGCGCACGTGGCCCGGGCCGCCAAGTTCCTGGTGTGGACTCAGGCCGAGGCCGGCCACGGCTGCCCGATCTCCATGACGTATGCCAGCGTCGCGGCGCTGCGGCAGGAGCCCGGCCTTGCCGCCGCCTACGAGCCGCTGCTGACCGCTCCTGTCTACGATCCTGGCCTGCGAGTCCCGCTGACCAAGCCCGGCCTGCTGGCCGGCATGGCAATGACGGAGAAGCAAGGCGGATCGGATGTCCGTGCGAACACCACCACCGCCACCCCGGCCGGCGACGGCAGCTACCTGCTGACGGGGCACAAGTGGTTCTGCTCAGCGCCGATGTGTGACCTATTCCTCGTCCTCGCTCAGGCGCCTGAGGGCCTGACATGCTTCCTGCTCCCGAGGGTCCGCCCCGACGGAGCCCGCAACGCGATGCACATCCAGCGGCTCAAGGACAAGCTGGGGAACACCTCTAACGCCTCGAGCGAGGTCGAGTACGACCAGGCAGTCGCCTGGCGGGTAGGCGAGCCGGGCCGAGGCGTGCGCACGATCATCAACATGGTGAGCGCCACCAGGCTCGACTGCGTGCTCGGTAGCGCAGCAGCCATCCGGCAGGCGACCGTCGTCGCGGCGAACTACACAAGCGGTCGCCGGTCTTTCGGCGCCGCCCTGATCGACCACCCGGCGATGACCGGGGTGATCGCCGATCTCGCGCTGGAATCGGAGGCGGCGACCACGCTGGCGCTCCGGCTGGCCGGGGCGGCGGACCGATCCGCGCGCGGCGACGCCGCCGAGGCTGCGCTCCTGCGCATCGCGCTCCCGGCCGCCAAGTACTGGATCTGCAAGCGCGCCCCGCTGGTGACGGCTGAGGCGCTGGAGTGCCTCGGCGGGAACGGCTACGTCGAGGACTACTCAGTCATGCCCAGGCTGCTCAGGGACGCGCCGGTGAACTCCATCTGGGAAGGCTCGGGCAATGTGACCTCCCTGGATGTACTGCGCGCCCTTGCTCGCACCCCGGACGCGGCGGACGCGCTCCTGGCCGAGGTCGACATGGCGGCTGGTGACCAGCGAGTTGCCGCCGCCGCGGCCCGGCTGCGGTCCGAGCTGAAAGAGGCGGCGACCGCAGGTCCGGCCGCCGAGCGCGACGTCCGCAGGCTGGCCGGCCAGATCACCGTAACCCTGCAGGCCGCGCTGCTGGCCCGGCACGCGCCCGCCCCGGTCGCCAGCGCGTTTGCAGCCACGAGGCTGGCGCCTAGCGGCTACGGGCCCGCGATGCCGTTCGGAAGCCTGCCGGCCGGGCTGGATCTGCCGGCCATCGTCGCCAGGGCCGAGACCACGCCGGCGAGCTAACCTGGCCATCTGGGCGCGGGAGCCGATTCCGGCCGCTACCGGCAGGTAAGGTCTACGGATGCAGGTATGGCCGGGTGCCGCGTATCCGCTGGGCGCGACGTGGGACGGGTCTGGGACGAACTTCGCCCTGTTCTCCGAGGTCGCCGACCGCGTCGCGCTGTGTCTCTTCGATGACACCGGAACCGAGACCCGGCTGGAGCTCACCGAGGTCGACGGGTTCGTCTGGCACTGCTACCTGCCTGGCGTCGGCCCCGGCCAGCGCTACGCCTACCGGGTCACCGGTCCCTACGACCCGCGCGCGGGGCACCGCTGCAACCCCGCCAAGCTCCTGCTGGACCCCTACGGCAAGGCAGTCGA
>Ga0123356_10003212_pt1 | contig 17168 bp, 21 predicted proteins | sample TergutEmb28metaG_2_FD_92546 | JGI IMG/M metagenome (GOLD analysis project Ga0123356, IMG submission 92546) | Embiratermes neotenicus P3 segment gut microbial communities from Petit-Saut dam, French Guiana - Emb289 P3 | ecosystem: Host-associated > Arthropoda: Insects > Digestive system > Gut ...
AGCGGCTTGATAGATACGAGGCGGCAGAACAACTACGCTTGGAAAATGAGAGTGGTTTGCCTGTGAAGGCGCTTTGTCATGATAAGCCTAAACAGCTTGAAATGACGGAGCGGAGAGCCAGCACAACAGATCCTGAAGCAGGGTTTCTGCATCGTCCCGGTAAACCACACGGCATGCACTATCTTGACCACCAGAGTATAGATGCGAAAAACGGGATAATCGTGGATGTAGCTGTAACCCCGGGGAATGCGACCGATGCGTCTCCGTATTTAGACAGAATCCAATGTATACGTGATTTTGGGATAACGATAGAAGCTGTCGGTGTTGACAGTGCCTATGATATTAGCCTTGTACATCAGGAATTGTCCGAAAGCAATATAGAGATTTACACTCCTAAAAATAACGAGGTACCTCAGAGTAAGGTTGAATTCAAGAGAGAAGATTTCAGATACGATGACAAGGAAGACGTTTTTGTCTGCCCGGCTGGTAATAGACTTGCGCTGAAACAGCTTAATCGTAGTGAATGGAATGTCTCTCATGAATATTTGGCAAAGAGGCCAGATTGCCGGAATTGTTTGTTACGGGAGAAATGCCTTGCCCCAAGCCAGAAATGCCGACGTTTACAGGTCAATATTTTTGAAGCTGCGGTCAAAAACAGTCACAAGAAAGACGGTGCGCCGGAACATAGGAGAGCCTTAGCACTACGGCAGATATGGTGAGAAGGTACATTCGCAGCGCAGAAAGCTAGGCATAACTTACGGCGGTTACATCGTCGTGGTCTTAAGGCCGCCGAAGAACACTGCCTATTATCTGCCGTAGCGATAAATCTCAAGAGAATGGTGAAATGCATGAGGGAGAAGCCATCGCACTTTTACCATGGTGCCAGCTTATCTTTCAAAAGTGCACCTATTTACATTGGTTTCACGCTTTTCCCGACAAATGCATGACTTTGTCAACAGCTCCATTTTTACCCCGTTGCACGATGAGAGAAGTGATTATTCAGCCCATTTTCACCATATGTTTTTGGGTATACGCCTTATACCAAAGATTGCTATCACGGCTCATTTGTGTTAGTATCCGTAGTTCCCAAAGCAATCACAAAAAGGGGGGATACTATTTTGCTTAAGATCTATTTAATTGACGTTACCAATCGCGATGGCGTACAAACTGCACGGTTGGGCTTATCCAAACTCGAAAAGACCATGATAAATGTCTACCTGGACGAAATGGGAGTTTTTCAAAGCGAATTCGGATTTCCAACCACACGCCACGAGCAATACTACCTGCAGGCCAATCTGGAGATGGTGCAGCAGGGCATACTTAAAAACATAATACTCAGCGGATGGATTCGTGGTATCGTAGAAGATGTTGAACTTGCCGTAAAGAGAGTGCCAGGCATCAAACATCTCAATCTGTCGCAGTCCACATCAAACCAGATGATAGACGGCAAATTTCAGGGGCGTAAAACGCGCGATGATATCATAGGTGAGATGACCGCTGCGGTGGATGCGGCACTTTCCCACGGCATACAGAGTGTCGGGGTAAATGCCGAAGACGCCTCACGTACCGACGTAGACTTTCTTGTCAAATACGGGCAGGCTGCCAAAGCGCATGGGGCAGCACGTCTGCGCTATTGCGATACGCTCGGATATGACAATCCATTCTCCATATATGAAACCGCCCGTACGCTGGCACAACAGGTGCAACTTCCCATCGAAATCCACTGCCATGGTGATTTGGGTATGGCGGTTGCAACCTCAATAGCCGGTGCCAAAGGCGCAATTGATGGAGGGCAGGACGCGTATATCAACACTACCGTCAATGGTATCGGCGAACGTGCCGGCAACGCTGATCTGGTTTCGGTTATTCTCGCTATCACCAAGTCAAAAGACTTTGGCAAGAAATATCAACTCGCAGGCGACGTCAAGCTGGACACAGCTTGGAAGATCGCCCAATTCTCAAGTTATGCTTTCGGAGTGGAAATCCCCATAAACCAGCCGGGTGTAGGTAAAAACTGCTTTGCGCATGCCTCCGGTATACATGCCGACGGCGTGCTTAAGGATCCTCAGAATTATGAACTCTACAGCTATGAAGAGTTGGGACGCGGCGAACCGGTGCTGGTGGAAACAGGGCGCGAAATTTGCACCGGACAATACAGCGGCATATCCGGCTTTCGCCACGTCGTAGACGTACTATCCAATAAAATTCCGGAGGATATCACCCTGCCGGAAAGCAAAGAGGAAGCCAACAAGATACTTGAACTTGTACGCTATGCCAACGTGGAAACGCATAAGCCACTGGTAGAAGATGAGTTAATGTTTATCTGCCAATATCCTGATATTGTGCGCAAGCTGCTCACCATGGCGCCATTGGCATAACCGGTACTTACAGCACCTATTTCGTAATATTCTTCTTTTGTTCTCATGCTCACGCCCGCGTCTTTCTAACCGCATCCAGTTTCGACTGGAAAGTAACGTAATGCGGAAGTTTCAGATGAGATATAAAGCCGTTCATTTCCAAGCTGTCACCATGCATTAATACGAACTCTTCATTTTGAGTCGGATATGGGCCGCCGTGATCAAGCTCTCGGTCAATGACAGCCATGGAAATCGCCTTGGTCTCATTTCTGCCGAAAACCGCACCATAACCGACGGCCAGTTTCAATTGTTCCTTATCATCTGCCTTGTTAAAACATTCCACCTCTGTGAGCAATACCTCGCCTATATAAATCTCCTCTTGCTCATCCAGCGGATACGGCACACAAAGCTCCACATACAATCAGCAATGCCGCCAGTGCCTGGAAAATCCTGCTCTTTCGCATGTGTTTTTTCATTTCTCCTTATTTTTTGTTTTAACAGTCGACTTTTTACTGTTGCTGATATTGTAAGGTCCATTTGTAAAACCAATACTCATTTTTGTAAAAACCATGTAAGATTAATGTGAAATAAAGGTAAAAGAATGACTGCTCCATGGTCATTACGAATGGTTATTGATTTTTGAAGCGTGTCGCAAAGGAGCATTTACCACTGTTAATTTCCGCCGCAGTTTACGCCACCAGGTTTTTGCCGGCGCATTCTTTCAGTTGACAGAAAACAAAACTCCGAAAAAATGGAATGCGATGTCACATTTTCGGAGCCCGCAGGATTTGCGGTATGGCTGGTTGAGCAAGTTCATGAAATTTGCTGCCATTGGATGGGGTGTGTAGATAAGTTCGAACAAATAGCTAACAAGTGCTCTTTGTACTATCATATAGGGTATGAAAGACGCGAAAATAACATTGGAGCCTATAGGCTACGTGCGTAACGCTGTCAAGAGCACGCCCCGACCTGAGCATGACTGGAGCGGCATAGTGTCTGAAATAGAAATACTGCCATCATGGCAAGATGGCTTAGCGGAACTGGGGCAATTCTCGCATGTTACAGTGATCTACTGGGCGCATCAGGCCACTGATAAAACAAAAATGGCCTTGCGTGTGTTTTTTCGCGGCGAGCCAACGCTGCCAAAAGTAGGCGTTTTTGCATCCCGTTCGCCTTACCGTCCCAATGCGTTGTGCCTCAAAGTGGCAAAGCTGTTATCCGTTGAGCGCAATATATTGCAAGTGCAGAATCTTGATGCATTGGATGGCACGCCGGTACTCGATATTAAGCCTTTCATTCCGACAAGTGACGCACCATTAGATGCGCATGTGCCTGACTGGAGTCGGCGTAACAGTGAAAGCCAACAACGTCGCTGAAAGCGTGCGCCGCATATACCAAAAGCCTGTTTGAGCGCATCGTCCCGCAGTGTTGTTTGAGCAGCTTATGCTCGCATGCCGGCAGAAAGCCGAACTCAGTCGACTGACGTGCGGTTAATCCACGTTTGCCGGTCGCGAATATCGCGGTCAAAAAGCAGCCGGTTAAGCAGCAGTTCTGCCAAGGGTATGTCCCTGCTGATGGAAACGCGCGAGCCGATCAGGCGTTTCATGGCTCCCATTGAAGCGATAACAAAAAGACCAATGGTCACGGCCAGTCTGTCTTCTGCGCCAATGCGGGATGAGGCAAACCAACTCCAGGCAAACCAACTCCATAACGGAAGCGTCAGAAAACACATAAAAACACCGACGGCCATCTGCTTGAAAACAGCCGGGAAGTAGGCTGTGAACAATATAATAAGTCCCAAAAGCGGCGAAACGGCAAAAATTACACCAAGTGTGGTAATCATACCCTTTCCGCCATGAAAGCCGATGAAGACAGACCAGTTATGCCCGGCAACAGCGGCAAGTCCGACGGCCATCTGCTGCCATACCTCCATACCCAGCCAATAAGCAATGAAAAAGGCCAGAGTGCCTTTTCCCATGTCGAATAACCCCACCGCTATGGCAAGCCACTTGGATGTTGTCTGCGCCACATTGGAGGAGCCCACATTACCGGTGCCGATTTTGCGTATGTCAGCACCAGTGGCCCACCTGACACACAGGTACGCCGCCGGTATGGAGCCTAACAGGTAGGCCCCTAGCAGTAACAAAACAAACCTAAGCCACAAATCCATCTTTTAATCCAAATAAGGCGGCAATTTTATGCCGCGCTCACGCGCTGTCTGAATAAGGCTCTCACTGCACTCAGCAGGCACACCGGCGTCCCCAAGAAGAACCTCCGTTGCATCGTCAATGCCGTGGAAATCACTGCCGCCCGTGGTAATCAGGTTGAAACGGCGCGCCAAAGCCAGAATATCAGCGCGCTGCTCGGATGAATAATTCTTATAGTAGCACTCCAAACCAGCCAGCCCGCACTCAACCAGGCGGGATAACAAAGGCACAACGTCACCTGCGTAGGTTGGGTGCGCCAGTACGGGCAATCCACCGCTTTGCAGTATTAAGGCCACCGCTTCCTCAGGCGTGACTTTTATGCGTTCCACATAGGCAGGACAACCCTGCCCCAGGTAGCGCACAAAGACCTCCTGAAATGAGGAAACATAACCCTTCTCCATCAAAGCCTGCGCAATATGCGGCCGACCGATGCTGCCGTCACCTGCCAGTTGTTTAACACGCTCAAGACTAATATCCAGTCCCAAATCATGTAGCTTTGCCACCATGGCAAAAGCGCGGTCGTGCCGGGAGTCATTTAGTGCTGCCATTTGCTGTAAAAAGTGAGCATCCGACGTGTCGATAAAATACCCCAGTACATGCACTTCACTGCCCGGGGCGTGCGTACTGATTTCCACACCGGGAATGATTTTCAAAGAGGGGACGTCTCGTGCCGCAACCTGTGCCTCAGCCACGCCGCCTACCGTGTCATGATCGGTGATAGCCAGCAGCGTCAGACCGCTTTGCGCTGCCAGCCGCACCAGTTGCGCTGGCGTAAAGCGACCGTCTGATGCATTCGTATGCACATGCAGGTCGATTTTGGCATTCATACAGATACGTCTCCTGCTATATGCGGGCAACCGTGGATTGAACATAAATTGGCATATTCATTACACGTTCACAACGTGCTGCAGTCTTTCAATGCCTGTGGCATGCCCGCTACGTTCGTCTATGTCCGTCAGTATGGCATTGAACACAACCCTGTGCTCATTCGCCACCATCATGCGATGCGGTATTTGTGTCAGAAAGCGCTGCAGCACAACCTGATTGTCATCACCGATGATGGAATTGAGCGGACCGGTCATGCCGATATCCGTGACAAATGCCGTACCCCCCGGCAATACCTGCGCATCAATGGTACCGACATGCGTGTGTGTGCCCAAAACAGCACTTACGCGCCCGTCAAGGTAGCGCGCCAAAGCCATCTTTTCTGAGGTGGCCTCGGCATGAAAATCGATGATTATTGTTTTTACCTCAGGCGAAAGCTCCGTCAGTAACAGATCCATACCGCGGAAAGGGTCGTCATAGCTGGCGGTAAAAAAGGTGCGTCCGATGAGATTGACCACTGCTACATTGTCAATGGTGAAGTATCCCTTGCCCGGCACGCCCGGCGGATAATTCAACGGACGAATGATCGGCACGCGTCCGTCAAGGTACGGATAAATATCCTTCTGCGCCCAGATATGATTGCCCGATGTGATGACATCAACCCCGCATTGCAGCAACTCCTCCGCCGTAGACGGAGTGAGACCAATGCCGCCGGCCAAATTTTCGCCGTTGGCCACCACCAGGTCGATACTAAGATCGCCTTTCAGGTCCGGCAAAACCGCTTTAACGGCATCGCGCCCCGGCTTGCCGATGATATCACCAATTGAAAGTACTTTCATAAAACAAGCTACTTGGCAAAATCGGTTGCACGAGTTTCGCGAATAACGGTAACCTTAATCTGACCCGGATAGGTGAGACTCTCCTCAATCTTTTTGACGATATCGCGCGCCATACGCATGGAGGCAAGGTCATCCACCTCCTCAGGCTTGACTAAAATGCGCACCTCGCGCCCTGCTTGTATGGCATAGGCTTTCTCAACTCCCTTAAACCCGTCGGCAATTTCCTCGAGGCTCTTAAGCCGCTTGAGATAGCTTTCCATGCTTTCGCGGCGTGCACCCGGTCGGGCGCTGGAAATGGCGTCAGCCGCCGAAACCATGAAGCCCCAGACGCTGATATCCACCACGTCAAGGTGATGCTCGGCCACACCGCGCACCACATCCTTGCTCTTATCCCACTGCTTTACCAAATCGGCGCCGATGCTGGCATGCGTACCCTCAACTTCACGATCCACTGCCTTGCCCAGGTCATGCAAAAGTCCGGCCTTTTTGGCAATGACAACGTTGGCGCCCAACTCTGAGGCGATCATGCCGCAGATGCTGGCAACCTCCATGGAGTGAGCCAGTACGTTTTGACCATAACTGGTGCGGTACTTAAGCCGCCCCAGAAGTTTGATGAGTTCAGGATGCAGTCCGTGCACACCGACCTGGAAGACGGCCTGCTCGCCGGCTGCCACCATGGTTGCTTCCACCTCTTCACGTGCCTTGTTGACCAACTCCTCAATACGGCTGGGATGTATGCGCCCGTCAAGAATAAGCTTGGTGAGTGCCTGACGTGCTATTTCGCGCCGTACAGGATCAAAACTGGAAATGGTTACCGCCTCAGGGGTATCGTCAATGATGAGATCCACACCCGTGGCCTGCTCCAGGGCACGTATGTTACGTCCTTCGCGCCCAATCAAACGACCCTTCATTTCATCGCTTGGCAAGGGCACTGTCGAGGCGGTGATTTCGGCCACAACCTCGGAGGCATTGCGCTGAATAACCGACGAAAGGATGTCGCGCGCCCGCTCGTCAGCCTCATCCTTTAACTGCTGCTCCCATTCACGCAGGCGTCTGGATGACTCTGTGCTCAGTTCTTCAGACATCTGCTCCAGCAAGATTTGCTTAGCTTCATCACACGAAAGACGTGAAACAGCCTCGAGTTCTTTCAGTTGCTTTTCCTTGATCCCCTTCAACCCTTCGCGGGCAACCTCCAACTCTTTCTCTTTCTGATCCATCTGACGATGGCGGGCCTCAACCTCATCCAGCTTGTTGTCAAGATGAGTTTCTTTTTGCGCCATGCGGTTTTCCTGCCGCTGCAATTCGGCACGACGTTCACGTGCTTCATTTTCAGAGTTAACACGGCTCTTATCAATTTCAACACGCGCATCCGAAATAATGTTCTTGGACTCATTACGTGCCTCTGCCAGAATTCTGGCAGCACGCTTCTGCCCCGCACGAATTTGGCGGTTGGCATAAAAGCCGCGCGACATTAAAACGGCAATTCCGCCGCATACCAAACCGATAATAAAACCTGCCAAAATGCCAAGCACTGTATCAACCATATGTTCTACTTAACCCCCATTTCCTATTATCCCTAAATACCTGTTAGGGAATGTTTTATTAGTTATTCCAAAAGTCCTTCTTTTTCATGGACAATTTCCTGCCACAGGCGCCTTACACTGGGTCTAATTGCGTCATAATCATAGCCACGCCGCATCAAATATTGCGCAAGCTTGAGGCTGAACTCTTTATAATCACACCCGCGCAACAGGCGCGCTTTTTTCAGCCCGGCCATATAGGCGCTTTCGCCATCATCGATGGCAGAAGTGGCCTCCTGTGCCACGTCCAATGCCACACCCTTGCGGCGCAATTCCGCCTGAACCAAACGCTGCCCCCGCGGGCGAAAAGCCTCGCGGTTTTCAGCCCAATAGCGCGCAAACGCAGCGTCGTCCACCACTCCGCTCAGACGCAGGTGATCAAGCGCCTGCATTATAACACCACAGGCAAATCCTTTTCGCGTCAGGCTCTGGCGCAGATCAAACTCGCTGCGCGGACGGAATGATATTAGGCGCTCTGCGGCGCAAATTGCCATACGCAACTTATTTGCCTGAGACAACTCCTCAATCTGCGCGTCATCCAACTCGTTTTTCGGGCGCAGTCCTGCCTCCAAAGCCACAGCGGGCTCAAGGCTGAAAGCATATTGTCCATCCAGATAAACTTTCACCTTTGGAGAGCGACCTTTGCTACCTACCAAGCGTGTTATAAGTGCCACATAAACCTCATAAAAACAAAATAAGCCGAGACACTGACGCGCCTCAGCTTAATCACCACAGGTAACAGACCACAAACCCCTGTTCGTCAGGGGTGTAGCCGGTCATTCATTTTCGGTTAAACCGACGTTGCTGGAGGTGACAGCTGTAGCCCTTACCTTTTGCTCAATTTCCCGAGCCACCTCGGGGTTTTGCGCGAGGTAATTCTTGGCGCTCTCTCTACCTTGTCCCAGGCGAACGTCACCATATGAGAAAAATGCCCCTGCTTTCTTTATGACATCCAGCTTAACACCCAACTCCACCAAATCACCCTCACGGCTGATACCGCAAGAGAACATGATGTCAAACTCAGCCACACGGAAAGGAGGCGCTACCTTGTTTTTAACGATTTTGGCTTTAACATGCGTGCCAGTTGCCTTGTCGCACTGCTTGATGGTCTCAACCCTGCGCAGGTCAATACGTATCGAACTGTAGAACTTAAGCGCGCGCCCGCCGGGGGTTACCTCCGGACTGCCGTAAACAACACCCACCTTTTCACGAAGCTGATTGATGAAGATTACAGCGGTACCGGTGCGTCCAATGGTAGCGGTAAGCTTACGCAAAGCCTGCGACATCAAACGCGCCTGCAATCCTACGTGGGCATCGCCCATATCACCCTCAATTTCAGCACGGGGCACCAGCGCCGCAACGCTATCAATCACAATGACATCAACAGCATTGGAACGAACCAGTGTCTCGCAGATTTCGAGGGCTTCCTCCCCTGTGTCGGGTTGTGAGATTAGCAAATCATTCAGATTGATTCCGCATATTTTGGCGTAATTCGGGTCGATTGCGTGTTCGACGTCAATATACGCCACCTTGCCGCCCAGTTTCTGTGCCTCAGCAATAATATGCTGAGCCAAAGTGGTTTTGCCAGAGCTTTCCGGTCCATAGATTTCGGTTATGCGACCGCGCGGAATCCCGCCTACACCCAGCGCTATATCCAGTGCTATCGAACCACTGGGGATAACAGCTATCTGAGCAGGTGTGTTGCCATCACCAAAACGCATTATAGCGCCCTGACCAAATTGCTTTTCAATCTGGTCAATGGCTAACTCAAGTGCCTTGTCTTTCTCTGTGGTCATATTCGCCTGCCGACATAATACCATAGCCCGCGCAAATGTTACAAGGTGTCGTACAAAGCCAAATCTATTTGAGCCGTACAATTGCTATAAGCACTTTGAGGTGATAATATCAAACAATCAGAGCAGTTAAAAATCAATAGTCCAAAATGTATTACAAAACCGAATCGAGTATGCAATTGAGCACACGACCAAATCCCACCAAATGCCACGGAACGATTTTCAACTGGGGCGAGCGTACTTTCGTCATGGGGATTATCAACCTCAGTCCGGATTCCTTTTCAGGCGACGGACTGCTTTCGACAGATGCCGCCGTAGAGCAGGCATGCAGCTTTGCATCGCAGGGAGCAGATATAATCGATGTGGGAGGTGAGTCCACGCGCCCCGGCTCAACCCCTATCCCCAGCGCAGAAGAAATTGACCGTCTGGTGCCCGTCATCCAGCATATTAGCCGAAGGATTGACGCGCCGGTTAGCATCGACAGCTATAAATACGATGTTGTGCAGGCGTGCCTGCACGCCGGTGCTCATATAATTAATGACATATGGGGGCTGCGACACGACCCGCGCCTTGCCGAGTTGGCATCTGAGTACAGCGCGCCAATCATACTTTCCTCAAACCAAACAGCACAGCCATGCACGGGAGATATTATGGAGGCAATAAAGGCGGACCTAAGCCGTGCCATAGACATATGCCACCGGGCTAAAGTGCCCGATGAGCATATCTTGGTTGACCCGGGGATTGGGTTTGGTAAAACACAGGTGCAAAATCTTGAAATTGTGCGCCGGTTAGATGAGTTGCACACGTTGGGTTATCCCATCGTATTGGGCACGTCGCGTAAAAGCATGCTCGGCGCCGTACTCGAGCAATCGGCAGACAAGCGGCTACCCGGCACGGCAGCAACCTCAGCGATTGGTATTGTGCAGGGAGCCGATATCATCCGCGTGCATGACGTGCATTTCTTAGCACAAATGGCTAAAATGTGTGATGCAGTGATACGAGGAGGTTAATTGTGAGTACTGAATCTGTCTCGGTATATTTAGGGCTGGGCTCCAATATTGGGGAGCGTGAGCAAAATTTGAATGCCGCATTGCATTTCATCGCTCAAAGGCTGAATGTGGACCAGTTGTCATCCGTATACGACACGGCACACGAGGACAACCCTGACCAGCCGCATTTTCTTAACATGGTGGCACATGCCTATACCTCGCTTGAGCCCCTGCCTCTGCTGACGTTGCTGAAAGGCATTGAAAACAAGCTGGGACGCACCCCTGCCAAACGCTACAGCCCGCGTACTATTGACATAGACATTCTCTATTACGGCAACCAAATACTCAATACACCGGAACTTACCATTCCGCATCCGCGCATAACCGAGCGCGCTTTCGTACTGACGCCGCTGGCAGAAATCGCCCCCAACTTAACTCATCCATTGAGCGGTAAAACAACCAGTCAAATGCTGGCACAACTCAAAAAAGGGGTTCAGGGCATTTTCAAGTTCACCGAGCCTCAGGCAGAAAAGGTCAAGACTGATGTACCAAATAACGGTTGAGCAACACTTTGATGCCGCGCATGCCCTGCGAGGATATCAGGGGCAATGCGAGAATTTGCACGGGCACCGCTTCAAAGTGCTGGCACGCATACAGGCAGATGAGTTGAATGAAATCGGGCTGGCGTATGATTTCCGTGCGCTAAAGGCACACCTTGGTCATGTGCTGGAAAAATTCGACCACGCCTATCTGAATGAGGTTGCCCCATTCGACCGCATCAATCCATCATCGGAAAACATAGCCCGTACCATTTATGATAAACTGGCGCCCTGCATCGAGGGCGTTAAACTGGTTTCTATAGAGGTGTGGGAGTCACCGGAAAGTGCCGCGGAATATCGTCCGTCGTAACACACCAGAGGATATTTTATGAGAAGAATTATTGTCGGGTCGGTTGCTGCTTTTATGGTGGTCATAATCTGTATGGCTTATTTCGGCACTGTAAATAGTCGCGATATTAAATGGAATCAAATGCCGGATGGCATATTATATGAGGTCTACATTGCCGGCAATACCTGGCCTGATCGTTGTTATGCCAGCACATATGAGATTATTGATACTAAAACAATTAACTTCCCTGAAGGATACTGGGTGTTTGAGCCGAGCAAAAAACTCTTCGGCAGCACGTCTTGGGTATATCATCAGGCCGAAACCAAAGGCGACGAAAACCACCAGTATACCGTCACGCGTATTAGCACCACCGTCAAGGAATAATTTTCTGTTGCCGTGGCAATACCTATGTTACCAATGCATATCTCATTGTAAAAAAGTTGCATTGTATTACGCTTTGTGCCAAAATATGCTCGCGAATATTTCCGTATCATAACGAAATGCAATTAAGTTCAATAGAGGTCACGCGTACGCAGGCAAGTTCTCACGGGTTAAACTCGTGGGCTGTGGTCATTTCTCGCGCATGCAATCTACTTGCCCCATTTTTGCTCTACTCTTTTTTCTTTCTCATTATTTAAACCCGAACAAAAGGCACACCTCTCTTTTAAAAGAGAGGTGTGCCTTTTAATTATCTGAGATTACAAGTTGCTCTTAAGCAGCTTTTGATATATGGACCGACTCAATTTAAAAATATTAAGGAGGATTCAATGGAAAAAACTTCATCAGGGCTTCAGGAAAATGTTGCAGGTCTTTTGTGCTATATATTCTGGATTGCCAGTATCTTTTTTCTGCTGACAGAGAAAGAGAATAAAACTGTACGCTTTCACGCTATTCAATCTCTTTGCTTATACGTCGCAGCAATTGCAATATCAATTGTGATATCCATATTGAATGTCATATTTATGGCAATCAATGCTTCGCTTGGTTTTATAAGTATGCTCTTATGGTTTGTCTTTGGTTTTGGAATATTCATCATTTGGGTACTCCTCATAATCCGTACATATCAAAGCAAGCTGTGGCAATTACCCATCATTGGTAATATGGCTGCCAAGTGGGCCGGTATCTAGAAATTTAGGTAATACATAGAATGAAAAGAAAACTTTTGGCATTGGCTTTTGCTTTGGTACTGGCGCTTTCGCTTGTCGCTTGTGGCGGCGGTGGAGGCGGCGGTAATGGCGGAGGCGGTAGCAGCGACAAGTTTGATTACGACAATGGTGGCGCCTATGTTGCGAGCCATCTCACAGGTAATTATTCCATCACATACAGGTATACATATGATGGAGATGATTATCTTGACGTAACTTTCACAAAAACATCCGCTGGATACTTCTATGGCCTGAATGATTCTGGCTTTTTGTACATCAAAAACGGTGATAAGTTCGACACATACTGGGACTTAGGCGATGGTTTTGAAAAGTCAGATTTTTTTGACCCTATTACAGAGAATGAGGTCATGGAAAAAATGCTTTTCTTTAATTGGATGTGGTACTACGATGACTATTCATCCGACATGAAAAAAGATGGAACTCAAACAATTGCAGGTCGTAATTGTGACAAATACACGTATCAAATTGCTGGCTGGGGTGTGGCCTATAAGCAAGTCGTTTGTATTGATAAGCAAACCGGTGTTTGTCTTAAGTGGGCTTTTGACATGGCTTCAGTCCAAGGAAGCGGCAGTTTTTCCTTCGAGTGCACCGAGTTTAAAACAAGCGGTGTAACCCTTCCGGCTTACAACTAGTTATCACTAATTTGGTAAAAAGCAAATAGTAAACCGCTCATTAGACGATGAGCGGTTTACTATTTTGAGAGGGTATATGGGTAGCAATTCTGCTCAAAGCGCTCCTCTGCACCTGAGCTCTAATTCAAGCAAAAGACATGTCACATATCACAGGCAAAAACACACTCTGACAAACAGGAAATAGGCTCACGATCATCGCAGCGTAAAAATCAGCCAAAAAGGAATATCATGCTAATCAGTTCAAATAGGCATCATTGCATCACGCTCGTGTTCTATCCTCAAAACGCCTTTTGTTAAGCCAAAAAGGCGCATTTGACCACAGCCACATACCTTGCTATAATTACCTTTCGTCAATCGGAGGTGCTATTATTTACGCAATAATTGAAACTGGCGGAAAACAATACAAGGTCACTCCCGGCAAAAGTGTTCGGGTTGAGGCGCTGGCAGTTGATGACGGCGACAACGTGGAACTTGATCGTGTGCTGGTTATCGGCGACGGCGACAAACTGATTGTAGGCAAGCCCATTATTGAGGGTGCCAAGGTGGTCGCTACTTCCAATGGCAACGGCTTGGGTACAAAAGTCTATGGCATGAAATACAAAGCCAAGACGCGCTACAGCCGCCGCATTGGGCATCGTCAGGTATTCACCGAGCTCACAATCAACAGCATCAGCGGTGCCGGCATGCAGTCCGGTGCAGAAACCAAGGCGGAAAAGCCCGCCGCGAATGAAGAGGTAACTGAAAATGGCTCATAAGAAAGGCGCGGGGACTTCCCGTAACGGACGCGACAGCAAGCCTAAGATGCTCGGCGTAAAACGTTTTGGCAGTGAGGCTGTTACATCCGGCACTATTTTGGTACGTCAAATGGGTACCCACATCAAACCGGGCAACAATGTGGGCATCGGTCGCGACCATACCATCTATGCCACAATCGACGGCGAGGTCAAGTTTGAGCCTGCCGGCAAAAATCGCAAAAAGGTCTGCGTTTACGCTGCTGAGAATTAAGCCATGAAAGATACGATTCATCCGAAGTATTATGAAGATGCCAAGGTAAGTTGCTCCTGCGGTGCCACTTTCACGACAGGTTCAACCAGAAAAGAACTTCGTGTGGAGCTTTGCAGTGCCTGCCATCCTTTTTACACAGGCAACAAACGCATCGTAGACACCGCTGGACGCGTTGAGCGCTTCAATCAGCGCTATGCCAAGAACGTCCAGAAATAAGGCAACTCAACAGGATTATTACCAGAAAGGAGCGGGGCATTTAACCGCTCTTTTTTGTTTAGAGGATTTCACTATGGCAGAAAAATTCAGATACGGCGGACAGGCGGTAATGGATGGGGTGATGATGCGCGGAGCCAAAACCCTCGCCACCGTAGTACGCCGTCCCAACGGCACTTTAGCCAAAAAGGTACATCCTCTGCACTCCATCTATACAGGACGCTGGCGCAAAATACCATTCACGCGCGGCGTTATTGCCATGCTTGAGGCTATGATTTTGGGCATGGAGGCTATTTTCTTCTCCACCAATGTTGCGCTGGAGGATGCCGAAAGCACAGATAGCCCTGATGCGCAAAAAGAGGGCTCTTCCATCAGCAAGCCGCTGCTGTGGGTTATGATGCTTATATCATTGGGCTTGGCTGTCGCATTGTTCTTCATCCTGCCTCTGTTTCTGTCAAATTTGATTCTGCGAGGACAGGGGGGCAGTTTGCTCTTCAACCTTATGGAAGGTGTCATACGTCTGCTGATATTCCTGGCTTATCTTTGGGGCGTCAGCTTTATGCCGGATATCCGCCGCGTATTCTCATACCACGGCGCAGAACACAAAACCATCCACGCCTATGAAGCCGGTGATGAACTCACGCCAGCTAACGTGCAGAAGCACACAACAGCTCACGTGCGCTGCGGAACTGCTTTCCTGCTGGCCGTCATGCTAATCGCCATACTAATCTTCGCTCTGGTAGGCAAGCAGGTGCTTTGGCTGTTGATATCATCCCGCATACTGCTTATGCCCGTGATTGCCGGCATAGCCTTTGAAATCACACAGTATGGTGCGCGCCACATGGACAACATCCTTTTGCGCTGGATGGCAGCCCCCGGGCTTTGGCTGCAGAAACTCACCACGCGCCAGCCGGATGACCGGATGGTTGAGGTGGCCATTGCCGCACTCAAAGAGGTACTGATTGCCGACGGTGTCATTCCGGCTGAGACTGAAGCGGTTATTATTTCAGCTGAGCCGCAACCCTAAGCGGCAAACCAAAAGCCAAATCCCACCCCCTGTTTTTGCGACAGGGGTGGGATTTTTGTATTTACCCGGGTTAATAACAGATTTTACAAAGCCGCGCTATTACGCCAGATCTGCTGCTGTGAGGCGACGGTAGAAGCAGCTGCGCTCACCAGTGTGGCATGCGGGTCCCTTGGGGTTTGCTTTCACGAGTACGGCATCAACGTCGCAGTCATACCACACGTCGGTAACCTCAAGGAAATTCCCGGAGGTTGCGCCTTTATGCCACAACTCCTGGCGGCTACGGCTCCAAAACCATGCATGTCCGCTTTCCAAAGTAAGCTTGAGCGACTCGGCATTCATATAGCCCAGCATCAGCACGTCGCCTGAAGCAGCATCCTGAATGATGGCAGGCACAAGCCCTTTTTCATCCCATTTTACAGAAATCATAATACCTTCCTTACGTTATATTAATATTAGAATAATATTAATGGTAGAATAACCGGTTTCAGCACGTCAAAAGAACCAAGACAGAAGCACCGGACTAATTTTGTGCCGCCGAGAGTGCCTGTGCCAAATTAATGTCACCGGTATAAAGCGCACGCCCAATAATCACACCCTCAACCCCCAGTTTCTTCAAAAGCTTAATATGCAGAATGGAAGAAACCCCACCTGAGGCGATTGCCGGAAACTTTGTGGTATCAGTAAGCTCAAAAAGGGAGGCGAAATTAGGCTCGGTAAGTGTGCCATCGCGCCCGATATCGGTATAGACAAAACGGCGCACTCCCAAATCCACCATGGATAGGGCGAAGCTTACCACAGGCAGTTCCGTGGTCTTCTGCCAGCCATGCGTTGCCACGAGGCCGCCTCTGGCATCAATTGAAACAACAACCGACTGACCGAACCGGCGGCAGGCTTCCTGCACAATTTCAGGACGGCTCACTGCTGAGGTGCCCAATATCACGCGATCCACGCCAATTCCTATGTATTTCTGCATCGTCTCAACAGTGCGAATGCCGCCGCCTACCTCAATGGGAACGACAACAGAGGAAACAAGGCGATGTATGACGTCCAAATTACCAATGTCACCTGTTGCTGCACCATCCAGATCCACAATATGAAGCCGCGTAGCGCCAATTGACTGCCATCGCAAAGCCATTTCCAAAGGGTCGTCGGCAAAGACAGTCTCCTTATTGAAATCGCCCTGATATAGGCGCACACACCTGCCGCCACGAATGTCTATAGCCGGAATAATCTCTATCGAATTCACCTCAAAACGTAATGTCCGACATTATAACACCACCGACCCGAAAGTGTCATTGAGACCTGCATCAAAACGGGCTAAGCCCGTTGACGCACAAGTCTTTCGTTTGTCAAAAAAGTCATTTCCCCAAGACTGAACATTTGTGTTACACTAATGTTAGAACAACCTTAGAAAAAATTGCAGGCACAAAATGCGCAAAATATTTTAAATAAATATTTCAGTAGACGGGTGTTGACATTAGTGTTACTTCATCGTTTATGCTATGCCAAGATAACCTTTAATAGGTGACCTTGCCCCCGATCATTGCACCAATTTCAAAGTTAGTAATAGTATAAACTAAATTTGAAAGAGGTGATAACAATGTCGAGGAAAAACTACACAGCGGAGCAGATTATCGTGATTCTGCG
>Ga0123356_10003213_pt1 | contig 17166 bp, 15 predicted proteins | sample TergutEmb28metaG_2_FD_92546 | JGI IMG/M metagenome (GOLD analysis project Ga0123356, IMG submission 92546) | Embiratermes neotenicus P3 segment gut microbial communities from Petit-Saut dam, French Guiana - Emb289 P3 | ecosystem: Host-associated > Arthropoda: Insects > Digestive system > Gut ...
AGGTATATTTTGACAGCAGAAGTCATAGTTTACAATAAAAATGCAGTAGCTCTCGCAGCCGATAGTGCCGTAACGGTATATGGTAGTAAGACCTACAACTCTGCAAATAAACTGTTCATGTTATCCAAATATTACCCTGTTGGAATCTTAATATACAACTCGGCCTCTATAAATAATATTGCTATGGAAATCATAATCAAGGAATACCGAAAGAAGTTAAGAAAAAATTGTTTTGCTACACTGAAAGAATACAAAGACGACTTTATTAATTTTTTGGAAAAGTTCCTGCCAACCCAAATAACAGACGATGACAGGAAAATTAGTTTAATAAATCAGCTACACAATCTATTTAACTATGTATTCTTCTGTCGTCGAGATGTACCTCAGATACAACAGGGGCAGGACTTCTTTGCTATAACTAACGAATTTTTGGACAAGGTTTTTGCAGAAGTTAGCAAACTTTATACAAATGAGACTAATATAGATTTTTCAATAATTGATTTGGGAAAGGAAATGGAAGGAATTTTTTCTTCCAGGCTTAGATTGCCAATAACAAATAAAGACACAATTCCTAAATTGTTAGCAATATTGCCATATTATATAAACATTCCATTTAATCCTGGATTGACCGGAGTAGCGATTTGTGGATATGGAGAAAACGAATTTGCTCCAAAAGTTTATGGCTTTGAGACTCTCGGGTTTGTAAATAACTATTTTAAGATAAACGATTTACAAAATAATGAAGGCTCTAATAATGGAGTTATTCCATTAGCGCAACGAGATATGACTGATTTATTTGTTAAAGGTATTGATAATCAAGTTTATGATTTTATTGTTAGTCAATATAATCAATTTATAGATGATTTATTTACAAAACTTCCCGGGGTTAATCCTACGCTTACTAGATATATTAAAACCAATAAAAATGCAATTTCCACTAGAATACAAGGTGTATTACAACAAGAAAAAATACAACCATTACTTGATGTCATAAATATATTATCAAAAGATGAATTGGCTGAACTTAGTGAAAGTTTAGTTAATTTGCAAGCATTAAAACATAAAATGTCTTTGAATATGGAAACTGTTGGTGGGCCTGTCGATGTAGCCGTAATATCCAAACACGATGGTTTCGTCTGGAAAAAACGAAAACTTTACTTCGATAAAGACCTTAACCCACATTTTTTTGAAAACTACTTTTCAAAAGATGAAGTTTGTGATATTATTAAAGATGAAGAGGGGAAGAAATGACGTATTTTCTTATGTCCGCAAATTTTGATAAAAATTCAACCGTTGCCCCTGTTTCTCCTTTTTGGGAACATCAAAACTTGGGAAAGGAAATTGCAGAAGAATTTTACTCTAAATTTCAAAAAAGACAATCTGAACGCAAACAAGTCGTTCAAACAGCACCCGCAAAGAAACAAGTTGTTAAGCCAACCTCAAAAAAATAAGTTCACAGCCTGGCTTCGTTCATCAATAACCCAAGTTAACACATCAGAAGTTTCTTATTGAAAGCGTCAATCTTCTCGACTAAGTTCTCAAAAGCAGCAGGTTCACTGGTTCGAAAGTTGCCTAGTGAGCCGCACCAGTTTTTTCAAAACTTATACTGCATATATAAAACGTCGTCGGGGTCGCCTTCGGCCGGGCTGCCGCTGGCGAGATAGGTTCCGCCCATTTTTTCATAAAACCTTCTTGCGACTTTGTTCGGGCGCCACAGGTTCCAAACGATTTTCTTTGCCCCCTCGCTTCGCGCAAGGTCGACCAGAGCCCCGAACAATTTGTCGGCTATTTTCATGCCGCGGTATTCGGGAAGGACGAAAAAGCCGGACATGTGAAACCTTAAATACCAGGTGGCGGCCCAGCCGCGATAGAAAGATATGCGCCCGACTATGCCGACGCCGTCCATTTCGGCCACAAGCGTTTGTAGCATAGGTGCGTCCGAAAAATGCAGTCTTATCAAATCCTGTTCAAGGCGTCCGGGCGGAGGGAATTCCAAATCGTCGCCAAGCCCTTTGTTAAAATGATCCTGAAACCCATAGGCCATGTCGACAAGTGCCGGAACATCGCGACGCTCGGCAAACCTTATTTTTATATAGTCTTTCATTTAGTCTTTACCAAGCACCGTCATAGGGTCGATCGAGCGGGTGCGTTCGCGGATTTCGAAATGGAGCTGCGGAGTGCTGACGCGGCCGGTGCGGCCGACTTCGGCGATATGTTCCCCACGGACGACGCGCTGATTTTTCTTGACCAGCAATTTGTCGTTGTGCGCGTATACCGACATGAAGCCCTTGTCGTGGCGTATTATGACCAGGTTGCCAAGACCCTTGAGTTCGTTGCCGGCGTATACCACAACTCCGTTTTCGGCTGCGCGGACCTTGGTGCCAAGCGGTGCCGCTATGTTGATGCCGTCGTTGCGGTTCGTGCCGGATTTGGCGCCGAAGTTGGAGATCACGCGGCCCTTTACCGGCCAGAGGAATTTATCACTTGTCATCGGCGCGGGACGTTCGAACGCGGGTTCGGCGGCGGGCGTTGCGGTTTGTTGCGCCGCAAGAGTAGGCGCGGGGCGGTCGTCCGGCTTGGCATCGCTTGGGCGTTCGGGGCGGCGCGGAGGAGTGGTTGCGCGCGGAGCGGGTGCGGCGACTACGGTCGCCCTATCGTTTTTGACTTCGATCACATTCCTTGTCGGCGTGCGTTTAGGCGCGCTAGCCGGCGCGATAGTCGCGGCCGAAAGGCGGATACGCTGATTTTCCGATAATATAAACGGCTCCTTGATATTATTTATTTCGGCAAGAGATTTGAGGTTAAGACCGAATTGTCGCGAGATGGAATAGAGCGTATCCCCCTTTCTTACGACATAAAACGCCGCGGCAGGGAGGTTTAGCGTCTGGCCTATGGATAGCGTATAGGGCGGCGGGACGTCGGGGTTCGCCTCGATCAAATCTTTCACCGGAACGTTATGCGCGCGGGCTATGGAAAACATAGTATCGCCCTTGGCTACGACCACATCCTTTTTGGCCGGTTCCTCTAAGAACGCTGTGCCGGTTGTAAATTTGGGCATGAAGTAGGTCGCTTGTTTCGGAGTTTCCTCGGTCCCTTCGGGAATTTTCAGCGTCTGGCCGGTGGAGAGCGTGAAGGGCGGTTGCAGGTTATTCGCCTGAGCCACCTCGTGAACCTTGGCGTTATGGCGGCGGGAAATGGAGTAGAGCGTTTCGCCCTTGGCCACTTTCACCGTCTTGAACGTCGGTTCTGCGGCGGTTTCCCATACAACTACCTCCTCGGCCTCGACCTTCTTCTCGTCCAAAACCTTTATCGCCGAAGGGCGTTCGTAGTATTGAAGCGCCGAGGGGACGGGCGTATAGGTGGGCGGCGGAAGGTCGATGGATTTTACCGATGCAGAGCGGGCGCGCGCCGCGGTTGGCGCGGTTGTAGCGGACGGGCGGGAGCTACTTACCTCAGTGCCATAAAGCGAGAGAGCGCCGGGGCGTCGATCCTCGATATTGCCGCAACTGGCCACGGCGATGGCCGCAAGCGATGTAAATATCCTTTTCATCGCGGGAATTATATCATGAATCTGGTGCGGGGTCAAGCGCGCTAGCGGCTTTGTCTTTCCTCGTGGCGTTTTCTTATGACCGACGGCGCATAATAAACTAGGCCGAGCCACGCGGTGAAGCATATAACAAGAGCCGAACCGTTAAGTGGACGGGCAAGCAGTTCGAGCGGCCAATCGGCGTGGGCCGCAACAGCATTGCTTATACCTTTGATTGTCGCGCTGAAAACCCATAAAAACAAGGCCGAGCGGCCGGTGCGATCGCGGAACTGCTTTTCTTCGTCCGTGAGTTTTGGAGTATGCGGTGTTGGCATCTGAATCATATTTATCGGGGAATTACAAGGAAAAGTAGGCCTTCTTTGGCTATGTTGGATAGGAATTCGCCGGATTTCTTTGTTGAGTTTTGTTCCATATTACACCTTTGGGTTTTGGTTAGTTGAATTTAATATAGACTATAATCATAAATTTGTCAAGCGTCATTTTGGGAATTGTTTGACAAGGGCGTGGTTTGTGTTTATAATACCGCAACTTATGGGTGTTTAGCTCAGCTGGCTAGAGCGCTTCCTTCACACGGAAGAGGTCGGGGGTTCGAGTCCCTCAACACCCACCAGGAATCAAAAATTCGCGCGAAAATTCAAGGCTAACCTCCACTAAGTCCAGTTTATCCTTGAAAAAACGCCGTTTTTGCGTTATGCTTTCACGATGCTTAAAACATCATATAATTGGCGCATGACAAGGCAGGAGCGGGAACTATTCCTTAGGTCGATCAAGGGCGCAAGGAACTATTTGGAATTCGGCTCGGGCGGAAGCACTATTGCGGCACTTGACAGTCTTGACGGGACGAGCGCTGTGCATAGCGTGGAGTCCGACGGAGATTGGCTTCTCGACATGGAACAACGCTATGGAGCGATACGCGACGGACTGTCGTCGGGCAGGCTTAAACTTCACCATGTGGACATAGGAAAAGTGGGGGACTGGGGCTCGCCGCTTGATGAAAAACGCAAGGCCCATTGGCCGGAATATTCCGCCAAGGTTTTCGAGGAGGAAGCGCCTTTCGACGTCGTCCTTATCGACGCCCAGTTCAGGGGAGCGTGCGGGCTTAGGACAATTCTTAACACCGCGCTTGACGTCGTGATAATGTTCCACGACTTTTCTATGCGACGACCGGATTGCAAGGTTTTGCTTAAGTACCTGGACATCATAGAGGCGGCGGATACCCTGGTCGTTTTCAAAAAGAAAAAGAAATTGGATAGGAAGGCTCTCGCGGCGGACTATGAAGCGTTCAAGTATATACCGCGTTCCGGTGTGAACGGGCCGGTGGAGTAATGACCGTGCCGGAAATCATATTCGCTTCGAAATACGGATTCTGCGGCGGCGTGGCGCGGGCGCTTGCTTTGCTTGACGAAGCGCTGGCGCGGTTCGGGGCGCCGGTTTACGTCTATCACAAAATAGTCCACAACGAGCGGGTGGCGGCGGATCTTCGCGCACGCGGAGTGGTGTTCGTCGATTCGCTTGACGAAGCAGCGGACGTGTCCCGGCCTTTGGTCCTATCCGCGCATGGGAGCTCTCTTGCGCTTGTCGCCGAGGTTGCGCGACGGGGATTTGCGAACGTTATCGACGCCGTCTGTCCTTTGGTCGGAAAAATTCACGAGTATGTGAGAGCGAAGGTGGCGGCAGGCTATGACGTGATCGTTATCGGAAGCGACGCCGGGCACGACGAAGTCGTCGGCACGATGGGGCAGGCGGAGGGAGGAATCTATTTTGTAAGTTCGGGCGCCGACATTGCCTTACTCCCGCCTATGGAAAAGGTTTGTTTCGTATCGCAGACTACGTTGGCAAAGGAGGTTGTGCGCGAGGTTGCGGCCACTATACGCGCGCGGTTTACCGGTGCAGAAACGCTTTCCGAGGCCGGCGTGTGCGGCGCTACGTCCGAGAGGCAGGACGCTGTGCGCGAGTTGGTTGTTGGGCATGGCCTTTGCGATATAATCGTCATAGGTTCGGCCACGTCTTCGAATACGAAAAATTTGGCACGTGTGGCGATGGAGGCTGGGGCGACGAACGTATGGCTTGTCGGCTCGGCCGAGGATATTAATTTTGACATGCCGGCACGGATTGGAATTACCGCGGGTGCCTCGACACCCCAAGTTTTAATCGACGAGATCGTCGCGAAATTAAATGGCTTTTCCGATTAGGGCGTCGTTTTTTATCCCTGTGATTTTTACTTTTTGAAGCGTGTGAGGGGCGATTTTTTCGCCTTCGATTTGAACCTCGATATACGTCGGTGTATAGCCGCGATTCTTGTTCTCGAGAAGGATAGTTTGAGTCGTGTCGAGCAGGGTTTTCAGGTGGGAATTTTTAGTTTTATTTGCCATTTCTATGAACTTGTTAGTTCTTTGTTTTTTGATTGTTATATCAACGGTTGGTTTCATGGTTGCTGCAAGCGTTCCCGGACGCGGGGAAAATGCAAATGCGTGAAGGTGGATTATGCCAATTTCCTTTATTAACTTGAGTGTGATTTCAAAATCTTCGTCCGTCTCGCCGGGAAAGCCGCAAATTATGTCCGCGCCGAAAACTATGTGCGGCAAGGCTTTGCGGGCGGAGGTTATAAATTCGACAACCTGCTTTATCGTGTGTCGGCGGTTCATCGATTTCAAAATCTTGTCGCAACCGGATTGTAGCGAGAGGTGAATGTGCGGCATAATTCTTGGCTCGATCGACATCAGCTTTATAAGCTTTGAGTGGTCGCGGGCGGGGTCAAGACTGCTTAACCTTAAACGCTTTATGCCCGCGTATTTACCGAATATTTCCTTGATAAGTTCGGGTATGGACGAGTTAATGTCGCAACCGTATGATGCGATATCCACGCCGGTTAGAACTATTTCCTTAAATCCTTGGTCGAGCGCCGCCTCGATTTGTGAAAAGACGTGTTCGCGCGGGAACGATTCGTGGCGACCGCGAATCGATGGCACTATGCAATACGAGCAGTTCCACAAGCAGCCCTTCTGTATCTGAACAAACGCTCGGTGATATCCATCGAACGAGAGCGGTGGGAAGAGGGCGTTGTCATCATGGATTCTAAGAAGGTCTTTGGTTATATGTAGAGGATTTTCGGCGGGCGCATTGGTTTTCAAATATACATACGCGGCGGCGGCGAGCTTGACCTTGTTATCTATGACGGCAAGGACGCCGGGCGTGTCAAGATAGAAATCGGCGGATGCCTGGGCTCCGCAGCCTGTGATTATAATTTTGCCAGCGTGCGATTTCACCTCGCGGCGCAGGGCCTGCTTCGCCTTGCGTTCGGCCTCGGCCGTTATCGCGCATGTGTGGATTACAAGCATATCATCAAATCCGGCATCGGAGAGGCGTTTCTTTATAACCTCGGATTCCAAAGTGTTCAAGCGACAGCCGAAGGTGATTATGCGGTTCATCAGTATATTTTAACAAGAATGGGCGCGCTTGGCAAGGGCTACATCTGTTTAAGGTAGGCGCCGAGTTTATAAGCTATGGCAGGAGGGAGGCCGGATTCGGACACCTGTTTCTTTACTGCGTCCATACGCCTTTGGTGAGCAAGAACTTCGGGTGATCTTTCCGTGGCGGGATTGTTTGACATTGCAAAGGTCGCGCCGGCGATGTCGGCGGGCGGGACGCCCCCTTGCGCAGCGCTTGTGGAATTGACATACAAATCGGACGTATTAATCATAGCGCGGAATTATGCCACCATATTACAACTTGTCAAGAAGATAATTGACAATTTGTAAATTTTGTTTATTATTAAATGTAAATAAGAAGGGCAATACCATATTAAAACATAAAAATCCCCTCGGAAGAGGGGATTTTAAGTTTGGATCCGAAGATTATTTCTTCAACACCGAAGTGCCGGCGTATACGGCGGTGTCGCCAAGCTCTTCCTCGATACGCATAAGCTGGTTGTATTTCGCGGTGCGGTCCGAGCGGGACATCGAGCCGGTCTTGATCTGACGTGCGTTGGTCGCGACGGCGATGTCGGCAATCGTGTTGTCCTCGGTTTCGCCGGAACGGTGCGATACGACGACGGTCCAGCCGGCGCACTTGGCCATCTCGATGGCGGCAAGGGATTCGCTAAGCGTTCCAATCTGGTTGACCTTGATCAAAATCGAATTGCAGGCTTTGGTGGCGATTCCCTTCTCAAGGAACTTGATGTTGGTGACAAGCAAATCGTCGCCGACAAGTTGAATCTTGTCGCCGATTTTCTTGGTCAAGAGCTGCCAACCTTCCCAATCCTCTTCGCTCATGCCGTCCTCGATGGAATAGATGGGATATTTTTTAACAAGCGCTTCATAGTAAGCGACCATCTCGGCGGAGGTAAGGGATTTGCCCTCGCCTTCAAGCTCGTATTTCCCGTTCTTGTAAAATTCCGACGCGGCAGGGTCAAGCGCGATATAGATATCCTTGCCGGGCACGTATCCCGCGGCTTCGATTGCCTTGACGATAGATGAAAGCGCCTCGTCCGAAGATTTCACGTTGGGGGCGAAGCCGCCTTCGTCGCCGACGTTGGTTTCGTATCCCGCGGCCTTGAGAATCTTTTTAAGAGCGTGGAAGGTTTCCGCGCCCATGCGAATAGCCTCGGACATCGACTTCGCGCCGATAGGGGCAATCATGAACTCTTGGAAGTCGACGGGGTTGTCCGCGTGCTTGCCGCCGTTGATGATGTTGATCATAGGAACGGGAAGAACATGGGCAAATGTGCCGCCGAGGTATTGGAACAGGGGCAAGCCAGATTCTTCGGCCGCGGCCTTGGCGTTGGCAAGGGAAACGGCAAGGATCGCGTTCGCGCCAAGCTTGGATTTATTTTCGGTTCCGTCAAGGGCGATAAGGACCTTGTCGAGTTCGTTCTGATCGGAAGCTTCCATTCCGATGACCGCTTCGGCTATGGTCTTGTTGACGTTGGCAACGGCCTTAAGGACGCCTTTGCCGCCATAACGCGCTTTGTCGCCGTCGCGGAGCTCGCAGGCTTCGTTCATACCGGTCGATGCGCCGGAGGGCACTATGGCGCGACCCATGGCGCCGGATTCGAGGACTACGTCGGCCTCGACAGTGGGGTTTCCGCGGGAATCTAGGACTTCGCGGGCGAATACGTCAACTATTGCAGACATTTTTTATTTCTCCTTGGTTAAAGATGGGGCGATTATACATCCGCCAAAAATGCTAGTCAATATTTTTTATTAAACGTCGCTATTTCTTAAAGAATCTTCTTCTTTTGATGTATATATAGAATAGCGCGACCAAAATAGCCAAAAGTTCTTTGATCGATGCAGTCTTGTATTTCTTGGCCAGAATCCACCCTAACCGCCACGACACCCGGTTGTATGCTTTGGCATAATCGTCTTTGCTCCTGGGAGATTTGGTAAAATCCGCACGGTTAAGGAATTTTGCGGTGGCAAGGTTGGCTTTGATTATCGGATAGATTTTCCGGTTTGCCTCCATCGAGATCGTTATCTGTCCGTCAAGCCCGGCGCCGGTGCGGTAATGATAGAATGTGCCCTCGACCGGAATGGAGATCCGCGCGAAAAATGTGGTCATGGCCGTGAAAAGCATGTCCTCGGCTGCGGCAAGCGCAGTATCGAATTTTATGTTGTTGTCGACAAGTATGGTGCGACGATATATAGCGTTCCATATCACGACCGAGTGATCGTTCATGCCAAGCTCTTTGTTTTCCTCAAGCCTTTTGCGTATGGTTTTATTGAATCTGTCCTCGACTTCTTCCGTATCGTCCCCGTAATAGTATTTATATGTGGCGCGGGCGATGTCCGCGTCGGCCGTTTTCGCGGCGTTATAAAGAACCTCGTAAAAGTTGGCATCTATGAAGTCGTCCGAATCCACGAAGCCTATGTATTCTCCGCGCGCAATTTCCAAACCCTTGTTCCGCGTCCCCGCGGCATAAAGCGATTTTTCGTTCCGAATCGAAACTATGCGGGAATCGGCCGCGGCATATTTAGCGATGATTTCCGGCGTCAGGTCGCTTGACGCATCGTCGACACAGATTATTTCAATGTCCGAAAGAGTCTGTTCCAAAATACTAGTCAGACACCTATCTATGAATTTTTCAACGTTGTGTATCGGTATTACAACCGAAACTTTCGGAGTGTTGGGCATAAAGGCATTATATTCCGTCCCCGCGTTTAATTCAACAGTTTTTTAATTTGCAATATTTCCTAAAATATGCTATATTAACAAATCATGATAAAGGCCTTCCTTGACATTCTGCGCCTGATGTGGCTTGGCGCCAACACTCCGAAACTTAAATTCAGGCTTGTGCTTAACATAGCCTGCGGCGCGTTCGCCGGATTCTTCATATTCCTGAACTACTATCTTCTTTCCACATTGCTAAGCGGCCTTGCCACCGACTCGCCCGAAGTCATAAGGCGCAACCTTGTCTTCCTTGTCGCCTCGTCGATGTCGACGGTCGTGCTTTGGTGGGTGTTCAGGTATTTTGCGGAATTCCTTTGCTATGCGATACCCTTCAATCTTCGCAAGTATTATTACAACGTTGTCTATCACAAAAGCTATTCCTGGCACCTGAAGAACTCGGTGGGCTATTTCCAATCCATGCTCGAGAAGGTCATGGGAGTGGTCAACAACTGGTGCGTGATGTTTTCGTGGCGCTATGTTTCGTCCGCGGTGTTCTTCGCCTGCTTTTTCATATATACGTATTTCATCTCGCCGTATCTTATGCTTTATTTCTTGGTGTGCATAGTCGTCATGGTCGCCACGATTCGCACCACGTATAATAAAAGAATGCGCCTGGTCAAGGAGTTTTCGATACTGGACCGCCTTTTCGGCAAGGCGTTCACCGATTTTCTATACAATGTCCGCACGGTCAAAAAGATGAATCTGCTTTCGTTCACGACCACAAGGCTCGAGGATTTCGGCTCTGCCGCGAACGACAAGTATTCCGAGCTCCAGCGTCATAATTCGCTTCAATGGGGGCTTCAGGAGTTCTTTATCCGCGCGCAGTTTTTAATACCGCTTGTGTATTTCGTCTTGAATTTCATCAAGACCGGAGAAGGACTCTCGACGATAATCCTTCTTGCCACGGTCCAGGGCCACATGTCCACCACCGCCGAAAAGATGATGCACTTCATGAGCGAAACAAGCAAGTTCAAAGAGGACCTTGCGCTCCTTGCCGGCTATATCGACAACACGGGCGCAAGGGGCGGCGTGGCGCCAAGGCGCAAATGGAAAAAGATCTGCTTTAGGAACACGTGCCTGCGTCTTGACGCCGATACCGAAAGGGATTTGGGGATTTTCGAGCACCGCGTCGGAAATTTTGAAATCGCGCGCGGCGAGCATATCGCGGTCATGGGCAAATCCGGCGAGGGCAAGACGACTTTCCTTAACCTGCTTACGCGCCAATTCGGGCCATGCGAAGGCTGCATAACGCTTGACGATACGCCCTATAATTCGTTGCCGCAGTCGTTCTTCGATTCCGAATTCACCTATATTTCCCAAGACGTCGAGCTTTTCGACATGAGCTTTTACGATAATATAACTATGGGTCGCAAGGTTTCGCGCGCCAAACTTGACGAGGTGTTGCGCGACTGCTGCCTCGACGACCTTGTCAAAAGGTTGAAGGGCAATCTTGATACCGACATAGGCGAAAAAGGCGTGCGCGTTTCCGCCGGCGAGAAGCAGCGGATAAACCTTGCGCGCGGATTACTGCTTGACCGCAGCGTGCTTGTCCTTGACGAAATCACGGCCAACCTTGATCCTGCGACGACTTCGCACATCTGGCGATCGATATTCAAAAAGCACGGGGACAAGACTATCATCGCCATCTCGCACGAGCCGGAGTTGGTGCGCCACGTCGGGAAAAAACTCCGCTTCAAGTCGGGCGTTGCTAAACCTGTTGCGTAGCTCCTAAAATCGTGGTATAATTCCGCGCACAAGGAGCCACATCATGAAAGTCATTTTCTTCGATACCGACCGCGAAACCCGCGATTATTTCCGCCGACACAAGCTGCCCAAGGGCGCGACGGCCGTATTCTTTCCCGAATCAATCCAGGACGTGCCGCTTGAAAAACTGCGCGAGCACAAGGACGCCGAGGCTATTTCTATCTTCGTGTATTCCCGTTTCACCGACAACCTGCTAAAGCTTTTTCCAAAATTAAAACTCATCAACACCCGCGCTACCGGCTATAACAACATCGACCTTCCGTATTGCAAGAAGAATAAAATAGCCGTCGCGAACGTCGTGGGCTATGGCGAAACGACAGTTGCCGAGTATGCGTTCGGATTGCTTTTGGACCTTACCCGCAAAATAGGGATTTCGAACGCCAAGCTAAAGGCCGGCATAGTCGACGTCCTTGGCGACACCGGGCACGACATCAACGGCAAGACGGTTGGAGTTATCGGCACCGGCGCGATCGGCCGCCACTTCTGCAAACTGGCCAAGGGCTTCGGCTGCACCGTGCTTGCCTATGATTTGTATAAGAACGAAGAGTTGGAAAAAACGGGCGTAGTGAAATACGTTTCGCTTGACACGATTTATAAGAAGTCGGACATCATAAGCCTGCACTGCAACGCCACCGCGGATAATTATCGTTTTATAAACGAAGCCGTGATCGCCAAGATGAAGAAGGGCGTCTATATCATAAACACCGCCCGCGGCGAGCTTATCGACACCGTAGCGCTTTACAAGGCGTTGAAGAGCGGACACGTTGCCGGCGCCGGCCTTGACGTTATAGAGCACGAGAATATTTTGATCAAGAACGACATAGACCTCGCGCTTACGAAGTCGTATGATTCTTTGCTTTATAGCGTCATAAACAAAATGGTCGTCGGGCTTGACAACGTGATCATCACGCCGCACATCGCGTTTAATTCGGTCGAGGCCAAAGAGCGCATCATGGCGTCCTCGTTGAACACTTTGATCGCTTTCGCCGAGGGCAAGGAGTTCAAAAGCGTATGCCTGTAAAGAGAAAGTCCAAGAGCAAGCCACCAACGCCGGCAGGGCGGAAGCGCCTTGGGCGCGCACGCACTGGTGGGGGCGGCGTGGTGCGCGCAGCGAGCAAGCTCGCTATAAAAGACAATAGCGCGCTCGTCCGCCGCGCGTTGCGCGCTCTGGGGCACGACGAGTTCGCGCTTATAATCCATAGCTCGTGCTTCCCGACCGACACTGCGTTCGGCACGATAAATTCCAAGTCCGCGCATAAATTCCTCTCGGATATGGCTGGCGTTTTCAACGCGATTCAGTTGGGGCCCGAGGGGCTGACTTCGCGCCGCGACCCCTCGCCGTATACCGGAACATTGTTCTCGCTTAATCCTCTTTCGATTGACCTTGAGAAGGTTGTTTCGGCGGCCGAAGTAAGGAAGATCTGTGCCAAAATTCCGGGATCAAGCCTTTGCCACAACTCGTATGTTTACTCTTTCGATTCACATAAAGAAACACTTTCACGCGCCGCGGAAAAATTCGTAAATACAGCAACTTCGAAGCAAAAGGAAAAGTTCGGTGTTTTTGTGAAAAATAATGCTTCTTGGCTTGCGACCGACGCGTTATACGAGGCGTTGTCCATTGAAAATAAATCCGATAATTGGGAAAAGTGGCCCAAGTCCGACCGCGAAATTTTGCAACACGCGAACTCTTTCGAATCACAAATACGGATAAGCGAAATCGAATCGAAATACGCTGCGATAATCACAGCCTATAAATATACGCAATTCATAGCGGCCGAACAGCAGGAGGCGACACGCGCCGTTCTTAAAAAACTGAAAATCAAATCCATCGGCGATAGGCAGGTTTCGTTTTCCGCGCGCGACATCTGGGCTAACCAGCATCTGTTCATAAAAAACATCTGCCTTGGTGCGCCGCCAGATGTGTTTTCCAAGACCGGGCAGGCCTGGGGTTTCCCGGTGCTTGATCCCAAGAAAATGTTCGCGCCCGGCGATACGCTTGGCCCCGCCGGCCTATTCCTAAAGAACCTTTATAAAAAGATGTTCGCCGCGCACGACGGAGGCCTTAGGATCGACCACGCTATCGGCGTCATCGACCCGTGGGTATATAAAAAAGGCTTGAAACCAACAGCAAAGGCCGGAGCAGGGCGCCTATATTCGTCGCCGAAAGATCCTGCGCTTGCCAAATACGTCCAGCTTACAACCGAAGACTACGCCCGCCCGTTTACGAAAATAATCTTCCCGGCCGCACTTGATGCCGGAGTAAAACGTTCCGATATAATCTGCGAGGATCTTGGCGTTATGACAGCCGCCGCAAAGGACGTGTTCGAAAACCTGAAACTTGTCGGAATGAAAGTCCTTATGTTCGCGAATCCGTTCGATCCGCGCGATCCATACGCGCTTCGCAATATTGGCGAGAATAGCGTTTCCATGATCGGCACGCACGATAACGAACCGCTTAAACTCTGGGCGAAAAACAAATGCAAGAAGGACCCCGCCGGGGCCGCTGCGCTTGCCACGCAAAAACTGGCCGACCTGTTCGCAAGCAAATCGCGCCGCATCCAAATCTCTTTCCTAGATTACTTCGGCATGGAGGAGCTTTATAATCAGCATACGCCGAAGGCCTCCACCTCCAACTGGAGCCTGCGCGTCCCGAACGATTATAAGGCGCGGCAGATCGACCTCATCGAACCGTTGAAGCTCGCCGTCGAATCGCGCGGCTTTTTCTTCCGGCTCAAGCATCGCAAATTGATGAGGGAGCTGGAGAATGCTTAAAGCCATATCCCGCACCGACCCGATTTTCAAATCCGACCTTATGGCCCGCGACGCTATCGCATTCAACGTAATGCTTGGGATAGTAAACGACACCGCAAGATATCCGAACCCGCGCATATTTTCGAACGGCAAGGACTGCGTTATGGTCAACACTTCGCCAGACCGGCAGGTCATAGTATGGACGGCGGATACATTTTCCGACTACGAAGGACTCTTTGATTTCTTACAAAAAGAATTCGCAAACAACGCCCCGCTTGCAATCATTTCCAAAACAGCGTTTTATGATTTTCTAAAATCAAAGGGCAGGGCGGAACCCGCGCAGCTCCAGGGGGTCTACAAATGCGATAAATTAAACGATATCGCATACGTTGGCAAACCCGACGAAGCCCGCGAGGACGAAGCGGAGCGCATAGCCGAACTGCTGCGTCTATTCCATAAAGAAACCGGCGAGGCCGTATCCGCTACCAACTATCCCTTCACGGTCTGGCGCGACACAAACGACACAATCGTCGCCATCGCAAGGAACAACCTACAGGCCGAAAACCACGGCCGCATAGGAATAGTCATAACCGCGCCCGAACACCGCGGAAAATCCTATGCGAAGATGCTTGTCCATTATATGACGGGCCAAATTTTCGCCGCAGGCAAACGCCCGCTCATGTTCACCGATTTATCCTACGAGCCGTCCAATAGATGTTATAAAGCGGTTGGCTACGAACTCCTTGACACGATTGCGAATTACGTAATAAAATAGGGCTCATGGAGTTTTTTGTAATATTCGATTACATAGGCGTCGCGGCGTTCGCGATTACAGGCGTGCTAAAGGGGCTGCGCCACAAGCTCGACGTTTTCGGTCTTTTGGTGCTAGCGACCTTCACCGCGCTTGGCGGAGGATTGATCCGCGATGCGATTTTCGGGATTCACCCGCCCAAGGCCTTCCTTGACAACGGCTATTGGATTATAATTATTGCGGCGTGCGTGGCGGCGCTTCTGTTGGCGCATAAGTTCGAAAAGAGCAGGGGTAAGACCCGCTTCACGCTCGACATGGCGGACGCCATAGGTCTTGCCGCGTTTACGTTCATCGGCTGCTCGGTTGCGAAAAGTCTTGGTGTGGGCGCGGTAGGCATGGTTTTCGCGGGAGTGTTGACTGCTGTCGGAGGAGGGGTGATAAGGGACCTTTTGGTGCGCGAGATTCCGGCGGTTCTGCACGAGTCGGTGTATGCAAGCGCAGCGCTTGCCGGCGCGATATGTTTTTGTTTGATGATCCAGTTCATGCCGGCCACGCCGACATTGACTGTGGCGCTGATAACGTTCACGATTACATTTAGCATACGCATGTGCGCGATTATCTTCGGCTGGCATCTGCCCAAGCTTAATTCAAAGTCCTAAGAAACCCCTCGGCATTATCGAACGTCATGCCGCGATAACCGACGCTTGGCGCCACGGGATATGCGCTTGTCCCGGTCAATAACACAGGCACGATCCCAAGCCGCGCGGGAATAACCAATTTGCTTTCCGTATTCTCGACATAAGCAACCTCGGACATAGGCATGTCAAGACGCCGCACGATCTCGCGGAAGTCGTTATCCCCGTCGCCTTTTTTATGAAGGCCGAAATCCTCGGGCGTAAAGCGCATATACGGCGCAAAGAATTCGGCAAGACCCGTGCGCGCCAAAACATCGTCGATCCAATAATGCGGAGAATCGGAATAAAGCGCCATCGGCATCGCGCACCGCCGCAACCCGCGGATCAAACCTTCATTCGGCGCAAGGAAGCTCAAATCTATGGTTTTCTTGAATATCGCATCGATTTCGTCATGCGTCATTCCATAGTCGTTGATAAGGAATTCGTAGGTGCCGCCGTATTCTTCCTCGGACTTGCGCGCGGCGGAGAGGGCGGCATCGAAATCCATCAATCCCATCGAGGATGCGATTTTCGCCATTGCGGTAAAGTCGGCGTTGTAATACGCTGAGTCGTTAGGGTAAAGCGTGCCGTCAAGATCCCAAATGATTGCGCTAATTTTTTCCAACCACAACCTCGACCGCGCCGCAGTGATCCTGCACAACCTCGATACACTTGAACGAAGTGTCGCGAGGAAACAGGAACTCTTTTTCGTCCCCGTGTTTGGAGATGGAGGTCGCGCCGATGTAAAGGCCTTGCGCCCCGATCGGCGCGTTGATCCGTAATACAAAACCGCCTTCCTTGGCTCGTGCATATCGCCGTGCGACGCGCTTGTTCAAAGAGGCGCTTACAAATACCGGAACCACAACTTCCTCGTCGATGCCGATGCGCCAATGATCCTTGGAATCACCGCGGTAAAATACGCGGGCCGAATCAAGGGCAGGGGCGTTTAATATGGCGTCGTCAAGCGTCGCTATTATTTCGGGATAAAGCTTTTTGCCGGCACCGATAGCAGCGTTGATTTCCGCTCCGCGTCCGGCTGTATAGAAGTCGACGACTATGCGCGAACGTTCGGGCAGGGTGCTTATGTAAGGGTAATAGGTCTGCTCGATCGCGCGCACATTCTTGTCTGGTCGACCGGCGATCCAGATGGTAATACTTGCGACCACAGCGGCAACGCCAAGGGCGAAAGCTAAAACGGCAACACGCTGAAACTTAATCCTATTTAAGAGTTTTCTTATCTTTTTCATAGTAGATATTATACCACGACCCGCCCCGGACTTCAAACTAAAACTATTTTAATAACACGTCGACAGTCGCATAATGTATAGTATGTTGAATTGCCAGAAATCTGCCGTTCGTTGATTTCGGCGAACTTTACCTCAAGTGGTTTTTTGAACTCTTTTTCAACCTGTTTTTCAGTGATTCTGCTATCCATAGGTCGTCGGTCGACACGGTAGACGTTCGACTTATTACCATCGCGTGCGGAAATGCGCCGTTCGCGGATTATAACA
>Ga0123356_10003214_pt1 | contig 17165 bp, 4 predicted proteins | sample TergutEmb28metaG_2_FD_92546 | JGI IMG/M metagenome (GOLD analysis project Ga0123356, IMG submission 92546) | Embiratermes neotenicus P3 segment gut microbial communities from Petit-Saut dam, French Guiana - Emb289 P3 | ecosystem: Host-associated > Arthropoda: Insects > Digestive system > Gut ...
CCACAGATTGAATATGTTATTATCGGCGATTCCGGGCGGCGCCAGCGTTTTGACCGGCAGATCCGCGGCCGAAACGCTGACCATCATGGCCCTGGCTAAATATCCGGGGCGTTTTATGTAGAGTACATAGGTTCCGAACGGTACATTTTCCAAAGTGAATTGCCCCAAACCACTGGCATTCATCAATACCGCCTTAGTGCTGAGCCCGGCGGCGGCGGGGGTTCTGAAGGTGGGGCGCAGTTCAACCACCACGTCATGCCTGCGTAAGAAGCTTTCTCCCAGCCCCCGGTCATATGATACCATCGGCCATACCAGGCCGGTAACCGTCCGCGTATTGGTAACCGGATCATCAAAAATGCCTGAACCGACCCACAGCGCGGGACGTATTTTGATAATATTGCTGGTCATCTGATATTGGTTGACAGCCCCGTTCATAGCGCTGGATCCCCAGGTATTGAAGCCGCCTAAGCCCACAGTACAGACTCTGTCGCCCAGATTTCCCGCTGTTCTCAGCCACCAATGGTTGGTGGGCTGGCCGCCGGATATAGGGGTCAGTTTATTAAAGTTAGCGGCGGCGGCCGAACTGCTTTGCGTATAATTGGTGCTGGATGAAGCGTATTGCGTGCTGCAAAATATGGCGGCTTCGGCAAAGCTTAACAGAAAAGCCACGTCGTTCCCGGTTCTGGCGGCATTCACGGACGGTTTGCTGAAACCACTGTTGCTACTTGTCCATGCGCCCAGCTGGGATAAGGCATTGTTTTGCACCGTAAAATCACGCAATCTGGCGCTGCTGCCCAAGGTATTATTGAACCAGGTATTAACTATAGTACGGGCGGTAGAATTCGTATACTGAGGGGAAGAGCCGAACCCTGAACTCTGTAGAGCATCCTTGCGTATGATCAGGGAATAGCCGTCGTTTTGCGCGATCTCGATCCAGTCGGAATTATCGCCGGCTTTATTGGCCGGCAGTATCCGGCCATTCACGGCGGTGGGTATGTCGTTGATCGCGAAAACCGACTGCAGCGGCAGGGACATAGCCAGAACGAGCGTCAATACAACAGGTATGATAAATATGAGTTTTTTGCTTTTATTAAGCATTAATAGCTTCCTTTCAGCTTAAATCATGATGTCGGATTATGTAAATCATCTGTAGAAATCAACGCCCTCTGTTCCGGGATAATCAGCGGCGATCTTATTCCAATTTTCCATGACCATCAGGATATCCTCATTGTCTACCAGCCTATCCGCGTTCAGATCGCAGGCCGGATCATAAAGCGGGCTGAGCGCGTTTACTTTCAGGTTCATCTGCTCCATGATCATCAAAATATCCTCGTTATCGACTCTTCCGCTGCCATTACAATCGCCCCACCACAGATTGAATATGTTATTATCGGCGATTCCGGGCGGCGCCAGCGTTTTGACCGGCGTGTCTGCTGCCGATACGGTGACCAGCATGGCTCTGGCCAAGTATCCGGGGCGCTTGATGTAGAGAACATAATTACCGAATGGCACATTTTCAAAGGTGAATTGCCCTAAGCCACTGGTATTAACCAGTTTTGCCGTGGTGCTGAGTTCCGCCGCGGCAGGGGTTCTGAAGGTGGGGCGTAATTCGACCACCACATCATGCTTTCTCAGGAAACTATCACCCAGGCCCCGGTCATTTGCCACCATCGGCGATACAAAACCGGTAACCGTTCGCGTATTGGTATCAAATATACCCTGGCTTACCCATAGGGCGGGGTAAGCAAAGCCGCATTCCTGGGGTCCATTGTTCACGTGGTATTGGAAAACCCTGCCGCCCAGATATCTGTCATTACTTAATATGCCCACGGTGTTGTTAGTATCACCCGGGCTGCGCAACCAGGCGCCGCACATATTCAGTTTGCTGGCCGGATCATAAGCCGGAATACTGATTTTGGTCCAGTTGGCCCGCGCGATGTCATTACTGTTCTGGGTCTGCGGATTACTCTCTCTGACAAAATGTGTGTGGGAGATAAAGTTGACGGCTTCGCTGTAACTCATCGCAAAAGCGATATTGTCACCGGTTCCGCGCTGCGTGATGGTAGGTATGCTGAATCCATTGGTCAGCCCTGCCTTAGTACTGGCGGTACCGATGGCTGTCAAAGCGGTATTTTCCATCGTGAATTGGCGTAGCCTGGCGTTGGCCGGCAGATTTTCGGCCGTTGAATTAGCGTTTCCTTTGAACCAATTGTTGAGGCTCATGTAAAGATTGGATGTTGTGTAAACGGTGCTGCCTGTGCTAAATGCGAGGTATTGATATTCATACTTTCCGTAATAGAAGCTGCCGCAATTGTTGGCATTGAGAAAGTTTGCGCGCACGATCAAAGAATAGTTTCCGTAGCGCGCGACTTCGATCCAGTTGACTACATCGCCGGTTTTATCCGGGGTAAGTATCCTACCGTCAACGCCGGTGGGATCGGCGGCAAAAGCCGAGTGGATCGGCAGAAAAACAAACAGAACAAGCGATAAAATAAATAATAACCATATGAAATTTCTGTATTTACTATGCATAAAATACTTCCTTTCAGTTTTTTCATGGTTTCTGATTTAAGTCGATCGCCCCATTCAGTACTGTAATTATGACGTGAATATGTATTGTGCCAATCTGAATCAGTGGAATATGTACAGAAACCTCCGCTGTCATGTAGAGAAACCTATGACATCATGTTGCAACAGTGCTTTACCGGCAAAAATCAATAGCGAAAATCAAAAAATAAACTCTTGGCGCCTACTTGATAACTGGTCAACCATGCCCTCCTTTCTGCAGACTTGAAGCAAGCGGAATGCAAACCATGGTATACTGAAATATAACCTTTTTTCAGTTGTTTTTGCTTTTTCCAAGTCCCCAACGGTCATTTTTTTTGAAATAGTTTCAGTTGCCTGCAATAAAATATAACAAATTTAGTAGGATTATAGGGCATACACGCGCCCGGCCCGGTTAATTTGTAACTCTATTGTTGCAGATAATGTTCGCACAGTAAGGGCTGTTTTTTGGGGGAAATAAATAAAATAATATAATATTCTACCATTAACAAATATTTCAGGTATTCACTTACCGATATATTACAATATCATGGTTACATTTTTGGCTACAAATCAAAAAAAGTGGGTAATAAATGTAAAAAAATTCAGTAAAAGTAATTATTCTCAATGCAATGATTTTCTAATGCAAATCTCCCGGAGTTGAAAAATGTACGTGATAGGCGAATAATAATAAAAATTATAATAATAGAAGCGCAAATATTGAACAATCACCAAAAATTTGATATAATATGCATACGGCGCAGGAATTACAACATAAAAACCGTGGATATGGAGATACAGAATATGATTATATCGACAAAAACAAGATACGCGGTGAGGTTACTTCTGGAACTTTCAAAATCAGAGGAAAAAGAAAAACCGACAACACTCCGCTATGTTGCCAATAAGCAGGGTATCAGTGAAGCATATTTGGAGTCGATTGCCACAAAGCTAAGAAAAAGCGGCTATTTACGGAGCTATAAAGGCGCCGGCGGCGGTTATTGTTTGGCTTTGCCTATTGAAAATATCACCGTGGGCGAGATAATGCGCTTAATGGAAACAACATATTTCCAGATCCACTGTACCGCCGATGCCAAAGAAACTTGCAAGCATTTCGATGAATGCCTGATCGCGCAGGCATGGGAACTGCTTGAAGGGCAGTTGGATAGCGTGGTGGACAATGTAAAGATATCGCAATTGGCTAAATAACAGCGCCGTATGTAAAAAAACAGTTGACATTTGTATAAGGCGTATGTATAATACGATCATAGGCAATTGCCAAGCAAATATGTCAAGGGAGGGGTTTACCATGCATTATTTTACCAGAGTCTCTATGCGGGTTTTAGTGTTGGTTTTGGCTGCCTCAATGTTGTCTGTACTATTGCCGGGGATAACGGCTTCCGCCATATCCCATGGCTTGGCGGCGGAATACGCCGCCGTGCCGCCGGCAGGAGAAGACATCACGTCTGACATCACAGATCCCGGCTTTCTGATGGCCGTACGCGGGATCACCGGCAAGCCGGATGGACCGGTTCTTGACTCTGATGTGGCGGGGATCAAGCAATTGAACTTAGATGCTTGGTACACGCCGCAACCTATTTTCGATTTATCGGGAATAGAACATTTTACATCCTTGACTTTGCTTAATTGCTCCGCCCAACCGCTGAAAGAACTGGATGTGTCGCAAAATACCGCGCTGGTGGATTTGTACTGTGTAGGTAATCAACTAAAGACCCTGGATATTTCCCGCAACACCGCGCTGGAAGTGTTGGATTGCTCCGGCAACCAGCTTTCCGTACTGGATGTGTCCAAAAATACCGCGCTGACCGGCTTGTATTGCCACGGCAATCAGCTTTCCGCTCTGGACATGTCGCAAAACACCGCGCTGACCTGGTTATACTGCCAGGAAAACCAGCTTTCTACACTGAATGTATCGCAAAACGCCAAACTTAAATGGTTGCATTGCTATGCCAACCAATTGACCGCGCTGGATATATCGCACAATGCCGCGCTGCTGGAATTATTTTGCGGCAGTAACCGGCTTACCGCGCTGAATGCAGCCAATAATACCGAGCTAAGGCAGTTGTATTGCCAAGACAATCAATTGACCGCGCTGGATGTAACGCGCAACATTAGCGTGGAGGATCTGAATTGCTCCGGCAACCGGCTTTCCGCGCTGGATATATCCAAAAACAGCGCGCTTTTCTGGCTGTACTGCCAGGATAACCGGTTGACTGCGCTGGATGTATCTAAAAATGCCGATCTTTATATGTTTTATTGCTCCGGCAATCTACTTACCACGCTGGATATATCACAAAACAGCGGTCTGGTATATATGGATTGCCGCGCGAACCAAATACCATCCCCCGCCAGTGTTGTTGGTTGGCAGGATCTGGAGCTGATTTTAGACGATACCCTTCTGTTTTATCCACAAAGCGATCCGCAAATCAGCGAAGACATCACGCCTTCCTTCATCGATCCAGGCTTCCTGGCGGCAGTGCGCGATATCATCGGTAAACCGGAAGGGCCGATACTGAACACCGATGTGGCGGGGATAAGTGTGTTGAATATTTCTTCTGATAATACGCCGCATCTTATTGCCGATTTGTCCGGTATAGAACATTTTACATCTTTGCTTTTTCTCTTTTGCTATGGCCAACAGATTACGAAATTGAATGTAGCGAAGAATACCGCACTGGAGTGGTTAGTTTGCCATAGCAACAAGCTAACCGTGGTGGATGTGTCACAAAACACCGAACTAAGGTATTTTTCTTGTGCTTACAATCAGCTCACAGTGCTGGATGTGTCAAAAAATACCGCGCTTGAGGGCTTAAATTGTTCTGGCAATAAGCTTTCCACACTGGATGTATCGCAAAACACCGCGCTGATGGATTTGATTTGCGAGTACAACGATCTAACAGCATTGGATGTATCGAAAAATACCGCGCTGAAGTGGTTAGGCTGCAATAGTAATCAACTATCCGCATTGGATGTGTCATACAACACCATGCTAGGTTATCTAAATTGCCGGGACAACCTGCTTCCCATACTGGATGTATCCAAAAACACCGAGCTGTATTTCTTGGACTGCGCCAACAACCAACTGCCTATGCTGAATGTGTCACACAATACTATCCTTACAGATTTAAGCTGCGCCTACAACCAATTGACCATGCTGGATGTGTCGAAAAACACTGAGCTGGAGTATCTTAGTTGCTGGGGCAATTTGTTGAACACGCTGGATGTGTCCAAAAATCCTGCGCTTATTAGCTTAGACTGTACAGACAACCAGCTTGCCATGTTGAATGTGATGCAAAACACCGCATTACAGTATTTATCGGCCGGTTACAACCAACTATCCTCGCTGGATCTATCCGAAAATGCTAAGATTTTGCATTTAGACTGCTCAAACAATCAACAAATCTCGCTGGACGTATCGCGGAACATCGCGCTTGAATGGTTGAATTGTTCCTATAACCAATTGACTACACTGGATGTATCCAAAAATATCAACCTTTATTATCTGGATTGTTCCAACAACTACATGCGATTCCCCATTGACGTTATTATCTGGCCAGCGAGCAGGTTGATTTTAGACGACACCTTCATATTCTATCCGCAACGCGCCGTAGGCATAGACATCACGGATTCCTTCACAGACCCCGGCTTCCTGGCGGCGGTGCGCGATATACTAGACAAGCCGGAAGGGCCGATTTTCGACACCGATGTGGCGGAGATCAGGCAGTTGGATGTTTCTTCATGGAGCACGCCACATATTATTGCCGGTTTGTCGGGTATAGAGCATTTTGTATCTTTGATTTTTCTTGATTGTTCCGGTCAACGGCTGAAGGAACTGGATGTATCGAAAAACACCATGCTTGAGGGCTTGCATTGCTATAATAACTGTCTCACCGTGCTGAATGTGTCGCAGAATTCCGCGCTAGAAGCATTGGAATGCAGCGGTAACAAACTTTCCGCTCTGGATGTGTCGCAAAACACTATGTTGAGGAGTTTGTCTTGCCATAGCAACCAACTATCCGCTCTAGATGTAGCGAATAACACTAAACTTTGGTATCTAAATTGCTATTACAACCAAATTTCTGCTTTGGATGTGACCGAAAACACCGAGCTTTATGTTTTGGATTGCGATGGTAATAAATTGACTAAGTTGGACGTATCAAATAATACAAATCTTGAGTGGTTGAGTTGCATCAGCAACCAGCTCTCCATGCTAGATGTGTCGAAGAACACCGTGATCAAATACTTGTTTTGTGGAAGAAATCAGCTTTCATCGCTGGATGTGTCGAAGAATACCATGCTTGAGTGGTTATATTGCTACGACAACCTGCTTTCCTCGTTGGATGTAACTAAAAACACTACCCTCGAATACCTGGATTGCTGCGAAAACTATCTGATTTCACCGGATAGCGTAAAAGGCTGGAAAGAACTGGGGCTTATTATCAACAGTGAAGAAGAGCCATATAGCGGTACATTCTGGTACTATTGGCAAAACATAGCGGACTACAATTACCGTGTTTACATGGAATCTGAACAAACCACATTGGAAGCCGGCGATACCCTATTTGTGAACATAATGCTCACAGGCGATATCAACTATACCCAGATAGCTGCCTCTATCGCCTATGATAACGATTTACTGGAATTTGCCGGTTACTCGTATTTGGGCGGCTTGGTAGCGGAAGTCAAAAAAGATGGCGCCAATAAAATCTCTGTGCGCAGCGTGCCCAGCCTGAACATGCTTACCGGCGCGTCTTGCACCACGCCGGTAAGAGTGGCTACGCTGAAATTTACGGTAAAGGATATTCTTCCCGATGCGAGCGTTGTTACCAAATTGACCTTCGCTTCCATAGCAGTAACCCCAAAAGCCGGCGTTAGCAGCGCGACCACCGCCCCAGGCAATAGTTTGAACATAACCTTGGGCAGTGATACCGACACCGACACCGACACCGACACCGACACCGACACCGACACGGATACCGATACTGACACGGATACTGACACGGATACGGATACTGATACGGACACTGACACGGACACCGATACGGACACGGACACCGATACCGACACCGACACCGACACGGATACCGATACGGACAGTGATACCGACACGGATACCGACACCGACACGGATACCGACACTGACACGGATACCGACACGGATACCGATACCGACACGGATACCGATACCGATACTGACACGGATACCGACACGGATACCGATACTGACACAGATACCGACACGGATACCGATACTGACACAGATACCGACACGGATACCGATACCGATACGGACACTGACACGGATACGGACACCGACACGGATACCGATACTGACACAGATACCGATACGGACACTGATACCGACACCGATACCGATACCGACACGGATACCGACACCGACACCGATACCGACACGGATACCGACACGGATACCGATACGGACAGTGATACGGATACGGACACAGACACGGATACCGACACGGATACCGATACAGACACTGACTCAGATGCAGACGCAGACGCAGATAATGACGCAGACATAGTCGCTTACTCCCTGGTAGCGCAAATAAAAAACAAGCGGTTGTTCTTATAACTTCACACTTCACACTCCACACTCCACATTTGCGGTCGAAGACCGCAAATGGTTAAGATGACAGAGATTTATGCGATATGCAATGTGAAAATATAAAAAAAGTGACATTTGTCATATGAAATTATGACAAATGTCACTTGTCATATATGCGGCTATGTGTATATAATATAGTTACATCTGAATAACAAAAAGGAGAGGGGTTATATTATGAGTCGTTTTAACAAGGTATCCATACGGGTTTTGGCGCTGGTACTAGCAGTTTCTATGTTGTGCGGAGTACTGCCGGTGATAATGGCGTCCGCCGCGGGTGGCGATACAGCGCTTCCGCCTAAAGCAGGCTGGGATGGAGGCGGCGCCTTTGAGGAAAATGGCGGTTTTTCACCAGGCAAAGTACTGCCGCCCGCCGCGCCTGCGGATAGTAAGCCACCGCTTCCGCCATATGGTGGTCCGGCAAAAAGTGATGTATTTGAGGACAAGGGTGCTTTTTCACCAGGCAAAGTACTGCCGCCCGCCGCGCCTGCTGACCGTAAGCCGCCGCTTCCGTCATATGGCGATCCGGCCAGAGGTTATGGTTTTGAAGATAAGGCTACTTTTTCACCGGGTGAAGCATGGGCGCACGGCATGTTAGATGAACATTTGCCGCCGGTTCCGCCCCATGCAGATGAAGGCAGCGGCGATGATCATGCGGATGAGGATGGTTTTGTTCCGGACGAAGTGTTGGCGCCCGCCGATTCATTAGAGCAGGCGCAGGAAATAGCCGCGGCCTATGGCTTGGCGCTTAAATCCTATGCCTATGGTATCGCGGTTCTGACCGCGCCGGATGCGCAAGAGGCGGTAGCCCAAAGTATAGCCGCGCACAATATGACGCGCCGGAGCGCAAAACCGCTGCCTCAGTTAAGCCTAAACCTGAAATACCACATCTGCGAGACAAATAATAACTATGCCGGTTTCCGGGATACGTATAAGAGCACCGCCGCGTACTATGATTCGTATACATATGTGGCTGACAAACGGCCTGTATACAGGCGGACAGCTTTTGTGGCGGAGAATCAAGATGATGCGGAACCACCCAGGCAGCGGCAACGCATTGAAGCCGCGCCGCTGGAGCAGAAGTATCGCGCCAATGCTATATCACCCGGGCAGTTGCATAACGCCGATGCTGCGTCGATGGAGCAGTGGCATCGCGATGAGATGGATATGGAACGCGCTTGGCCTATTTCAACAGGGGAAGGCGTGGTCGTAGCGGTTATAGACACCGGTATTGACATCGACCACCCTGCTTTTACCGGGCGCATCTCGGTCAAATCCTACAATACATATACCGATATGGTAGGGTTGGAACATGTGCGCGACGATTATGGCCACGGCACGCATGTCAGCGGCATCATCGCCGCCTCAATGGATGAAGCAGCCGGCGTTTGCGGCGTCGCGCCGGATGCGGAGCTACTAATGATAAAGGCCAATATACCGGATGTAGGTTGGTTTTACTCAGCTGATTTGTACCGCGCCATCAACTATGCGGCGCAAAACGGCGCGGACATCATCAATATGAGCCTCGGCAGAGGTTATGCCGACGGTTGGGGCGCCGACGAACTGGAGCAAGCAGTAATTGCTAATGCCGTAGCCAGCGGCGTAACTGTGATATGCGCGGCTGGTAATAGCAGTGACAGCCACGCGGGTTATCCGGCGGCATATCCCGAGTGCATCGCCGTCTCCGCGACAAAGCAGGGTTACAGTTTTGAAAGAGCCTATTCAAACCATGGTCCGGAGATAGCTATTGCCGCGCCCGGTAGCGACATATATTCAACCGTCATGGGCGGTGGATATGATTTAATGTCAGGTACATCCATGGCCTCACCTAATACAGCGGGCGTAGCCGCGCTGATAGTATCATTGCACCCGGAATACAACCCGCAACAGGTGCGCGAGGCTCTATGTAAAACAGCGCGGGACGCGGGCGAGGTTGGCTGGGACGAATACTTCGGTTACGGTATTGCGAACGCATACGCGGCTGTTCTGGGGCCGGATGCACTGTACAATGTCACGTATGACTTTAGAGATAGCCTACGCGCACCGGTCAGCATAAAAGTAATTCCGGGAAATACGCTGCTTGAACCGGGTATTCCACTACGGGCCGGCTATGCTTTTGAAGGTTGGTTTGTAAGCGGAACCGATGAAGAGTACGACTTTACGAATGCGGTGACAGGAAATCTTACCCTTGAGGCGGGATGGGTTACCGCTGAAGCTGGCATGTATATCCTAGAGTTCCCCGACGTGAATTTCCGCCATGAAGTGCTGCGGTTACTGAAGGAGCAGGATGGCGTCAGCAGAAAAGAAAGCCGTTTTGTTGTTGGCGATGCGGATTTGCTGGCTTCGATTACATGGTTGAGCGTAGGCGGCATGATAATTTGTGATATGACTGGATTAAAATATTTCACTGGCCTGGAATCCCTTGGGTGCTCTTACAACCAATTAACAGCGCTGAATGTATCAAAGAATACCGCGCTTACCTCTCTAAACTGTTGGGATAACCGGCTGACAGAGTTGGATGTGTCAAACAATCATTTGTTGGAGTATTTGGATTGCGGCATCAATCAACTGAGCGAGTTGGATGTTTCAAAGAACACCGCGCTGCAGACTTTGTGGTGTGACGGCAACCTGTTAACAGAATTGGATGTAAAAAGTAATATAAAAATATCTGGAGAATATGATGGATTTTGGATTTTTGGTGGTCTTAACTGCAGCTATAATCAGCTTGAAAAACTTGATTTGCCGATAAATTCTGACCTGAAGGTTCTCTCATGCAATAACAACCTGCTAACGGAGTTGAACATATCAAACAACACCGCGCTGGAGTGGCTGGGTTGCTTTGGCAACCGGCTATCCGTGCTGAACGTTTCGCACAACACCGTTCTTAAGGGGCTGAATTGCTCCGCCAACCAACTGACTGCATTAGATTTATCAAAAAACACCGCCCTTGAATATATTAGTTGTTGGTATAATTTGCTAACAGAGTTGGACATTTCGAATAATACCGCGCTTGAGATGTTATATTGCGAAGACAACAAGCTGACTGCGCTGGATGTGTCGCAGAACATCGCGCTTAAGGATTTGTCTTGTGAGTACAACCGGCTTTCCTCATTAGATACATCTAAAAACACTGCGCTAGAGTGGCTTGTATGTCCCAACAATCTACTAACCGCATTGGATGTATCAAAAAATACCGCACTCGAATATCTATATTGTACCTATAACTATATACCATCTACCGATGATGTAATTGGCTGGCAGGAGATTGAGCTGACTTTGGGAAAAAATTTCATATTTAACCCGCAACGCGGCGGTAATCCACCTACCGGTGAAGACATCACAGCCTATTTCAAAGACGAAGGCTTCTTGGCAGCTGTGCGCGAGATTACCGACATTCTGGAAGGGCCGATACTTGACTACGATGTGATGGATATAAGGGACTTATTTATACCGTATTGGAATACGCAATACCCTATTGCCGATCTGGCGGGAATAGAGTATTTTTCATCACTAACTTGGCTTTACTGCTACGGCCAACAGCTTAAGGAATTGAATCTATCAAAAAATACTATGCTGGAGTGGTTATATTGCTCCGATAACCAAATTTCCATGCTTGATGTGTCGAAAAATATAGCGCTCAGGGAATTATCTTGTGGCTACAACCGGCTTTCTACACTGGATGTGTCAAACAATACCGCACTTGAATGGCTTATTTGCCACAATAATCTACTTACTGAATTATATGTTTCAAAAAACACCACGCTCGAATATCTGTACTGCCCTTTAAATTACATTGAATCTACAGATGCCGTTATTGGCTGGCAGGAGATTGGGTTGGTTTTATACGATAGTTTTATTTTTGATCCGCAACGCCCTGGTCCTCCACCGATTGGTGAAGATATCACGGCTTACTTAAAAGATGAAGGCTTCCTGGCAGTTGTGCGCGATATTACCGGTATTCCGGAAGGGCCAATCCTTGACTACGATGTGATGGATATAAGTGATTTGTATATACCGGGTTGGAGTACGCAATACCCTATTACCGATCTGTCGGGAATAGAGTACTTTACATCATTAACTTATCTTAACTGCAGCAGCCAACAACTAAAGGAATTAGATATATCAAAAAACATCATGTTGGAGTGGTTGTACTGCGAAGACAACCAACTAGTCACGTTGAATGTGTCGCAGAACATAACGCTTAGGGATCTATTTTGTGGTTATAACCAACTTTCTGCACTGGACGTGTCGAATAATATCACACTGCATAGTTTGTTTTGCGGTTACAACCAACTTCTTTCACTTGATGTCAACAGAAATACTGAACTTGAGTGGTTAAGCTGCCCCGAAAATTTACTGATCTCGCTGGATGTATCGAAAAACAGCAGCTTAACATGGCTTGATTGCTGCTACAACTACATGCGATCCATTGATAACGTTACCGGCTGGTGGGAAATCGGGTTGATTTTGAACAACAATTTCCTGTTTTATATGCAATACACCGACGGAATAACACTAACCCCAAGTAACCCGACAAAAACAATACGTGTCGGCGAAGGAGAAACTGGACGTGTACCAATTACAATTACAGCTTATGCAAACGGTAGCGTTTATGTACAGAGTTCAGGCATAACATCTGGTAATAATCCCGCCCTGTACAATGAAACAGGCGACCGGATTGCTGACGATGAAGCCGGGAATTTGCATTGGGGCTACACTATACCAGCAGGCCAAACAATGACAATTTACGCCGGTACTTATAATGGCGAAACGGCCAGTTATACCATCACCGCCACCTTCCCCATTGTAACCCTTACACCAAGTAATCCGACCGCGGCAATAAGTGTCGGCGATGGAGTAAACGGTCGTATGCCAATCAAGATTACTGCGCCTGCATACGGCAGTGTTTACGTGTGTAGTTCAGACATAACCTCCGGTTATGCCCCCGCCCTGTACGATGAATATGGCTACATGATTGCCTATAACGAAACTGGAAATATGCACTGGGAATATTTCATTTCAGCAGGTCAAACAATATTTATTTATGCTGGTACCTACAGTAATGAGGCGGCAGATTACACTGTCACCGCCACTTTCCCACCTATTACCCTAACTCCAGCATACCCGACGGAGATAATATATGTCGGCGCAGGGGAAAGCGGACGCGAGCCAATTTTAATTACAGCCCCTTCAAATGGCAGCGTTTACGTGCAAAGCTCAAACATAACCTCCGGACAAAATCCCGCCCTGTACAATGAAGCAGGCAACCGTATCGCTGACGACGAAGCCGGGGACTGGCACTGGGGCTATACTATCCCCGCGGATCAAACGATGACTATTTGCGCCGGTACTTTTAACGACGAGGCAGCATGTTACACTGTCACCGCTACCTTCCCGACAAGCGGAATAACCCTTACCCCGGATAAGCCGGCGGCGACAATAAGTGTCGGCAAGGGAGCAAACGGCCGTATTCCAATCACCATAACAGCGCCCTCAGACGGCAGCGTTTATGTACAGAGTTCAAACATAATCTCCGGCCATGACCCCGCCCTGTATAATGAAGCAGGTTACATTATTGCTGATGATGAAGCCGGAAATTCGCACTGGGGATATACTATTCCCGCCGGTCAAACGATGACAATTTATGCCGGTACATATAGCAACGGTGCAGCATTTTACACTGTCACAGCCACCTTCAACATTGTAACCCTTACACCAAGCAACCCAGCGGCAACAATTTGTATCGGCGAGGGAGAATATGGCCGTGTGCCAATCAAAATTACTGCGCCTTTATGCGGCGACGTTTACGTGCGGAGCTCAGACATTACTTCCGGTTCTGACCCCGCCCTTTACGATGAATATGGTTACCGGATCGCTGATGACGAAGCTGGAAATATGCACTGGGAGTACTTTATCCCTGCCGGTCAAACAATGATTATTTATGCCGGTACCTACGGCAACGGAGCGGCATGTTATACCGTCACCGCTACCTTCCCTATATGTAGAATAACCCTTACCCCGGTCGACCCAGCGGCAACGATAAACGTAGGCGAGGGGGAAAGCGGTCGTGTGCCAATCACTATTACGGCTCCTTCAAATGGCAGCGTTTATGTACGGAGTTCAGACATCACCTCCGGCCATAATCCCGCCCTGTATAATGAAGCAGGCGACCGTATCGCTGACGACGAAGCCGGGGACTGGCACTGGGGCTATACTATCCCCGCGGATCAAACGATGACTATTTACGCCGGTACTTTTAACGACGAGGCGGCATGTTATACTGTCACCGCTACCTTCCCGACAAGCGGTATAACCCTTACCCCGGATAACCCGAAAGCGACAATAAGTGTCGGCTTTGGGGAAAGCAACCGCATTCCGATCACCATAACAGCGCCCTCAGACAATGATATTTACGTGTGGAGTTCTAACATAACCTGTGGTAATGATCCTGCCTTGTACGATGAAGCAGGCTTCATAATCGCTGATGATGAAATGGGGTATCTGCACTGGGGGTATAATATTCCTGCAGGCCAAACAATGACGGTTTATGCCGGTACATATGGCAACGGAGCGGCATTTTACACTGTTAGAGCAATCTTCCCCATAACCCTTACCCCAAGTGAACCGGCAAAACCATTACGCGTTGGCGAAGGAAAATTTGGCCGTGTGCCAATCACAATTTCAGCGCCTTCATATGGCGACGTTTATGTACAGAGTTCGGACTTAACAAACGGTTATGACCCTGCCCTGTACGATGAAGCGAGCCGCATGATTGCAGATGATGAAGCGGGGTACCCGCACTGGAGGTATACTATCCCCGCGGGCCAAACAATGACGATTTACGCCGGCACATATAGCAACGAAGAGGCAGATTATACCGTCACCGCCACCTTCCCGCCATCGTACAATTTCCGTGTTTACATGCAGTCTGACCAAACCGCCCTAGAAACCGGCGATATCCTATACGTGGACGTTATGCTTACAGGCGATATCAACTATACCCAAATGATGGCCTCTATCGCCTATGAAAGCGACTTGCTGGAATTTACCGGATCCGAGTATTTGAGCGGTTTGTCCACAGAAGTAAAAAAGGATGGCGTCGATAAAATTTCCGTGCGCAATGTGCCCAGCATTAACATGTTCACCGGCGCGCCATGCAACCCGCCGGTAAAAGTGGCTACGCTGAAATTTACGGTAAAATATAGTCCTCCCGATGAAAACGTAGTCTCTTTCTCACCCTCCTTCACCAACGACCAAATCTTACCGCCGGTAAAGGAAACCGAATTGACCTTCGCCTCCATAAATGTCTTCCCGACAGCCATCTTTGCCGGCGCGACCACTGCCCCTGGTAATAGTTTGAGCATAAGTCTGGGCAGCATTGGCAAGAGCAAAGTCATAGGCGTGGTGACCGGAATTGACCCGATTAATTTTTGGACAGGAACACAATTCGCGCCGCAATATCAAAGAGTAACCATCTTCAGCACTGAAGGTAAGGAAGTTACCTATGTTTTCTCGCCAGACTTTCGTAATGCTTTCAACTATTTTATGAACGGCGAAGCTGCTTTTGGTGGCGCTAACAGGTACTGGACCGGTGGGCTGACAGATGAAGAGCTTACCGGTAAATGGCGCGACGCCTTGGATTTGACCGGTTGGGCGGATGCTTTCGCCGAGCTAAGCGAAGGCGATATAGTGCATTTGGCGCTGGATGAGCGCGAGAACGTTAAGCAAATCATCAATTATGTTGCGTATGAGGAAGGCCTAAACGCCAGAATTCAAGTGCAGGCTGAACTTGAACGCATATTTATCCAGCATGATCCCCCTCGTTATAGCGGCGCTTACACCCTGCCAGCCGACGCGGTGGTGTTCTTGCTCTCCGACGCTGGCGCCGTGAGCATAATCAACCCAGCTAGTGTACTGGCGAGCGGTTTCGTGGCGGAGAAAGTTGTAGCCTTCGATGTGAACAGCAACGGCGCTATCAATGTACTCTATATTGTCGGCAAGACAAACGGCTGGAAGGTCGGTATAGTGGATCGTGAGGGCTATAGTTCTACCCTTGGCGAATATTATAGGATCAGCGGCATAAACATGGCAAGCGACGGTAAAGTGCTTTTATACCGACCAGCGCTGATCTCCTATAAAATCGTCAACGGCGAGGTTGTTATCCAAGGCCCAGATACTGACGGATATCTGGCTGCCGCAAACATGATCAACGTCATTAACGACGATAGGCTAGATGACAATAATATTTTTGCTGTTGGTATCGCCTCGTATAATATCGCTGGCAACATTATAGTCAACGGCCAACGCCTTTTCTTCAACAACGACACCTATGTTTATGACTTTGAGGAATCCGATACAATATCGTCAGCAAACTATCGCAGAGATTTGAATGGCGCATATATAGTTGCTGTCTATGACGAAGATTATGAATTGTCTACGGTTGCGGTTATTTGGAAAAACGTGGCGGACGGCAACACTGACATAAATACTGACGCCGACACGGAAGTCGATGCCGATATTGACGTCGGTTCTGACGTCGATACTGACGCTGATACTGACGCCGAAGTGGATATGGATACTGACATTGATGCCGACACTGACCCTGACATCTATACTGACGTTGATGTCGATACTAACCCTTACGCTGATACTGACGTCGATATCTGCACCAACCCTGAAGCAGATACAGACACTGATACCGACGCCGACACGGAAGCTGATAGTGACATCGGCAGTGACGTCAGCGCCATTATCTTCACCGTCAGCGGTAGTAATGCGCTTAAGAATGATCTTCCCGCACAGAACCTTGTTGCCTAGTTGACCTTCACTATAACGCATATAATATGCGGCTAGCCTGAAGAACGCACTCCGTATGCTCCACAAAAAACGGAGATTTGTGTGAAGATTAATGTAAAAACAAAAAGTGACATTTGCCATAGAATATTATGACAAATGTCACTTGCTATATTTGCGATGA
>Ga0123356_10003215_pt1 | contig 17164 bp, 14 predicted proteins | sample TergutEmb28metaG_2_FD_92546 | JGI IMG/M metagenome (GOLD analysis project Ga0123356, IMG submission 92546) | Embiratermes neotenicus P3 segment gut microbial communities from Petit-Saut dam, French Guiana - Emb289 P3 | ecosystem: Host-associated > Arthropoda: Insects > Digestive system > Gut ...
AGCAAAGTCTCGTTTAACCATTTTCAGGTTATTTAGCCTTTGCCGTGCTTCAGGCGACAAAATCTTTGCTAAGAGCGCCTGTTTTTGTTGTTCAATTTGTTGTTCGGCTTGAGCTTGTCTCTGGTCATCGCTTACTCGATTCTGCATCGAGTGAAGCTTTCTTTTACGAATTTGCTCAAGCTCGTCATCTGACATGGTTTCCTATTCGCCTTGATACTTCTTGAGCTCAGGTGTAGTCTTGAAGAGTTCTTTTGCAAGATCCCCTGCAACTTCCTGTGCTAGCTTGCGTCCTTTGGGTGTCATGATTCTACCCTTTGGACGAGTAACTTGGATTAAACCGGCTGTTTCAAGTTGTTTGAGAGCTTTACGTATGTTGCTCCCTCCGGCTTTTGTAGCCCGATTCGGCTTACTGCCCCGGTTTTTTCTTCCGCCATAATCTGAGCGGAGGTTCTCCAGACCGATTGGACCGTGAACGTAAACTTTACGCATTATAGATGCGCTTCTTGTATACCACCATGCTGGATTCTGTGGTTGTTTCTCAACATGAGAGCCGGTCTTAGCGAAGGGTGCCCATGGCAAAGGTTGCACTTCATCAACATTTTCCATAAGATACTTTGCTAAACGATCGATGAACATTGAAGATGGAACGTCATGAGGAGTCATCAAAGGTACTCTATCCTGTAGTTTTTCCTTGCACTAAAACAATGACGCCTAATATAAATGTATTCAGGCAACTCATCACACACAAGACCAAGCCTGCCCACCTGCTCTCTGACCAAACTTTACCACACATAATACATATGTGCCTAAACAGGCCACTAAAAAACAATCCCACAAATTATTAATTGATTTCCCCGCAACTAACAGATATTTCAGTGAAATACCAGTGTTTTTCTCCAGATCATTCCTCCTTTAACTAATACAGGTGTATTTTTAACCTCTGATGCGTCGGTTTCTACAATAAATGGTGACAAAATAAGTAGCCAGGTATTGCTTGATTTTTTTGTTTGCGCCCTTATAGATTTTTATAGATGAGACTAAACCTTACTGATGTAGAAAAATTACCAAGTGGAGAAACATCGTTGAAAGATGATAAACGTCGTGGGATGCTTGAAAAGGTTCTAAAAGACCATGACTATCAGGAAAGCGCTCTTTTAGAGATTTTGCATGGAGCACAGGAAATCTATGGATTTCTTGACAAAGAATTGCTCACCGAAATCGCTGGGGTACTAAACATTCCACACAGTCAAGTATATGGCGTCGCCACCTTCTACAGCTTCTTTAAACTCCGCAAACCCGGAGAACATGTCGTCACCGCTTGCCTTGGCACCGCATGCTACGTTAAAGGTGTCGAGCCTATCATAGCGGCAATAGAAAAAGAATTCAACCTCAAACGAGGCGGCTCAACTGAGGATGGCAAACTCTCCATACTCCAAACACGATGCATAGGCGCATGCGCCATGGCACCAATCCTCTCAGTGGATGATGTAGTCATAGGAAAAGCCACCAAAGAAGTCGTCATCGCACACATCAAGAAGGTCTTGGGGGAAACTAACTCTGAAACTGTCTGATCTACACAAAATTCTCGAGCAGGAACTTGAATTCGAACGTGCCTACAACTTTCGCATAAACGTCTGTTGCTCTAGCAGCTGTACCTCACTCAACGCCCCCAAACTAATAAAAGCCTTCCAAGACGTTGTCAAAGAACTGGGCGTAGAAAAACAATGCAAAGTCGCCCGCACAGGTTGCATAGGCGCATGCTCCGCCGGACCAACCGTTCTTATCGAACCCGGCGCTTATCTCTACCAAAACATAACCCCCGACAAAGTCCACAACATAGTTCGGGATCACATCGTTTTGGGCACTCCAGTCAAAGAACTCCTCTATGAAAGCGGCGGATTCTTTAAAAAACAACACCGCCTTGTCCTGCGAAACGCAGGCAAAATAGATCCCAACCGCATCCAAGACTACATCGCCATGGGCGGCTACACCGCACTAGCCAAATGCCTCTCAGACATGACCCCCCAGGGTATCATAACCGAAATCCTATCCAGCGGACTGCGCGGAAGAGGCGGCGCGGGTTTCCCCACAGGCCAAAAATGGCGCCTAGTCGTCCAAGCTAACAACACCCCAAAATACATCGTTGCCAACCTCGACGAAGGCGACCCCGGCGTCTACGCTAACCGATCCATCGCCGAAGCCGATCCCCATGCCATAATCGAGGGCATGCTCATCGCCGCATACGTCACCGGCGCAGAAAAAGGCTACATCTACATCCGAAAAGAATACCCCCTGGCCATTCAAACCCTCCAAAAAGCCATCGAACAAGCCAAAGCTATGTCCTTGCTAGGCGATAACATCTTGGAAACTTCTCTAAAGTTTGATTTAACTCTACGCTTTGGAGCAGGCGCATTTGTGGCAGGCGAAGAAACCGCAATTTTAGCCTCAGTTGAAGGCCGCCGAGCAATGCCCCGCCCCCGTCCACCCTACCCCGCCAACTCGGGTCTCTGGCAAAAACCCACCCTTATACAAAACGTGGAAACCCTCGCAAACATCCCCCTAATTATCCAAAACAGTGCTGCATGGTTCTCCAAAACCGGCACCCCCGCATGCACAGGCACCAAATGCTTCTCCCTAACCGGCAAAGTAAAAAACCCCGGCCTAATCGAAGTCCCCATGGGCATCACACTGCGTGAAGTAGTGTTTGACATCGGCGGCGGAATCCCTGATGGTAAAAAATTCAAAGCTGCCCTAATCGGTGGACCCTCAGGAGGTTGTCTGCCTGAACAACTTCTCGAAGTACCCATAGACTACGACTCTCTAACCAAAGTCGGAGCGATCATGGGCTCAGGCGGCATTGTAGTACTAGACGAAGACAGTTGCATGGTAGACACCGCACGATACTTTACAGAATTCTGCGTCGACGAATCATGCGGTCGATGCACCCCCTGCCGCGCAGGCCTACCCCGTATGCTAGAAATTTTCCAAAAAATCACCCACGGCCAGGGTGAATACAGCGATCTTGAGGTCTTAGAAAAATCCTGCCGCTTCATACGCGAAGCCAGTCTCTGCGGTCTAGGACAAACCGCACCAAACCCCGTACTTACCACTCTACGCTACTTCAAAAACGAATACCTGCGCCACATAGAAAACAAAGAATGCGAAGCGGGCGTATGCTTTAAAAACCGAGACGAGGACGAAACCAAATGAACCTCCACACTCTAAAACTCAAAATCGACGGTATAGACGTTGAATGCACCGAAGGCTCAACCATACTAACTGCCGCAAAAGCCATCGGCATAAACATCCCCACCCTTTGCTATCTAGACGGTTTAACACCCTACGGTGGTTGCCGACTATGTATAGTTGAGGTTAGCGGCACAAGCAAACTCTTCCCCGCATGTGCCACCCCTGTTGCATCAGGCATGGAAGTTACCACGCAGTCCCCCAAACTCTATGAATACCGAAAAATGGTATTAGAAACCTTGCTGGCCGAACGAACTCACATTTGTGCAGTCTGTGTTGCCAATGATCACTGTGAACTCCAAGCTCTAGCCAATCAACACGGCATAGATCATGTTTCCTATGAACGAAACTGGAGTACCAACAAAATCGACTCTACCCACGACTCTTTGGTAATCGACCCTAACCGTTGCATTCTCTGCACTCGATGCATTCGAGTCTGCGATGAACTCGAAGGCGTCCACACTCTTGACCTCAAATTCCGCGGCAAAAACGCCGATGTCATAATGGACCAAGACGAACCCTGGGTCAAAGCCTGTAGCTGTACATCCTGCCGCAAATGTGCCAAAGTCTGCCCCGTTGGAGCTATATACGTTGAAGGCGAAAACATTGAAACCACCAAAATTCCCGATGTCGCCGCCTTTATAGTCGAGCGGAGGAAACGCCTCAAATGAATCCAAACCAAAAAATACGCGTCGCAACAGTCTGGCTCAGCGGTTGTAGCGGATGCCACATGAGCTTTCTAGATCAAGACGAACGACTGATAGACTTGGCAAAAAAAATCACTCTGGTATACAGCCCCTTTGCTGATGTAAAAGAGTTCCCAAAAGATGTCGCAATCACCCTAATCGAGGGCGCTGTGGCAAACGAAGAACAAAAAGAACTGCTAAAAACCATCCGATCCCGAACAGCAATTCTAGTTTCTCTAGGCGACTGTGCAGTTACAGGCAACGTCGTTGCACTGCGCAATGGCTTGCCACACAGCGACCAAGCAGTCCTAGAACGCGCCTACAAAGACCCAGCAGTTCTTAACGCTCAAATTCCTGACCAAGTACCCAAACTGCTCACCCATGCCCGACCCCTACACGAAATCATTAAAGTCGATCACTACATCCCCGGTTGCCCACCAAACGCCGATCTGATTAACTATATACTAACCGAATTACTGGCTGGGCGAACACCCACCATGGAGGGACATTCCAAGTATGGCTGATAAAAAAATCTTAATTTCACCCGTTACACGGATTGAAGGACACGCACAAATTACCATCCATCTAAACGATGATGACACAGTCAAAGAAGCAAACTTTAAAGTCACTGATTTCCGAGGCTTTGAAAAATTCACAGAAAACCGCCCATTCTATGAAATGCCCTCAATTACCAGCCGCGCCTGCGGCATATGCCCCGTGAGCCACCTCTTAGCCAGCGCTAAAGCCTGCGACCAAATCGTTGGCGTTAACCCTCCAAAAACAGCTATAAAACTCAGGCGCCTCATGCACATGGGCCAACTAATCCAGTCCCATGCATTAAATTTCTTCCACCTCTCCTCACCTGATTTTCTGATGGGATTTGACTCAAACCCTTTGCAACGTAACATTTTCGGATTAATAGACAAAGAACCCGAATTAGCCATGCGCGGCATTCGACTGCGCAAATTCGGACAAGACATCATCGAGAAGATAGCAGGCAAAAAAATCCATTCCAGCGAATGGGTTCAACCCGGAGGTGCCAAATGGCCTCTAACACAAGAACGCGCCGACTACCTCCGTGCCAATCTCCCCGAAGCTCTTGATGCCGCACAAAAAACGCTGGATATGTACAAACAAATGCTCGATGGCCTCCAAGAAGAAGTAGCAAACTTTGGTAGTTTCCCAACCTACTACATGGGCCTAGTAACCCCCGACGACGGCTTAGAGCACTATGACGGCAAACTCCGAATCATAGACCCAACCGGAGCTACAGTCGTCGAATGTGTAGACCCCGCAAAATACCAAGACTTCATAGGTGAAGCCGTGGAGCCATGGTCTTATATGAAATTCCCCTACTTCAAAAACGTCGGCTATCCCAGCGGTGCTTATCGTGTCGGCCCCCTAGCGCGTCTAAATGTTGCCTCTCACTGTGGCACACCCCTATCCGATGAGGCACTCAAAGACTTCAAAAAACTAGGCAAAAACGGTCCTGTTCAGAGCACATTCCACTACCACTACGCTCGTCTTATCGAGGTGTTGTTCTGTATCGAAACCTCTAAGCGTCTCTTATCTGATCCCGATATCCAATCTGAGAACATTCGCTCAAAAGCCTTTGTAAACAACCCTGAAGGCATAGGCGTCACAGAAGCTCCCCGCGGTACCCTAATTCACCACTACAAAGTCGATCCTCAGGGCATGATAACTTGGAACAACATGGTTATCGCCACTGAGCACAACAACATCGCCTACAACATGGCTATAACCCAGGTCGCAAAAAAATACGTCAAAGCACGCGAACTACAAGAAGGCATGCTCAACCGCGTAGAAGCCGTCATCCGAGCATTTGACCCCTGTTTGAGCTGTGCCACACACGCCCTTGGAAGTATGCCTCTGGATATACAACTCATTGCATCCAATGGAACACTTCTAGACCGCAAAATAAGACAACACTAACTCTGCATCAACACCAACCCCCTCTTTCACCAAGCAAGACTCGCCTAACCTGCCGGTTGCACACAAACGCTACTCTTTCCATGAAAGCATCCAGTTAACTACTTGGTATTCACATAACCCGCTTTAACCAGCAAACCCAAAGCCTCCTCAAACGGAACCGACAAATCCCGCGGCTTAATAACCCTGCGCACACGCTTAGGTTTCAATCCCTCCTCAAAAAACACCTCACCCCGAACAAGCAGATAATACATAACACCCAGCATCTTTCTAGCCAAAGCCACAATAGCAATTCCATGACCCCGACGCGCCTTCACACGCAAATAAAACTGCTTAAACTTAGAATCCACCCGAACCTTAATAGCCGCCAAAGCACACTGAACCAAAACACGCCTAATCCACTTCGAACCACGCTTAGTAATATGACCATTCCAACGCTTCCGCCCACTCTGCCGAAGGGACGGCACAATACCACAATAACTACACATCGCCTTCTCATCGGTAAAGCGTTTAACATCCCCCAGCTCCGCAGCCACCGCAGCCGCAGAAACAAAACCCACCCCAGGCACACTGCTTAGCTGCTCAATAACCTCTTTATCAACATAATTTGCTATCTGCGAATCTACCTCGCCAATCTTTTGCTCAAACTCATCCACCATACCCAAACACAACTTTAACTGAAAAAGATCCGCCTGGCTCAAAGCTCCCATAATACTTGTCTTAATGGCTTCACCATTTTTTTGCACACTTGTGGGACACCGTTCTAAAGCTTTGTCTACACTCTCACCTTTAGATATAGCCTCAATAAGGATTCGTCCGCTTTTACCAAATATATCGGTAATTTCCGAATCTAACCGTACGTTGCTGAGTTGGAGGATCTTGTGTACTTTGTTTTTGTAGTCCGCTTGATCTTGCACAAGCACAGCCCTCAAACGAGTAAGCGATCGTAATGCGCGCAGTTCTGCTTCAGGCACATATGAGGGCTTAACCAATTTGCTCCGCAACAAAGAGGCCAGCCATTGCTGTCTTTGACATCGGTTTTGCGTCCCGGTATGGCTTTAACTTGGCGTGGATTGGCAAGTATAACCTCAAAGTTACTTTCTTCTAGGGAAGTGTAGATGGGGATCCAGTAGATGCCGGTTGATTCCATTATGGTTTGGGTGCAGTTTTTTTCTTTGAGCCATTTTTTTAGTTCAATGAGGTTGTCTAGTTTTACTCCAAATTTGCGTGTTTCTTTAGTAGTGTTGTCTGATAGGATTGTTGCTACGATTTCGTCTTTTGCGATATCTATTCCGCATACGGTGTTCATGTTAGTTTGCTCTTTTTTGTGGTTAGGTTTAGGTTTGGTGTCTTCTTAGAGGCGTGTTTTTCCATTCGGGCTCAGGGGCTCCATTCTTCAAGTCTGCAAGAAGACACGGACACAGTTTTTGAAATACGGGTTCAAAGACACCGAGAAAGTATACCGGTCTTTTTCCTCTAAACCTGACCGCTATAATACGAGTGGCTAAACTATACGCTTTCATGGTTCTTCAAGTGTCGGCCTGTAGCCGACGATGTGATTTTTGATGAAACAAGCACTGTCTCTATTTTCTAAAACTTAACTTTCTATAACCCTTTTTGGTTAAGCGCTGACTTGACATGTTGTTTAAATTCTTTGTACCCTTGTAGTATTATTGTTTTTAATTAAATATGAGCCGTAGCTTTAGCCTCTAGATACCCAGCGATTTATCCCTGTAGTTCAAGCAAGTGCTCATTCTATTTTAAAAGATGGTTGATTTAGTTGAACAAGAGTTTAGTAGCATTTTGTCTATTGGTTCTTCTGAGTGTTCTTTTAGTGGTTCCCCTAAAACCCGCAGGGGCTACAACGGTGTTTTCAGATAATTTTTCCTCTGGAAATTTTGAGCGCTGGTCTCAATCATTTGTTGTTTCTGGCGCAAGTCAAAGTGTTAGCGGCGGCATCGCCCGATTTATCGTTCCCACTCCAACTGCTGGGAGCAATTCATGTTCATACCTTGTAAGAGACGGTTTCACCTCAACAGTAAACAGCACCATCATAGCCTCCCAAGATATTTTGGTAGCAAACGTTCCCAATGGGTCTCCACAGGGTAACGGTGCCATATTTTTTCTCTATGTATGTGACTCAACCGATTTAGGCGGTAATGCCGGAAACATTGGCATTGGTATAGATGGTTCAACGCTATGGTCCATGTGGATAGGCGGAAGTCTCATCTACACATATGTTTTTCAAACAACCGGTTCATCCCCAACAAGCAATACATGGTACCATATTGTTCTAAATATTAACAATCAAGCCCAAACGGCCACTTTAGCAGTTAATGGTATAGTTGTGATTAATGTTTCTCAGCAAGAATTCACCGATAAACCCCATCCCATAAGTCTTATGTCTGGAATGGGTGAAGACTGGTGGAGCGATGGCTCGGGACAACAAGAAATCAATATTGATAATGTTCAACTCGACATCTCAGACGCATCCACATCACTTGGTATTCCAAATAATATCTATCCACTTTCACCCTCTCCAAACAACCCTTTTGATACCCCAAATATCATGGTCACACCCTCCATTTCGCCACCCTTTCTGTATCCTACTCAAAAATTGATGCCCGTGGATGTTGACGTGTTCATTGGGTTAACACTTATGGGCGTCACTATCTTGACTGTTTTAGTCGGTGTTCTAATCGCTGTGTTTAGACACAAACATAGTGCTAAGTAAGAGCAAGTAGTAAACACAAATAATCTTGCTTAACATCTGCCAGGAAAAAACTTAATGAAAGTGGATTCTGCTCTTTTTTTACTTCTTTTAAAAGAGTGTGGTGTTTTATCGGTATCATTGGGTCTAAGAAAATTAAGGCTGTTTTTTTATTGATGGAAGGTTGTGGTTGTTATAGCTTTTAGCTGTTAACTGTTTTGGTGAGGTCGTTGTTGTTATCGTGTTTTATCTTGTTAGGTGGAAATATGCGGGTGTATGTTTTTGGCTTATGTTTTTGATGTGTACCTACAATCCTGTATTCATTAAGAGCCATCTACGATTCATTTGTGAGTCATCAGTAGGCTTAATAATGCTGATATATCTTGTAAAAATGTATTAATTCACAATACATTATAAAGTGAACTGTTATGCGCCTCCTCATAAAAAAAGTCAACATACAACCTAACAAAAAACCAAAAACAAAACAAATTATAACACACTACCTACTACCCACACTACTCATCCTGACACTAATAATAACAACAGCCCTCATCATACAAACCAACAACAACGTAAACGCCCTCACAAGAACCGACCAATACGATACAACATATTATGTATCCGCAAATGGAAACGACACCACAAATGACGGCTTATCTACAGACACTCCTTTTGCAACACTAGCAAAAACAGCAGAGATAATCAATGGCAAGGAAATAGACGGAAATTATCTTGTCATTGTTATGACTGATCTAACCTCAACCGCATGTGCCCGCTACTATGATCATAGCGTCACTATCACAAGCATCAGTGACACACCCCCTACCGTCACCCGCGGCACCAACTTTACTGTTATAGCAGATAACGCACGCAGCTGGTACAACCCACCCATGCTAGAAATCCAAAGCACAAACCTAACCACAACCGCCCCTAAAATCACCTTAACCCTCAAAAACATCATCTTTGACGACGCATATCTTCACGAAGGTACAACATTTAGCTACGCACCAACCCCACATGGTAATGAATCAAGCACAGCCTATGTCCAAGACGCCATAGTCTCCTCCTATGCCCTCTCTGCAACCATCATATTAGACACAGGCGCCGAACTACACAACTTCGGAGGCATGACCGCAATACGTGCCGGCTACCAAGCCACTGTAGTACTTAACAGCGACAGCCTAATCACCGATATTCGACCCAACGCAAACACAAACAACCGCGAAGTCAACACAGCCACAAACAACTGGGCCGCCAATGGTGAGGCCGCCATAAGCATTGCAGATTCTTATCTCTACATGCACTCAGGCTCAAAAATTACAAACATTGCAAACACACACGCCATAAAATTCACCGGAACCATCGCATGTTTCATGGACGGCGAAATCTCCAACATGATAGGCAATAAAGGCATGGACACCGATCCCAACGGCAACGGAAGAGGAGTCAAAAGTGCAATATATTTTGACCGGAGCGCAACTGTCGACCATACCAATACAGCTGCACATATTTCTGGTTCAGCTATTATCGGTCCAAACGCAACCATACACAGCAACGCCATAAAATGCGGTGCCATATGTGTTTCTCGCAACCCAAACACTTCAGTAAAAATACATGGCAAAATCAACAACAACACAGGTGGAACAGGTTCACTAGGCTTAGGAGCAAATGGCGGGGGTCTCTACATCGTCAGCGGCGGTACAATATATCTAGAAGACGGTTGCGAAATTACCGGCAACAGCATTAGAGGTGGCGCCTACGGCGGTGCAGCCAGTGTTCAGCAGAGCGGCTCAAAATTGGTTATGAATGGCGGCACCATTTCTGGAAACAGCGGGTCAGTAGCCAACCCCGGTATAACCGTAAATAAGGGCGATGCAAGTTTTGAGATGAATGGTGGCATCATTGAAAATGGTGATCAAGCGCTACATCTCTATGAAAGCGGCTCAGATGGTACCGTGGGCAAGCTTACACTAAACGCAGGCACAGTCTCGGGTGTAACAGTGGACCCCAACATTCTCTTTGGGTATCATATCCAACGTTATCTTTTCATAAACCAAGACAATGTCACCATTGAAACGGGATACGCACGTGTTGCTGGCCGAAACGTATACCCCATAAGCGCGGATTTTAAAATCGGCAATCCAAACACAGCAACCTACACAAATATCCAATCAAACCTGCCCAAAGACTGGACCATGCCCACTAACAACGGTAATGTTATTGGGTTCTGGTTACAAAAAAACGGCAGTGCAAAATACTCCATACCAAAACCAACAACAGGCACGGGTGGGATTAACTATAATGCGTCTCTTAACAGCTATTTTGTTGCCATACAAGCAACAACAGCTGACGGCATAGCAGATACCAACATTCCACTCAAACTCTACCCGACATCAATTATCCGCGTAGGCAATGCCGATCACATTGTTGTATCTGTTCCTCTTGATGCATACCCAAACGGTGCTACTGTGGCCCTTGTTCAACCCACAACTGTATACGGTGAAATCATCATCACCGGACCCCCAACATTATACTATGACCTAACCGCTAACGACTACACCATCAACTACACCACTTCATACAATATGCCGCAAGGACTACACGCCGCACTAATAGCCGATGGACACAACAACGAAAACACACAATTTCAACTTATCCTCTATCCTGATTCCCGTACAACTCCTGATCTCTCAAACTTGGTTCTAACAAGCGATATCTTTGAGATCAAAGACATACCTGTTTGGAACACAGCTACCCGCGAAGTTGTTTTGACCCTTAAACTAAAAGATGACTGGAACACCACGACAGACCTGGAGTTAAATTTCGAATTTAACTGCAATATGGTTGCTACAGAGTTTGAAGAAGGTGAATTTCTAAGACTTACAGGCAACCTTATAATTAACGGAAAGGGGCAAACCTATGAAGTACCTAGCAATGAAGCAAAAACTGAAATGAAGATACAAAAGGGCAATCTTGATATAAAAAAAATTCTTTCAGGCAATAGAGCAGAGGACACAGAAACTTTCCACTTCACCATAACCTTTAGTGACGGCGGCACATATGATGGCATTGTAAACGGAACCACCATTCCATTAAAGGGTGGTGAGAACAAACTCATCGAAGGTATAATTCAAGGAATAAACTATACCGTTATTGAACAGGAGGCAAATCAGGACGGTTATACAACAACCTCAACAGGTGCAAGCGGCACCATATCGGAAAACCTCTCTGAAGCCATCTTTATCAATTCCCGCGGTTTACCTGAGTATGTTGTGACCATTAATGACAGCTTTGCCGGCGAGTTATCTGGTGCAGGTAAGTATATTGAAAGCACCAATGTTACCATTCGTGCAGGCAATTGCAAGGGTTATGACTTCTCTGGCTGGACAGTTGACGATGTAACGGTTGGGCTTGAGAACAACACAAGTGCTACTACCTCTTTTATTATGCCTGCAAATAATGTTACACTCACAGCAAACTGGACGCCCATTGCATACAATATCGTCTATGTACTGTCTAGTGGAACTAATGCACCAAGTAATCCTTCTATGTACACTGCGCTTGATCTCCCCCTTAGCATAGCGGCACCCTCTAGAACAAACTTCCTCTTTGTAGGCTGGATCGCAATTTATTCTGATGGAACTCCCGCTTTAACAACTTCAACCGTTAGCTACAGTATCCCCCAAAACACTACTGGTAGGGTTATCTTATATGCTCAATGGCAACAAACTGGCGGTGTAAGCCGCTATACAGTAACATACAACGGTAATGGCAATACAGGGGGTGTAGTGCCCATAGACACTAACAGTCCCTATATCCGTGGAAGTACAGTAGTAGTATTAAGTCAAGGTAGCTTAATCCGCGAAAACTATACTTTCCTTGGATGGGCAACAAACCCCACCGCAGACATACCAACCTACACAGTTGACTCCGAATTTACCATACAAACTGACACCGTTCTATATGCAGTATGGACTCAAACCAAATACACAGTAACCTACAAACCGGGCGAACATGGCACCTTTGATGAACAAGTCACAACTGATCTTTCCTTTGGTATCCCAACACCTAAATCACCTGAAGTAACAGGTGAAATCGGCTGGATATTTACCGGTTGGAATCCAATACCCAGCGAAACAGTTACAGAAAATGCTATCTACACAGCACAATGGAAACAAGAACCCAACCCAGAGCTGTTTACAGTACAGTTTGTAGATTGGGATGGAAGACTCTTAAAATCTGAGCAAGTTCCCTATGGCGGTAATGCAACTGCACCGGCTAATCCATCACGTGTGGGGTATACATTTACCGGTTGGAGCCCCTCCACCTTTACCAACATCACCTCTGATCTAACAGTTATTGCGCGATACAGCCAAAACGGTGGCGGCAGTAGTGGTGGAGGTGGATCATCAAATAAACCCACACCCAGCCCATCTCCATCTCCCAGTCCCTCGCCTTTACCTAGTTTATCGCCTTCACCCAGTCCATCAGCTCCTCCCATTGGCGGTGGTACAGATGAGAACGAGTTACCCGCTTGGGCTCTGGTAAACTTGATTTTAAGTATAGTGGGTTTGGTATTGGCTATTCTGTTGGTGGTTTGGGTGTTATTATCACGCAAACAAAAACAAACAAAACAACCACAAGAAAAGCAAACACCGGCTAATCAGGATAAGTATGGAGCTAATCAAAGAGAAGCCAAAGAAGAAGTGAGAAAGCAGAAGCGGTATCGAACCTTGTGGTTTGTCTTAGGGGGCATTATGGGTATTGGGGGTTTTATTGTGTTTCTGCTTACAGAGGATACGAGCCGTCCAATGATCTTAGTTGATAAATGGACCATCGTAAACGTCATCATGTTTGCAGTACAACTCATCGCTATAACCTTCACCTTTAAACCCAAAAATAAAAAAAACAAAGAAGACGCTAAACAAGAGGTGCATAGCGCCTCTTCTCCCCGCTAACCTATCCAGCTATTCTTGGATAGACTCTGCATTTTTAACTTTAAAATAACTGTTAAATGTGCCCGCTTGCGGCATGCCTTGTTTGTTGCCTGCTTATATTGTCTGCTTTTAGTTACACAGTTTGCATAGTATACAAAAAATAAACTGTTACTTCCAGATTAGGTTGTTACTCTTTACACTGTTTGAGGTTACGGAGTTGCTCAAATGTCTGATTTAGTATTGCATGATCCGCTATGGTTCTAACGGCGGAAACTGGAAGACAAACTGTAACCTTACCAAGAAAGGGTTGCTTAAACCCAAGCCGTTGTGTCGACTCATCAGTCAAATTAACAAACATGCTCTTTATCTGCCAAGTATCCATGTCTACGTCAGCGCTGTTAATTTCACCAAGTTCAAAATTATCTGCAGTAAATGCCTTTTTCCAAAAAAGCCGAGTTATTTCAACCATAAAAAAGCCTCATTATAAAAATGCCCGATGCGGTTTATATCTGTTAGTTAGAAGCCTTTTAACATCCTGCTTCTATAATGTAGTGGTGGTATTTGTTTTGTCAGATTCTCAACAGCAAAGAAAACTCTCCGCTGAAGAAGAACAAATTATAGTCTACAAAGACACTGAGATGCCTTTTACCGGTAAATACAATACTTTCTGGGGAAAAGGTACCTATATCTGCAAAAGATGCGGGGCCAAACTGTACCGTTCAGAGCACAAATTTGAGGCCGACTGCGGCTGGCCCAGCTTTGATGAAGAAATCCCAGGCGCAGTGAAACGGTTACCTGATCCTGATGGTATACGAGTAGAAATTGAATGTGCCACCTGCGGTGCCCACCTCGGGCATGTCTTCACAGGTGAGCACTTAACCCAGAGGAATACACGACACTGTGTTAATTCATTGTCGATGGAATTCATTCCAGATAAACCAGTATCTTCTGGAGAACAGTAAAATGGCAAGTTGTGGAATGCTTAATACCTTATAGCATGCAATCTACCGGTAGGTGATTATTGTGCCGCAGATGCCATATGGTGGAGATATTTTGGGAGAGTGGAAACAAATCAAGCAAGGCAACGCGTCCCGCTAAACTTTCTGAAACATCCCTCATAAGTCTGAAAATTTGTGAGCGCTGTATTTAACGATCAAAGGATAAAACAATAATCAGTGACTTTTTTTCTGGGGGGTGCCGATGGTTGTTCATCTGGATAACCAAGTATAATGAATGCATGTGGTTCAACATGTTTGGGGATCTTTAGGGTTTCCTGCACAAGTTGCCTACAGAAGGCAGGTGCACAATACCAGCAAGTACCCAAACCGATTGCATGGGCTACCAAAAGCAGATTTTGGATACCTGCACCTAAACTCGCCACCGCCAAATCCCGCTCAATACTCTGCCGCACTTCATCGGAAAATTTCCTAAGACCCTCCATTGTTAAGCATGCCAAAATCAACACCGGGGCACCTGCAAAGCGCTCTACCCGTTCACTGCGCATTTTAGCATCAACCCCATGATTATCCCTTGCGACATCTATTGCCCAAACATCTGCCATCTGCTCAGCCAAATCCCGCTTAACTTGAGCATCCTCTAAGACAATAAACCGCCACGGCTGACTGTTATGTGCCGAAGGCGCCCAAGCCACCGCCTCCAAAACCGTTTGTACAACCTCTTTGGGAACTGGTTTAGACTGATAGCTACGAATACTTCGTCGTTGCCTAATTACATCATACAAATCGGACATAACAAAATAAAAAGAAAAGTTGGTTTTATGTTTATGCTTGGTTGGGTTCTAATATGACTTTTAGCGAATTACCCGCCTCAGCCATCAACCGAAAACCTTCCTGAGCTTCAGTGAGCGGCAGTCGATGGGTAATCATGTCCTTAACGTTGAGCTTGCCTGTTGACAAAACGGCCAATGCGTCTTCGATATCATTGGGTGCCGCACCGTAGCTTGTGCGCATGGTGATTTCGTTACGCCAAAACTGATTGATAGGCACCTGTAGTTTCACAGTTGGATCAGGCACAGCAAAGAACAGAATCGAACCCCCATTTTCCACACAATCCATCGAGGCCATAGCCGCTGAGATTGCACCAGTACAAACAATGACTTGATCAGCTAAATGTCCCGTTAACTCTCGCAGTTTCTCTGATAGGTTGGTTTTAGCATCAAGCGCATGGTGCGCACCAAATTTCTTGGCCAACTCTAACCGATAGGGGTTGATATCAGCGACAATTATGTTCTCAACACCATGATATTTGGCGAGCTGAGCGTGGAGAATACCGCTGATGCCGCTGCCAATGATAAGAACCGTATCTTCTTTTTTGAGTCCTGTTAATCTCTGTCCACGCGATACGCAAGCCAACGGCTCAATAAAGGTGCCTTCCTCAAAACTCATCGCATCAGGCAATCTATAGATGCCATGTTCTACATTGATTTTGGGAACTAGCACATACTGAGCAAAACCGCCGGGATAAAAGTTGGTAGTGTGGAGGGTATGACAGGCAGTATGATTACCTCTTTGGCAATGCCGGCACTCAAAACAAGGCACATGATGGGAAACAAAAACCCGTTCGCCATTCCAGTTCTTAACTTTGTCTCCAACTTGATCGATGATACCTGTGACTTCATGGCCCAACACACGCGGTGCCTTGGGAACACGATACCACTCAATAACATCACTACCACAGATACCGCTCGCCATCACTTTGAGCCGAACTTCTTCCTCACCGACTTTAGGTGTTGGAATCTCTTGTACCTGCACATCATGATTGTTATAATAAAAAGCAGCTAACAATAAAATTCACCCAAAAAAGAGGCTGATTAGGTTTTGCCTGCTTTTATTTGATTGTAGAGATCCTCAGCTTCCTGCGCAGTATAACCCTCATGAATTATAGCGCGGATGGCTCTGATAGATGCAACAGGATACTCTGTCTGCCAGATATTGCGACCCAAATTGACCCCTGCCGCACCTTTCTGCATACCATCATAGACAAAATCAAAGACTTCCCGCTGAGTCTCCGTCTTAGGTCCACCCGCAATAACAACAGGTACTGGACAGCCGTTAATGATCTTTTCAAAATTCTCTTGACAGTAGTAGGTTTTAACAACACGAGCACCGATCTCGGCGGCGATTCTAGCGGAGAGCGCTAGATAACGTGCCTCACGCTTTTCCAGTTCTTTACCCACAGCACAAACAGCCATGACCGGAACACCATAGTCCTCACACTCATCAACAAGCTTGGACAAGTTGGTTAAACTCTTGTTCTCATATTTACTGCCAACAAAAACCGACATCGACACAGCTGAGGCATTAAGACGCAAAATTTCCCCAATGGAGGTAACTAACGACTCATCAGCTAGATCTTCCCCAACAACTGAAACCGCACCAGAAACCCGCATAATAATCGGTTTCTCGATAGCTGGATCAACACAATTACGCAACACACCACGAGTAAGCATCAAAGCATCAGCATACTGATAAATCGGTTTAATTGTCTCCGCCGGCTTCTCAAGGCAACGTGTTGGACCTTGGAAGTAACCATGATCAATGGGCAAAAACAAAGCCTTTCCATCTTTCTCAAAGAGCCGACTCAAACGGTTTTTCATACCCCAATCCATAATAAAT
>Ga0123356_10003216_pt1 | contig 17157 bp, 15 predicted proteins | sample TergutEmb28metaG_2_FD_92546 | JGI IMG/M metagenome (GOLD analysis project Ga0123356, IMG submission 92546) | Embiratermes neotenicus P3 segment gut microbial communities from Petit-Saut dam, French Guiana - Emb289 P3 | ecosystem: Host-associated > Arthropoda: Insects > Digestive system > Gut ...
CAGCAGCGGATGCCTTCATCCTCGACCTTGCCGTAGAACAAGGTGGTGCCGCGGTGCATGCAGCGCGGATAGAGGAGGCCCGGCCGGCCCTTCCGATCGCGGAACAGGATGAGGTCCTCGCCCAGGACCCGCACCTTCTTCGGTCGCGTCGTCGCCTGCGCCGACGTCGCGACCGGCTGCCAGTAGCGCCGAAAGAGCTCGCCCATTGGCTTGCCGGGCCCGACTTCGGTCAGCAGCCGGTTCGACTGCGCCGGCTCGCGGCCATAAGCGGTGCCCTTGTCCATCGCGTTTTTGGTGCCGGTCATAATCATGCTCCGAAGACCATATGATTGTCCGATAGAGGGCATCGCCGCCGCCAAATCAAGCGGAATGTCGCAACGCTGTAATTCCGCCGCGTCCCTACATTCCGAACATTCCGACCGGCAGGCCGAAATGCGCGCGCGCGATCGGCGCCGCGAAGTTGAGGTATTGCGACGAGATATGGCTCTTGTACATCGCGACGTCGCGATAATAGCGCTCGATCTTCTCGCCCTTTTTGGTGGCGGCAGAGCTGGCGTTGGCAAAGACGGTCTCGACCGCTTCGCCGGCGAGCCGGCCGGCATGCTGCACCATGCCCCAGAGCCGCAAATCGTCTTCGAGGCTGATGGCCTGGCCGGTCTCGGCCCAGCGCCGGCATTGCCACATATATTTGTCGCCGGCGGCCAGGAGAATGCCTTCGGCGGCGTCGGCGAGCGCGCGCGCTGTTCCCCAGGTGCGCTGGAAATCGGCATGCTTGAAGCGCAGCAGCCCCGGCTGATGGCGGGTCTCGCGGCGGGCGATAATGGTCTCGAATTCCTCGATCGACGCGCGTGCCGCGCCGAGGATCGGCGTTACCAGCGACATGTGATAGGGCCCGGAGGTTCGGCCCAGGTACATGGGATTGCGGTGAAGCCGCGTGCCGGGTGTCCCCATGGCGGTCGTCGCTTCGGCGCGCCACAGGCCATAGCCGTAGGTCGTGTAGGATCTGGGAATGACGGCATTCTCGATCTTGACGCTGTTCGAACCCGAGGCGCGCATGCCGAGCGTCTTGTCGCCGCCCCAATCGTCAAGCACCGTGACCTGGCTCTTCGGGATCGCGAAGGTCAGCGTTGCGTTCTTATCGTCGCTGGCGCCGTCGCGAGCGACGCCGAGGAAGTGCGTGGCATGGGGGATGCCGGAGCAATAATCCCATTGCCCGGCGATGCGATAACCGCCTTCGACCGGGGTCGCCGTGCCGGTCGGCGGCGCGCGATGCGGCGCCGAAAAATTGCCGTCGGGACCAAAGAGCGCGCGCTGGCCTTCTTCTTTCCAGTGCGATCCGACCACCCAAGGATGCGACGCGCACAGTGTTGCACACCAGCCGGCACCGGGATGCCCGATCGAAATCTCGAGCATCGTCCGGTAGAAGGTGGTGATGTCGAACTCGTAGCCTCCGAACATCCGCGGCTGCAGAATGCGATAAATGCCGGCCTTCAGGAATTCGCGGTGCATGCCCTCGCTATAGCCCCCGCGGTCCTCGGCCTCGTCCTGTTCGGCGCGCAGGCGCGAGCGAAAGGCGCGGGCGCGCGCAATCATTTCCTCCGGCGTGAGATCGGGCTCCGGCACGGGATAGACCGCATCGGGGAGCCGGGATTTGAGAGCGCGCGCCATCACATCCTCACGATAGAGCCGGGGCCTCGAGCACGCGCCAGCCGGGTGACAGCGTCAGCCGCGCTTCCGTCACCGCCTGCAACTGCGCGAAGTCGAGCTCGGGGATCGTCTCCCGAACGACCAGCCCTTGCGGCGTCACGTCGATCACGGCGAGGTTCGAGTAGATCACCTTGACACAATGCGCGGCCGTCAAGGGATAGCGGCACTTTGTCAGGATGCGCGGCCTCCCGTCTTTGGTGGTGTGGTCCATCAGCACGCGTATCGCCTTGGCGCCGACGGCGAGGTCCATGGCGCCGCCCACGGCCGGTGCGGTCGCGGGATCGCCGGTGTTCCAGTTGGCGAGATCGCCCGCCTGCGATACCTCGAACGCACCGAGCATGGCGAGATCGAGATGACCGCCGCGGATCATCAGGAAGGAGTCGGTATGGCTGAAGGTGGAGCCTCCCGGCAGGAACGTGGTCGGCTGGACGCTGGCGTTGAAGATATCGGGGTCGGCATCCTCCGGTTTAGGGGTCGGTCCCATGCCGATGATGCCGACCTCGGCCTGAAGCACGATCTCCCGGCCCTTGGGCATGTAATTCGGAATGAGGCTCGGCATCCCGACGCCGAGATTGACATATGCGCCGTCCCAAATGTCCTGGGCCGCGCGCCACGCGATCTGCTGGCGAGTGAGCGGGGTCATGGCGTGGCGCCCCAATTCTCGCGGGCAGGATCGACCACGACGACGCGGTCGACGAAGATACCTTGGGTGTGGACCTGGTCGGGATGGAAGGAACCAAGCTCCACCATCTCGACAACCTGCGCCACCGCCACCGCTGCCGCCATCGCCATCACCGGATTGAAGTTACGTCGTGAATGTCGGAACACAAGATTACCCCAACGATCAGCCTGGTAAGCGCCGATCAGCGCAATGTCGCCCTTGATCGGATGCTCGAAGACATAAGGCTCGCCGTCGATGAGGCGCGTCTCCTTGCCCTCGCCGAGGAGCGTGCCGGCGGAAACCCGCGTATAGAAGCCGCCGAGCCCCGCCGCCGCCGCGCGCATGCGCTCGCTGACCGTGCCCTGCGGCACCACCTCGAGCGCGACCTCGCCGGATTTGTACGCCGTGGCAAAAGCCTCACCGCCGACAAAGCGCGGATAGGAGCAAATGATCTTCTTGACGCGATGCTCGCGGATCAGCGCGGCGATGCCACGCTTCGGGCCGCCCACGCCGTTGGCGACGATGGTGAGATCGCGTGCGCCCGTCGCCAGCAGCGCGTCGGTCAGGGCAACCGGCTCGTCGCCGGCGGAAAAACCGCCGACGAGCACCGTCGCGCCGTCCTTTGTTCCCGCGACCGCCGCCTCGAGATCAGCCACTTGCTTATTGATCATGGGAAACGCCTGCCGGCAAACCGACCCTCCGATTGTGGCCTAACCTAACGGTCCGCGGGGCGCGGCGCCAAGGAAGAATCAAAATCACCTCCGTTAATGACACGAAATGAAGTTGCGGCCGCATCGAGCGAGGCTCGGGGCCGCCAACGCGCAACAGCTTCAAACCAATGGCCGGTGGATCGCATGGCACGATCAGAAGGGCCGTGCCACCGGTCCGGGCCAGACATCGAACTTGGCACGACGGTATTGATACGGATAGGCAGCGTCGGCACCGAGCGCTTTGGCCGCGTGCCAGGCCCATCGCGGATCGTCGAGCTCGGCACGTGCCAGCGCCACCATGTCGGCCGCACCGTCCGCGACGATCTCTTCCGCCTGCTGCGGCGTGAAGATCATGCCGACCGCGCGCGTCACGATCCCGGCCTCCTGGCGGATGCGGCGCGCGAACGGCACCTGATAAAGCGGCTTCACGTCGATCTTCTGCGCCGGGGTGGTGCCGCTCGACGAGACACAGACAAAATCGCAACCGCCTTCCCTGAGCGCGCGCGCCAACACGACCGCGTCATCGATCGTCCAGCCGCCTTCGGCCCAATCGGTGGCGTTGATCCGTGCGCCGAGCGGCATGGCTGGCGGAACCGCGGCGCGGACGGCGGCGAAGACCTCGAGCGGGAATCGCATCCGCCCCTTGAGATCGCCGCCATACTCGTCCTGGCGACGATTGCTGAGCGGCGACAGGAACTGCTGCATGAGATAGCCATGCGCCATATGCAGCTCGATCTCGTCGAGGCCGACGCGCACCGCGCGTTTGGCCGCGGCGACGAACTCGCCTTTGACCCGTGCCAGACCGTCATGATCGAGCGCCCGCGGCGTGTGCCAGGTCTCGGCGTACGGAATTGCCGAGGCCGAAACCGTCTGCCACGCGCCGTCGCCCGGCCCCAGCGCACCCGCGTTCTTCCCTCCCGGCGGAAAGGTCGATGCCTTGCGGCCGGCGTGCGCAAGCTGAATCCCGACCGGCGCGCTGCCGTATGTCTTCGCTGCCTTGAGGGCGCGGGCGATCGCCGCCTCGTTGGCGTCGGAATAAAGGCCGAGGCAGACCGGCGAGATGCGGCCTTCAGGCGAGACGCCGGTCGCCTCGATCACGAACAGGCCGACGCCGCCCAGCGCGAATTGCGTCCAGTGAAAGAGGTGCCAATCCGAAGCGCTGCCGTCGACGGCGCTGTACTGGCACATTGGCGCGACCACGATGCGGTTTGGCAGGGTCAGGCCGCGGAGCCGGAGGGGCTCGAACAGTTTGGTGCTCATGGGTGGCGGTTTCCGGAGGTCCCCTGGGTTTCTCTGAGGGCGGACAGGCCGCGCGCACCGGCGGCACGGCGCAGCCGGCGATAGGCCAAATGGCTGAACGGGATTGACGCGAGATAAAGCAGCGTGAGCATTGCCAGCGTCACCCACGGCTCGGTGGTGACGAAGGCGGCAAGGCCTCCGATCACCAGCAGCGTCGGCAGCACCCAAGCGCGCTTCACGCCGATGCGCTTGAAGGAATAGGTCGCGACCGGACTGACCATCAGCGCCGCCACGACCGCCACCACCGGCGCATTGAAATAGGGTGAGCGAAACGGCGTGTCGCCGAACTGGAAGCTCAGCATGAGCGGCAGCATCGCGGACACGGCGGCGGCCGGCGCCGGCACGCCGATGAAAAAATTGTAGGCGAAGGCAGGCGGCTCGATACCCAGCTGGGCGTTGAAACGGGCAAGCCGCAAGGCGCAACAGATGGTGAAGAGCACGACCATCGCCCAGCCGAACCCCCGCAATTGCGACAGGCTCCAGACGAAGAGCAGCAGCGCCGGTGCGATGCCAAAGCTGACGAAGTCGGCGAGCGAATCGAGCTGCGCGCCGAGAACCGAGGTCGCCTTGAGGAGCCGCGCAAGGCGCCCGTCGATGCCATCAAGGGCAGCCGCCACGAAGATGGCAATGACCGCCGGCTCGAACTTGTTTTCCAGGGCAAACCGGATCGACGTCATGCCGGCGCAGACCGCCAGCAAGGTCAGGATGTTGGGAAGGAGCCGGTTGAGTGAAAAATTTCCGCGCCGATGCATGCGCGCCCGGGCGCGGTCAATGAGCGGTTGGTGCATCATTGCGTGATGAAGCTTTCGCGCGAGGGCGCTGTGGCCCCCGGCAGCGCCGCGAGCACGGTTTCGCCGGCAATCGCGCGTTGCCCCTCGTGAACCAGCGGCTGGAATTGCTCCGGCAGATAGAGCGCGGCGCGCGAGCCGAAGCGAATGAGGCCGCAGCGCTGGCCCGCGACCACGTGCTGGCCCTCGACCAGATCGCAACGGATGCGCCGCGCCACCCGCCCCGCGATCTGCACCAGGCCGACCGCCCCGTCGGCGGTGTCGAGCGCGATGGCGTTGCGTTCGTTCTCGCTGCCGGCAGCGGTTTCACGCGCATCGCGAAACTCGCCCTTCCTATAGGCGATCCGGGTCACGCGGCCCGCGAGCGGCGTGCGGTTGATGTGGACATCGACAAGGCTGAGGAAAATCTCGATGCGCAACATCGGCTGCGCGCCGATCTCGAGCTCGGGCGGCGGCGCCATGCGGTCGATCGTGACGATTTCGCCGTCGGCGGGCGCCAGCGCCAGGCCGGGCGACTGCGGCGAGACGCGCCACGGGTCTCGGAAAAACGCGGCGACCCACAGCGTCGCGATCAGCGCAAGCCATCCCAACGGCTGCGAAAGGGCGAAAAGGACGAGCGTGACGACGGCTGCCAAGGCAATGAAAGGCCAGCCATCGGGGTGGATTGGGGGCAGCAGCGTGCGCCAGGTGCCGTAGCGGTCGGGATGGGTCATGGGGGCGGGGAAATTACTGCAATTGCGCGGGTGATTGAAGCGCGGGTTAACGGCCTTCCTGTCGCCATGCCGCCACGAACAGGCCGAGCGCCAGCAACAGCGTCAGCACGCCCGGCAGGAGCGGCACTTCGCTGACGCCGGTCACGACGTAGTCGCCATTTTCGCGCAAGCCGAGCCAGCCATGGCCCGCCGCGAGGCGGCCGGGCGCGACCCGCCGAACATCCGGCACATCGCCGTCGCCGATCCAGAACAGCGCACCGCCGGAGCTCTCGACATCGGGAGCGAGCTTCGTCCCGGTGGCGCGGACGTCGCTCAGTTCGAGCGGATTGAGCGCGCCGGCCGCGGCAATGGCGCTGCGCTTGCCGTCAGTGACGCGGTAGAGGCCGCTGCGCTTCAGCGGCATCGTTCCGCGCGACCGCCCGCCCTGCTCCGGCGCCAGCGTCAGCGTCGTCACCTTGCCCTCGGGATCGGTGACGCGGACCGGCCGGGTATTCACGGCCAACGATTGCCGCGTCACCGCCAGACGGTTGCCGGCGACATTGGCGCGCAGATCGTTCTCCTCCAGATCCGGCTCCTTCATGAGCCAGTAGACGGTGCGGCGCAGCAGCTCCGCCTGGGGGCCGCCGCCCTCGTAGCCCCGCGCCCACAGCCACATCTGGTCGGACGTGAGCTCAGCGACCCGACCCCGGCCGACACGGTCGAGCACCAGGAGCGGGCTGCCGTTGACGCCGGTCATCACGGTCTCGCCGCCGTGGGACAGCGAGTCGACTTCCCGGAACCAGCGGCCCCAGGGTGGCGGGGTCGACGGATCGCCGGGCAGGCCCGGCAGGTCGGCCGTCACCGGATGACGCCGTCCGATGCCGTTCACGGTTGGGCGGAAACCCTGCTCAAACACTTCGCCCGACGGCTCTGCCGGCATGATGCTCCCTAGCGGCGAGCGATAAAGCCCCTCGGGCGTGCCGAAGCTCGGCCCGGCCTCGACCAGCAGCGCGCCGCCCTCGCGTACGCGCTGCACGATATTGTCAAGGTAGGTCATCGGCAGGATGCTGCGCTGCTGGTAGCGGTCGAAAATAATGAGATCGAAATTGCCGATCTTCTGATCGAACAGCTCGCGGATCGGAAACGCGATCAGCGACAGCTCGCGGATCGGCGTGCCGTCCTGCTTTTCCGGCGGTCGCAGAATGGTGAAATGGACGAGATCGACCGTCGGATCGGACTTGAGAATATTGCGCCACACCCGCTCGCCTTGATAAGGCTCGCCGCTCACCAGAAGCACTTTGAGCCGGTCGCGCACGCCATGGATGACAAAGGCGGCGTGCTTGTTGTCGGGAGTCAGCGAATGCGGTCCGGGATCGACAGACAATTCAAAAACATTGTCGCCGCCATGGTCGATCGGCACCTGGATCGGCACCGCGGCGCCCACCGGCACCTGTTCGGTCACCGCCGGGCCCCCGTCCTTGCGCAGCGTCAGTGCGGCAACGGCGTCGCTCGCGCCGGTCTCGGGCAAATCCTCGACCTTCAGCGTCAGCGTCGCCTCCTTGCCGATGAGGCCGAAGCTCGGCGCGCTCTCGATCACGAGGCGTCGATCGGCCTCGCCCGGCTTGCCGGTGATGAGGGCATGAAGCGGCGCATCGAAGGTGAGGCGCGAGGCGGGCGGCATGTCGTGCACCTCGCCGTCGGTGATCATGATTGCGCCGGCGAGGCGCTGGCGCGGCAGATCGGCAAGCGCACCGACCAGCGCATGATAGAGCTGGGTGCCCGGATCGGCGAGGGGTTGCTCCGGATTGGGCGCACCGGCATGGACGACGCGCACCGCAAGATCGGGATCCGCTTTCAATTGACGTTGCAATTGCGCCAGCGCCGATCCTGCGAGGGCCCGACGATTGCCGATGTCCATGCTCGGCGAATCGTCGACGACGACGATGGCGACGTCCTTCTGCGCTTCGCGCTGCTCGCGGACCAGCGACGGATCAAGGAGGACGAGCAGCAGCAGCGCCAGGCCGAGGGCGCGCCACCACAGGCCGCGGGCGCGCCGCCAGGCGCCGAGCGCCAGGAGCGCGAGCGCGACAACGGCGAACGCCGCAATCGCCCATACCGGCAGCATCGGCGCAATAGCCAGTCCCCAACCGGCGATGCCGTGAGCCGCGCTCATTGGCCGAGGCGTTCCAGTATCGCGGGGACATGGACCTGGTCGGACTTGTAGTTCCCGGTCAACGCGTACATCACGAGATTGATGCCAAAGCGGAACGCCATCTCGCGCTGCCGTTCACCGCCCGGGACGACGGGATAGAGCGGCATGTCGTTGCCGTCGACGGCCCAGGCCCCGGCCCAGTCGTTGCTGCCGACCACCACCGTCGACACGCCGTCATTGACCCGGTCGTCGCCCGCTTCGACCCACACGCGGCCATCGGCCCAACGGCCGGGAAACTCCTGCATCAAATAGAAACTCCGGGTCAGAACGTGATCGGGCGGCACCGGCACCAGCGGCGGAATGGCGAGGCCGGTGGCGAGGCGGCGCAGATTCTCCTCGGCCTGGCGATCGGACACGGGTGTGCCCTCGCCCTGATTGCGGGTGTCGAACAGGATCATGCCGCCCGAAGCGAGATAGTGATTGAGCCGCTCGACCGCGCGCCCCGAGGGCAGTGTTTCGCCCGCCACCACCGGCCAATAGATGACGGGAAAGAACGCCAATTCGTCGCTTTCGGGGTCGACCGCGACCGGCTCGGCCGCGTCGACGGAGGTGCGCCGGTTGAGCATGTTGGCGAGCCCCGTCAGTCCCTTGTGCGACTCCTCGTCGATCTCGGGAACGCCGGTCCGGATATAGGCAAGATGGAACTGATTGGCCGCGGCCACGACCGGTTCTTGACCGTTCTGTGCATGCGCCGGTGCCGCCGCCGCGAGCGCCACCGCCAGCACGAGACTGGCGGCCCGCAGCCGCGGCAACAGCCCGCGCAACCCGTAGCCGACGGCCAGATCGATCAGCGCCAACAACAACGCCGCAGACAACAACCACGGCCGGAAATCGACCTCGCGGCCGAGCGCATAGCCCTCGGTCCGGACGCCGCCCGGCAGCCTGCCGAGCGCCTCGAAACGCGTCACGGCCGGCGCGAGGCTCAGCGCGCGGCGCGAATCCTCGCTGCCGTAAAACCCGGGCGGATGGGTCGGCGAGGCAAAGGTCGCGGCAAACGCGCCCGCCGGGATCGTCTGCGCGGTGATCGACGCCGGACCAAGCCGGCCGAAGCCGTCGAGTGTCTCGACCGGGGGCAGCGCCACGTCGACATTGCCGGCCACGCCTTCGCTCATTGCCACGATGCGCCGCAGCATCTCGACGAAGAGCCCGGAGATCGCGAGGTTCGACCATTCCGGGTCGGCGGTCGTATGAACCAGCACGAGCCAGCCTTTGCCGCGGCGCTCCGCGGTTACGAGAGGAGTGCCGTCGCCGAGCCGCGCCCAAATCTTGGCGGTCAGATCGACGGTGGGCTCGGCCAGGACCTGACGCGACACCGTCACATCCGCCGGAATGGCGAGACCGGCAAAGGGACTGGAGGCGGTGAAAGGTGCAAGCGGTGCCGGCTTTTCCCAGGACAAGGTGCTGCCGATCATTCGCCCCCCGCGCAGCTTGACAGGCAGCAGCCCGTCATCGGGATTCTCCGCCAGATGCGGCCCGGCAAAGCGCAGCACCAGCCCGCCCTCGTTCATCCAGCGGCTGAGCGCGCGCCGCTGTTGGCCGTCGAGCACCGTATTGTCGGGAAGCGCCAGGACCGCGATGCCACCTTTGAGGAGCGCCGTCGCCACGCCGCTTCTGACCTCGGCGAAAGGGGTCAACGCCCGCTGCAGATAATAGGCGCCGCTGAGCAAAGGCAGCGCCGCTGTACCCGATTCGTTGGTGACGATGCCAACCGGCCGGCGCCGCCAGCGCTCGTCAAGGAGGAGGGTCGCACCGGCCGAACGTTCGCCCTCGATCACGACGCTCACCGCGCGGTTGCGCAACTCGGTCGGCAGATTGGTGAAGGCGACTGTGACGCGGTCGCGCCCGGACTTGAAGTCGACCGGCGCACGCGCCAAAAGGCGGCCGTCATCGCCGACCGCGCGCACCGCTATCCGATCGGGCCCGATCACCGCCGATCGTCGCACCTCGACGGCCAGATCCTTGCCCTGATCGGGCGCCGCCATCAGCAGGTGCGTTCGCTCGATCGCGGCGTCCGCCAGGACGCGCAGCGGACCCAGCCGTTCCAGGCCGCGCGCAAAATCGCGCGCGGACCCGTCTTCGATACCGTCGCTCAGCCAAATGACCGAGGCGGCACGCGCAAGGCGGAGCTTGCCCAATCGCGCCAGCGCCGCCGCGCGATCCGCCGGCCATGGCAAGGGCACCAGTTTCGCCGCCGCGGCGCGCGCGTCGGCGGCGCGTTGAATCGACAGCGAAGCCGGCGCAGTCAATCCCGGCGGTGGCGCGGTACCGAACAGCACGACCTCGCGCTCGTCGCGTCCGGCATCGTCGAGGAGACGATCGAGCATGTCCTGCCGCTCGCGCCAATGGGGCGCCGAGCTCCAGCCGTCGTCGACCGCGATGACCACCGGACCGCCGCGGCTCAAGCCCCCCGAAGGATTGAGGAGGGGATGCGCCAGCGCCAGTACGATCAAGGCGATAAGCAGCATGCGCATCAGCAGCAGCCACAACGGCGTGCGGGCCGGCGTCTCGTCGCGGGGATCGAGGCCAAGCAGCAGACGCATCGCCGGAAACGGGATACGGCGCGGCGTCGGCGGGGTGACGCGCAGCAGGAACCACAAGACCGGCAGCACCGACAAGCCCAGAAGCAGCCATGGCGAGACGAAGGCGATGAGGCCGGGCATCAGAAGCCACGCGGGGTTGCGAGCGCGTTATAAAGACCGAGCAGCGCCTGCGGCGCCGGCCGGTCGGTGCGATGCGTGGCGAAGCTCCAATGCGCGGCGCGGGCGATGGCCCGCAGCCTGGCGCGATGCGCTGCAAGCTTTTCGATATAGGCGGTGCGCACGGCCTCGGCGCGGCTCATGACAATCGGCGCTTCGCCCTCAAAGCCCTCGAACCGCACGCGGCCGGTAAAGGGCAGCGTTTCCTCACTGGGGTCGAGGATTTGAAGCAGATGACCGCGCACGCCGTGCATGGCGAAGCCCGATACGGCGGCATCGAGCTGGTCCAGCGGCCCGAGAAAGTCGCCCAGCAGCACAAGCTGGCTGTCGCGCGGCAAGGGCGCCACCGGCGGCATGCCCGCCGCCGCGGCGTCAAGACCGATCGCCAGCCGGCTCAGCACGGCGCGGCCGCTGTTGGGCGGCACGTCCGACCCGAGCAGCGTCACACGCTCGCCGCCCCGCAACAACAGCGACGCCAGCGCCAGCAGCAGAATATCCGCGCGGGAACGCTTTGTCGGATGGGTCTCGGCCGAGGCATAGTCCATCGACGCCGAGCCGTCACGCCACAGCCACACGCTTTGCGCCGCCTCCCATTCGGTCTCGCGAACATAGAGCCGGGCCGATTTCGCCGAGGCGCGCCAGTCGATCCGCGACGCGGCATCGTTGGAGGAGTAAGGGCGGAACTGCCAGAAAGTGTCGCCCTGCCCGACCCGGCGCCGGCCATGCACGCCTTGTGCCACGGCGTTGGCCACCCGCTCCGCAGCGACCAGGAGCGGGGGAAACGCCGCCGCCAGCGCTTCGGCGCGGTGCTGCTGAACGACGCGCGTGGCCTCAGGCATCAGCGAAACGGCTCCAGCAGTCTGGCCAGAATGTCGCTTACGCTGATGCCTTCGGCGCGGGCAGCGAAATTAAGCGCCATGCGATGGCGCAGCACCGGCGGCGTCAAAGCCACGACATCGTCGAGCGACGGCGCGAAACGCCCGCCCATGAGTGCCCGAGCGCGGCAAGCCAGCATCAATGCCTGGCTGGCTCGCGGCCCCGGTCCCCAGGCAATCTGTTTGGTGGCGTCGGGCACGGTCCGGTCCTCGGGCCGCGCCGAGCGCACGAGCGCCAGGATCGCGTCGACCACGCTCTCGCCCACCGGGAGACGCCGCACCAGCCGCTGCGCGTCGATCAGCTCATCGGCGGTAATGACGGCACTCACGCGTCGCTCGCTGGCACCGGTCGTGGCCAGCAGCATTTGTCGCTCGGCTGCGAGATCGGGATAGGACACGTCGATCTGAAGGAGGAACCGGTCGAGCTGGGCTTCCGGCAGCGGATAGGTGCCCTCTTGCTCGAGCGGGTTCTGCGTAGCCAGGACGTGGAACGGGCGCGGCAGCGGGTGATAGTGTCCGGCGACCGAGACGCGGCCTTCCTGCATGGCCTGCAGCAGCGCCGACTGGGTACGGGGGCTGGCGCGGTTGATCTCGTCAGCCATCAGCAACTGGCAAAACACCGGCCCCGGCAGAAAGCGAAAGGAGCGCGACCCGCTTTCGCTTTCCTCCAGCACTTCGGAGCCGAGAATATCCGCCGGCATCAGGTCGGGGGTGCACTGGATGCGTTTGTCGTCGAGGCCGAGGACGGTGCCGAGCGTCTCGACCAACCGCGTCTTGGCGAGGCCGGGCACACCGATCAAGAGGGCATGGCCCCCCGACAGCAGCGTGATCAAGGCTTGATCGATCACCTCGCGCTGACCGAAAATCACCTGGCCGATCTGTTCGCGCACTTCGCCGAGCCGGTGGCCCAGCCGTTCGATCTCCGGCCCGAGACCGGACGAGGAAGGGGACGATGATTCAGCGACAGTCACTGTTGCGGCTCCTGAGGCTAAAGCGGCAAAGTCATGGCAGTAAAAGAAAAAGTCATGGCACCAAAAGTTAACGTCTCCGGAACACCGCGTCTGCCGATTGATTGCGGCGATCTTGGCATTCGAATAGCTCGGGATGGTACCTGGTATAGTAACAACTCACCGATTGGTCGGCTACCCCTGGTCAAATTGTTCGCATCCGTGTTGAAACGCGACCATGCGGGGCAATATTGGCTGGTAACGCCGGCCGAACGCGGCCGCATCGAGGTCGAAGACGTGCCGTTCGTCGCCGTCGAGCTCGATATTCGGGGTGGCGACCGGGACCAGGAGCTCGTGTTCCGTACCAACCTTGACGAAATCGTGATCGCGGACCGCGATCATCCGCTCCGCGTCGAGGCGGGGCGCGAGGGCGGGCCGCGCCCCTATCTTCACGTCAGAAACGGGCTCGAAGCGCGGCTGGCGCGACCGGTCTTCTATCAACTGGTGGAGGCCGGCTGCGAGCAATCGATCGGCGGCGCGCCGGTGTTCGGGGCATGGAGCAAGGCGGTGTTTTTCCCGCTCGGAACGGTCGACGGGTGATGTCTGAACTGACACCGGACTTCGTGCGCGCCAGCTTCGCCGCCGCGCCGTCGCCGGGCCAGCGCGGCGACGACACCGAACCGCCCGACGGGCCGCGCCGACCGGCATCGGTGCTGGTGCCGCTCCTGATGCGCGCCGGCGGCATCGAGGTGCTGCTCACCCGCCGTACCCCACATCTCTCGGCCCATGCCGGTCAGGTCTCGTTCCCGGGCGGACGCTCGGAAGTGCACGACCGCGACGCGGTGGCGACCGCGCTCCGTGAAAGCGAAGAGGAGATCGGCCTGCCCCGCAGCCACGTGGAGGTTGTGGGCCGGCTCGACCTCTTCAACACGGGCACCGGGTTTGCCATTACGCCGATCGTCGGGTTGGTGACGGTGCCGTTTCCGTTGCGGCCGGATCCGAGCGAAGTGGCCGAGACCTTCGAGGTGCCGCTCGCCTACATCCTCGACCCCGCCAACCGCAGCCGCCGCGAGCGCGAGCGCAACGGTCGGATCCGGCATTATTTTGTCTACGATTACGGCGGCTACGAGGTATGGGGCGCCACCGCCGCGATGCTGGTGAATCTCGCGGAGATTCTCGTGCGATGACCCGCATCGCGCTCACGATCGTCGTGCCTCTCCTGGTGCCAAGTGTCCTTTATCTGCTGTGGCTGCGCGCCACCGGCCGTTGGGCCCTGGGCGCCGGTCCGACCGCTCTGCCCTGGCCCTGGCTGCTTGCGAGCGGCGTGATCCTCATGGCGCTGACCTTGATCGCGGTCAGCGTTCGCTACGGCAATTCGCCTCAAGGCGCTTATGTGCCGCCGCGGATCGAAGGCAATCGCATCGTGCCAGGCCACGTCGTGCCGCCGACCCGGCCATGAACCCCAACCCTGTCGAAATCTCCGGCGCTTTCATGGCAGAACGCGATGTCGCGCGGGTCATGACCGTTCTCGGGGCCAAGGCGGCACGCTTTGTCGGCGGCGCCGTTCGCGATGCGCTGCTTGGCCGCGTGGTCGCCGACATCGATGTGGCGACCACGCTCTCCCCCGAGGCCGTGATGGCGCAGCTGGGAAAGGCCGGCATCGCCACCGTCCCGACCGGGCTCGATCATGGCACGGTCAGCGCGCGGCTGCCCCATCGCACCATCGAGATCACCACCTTGCGCCGCGACGTCGAGACCGACGGCCGTCACGCCCGCGTAGCACTGATCGACGATTGGGAGGAGGATGCACGACGGCGCGATTTCACGATCAACGCGCTCTACCTCGATCAGGCCGGCGAGCTCTACGACCCGGTCGGCGGGCTGGCCGACCTGCGCGCGGGACGCGTGCGCTTCATCGGCAACGCCGAGGCACGCATCGGCGAGGACGGGTTGCGGCTGCTCCGCTTTTATCGCTTCTTCGCCCATTACGGCAAAGGCGAAGCCGACCGCGACGCACGCGCCGCATGCCGCCGGCTGGCGGCATGCGCCACCCGTCTTTCGTCCGAGCGCGTCCGCACCGAATTGACGAAGCTGCTGAGCGCGCCTGATCCGGTACAGGCGCTGCGAATCATGGCCGCCGACCGGGTGCTGGCGGCGATCCTGCCCGAGGCGGTCCGCTTCGACCGGCTGGCGCGGATGATCGCCGTTGAACCGGCGCCCGATGCGCTGCGCCGCCTCGCGGCGCTGATCGCGGTCGACAAGCCCGGCGCCGCGGCACTGGCGCGACGCCTGACCCTGACCAAGGACGAGCGCTCCCGGCTGGAGGCGCTGGCGGATCCCGCCTGGACCATCGATCCCGATGGCGGGGAGGCGCAGCAGCGGCGCGCGCTCTACAAGCTCGGCCGCGCCACCTATCGCGACCTTGTGTTGCTGTCGGGCGACCCAACGCAGGTGCCGCGGCTCCTGGCGCTGGCGGATCGGTTGGCGATACCGGTTTTCCCCTTGAAGGGCAGCGACGTTGTGGCCCTGGGGGTGTCGGCCGGCCCCGAAATCGGCCGCTGGCTCGAAGCGATCGAAGCCTGGTGGGACGATCATGACTATGTGCCGGACCGAGATTGCTGCCTTGCCGAATTGCGAAAGCGCCTCGCCGAGCAGCCGTAACCGAATTGACACAATGCGCCACTAGAACAGCATGATGATCTTAAGAAATCTTTCGGCATTGGCGATGCTGATGGCGGCGAGCACCGCAATCGCACAGCCAGCGGAGCCGCCAACCAGCACGCCGATCAAACATGTCGTCGTCCTGTTTCAGGAAAATGTCTCCTTCGACCATTATTTCGGCACTTATCCGCATGCGAGGAACCTGCCGGGCGAGCAGCGGTTCGACGCGGCCCCGGGCACACCGGCGGTCGACGGGCTGACGCCGCAGCTGCTCGAGCACAATCCCAACGCCGCCAATCCGATCCGATTGTGGCGGCAACTTGCCGCGACCTGCGACATGGACCACGAATATGCGGACGAACAAGCCGCGTTCGATGGCGGCAAGATGGATCGATTTGTCGAAGCCACCGCCTCACCCAGCGGTGGCTGCGACGCGTCCATGGTGATGGGCTATTTCGATGGAAATACCGTCACGGCGCTGTGGAATTATGCCCAGCATTTTGCCATGAGCGACCGCTTCTTCGGAACCACTTTCGGGCCGTCATCGCCCGGTGCGATCAATCTCATCTCCGGCAACGCCCATGGCGCGGTCATGGTGCCGACCAAATTGCCAGTCGTGCCCCTGCCGGTTCTGACCATCATCGACGATCTCGACCCGGCCTATGACGATTGTTCCGACCCTGGCAAGCCGCATGCCGTCATGGTCGGGCGCAATATCGGCGATCTTCTCAACGCGAAACAGGTGAGCTGGGGTTGGTTCCAGGGCGGCTTCAAGCCGAACGGCAGCAAGCGCGGCAAGGCATTCTGCGGCGCGCGCTCGGGAGGTCCGGATCGTGTCTTCGACTATTCGCCGCATCACGAGCCATTCCAATATTATGCTCAGACTGCCAATCCCGGGCACCTGCCACCCTCCGCGCCGGACAAGGTCGGCTATGCGGACCGTGCCAACCACCAATATGACCTTGGGCTGTTCTACGAGGCGCTGGCGCAGGGTCGCCTGCCCGCCGTGAGCTTCGTGAAGGCCAAGGCATACCAGGACGGGCATGCCGGCCCGGATTACTCCAATCCGCTCGACGAGCAGGTGTATCTCGTCCACATCATCAACGCGATCATGCGCTCACCCTATTGGCGCGACACCGCGATCATCCTGACTTATGACGATTCGGACGGCTGGTACGACCATGTCGCGCCGCCGATCGTAAACGGCTCGGCGATCCCGGGCGTCGATGCCTATAGCGGTCCGGGACGGTGCGGCTCGCCGGAACCCGGCGCTTATCAAGGCCGCTGCGGCCATGGCCCGCGTCTGCCATTGATGGTGATATCGCGATTCGCGCGCGTCAATTATGTCGATCACACCGTCACCGACCAGACTTCGGTCCTCCGCTTCATCGAAGACAACTGGATACTGGGGCGGATCGGCGACCAGTCATTCGACGCCAAGGCCGGTCCGCTCACAGGCCTGTTCGATTTTGCCGCACCCCGGGCACCGACGCTGATCCTCGATGAAAAATCGGGCGCACCGGCCTCATCGTGACCATGGGTGCGCGCCGGTCGACGGCGCTGGCGAGATTGCTCATATCGTCTGCTACCGGCACGGGCCGCGTTCGATCGGGACGCGACCGGTCGCCGCACAAGGCAAGCTGGTGTCCGGTTGATGCGAAATCGCGGGACGCGCTAGACTCGTCGGTCGCGGAGGAGATGCCGTGGTCAAGGCTGCGTTGGCTGCAGCGCTTGCGGCGTTTTGCGAGGAATGCCGGTACAATCCTCGGCAATGCGCATCCGACAAGGCAGCGCAGCGCCGGCTCAGTTTTTCAGGTATTCTTTGAATTATTTGCCACATGATTCGTCGGCCGGGGACCGGTACGCCAGTCCGGCCTTTCGTCACGAAAGGCAACAAAAATTGATTTAA
>Ga0123356_10003217_pt1 | contig 17156 bp, 16 predicted proteins | sample TergutEmb28metaG_2_FD_92546 | JGI IMG/M metagenome (GOLD analysis project Ga0123356, IMG submission 92546) | Embiratermes neotenicus P3 segment gut microbial communities from Petit-Saut dam, French Guiana - Emb289 P3 | ecosystem: Host-associated > Arthropoda: Insects > Digestive system > Gut ...
CTTGCTTCTGAATCGGGCGCGTTCCTGTTCGTCCTTGCTTATCTCCATCAGCATTGTGGAAGCCATAGCGATTTCCTCCTTTGCGTTAATTACATTGTTTACCAAATCCCTATACTTAGGCTCTGACGCGTATCTGAAAAACAGCGACCACATTTCAAGCGGCGCTAACTTCTCTATCGGTTTTTTCAAAAGGCCGTTAAGTTTGCTAAGCTCAACAATAATCATATTAACTTGATCTGTAAACTGTTCGCCGTCCGGGAAGCGCAGAGCCGCACGGTTAACGAAATCATGCCTGTTGGGTAAAACCGTATACCCGCAAAACGTAACCTGATACGTCCGTAACAATTTGTCGTATTCTACACCCTTAGACGGTTGAGACGAATGCAAATCTGTCGCGTAGTATACATATTTGTTTATGAAATTTTTATGCCCGTTATCCATCTCCTCTATACGGGAACTGTGCATTTCAACATCAACCTGGTCGCCGCCGTCTACTGTACAATTTACATCAAAACGCTCTGTTTTCTCATTAATATCAGCAATCGGCAATTCGGTATTACGCACAACAACATCAATAACAGGACGCTCAATTGATACTGCCACCACATCCATAAGTACGCGCTTAGCGTCAGGGCGCGTGAGAAGCGTTTTGAAAATATGGTCGTCTGACGGGGGCAATATCTCCGCGTCTATTGGCAATTTAGCCATTTGGCCAACTTCCCCTTCCTTTATTATAAATGATTTCGAGAAAATCTGCAAGATATTATGTGAAATTAAAGCTGGAAAAAATACAGGAGTGAAAGCGATGCAAAGTTAGTATCGAATATTAATATACTTTTATTTCGCAGATGGTGTTATGTTTTTTCAAGCCGCGCACATAAATTAAAAATTGGCTTCCTGTAAAACTTTGGAAAATAACTCCTGACGATTCAGCAAAATGTCTAATCAGAAAATTCTGAATGGAATTTGATGCTGTTGTAATTTTAGAAATTGAGCTTTTTGACCAATTTTGTTTAAAGATAATATTTATACCAACGGATGGCTTCTCATATGTTATATTATTAAGGCTGAAACTGATGATTACTACGGTCTTATTATTGAAACAGAGAGTTCTCCATTAATAGAGGAGAGCGGTAATTGTAATCAAACCATTATTGAAGGGAGATGCTGAGATGAGAAAGACTGTTGCTCTCATACTTCTCGTGTTCACGGGCTTTTCTTACGGTAATTGGTCACTTATTTCAGAAGAGGATTATTATTCTACTATAACCAAGACGCAGTTTATTGACCCACAGCATGGTTGGATTATAAGAGACCAAACAAATTCCCCATTGAACGGTAGATTGGAGTACAGCAATGATAGCGGAAAGACTTGGAGTCCTGTTAGTCAGACAGGTATGGACATGGTAAGAGGAATACATGAATTTTACTTTATAAACAGGAATGTTGGATGGGCTGGCGGGTGTTCACGTGATGCTGATTATTCTGAACATAGAGTAATTTATAAAACTATTGATGGCGGGGAAAATTGGAATCTTGTTCTATCTGATAGTTCTACATATATTAATGTGAGAAAAGTTATATTTCCTACAACATCAGTTGGTTATGTTTTTTCACAGAATTTTAATAATAATAGTAGGTCTTTTACAATAGATAAAACTAAAGATGGGGGGGTAAATTGGACTACTGAGTTAATAAATGAAGACATCGTTTTTACGAATGCTTTTTTTATTAACGCAGATACCGGATGGGTTATTGGTACTACGTTGACGTTGCCCGGAAAAATTCTTAAAACCGTTGATGGTGGTAATACTTGGGAATCAAAGCCTTATAATCTTCAACATACTGAAGGTATGGGTTCTGTTTTTTTTATTGACAATCAGAGGGGTTGGGTAGCGGGAGGAAACGTTAGATGTATAATACATACTACTGACGGCGGTGATAGCTGGCAGGTACAGAGTGGTTGCAGTAATCTCATTAGTGGATTCGTTCTAACAGATATATATTTTGTTAATGATTCTGTTGGTTGGACAATTGGGAACAGTGCTGGGAGTACCGCATATCTAAGTTATACTACAAACGGTGGCAAGAATTGGGAACATTATTCCGAATATATTGAACAATTTATTTATAGCGACCAATTGCGTATACATTTTGTTGGCCAACATCACGGTTGGATAACAGGCGGTAGAAACACAATCATCCGAACCACAAACGGCGGCGGCCTATCAGAATATCTTACCTCAGTAAACCCACAATTACGTCAAAGGCAAAGTCAAACCCCATCCGCTTTCAATATGCGAATATCTCCCGCAAAAAGCGGCATATCAAATATTAGTTACACACTAAACACTGAGAGTATGCTTTCAATCTCGGTTTACAACTTAAAAGGCAAAAAAATAGCATCTAAACCCAATAGCTTACGCTCAGCGGGTGAGCATAGTTTTTCCTTCAAAGCGCCTAAAGGCTTTTACATAGTAGAGGCAAAGGTACAGGATAAGTCGGGTATGGGAGAGAGAGACGCGAAGCATCGCGTCTTTACTGAGAGGGTTTTGGTAAGGTAAAATCTTCATTTTTATGGTCGAAAAGATTGGTAGCCCCCAAGTTTCAACCTGTGGCGTTAGACTGACATGGTGATGTATAAAACCTTACGTAGTATGCTTATCCTCAAGCGCATTACCCACCTTCTGCCATAGCTCGGTAGTGCGTATCGCTTCGCCTTTTCTAAGCGCGAACTTTTCGCGGCAACGCTCAATTTCTTCATCTATTTGCTCTCTGCTTAAATCGTATTTCTCTTCAAAATAATCGTACAGTTCCTCGCGGGACTCCCATTTGAAATCTGTTGTTCGGTTTACGCGCAGACGATCTAATTTTTCTTCTGACATTATGATAAATCCTGTCGTTATGATTATGATAAATTATGATAGTGTTTCTGTTATTAACGTACGGTAATTAAGAGACCCGGCGACTTTTTCAGCGTGAGCGCCGTCTAACGCGATACCGTACATTGTTGATCCTGAACCGCTCATCCCCGCCGCGAGACATCCGGCTTTAAGCAAATCCGCTTGAATCTCTTCTAACTTCGGAAACCGCTTAAATACGGAAATCTCAAAATCATTATGCACAAAGTGTGCCGCGCCTTCAAAGCTGTTTTGCTCAAGAGCGCTTTTAAGATGATCTGTTATTAAAATACTTTTTCCAACACGGCTGTAGTCAAGAGAACCGTACGCGTCTTTTGTACTCACTCCAAAATCGGGGAGTACTAATACAAAGTGAAACTTTAAATTTGTATTGACAGATTCAAGCACGCCAGTAGCCTCGCTGTCAAAAGCGGTTTTTCCGGTAAAGAAGAAAGGCACGTCCATTCCAAGCTGCCGTCCAAGGGCGCAGAATTGCTCGTTTGTCAAATTGAGTTCCCAAAGTTCATTGAGTACGGCAAGCATAGCGGCGGCGTTTGCCGACCCGCCCGCCATACCTCCCATTACAGGGATTCGCTTTTCAATGATAATTTTAAGCGGTTCACCAATACCAAATTGCTTTCTGACAAGCTCACACGCTTTCAAACATATATTACTATTGTCAAGAGGAACAAGAGGGTTATCGCACTCTATTTTGTCACAGCTGTAAGATTCAACATGCAGAGTATCGGCCAAAGTTACCTGATGCTTAATAATTCCTAACTCATGAAACCCGCACAGCGGCCCGCTTTCAAGACGGCGGACTATATCGAGGGCGAGAGTCAGGCGGGTGGGGGAGGTTTTTGTGATCATATTTTAAGATTTGGATTGTCTCTTTTTATTCATAATTATATGAAAACATGGCTTTAAGTCTGGATTGTGCAAAATATTTTTAAATAATGTACAAATATATAAGGCGGCCTTTGCGGCCGCCGGTTATGGTTCAGTAAAAGTAATAACTGAATGGTTGGAAATTAATAGTAGTGTCGCCTGGAAATTGTACAACGATTGGCGGCAGCGGAAGGTTTTGCTGGAGAGCGCCGAATTCACTCAAGGCTTCTGCGTCAAAGGTTATAACCATAGGGCCCCTGTTTAATTGAATGCGCGCCTGAGTTCCATTGCTTATTAACGCTCCATGCAATTCGCCGCCGTTTTCCCAATTAAGCATGTGATGTTTGGTGTTGTTTTCGTTAATATATATAAGCCCCCTCATGATACCTGGAAAGCCAAAGCCCGTGAGATCACCGTTTTGGGCTACATACATCATAGTACTCGCATTAGGCCCGCTTGGGTAAAAACGGCCTGCAGTATTAAGAGTGCGATCAACTATAAAAATGACTTTATTGTCAAACTCCGGAGGATCTGGAGCAAAGTTAAGAGTACCCGGACCTAAGTAAACTACAAGATGGTCGTTAAAAAGGTTACCGGCCGCTTGAGCTTCGTTATACATATCATTCAGCTTGTCAACACTAAAGGTATTATTGAAACTGCCGGTATTGTATCTGTATGTTGTTGTAACGGTTGTATCACCATCAGCGTTAACGTTACACCTGAACTTAACGCAGGGCGGTATTCTTTCAAGGTCGATTGTAGGTGCGTTAAATCTGGCGGGGTCGTAGCCCATTTCATCAAAAATATCAATACGTTCATTGCGCGGAGAAACATTGGCAAGATTAAAACCTTGAACATTTCGCTGAGCGCCAGTTAAAGGATTGTTTGCCATAGCATTACGAAAGGCGAATCTTGCAGTGCCCCCACTCATCATAAAAATTGTACTACCGGCCTGAACAAATCCTTCGTTCATATATAAGTCTTGCGGAATTTGTACAGTACCTAACGCTTCGACCGCTCCATTAAAACCGACGTTACCATTAAAAGTTGTTTGGCCTCGTATATTGGAAGCGCCGGGGGCGCCGGGCGGACAGAGAGCCGGCGGCGCACAACCATGAAAATAAACATCGCCGGAAAATACAGTAGGACGCTCGGCACGAAAAGTGCCGCCGATATACACAGAATTACTGTTGAATGTATAACTATTATTACCCTGCGAAACTACGTCACCCATAATCGTGGCGTTTCCGTTAACAGTCAGACCATGGTCCAAATTTGTTAAACCACCGCCAAAACTAATAGCATCCGAGCCCGCCCAGGGTACGTTCTCGCCGTTTAAAACTCCAAGATTCCCCAATTTCCCAAAAGCCGCAGCCCGGTGTAAATTACTGTTATCATTTTCGTTTCTGCCCGCATTAATACTTATCCTTGCAAAAATATCATTACCTATTCTGCGAATATTGCCTATGTGGCTGCCAATTGCCTGACCGGAAGCAATTTCGCGTTTTCCTTTGTTTTGGTTAGCAATCAGAAAAGTATCCGGCAGGGGTCTATTGTTAATGGCTGAGTCAGCAATCCGCGCAACCCTCAAGGCATTATTCGGCTGCGTAAACCATGTTTCCATGGCAAACACTCCGCTCACCAAAGTCGAAGACATTCTTGCCGATGTTCCGTACCCTCTGCTTGCCGCAGACTGATTTCCGGTATTATTCACCATGAACGTGGTTACAATGCCGACAAATACTATCGCAGCAAGCACGCCTACCATTGTAGAACCATTTTGTTTTTTGCACAATGGAGCTGATAATTTTTTTTTCTGTTTCATATATACCACTCCTCTTTTTAAGGGAATAGACCGTTATTTGGAACAGGAATAACAATACTGTGAATTTCACGCATCGCACTTCCCGAAGCAGGTAAAGTATGACCCGCTATGACGTCAGGATTTTTGTTTACAACTGGTGAAAGTTGATTGTTGTCTTTAAGCACAAGAGTTACTTTGATATATTTAACTCTTGCCTTTCTGTCAAAAGTTGCCGCAGTATTGTTTGAGGGCACAACGCCGGCAGCTGTAAAATTAAGGTCATTGCGCCAAGCTGGCAGTGTGACAGGGCCATCCTGCCAAAATTGCAGGTTTTCGGAAAATTCAAATTTTAGAGCCTCAACATTATAGGCAAGTATTCTCACCTCACTGGGCACAGGCGGTACAAGAGTATCACCGGCGTCTGTACGCGAAATTATCTCTCTTACAAGAGTAGAATTTTCCCTTACATTGTATCTTACTTCTTCCAAAAAATTCCAATTTCCATTATTATCAAGTACGCCTCTTCTGGTATCAAGCGTATCAAATGCGCCGCCAAGCCTATGTCTGAATGAGGAACTATCCCCTCCCCCATATACTGCAATAGGGTGTGTAGTGAAGTTTATGAAATTATTCATCTTGAAACCGGCATTTCTCATATCACCATACATGATATTAAGCACATCACGCCCTGATACGCGCAATTCAAGAGATTTTGCGTCGCGCGCCATATTTAATGACGAGCTGTGCATAAGCATCACAACAGGCGCTAAAAGCAGAGCTGCCAATGCTATATAAACCACAAGTTCAAGAAGCGTCATCCCTCTTTTACAGGCAATTACGCTTATTTGCGGTTTTGTAATAACCTTAACAATACTCTTTTTTATACTCATCTTATAGCTCCCATAAGGCTAACCCTGTGAGGTTTACCCCCTTTGTTCCATGCTACAGTTACTCTCACAAGAAACAGCTCGGGGTTACCATTGTTACCAGATTCAAATAACACATCATAATTTGTCCCGTCAATTTGCCTGGTATCAACAGGGCCAAAACCAACAGGAGGAGGCGTCAAAAAAGCCACAATTGCGGTATTTGGATCATTAGCTAAAACCGGAAATTCCTTTGAAAACAACTGTATTTTCTCAAGCTCTTCCATTGCTATAATGTTAGCGACGTCTACCTCTTTTATCACCTTGCGGTGCATAGTCATTCTCGGAAATACCGCTGCGACAGCAACAAGCGCAAAAGAGACGAGCATAAGACTTATTATAATCTCAACTATCGCAAATCCGCCTTTGTTTTTTATAAGCTTTTCCATGTAGCTCCCTCATCACTGCTGAAAAATATGCGCGGATTAACCTCTTCGGCGTCTCTTGCAATGCAAAACATTCTTCTTTCAGACGAACCGCTTCTTGTTATTGCCATTCTTCCCGCTCCAAAGGAATTAAGGTTATCGGGCCTGATAATTATCTCACCGGCCCAGCTTGCTGCGGAGCAGGGCCCCTCTCCGGCAATCGGATCGCCGTTAGTATCAAGCGTCGCAGGCATATTTATTATGACCACGTTGTTCGGAAGCGGTACTATGCGGGGCGGATTACTCCACGCAGTAGTATTGTTCTCTCTTTTTGTTATCTCATAGGAATTTTGTCCTGCAACATATCTGACTCTGTATTGAACCCCTTCTTCAAGCGCCTTACCCTTTAGCCCAAGAAGCTCCTTGTGCAGACTGTGCGCTGCACGCCTCATATCCTGATACTTCGTAAAAGATGACCAATTCACTATAAGCGCCGCAGATATAATTCCAAATACAGTAATAGCTACCACGAGTTCTAAGAGGGTGACCCCTGCGCAGTTATTTTTGGGAGACCGTTTTGTGGAGATGCCGAAGGCGGCGCGGCTGCGTCTCATTGCGCACTCCTTGCAGAATATTTTAAATCGTTAATAACTAAAAAAAGATATGGTGACATTTATCTATAATATATTATAGCATAAATCTGCGGTAGTGGCAAGGGCTTTTTTGGAGTAGTCTCTTCGTTTGAACATCAAACAATTATTGCGCTCAATCCTCAGATGGAAAAAGATCCTGCAAAGTAACTTGACATCCGGGCAGCATGCTAACTTGTATGATATCTGTACCGCCATAAGTTTTTCCGGTATAGCCATCATCGCCAAGCATATTCACTGTTATCGTTTTTGTATCAGTATCAACTATCCAATATTCTCGTACCCCGGCGGTTTTGTAAAGGTTATATTTTGTCCAACGGTCATGACGCACGCTTGCGGGAGAGATAATTTCAACAATAAAATCAGGTGCGCCCCTGCATCCTTTTTCATCTATTTTCGAGTTGTCGCATATTACCGACAAATCAGGCCGGACAACTGTGTCGTCCCCATCATCGGCATTCAGGCGAACATCAAAAGGAGCGGGAAAAATCCGGCAGGGTTTACCCTTTAGAAATGTACCAAGCTGTATCGTAAGTTCAACAAGTATCTCCTGATGAGACGTCGCCGGCGCAGCCTGCATTTCAAATGCTACTCCATCAATAAGTTCCCAACGTTTACCGTCATCCCATGTACAGTAATCGGCATAAGTATAATGTTCATCTTTTCTTTGCGGTAATGACATTGGTTTCTCCTATGCTATTGTGGGATTTCAACGATGGTCACATAATAAATATATAATAAACACAATACATTGATACAACTAATATGCCATTTCAATCACGGCATATTATTTGCACTAATATGTAATTTAAAATGCTAAAGGGGAGAGGTAAAGATGAACAAGCATGACTTTATGTCAATGATGCGTCATGTGGTTGACGAATCGCACGCGGCGGTTCTCGCTTCCGCAGATAAAGAGGGGAGACCTCATATCCGCTGGGTAGTGCCGGGATTTTTAGCGCACCGCGAGGGGGCGCTCTATACTGTGAGCGTGTCAACTTATCCCAAAGTTGACCAGCTGCTCAATAACCCCAATGCAGAAATGATGTTTCAGACCCCCGGCTTAAACAAGATTATAAACTTGCGGGGCGTTGTTAATATACTTGACAATCCATCAATCCGCTCTGAGGTTTTAGAATCTTTAGGAGAACGGCTTCACGCGTTTTGGAGAACCACAAAACCCGAAAGCGACCTCATCGTTTTGGAGTTTGTATTCAACGAAGCGACTTACTACGTACCAATGAACAACAGCCGTCTCACTATTTTTTTAGGATAGTACGGAATGAACAGTGAACAGTCAAAACCGCTTCAAATCAAATTACTGAAAAAAATGCTTCTTATACGCCGTTTCGAAGAAGCGGCGGCGCGTATGTACGGTTTGCAAAAAATCGGCGGATTCTGTCATCTTTACATAGGGCAGGAAGCGGCGGCTGTTGGAGTTATAGAGACGCTTGATTTGAAACGCGATTATGTGCTTACTGCCTACAGGGATCACGGAACAGCAATAGCGTGCGGTATGGAGAGCGGCCCGTTAATGGCGGAGCTTTACGGCAAGGAGAGCGGGTGCTCAAGGGGTAAGGGCGGTTCCATGCACTTTTTTGACAAAAAGCGGCATTTTTTGGGGGGCAATGGAATAGTAGGAGCTCATATTCCTCTTGCCGGCGGAGTTGCAATGGCTGTTAAGTACCGTAAAAGCGGCGGGGTGGCGGTCTGTTTTTTCGGGGACGGCGCAATTCATCAGGGGTCTTTTCATGAGACTTTAAATATGGCCGCAATATGGAATTTACCGGTGCTTTATATATGTGAAAACAATCAATACGGGATGGGAACAGATTTTCGCCGGGTGAGCAGTGTCACTGATTTTAAAGCCGTTGGCGGAGGGTACGGAATAGAGAGCAGAAGCACAAACGGTATGGACGCTATAGAAGTTTATGATACTGTTTTGGATATTACAGAAAAGATGCGCGCCAAAAATGCTCCAGTATTTTTAGAACTGAAAACCTATCGTTACAAAGGACACTCCATGAGCGACCCTGGACGCTACCGCAGCCGCGAAGAGCTTGACCGTTACAAAGAACAGGACCCTATTACGCTTCTGCGTGAAAAAATGGAAAAACAGGGTTTTATTGACGAAGAGCAATTTAAAAAAATGGACGCGGAGATAAAAATTGAGGTAGAAAAGGCGATTAAATTTGCCGAAGAGAGTAAAGAACCGCCTCTTAAGAGCTTATATGAAGACGTACTCGCATAAACGCTCCTGCATTTTCCGCGTGCTGAAGGCACGCTCGCGCCGTCTTCGGCGCGTCTGTGCAGCCTGGGGTTTTAACCCCAGGGGAAAGATTGCGTTTGATAACAAGCAAGGAACATAATCCAAAATGTCAACAATAACCTTCAGAGAAGCATTGCGGCAGGCGATTGACGAAGAGATGGAGCGGGACGCTTCCGTAATAATTATGGGAGAAGAGGTTGCGGAGTATCACGGCGCCTATAAAGTGAGTCAGGGGCTTCTTGAAAAATACGGTTCAGCACGGGTGATTGACACACCGATATCTGAGGAAGGATTTACCGGAATTGGTATTGGCGCAGCAATGGCCGGCATGCGGCCTATAGTTGAATGGATGACTTTTAATTTTTCTCTGCAGGCGCTTGACCAAGTTTATAATAACGCGGCAAAAATGCGTTATATGTCCGGCGGACAGTTTAACGTACCCATAGTATTTCGCGGCCCCAACGGACCCGCGGAGTTTCTGGCAGCTCAGCACTCTCAGGCGCTTCAATCAATCTATTGCCACTGTCCGGGACTCGTGGTTATGGCTCCGTCCACTCCTTATGACGCTAAAGGAATGCTTAAAACAGCTATTCGTGATGATAATCCGGTGGTGTTTTTAGAGAGTGAGCTTATGTACGGGTGGAAAGGTGAAGTACCGCAAAAAGAGTATGTTATTCCTTTTGGTTCTGCCGACATAAAGCGAAGCGGGAGAGATGTAACAATAGTAACATTTTCAAAACCGGTAAAGATGGCTCTTGACGCTGCCGATTCGCTTGTACAGGCAGGGATAGAAGCGGAAGTAGTTGACTTGCGCAGTCTGCGCCCTCTTGACGAAGAGACTATTTATAATTCTGTGAAAAAAACTAACAGGTGCGTGATAGTGGATGAAGCGTGGCCTTATGCAAGCGTTGGGAGTCATGTTGGATTTTTGATATCAAGCTCGTGTTTTGACTACCTTGACGCTCCTGTACGGCTCATATCCGGCGAAGACGTCCCAATGCCATACAATCATAATCTTGAACTCGCGGCGCAGCCGTCGATAGCAAAGATAATTGAAGCTGTGAGGAGTGTAGTTAATAGATAGGTTTCTTACGTCCCGAAGGGACGTTATATTTATAACTTCCGGCGTCAGCCGGAGGTAGACAACTGCGGTATGAGTCCGGCAGCCCCAACGGGGGCGTTATTACCGCATGAGTAACACCCCGTTGGGGCTATTATACGATATGTCCGGTTACTCCCGGCTTACGCCGGGAGTTATAGATATAGTGTCCCGTTGGGACTTAAAAAAGGATCACAGCTAAAAATGGCAGAAAAAATTTTGATGATTGCGCTTTCGCCCACAATGGAAACCGGCGTCATTACAAGATGGAATAAAAAAGCAGGCGATAAAATATTGACAGGTGACCTTTTATGCGAAGTTGAAACAGATAAAGCATCTATGGATTACGAATCGCAGAACGACGGCGCTCTTTTAAAAATTCTCGCTCCAAATGGAGCGAATGTCAAGGTAGGCGAGCCTATCGCCATTATAGGTGATGATGGAGAGGATTTTAGCAGTTTGCTAAGTTCATCAATTAAAAAAAGCGATTCCATCAATAAAAGTAATGAAAACTTTCCCGGCGGCGTCAAAGCATCTCCCTTAGCCAGAGAAACTGCGCGAAAGCTTGGTGTTGATTTAAGCGGGGTTGAGGGCAGTGGGCCAGGGGGCAGGATTGTAAAAGAGGATGTTGAACAAAACGCAGCGGCAATCAGCGCTAAAGAAACAACAAAAACCGGCGCGGCTGCCGCAGTTAAAACATTTGCTACAGAAAAACTAAGTGAAAAACGCAGGGTAACGGCGCAGAGGATGTCGCAGTCTACGGCTAACATTCCTCACTTTTATCTGTCGGTACCTGTACGCATGGATTCTGTTATTCATACCCGAAATTCGTTCAACAAAAAACACGATAAAAAAATCTCATTGAATGCGTTTTTGATAAAATTCGCGGCAGAGGCGCTCCGGCGTAATCCACAAATAAACGCTTCATGGCAGGGCGATAGTATAAAACTGTTTTCAAATATTGATATAGGGCTTGCCGTTGCGCTCTCTGACGGATTAATTACACCCATTGTTAAAAACTGCGAAACAAAGGGTATTTTACAAATTGACGAAGAGTTAAAAAGTCTGATTGACAAAGCAAAATCAGGCAAATTGACGCCTGAAGAATATACCGGAGCTACATTTACAATAAGTAATCTCGGCGCATGGGGAGTACGCTCCTTCACGGCAATAATAAACCCGCCGGCATCCGCTATACTCGCAGTAGGGGAAATTTTTAAGGAGCCAGTTGTTGATGAAAATGGAAGTATTGTTGCAGAGTCAAGAATGATACTTACCTTATCAAGCGATCACCGCGTAATTGACGGAGCGGCGGCAGCCGCGTTTGCCGCAGATTTACGCGGTATTATTGAAGACCCGGCAGAAGCCCTCTTTTAATTCCCCGCCCGCGGAGGGGCGGCGCGCAGCGCCGGGGCGGTCTAATTTTCCTCCGTCCAAATACCCATCAGCTTACCGCCATGAAGTTTCACATCGTCTCTCAAAAGAAGATAGTTATCTATCGAAAACAAAGGAATCTCTCTATAATCACGAATCCTTGCCTGAGAATCTATATCATCAGAGAACCACATTGTAGCAAGATGGAGCTGTTCGGTCACATTATCAACTACAGTTTGCGGAATCCAGCCTATTGCGCAGTCATACTCTTTTCGCACAAGCATCGTTTCGTACTCTAAGGCATTGCCGCCTTTCAACTCGGTTTGTAACCCCTGCCCGTTAAAATCTTCAGATAACTTCTCTGCTATTGTTTTTGAAACAGGGTCATCTATACGGTACGCTATTCTTACTGGAGTTAAAAGCGCAATAGATGCTACCGCAACGATTGGAGCCGGCTTTTGTGCATTTTCATTTATGACGGTTACGCTGTGAATCTCTTCGCCTTCAGCCTTAACTGTATTTTGCAGAAGGTCTGCGCCGTTTACCTTACTCCGTATCTGTCTGCGAATTTGCTGATTTTCTATTCTGCATGACAAAAAGTAACGGTCAGATGAAAGTTTACTAAGTGTTATCTTATCACCAAGCTGTGTTCTGGCAGCTTGCAGGTCAGACTGCGACCAGATAACCATAGCGCTGTACATACCAAGCGAAAACGACTGCATTACATCCGGGTCATCGCCAAAATGGATATCCCACTCCTGCAAAAATACCGGTTCTGAGACGGTATGTTTATTGGGGAAAACTTTTAATTCATCTTCTTTAATGTTGGCAGGATAATACGGGCCAAGCAGTAAAGAACCGGTTATGAGTTTAGGTGAATTAAGCCGTGTGAAAATCTGCGGGTCAGGTCTTTCTAAACGAATTCTTACTGTCTGCGCGTCAAACGCTATAAATCCCTTTACAAGCGGGTCTTTACCGTCTATATACGACTGTACCCCCTGAACATTACGAAACAGCGACAGCCCCTGCGCAGGATGAGTTTTTAACAGGTTAGACCAGTGTTCAATAAAATCAAGCGCATTTACTCTTTGACCATTCCCCCGAACAGCAGGTTCTGTTAATTTCATCTCTATGCGTCTATTTGTAGAATCTGTAACAACAAACAGAGCTTTTTCGCTGCCCGCTTCACCAAAGGGACTCAAATTAACTATCTGAGATATTGTCTCATCTAAAAATCCCCTGTGAACATACATTTTAAGCCTGCCGCCAAAAACAGGTTCCGGCTCTTTTGGCTGAACTTCCTCTTCTGTAAATGTATCCTCTTTAGCTTCATCCTCAAAAAATTCGCCAAACGAATCTGTCTCTTCAGATTCTTCGGTTAAAGTTTCTGCGTCCTCTTCTTTTACCGGTTCTTTTTTGTCAGTTGGTTTTACCGAAGGCTCGTCATGACGGATACGCGCCATATTAGGCGCACAGGAGACGGCTAAAAAAAGTGTGATTGATACTATGAAGACTATCTTTAAAAAATTGACCATTTTTTATTAATTTTTTTTAATATGGCGGGATGATTGCCGCAAAGCAATCCGCCAGCTATCGTTACAATTCCAAACAATAAGCACCATTACGCTATCCGTATCCCGTTATTGTATTATTTTACTGGTGGTTCGCACTCTTTTTACACATTTCCTGAGCATCGGCGCATTGCTGAACATAAGCGTTGTTGATGGCTTTAGCATCCTCTTTTTCATCATTGCTCATGGATTGATACTGGCTCTGGAAATCTTCCGCCTCTTTACAAATCTCCTTCATAAACTGGCAGTGGTGAGTATCCGGGACATTATTAAAGTCTACAAGAGTTGTTTTAGGAGCGCAGGCGCCCATTACAACCGCTCCGCAAGCCGCAGCTGTCAAGAATATTATTTTTTTAATCATCATATTGACCAACTTTCATCAATAGACAGTACCATCTTTTAATAAATTATATCATTAATTGAAAACTTAGTCTATAGACCGTATTGTGAAAACATCCTTAGCGCTTTTGAGCCTGTTGAGGGCTTTGGATTTTATCTGCCGGACGCGTTCACGCGTGATTTTGAACTTGCGTCCTATCTCATCAAGAGTGTAGGCCGCATCGTTATCTATACCAAAATATAATTTAATAATCTCCCGTTCTCTATCGGTCAGCGTATCAAGGAGCTGCCTTATCTCCTCATGCGCCGACATATTTTGAACGTTATCGTCAGCACCGCTGCCGCCATGAGAGTTGCCGATAAAATCTATAAGCGAAGAGCCGCTGTTATCTTTTACAGGAGCATCCAGAGAGACATAGCTGTTGGAGATAGAGATGGTCTCCTGAACAGCCGCCTCAGACATGGAGAGCTCGCGGGCGATTTCCGATATGTCGGGTGTGCGGTTATACCGCTGTTCAAGTTCTATCTGAGTCTTATTTATCTTATGAATAGCGCCGGCGCGGTTAAGCGGCAAACGCATAATTCGAGACTGCTCTGCAAGCGCCTGCAATATCGCCTGTCTTATCCACCAAACTGCATACGATATAAAACGGAAATTTTTCTTTTCATCGAAGCGCCGCGCGGCTTTCACAAGCCCCATATTGCCCTCATTAATCAAATCAGAAAGCGATAAACCCTGATTTTGATAATTTCTGGCAACACTGACAACAAAACGCAAGTTTGCCTTAACCAAAATATCAAGCGATTTGCGGCAGCCGTCTTTAATTTTGGCGGCAAGTTCAGCTTCACGCTCAGAAGGCAACGGCTGGAGCTTGCTTATCTCTTTGAGGTAGAGAGCAAGACTTCCCTCTTCAGCAATGGGGAGGATCGCTTTATTCACAACTGGTCTCTTTTTGTGATGAAAATCTGCTTCCCGCAGCCAAACGGCGCTGTGCGCCCTTTCAGGTTTTGGGAGAAAGTACAGCGTACAATATAGGTATCCCCCTGAGAAAAAACAACAACTTTTTTCTTAACCGTGATTTTTTTTAGAATTTCAACAATATTTCCCCCTCTCAAAACTAATTTTTTGTGACTTTTTGCCCAAAAGACCTCTATAAAGTTGGTTGTATTTGTTCATTTTTTCCATTTTTTTGATAATATTAATGTCAATTAACGCCTTTAGCCGCACAATAACCTCACCAGAACAGCCTCTCTCCCCAATAAAAGGAGCGGAGTATGACTGTATTATTACCGGTCGGGGACGGAGTTGCGCAAATTGCACTGATTCACAGACATCAATAAAGCAAAAAAAGCAACTCCGTCCCCAATTTGAAACGCAGAGTGTGCGGGTAATGAGTTTCAATATTCGTTACGGCAACGCAAGAGACGGCAGGAACAGCTGGAAATACAGGAACAGTCAGGTATTGTCGGTTTTAAGAGAACAGAACGCCGATATTATCGGTTTGCAGGAAGCTCTGCGGTTTCAACTCAATGAAATAAGTTCCGCTATGGATGATTATGCGGAGATCGGTTCGGGACGTGATGACGGGGATACGCTTGGCGAATATTCGCCGATTCTTTACAAAAAGGAGCGTTTCACCGCTATTAAATCAGGAACTTTCTGGTTTTCAGATACGCCTCTTGTTCCCGGGTCAAAACATTGGGGCAACAAATATCCGCGGATTTTCACCTTTGTTAAATTGACAGATAAAATAACCGGCAAAAAAATACTCGTTTACAATGTTCATCTCGACCATGCTAACTCATACTCAAGATGGAGAAGCATCTCTCTTCTTCACACTCATATCGGCGAAAACAAATGCGCAAAAACTTCTATTGTAATACTTGGCGATTTTAACAGCGGGGAGAACAGCGCAATCATTAAATACATGACAGGAAGAGTAAATTTCCTTAACAGCAAAGATTCAGCAAACAAAAATCCTTTGCCTCTTAAAGACTCTTTCCGCTCTGTCCACCCAAGGGGTTTTGACGGAACATTCCACATGTTTTGGGGTAAAAACTTTGGCCCGCGGCTCGATTATATTTTTGTATCTAACGATGCGCAAATAAAAGAAGCGTCTATAATCCGGTCAAATGTCAAGGGAAGATATCCTTCCGACCATTTTCCCATAACTGCTGTCATTGTGTTTTCTCCTGATAGTAAAGACAATCTCGTGACAAACTTATTGAGGCCGTTTTTTAATGTTACTGAGGCGCATTGATTTTTTTAGGATAACGCGTCAATTGTCACGAACGCAACGTACTGAGAATCCAGCTGTTTTGGAGGTACCTCCCGCCTCCAGAAAAATACTATTCCAAACTATTAATCGAAAATGCGCGAAAATACTATGCTCCGTAGCGCTCCACCAATAGGCTCTCTCACCAACACTGTCGAATTCACTATTGGAGTAACGCTGGCCGCCAGGTAACGCCGAAAAACCAAAAAAATCGAGCTGGTTGCCAATAATGTGCCAACTGCCTGATCTAAGCGTATTTCCAGCATTAATGCCGACAACAGAACCCAAATAATCCCAATCTGTAGTATCAGGCAAACGCCAACCGTTAGGACAAGTTTTCATGGCAGCATTCCAATTATACAATCTACCGTATTTATCACAATTATCAGCGTCATCGTTGTAACACCAAGAACTGTCTGTTGCGTTGTCGGCAGTTATAAAATTAATATTTTCAGCCATCCACGTTAAATCAACTATTCTTACTATACGGTAGCTCTGCCCGTCCCTTGGGTCGGTAAAGTTCTCGCTTTCGTCTATACCTTCGCAATCCCACGGAAATATCAATTCAACTGCTCTGGTTTCGGTGTGTGCAGCGTTTTGCGTACAGGTTCTTGTTTCAATTCCCGGCATGGCGCAGGTTGGAGGAGTTGTAACAACCCAATCGCCCCACGTGTGGATATGTCCGTTGTCGTCAC
>Ga0123356_10003218_pt1 | contig 17154 bp, 16 predicted proteins | sample TergutEmb28metaG_2_FD_92546 | JGI IMG/M metagenome (GOLD analysis project Ga0123356, IMG submission 92546) | Embiratermes neotenicus P3 segment gut microbial communities from Petit-Saut dam, French Guiana - Emb289 P3 | ecosystem: Host-associated > Arthropoda: Insects > Digestive system > Gut ...
ATCCAGGGCGAAGGCTTTATGGACTTCGACGTGGCCGTCGCCAGCCCCAATATGATGGGCCTGGTAGGCCGCCTGGGTAAAATCCTCGGCCCGCGCGGCTTGATGCCAAGCCCCAAGGCCGGCACGGTGACCCCCAACGTGGCGCAGGCTGTCATTGACGCCAAAGCTGGTAAGATTGAGTACCGCCTGGATAAAACCAACATCATCCACTGCCCGATTGGCAAGGTGTCGTTCGGCGTGGAAAAACTTCAAGAGAATTTCAACGCCCTGCTGGACGCGGTCATCAAGGCCAAACCCGCCGCCGCCAAAGGCCAGTATATCCGCAGCTGCACTGTAGCGGCCACGATGGGCCCCGGCGTGAAGATCAACCCCGCGAAGGTGGTTGCGAGCGTGGCGGCGTAAGCGCATATTGTTATAGCAAGTAAAAAGCGGCTGTCCGGTGAGGGCAGCCGCTTACTCTTTGTCAGGCCGATACTCCGCGATATCGGAAAGCTCGCAGGAAAGAATCCCGCACAAAACGTTCAGGGTATATGTGCTGACATTATGGTTTTTCCGTAGGCGGTCCAACTGCCCGGGGCTGAAGCCATATTCCCGTATGAGTTTATATTGCGATATTTGCTTCTCCTTCATCGTTTGCCAGAGCCGGTCGTAGACGATCATGGGCAATCTTCTTTACCAAGATTGCTTCTATCATAAAATATCGTCTACCTCTTGACAATTAACCGTAATTGGACTATACTTGATGCATTATCTTTTGTAAGGAGTGATCTGTGGTGGATAAACAAAAAAATGCAGCGATCTATAAACAGAAACGCATGAAACTGTGTGTGATTCCCCTGTGCATCATTGCCGTTAGATGGATTTTCAACTATGTGCGAAAGTTTCTTCCAGCCGGAAGAATACTTAACTCCGATGGGTTGCTTCCCGAATGGCATTACGAATGGTATTTCTATGCTTATGAGGCTATTGAAACGATCTTGTCTCTTGCGGCAATTGTATGTGTCTTTATTCTCATCGCCTTTATCATACGCCGCAACAGACGTTGTAAAAATTGTATGGCATGGGAATCTATAAAAATGATAAACGAAAAGCTGGTAGACGTCAAGGATACGATAGTCCAAAAAACCGCGTATAGCGAAGCAAGCAATTACAGTGCCTCTGGAAAATATATTGGATATACTACCATCGAAACCCCATATTACGTCCCAGGCAAAAAACTAACCTATCTACAAACATATCAGTGCAGTTGTTGCGGTGACCTGACATATAAGCAAGTGGCTAAAACAAAAGCAATTTAGTCATTTTCCCTTGACAACCCTGCTCCCCCGGTGTATAATAAGACTACATAATCCACCGCCCGTTGCATATTTGTAGCGGGCGGATGCGCTATCGCAAGGAGGCGTTATGTCTCACACAAAAAAACTGGCCCTGAGCGGCGTGTTCGCGGGACTTGTGCTCGCGGTCATGTGGGTATTTTCCTTCGTGCCCTACATGGACTACGCGCTGCCGGCCATCGCTGGCATGGTTTCGCTGTTGCTGGTAATGGAAATCGGGCGCGTGTGGTCCACGGCGGTATACGCCGCTTCCGCAGTGCTATGCGCCCTGCTGCTGCCCCAAAAAGGCGTGGCGCTGTTTTACATTGCTTTTTTCGGCTACTACCCCATTCTCAAGTCGCTGCTGGAGGACAAGCTTCCCAAATGGCTCGGCTGGATCCTAAAGCTCGCGGCATTCAACGCGGCGATGGCGGGCGCCTACGTGCTCGCCACAAGGCTCTTCGGCATTGAGCTCGACGACTTCGGCGAGGCCTTCGGGCGCTACGCGAAGGCATTCATGCTGGCAGTGGGCAATTTCGCCTACATCGTATATGACATCATGGTGCTTACGGCCTTCACCATGCTATACAACCGCGTTTGGCGAAAAAAACTGCGGCATTTGATGAACTAAAACTTGACTTTCCGCTTGAAAAATGGTATAATTGAAAAATTAATATGCAATTTTTAAGAGGTGTTTTTCATGGAATGGGTCGGTATGAATGAATTGCGGGAAATGTTTCTGGCTTTCTTTGAAAGCAAGGGCCATTTGCGGCAAGAAAGCGCTTCCCTGGTACCCCAGGGGGACGCGAGCCTGCTGCTGATCAATTCCGGCATGGCGCCGCTGAAGAAATATTTCACCGGGGAGCTCGCGCCGCCCAGTGTTCGCATGGCCACCTGCCAAAAATGCATCCGCACGGTTGACATTGAAAATGTAGGTGTTACCGACCGCCACGCCTCCTATTTCGAGATGCTGGGCAACTTCAGCTTCGGCGATTACTTCAAGCGCGAAGCCATTGCCTGGGCATGGGAATTTTTTACCGAAGTATTGAAGATGGACCCCGGGAAGCTCTATCCCACGGTTTTTTTGGAGGACGACGAGGCCTGGGACATTTGGGCAAAGGAGATCGGCGTGTCGGAGGATCACCTGTCACGCTTGGGCCGGGAGGATAATTTCTGGGAGCACGGCAAGGGCCCCTGCGGCCCAAGCTCCGAGATTTATTACGACAGGGGGGCGGAACACGGCTGCGACTCGCCGGATTGCAGGCCCGGCTGCGACTGCGATCGCTATATGGAGGTCTGGAACCTGGTGTTCACGCAGTTCGCCTCCGATGGCGAGGACAATTATGCCCGGCTGGAAAAATGCAATATCGACACAGGAATGGCTTTGGAGCGCCTGGGCTGCGTTGTGCAGGGGGTGGGCAACCTTTTTGAGGTGGACACCATGCAAAGCATCATGAAGCATATCTCTGAAATTGCCGGGGTCGCTTACCATGACAGCGCAAAGCAGGATGTCTCCCTGCGCATTATTACCGACCACATTCGCGCTACTGTGATGATGGTGGGCGACGGCGTAATGCCTTCAAACGAGGGCCGGGGCTATGTGCTGCGGCGGCTGCTGCGGCGCGCCATACGGCATGGCAAAATGCTGAAAATCCAGCGCCTGTTTCTTTCTGAAGTCGTCGAAACCGTCATCCGGGAGAATCAAAGCGCCTATCCACAGCTCAATGAAAAGCGCGATTTTATTCTGCGGGTGATTGCCACGGAAGAAGAAAACTTCAGCCGCACGATTGATGCGGGTATGCAGATGCTGAATCAGATGATCGAAAGCTACAAAGAAAATGGCGAAACTGAACTCAAAGCAGGCTCAGCCTTCAAACTCAGCGACACCTACGGCTTCCCCATTGAACTAACCAAAGAAATTCTTGCTGAGCATGGCATGACTGTCGATGAGGAGGGCTTTCATCTCTTAGTTCAGGAGCAGCGCGAGCGCAGCCGGGCGGCACGTAAAGAAGCGGGCGGTTGGGATTCTGAAGGCGATATTGATGCAAAAGACCTGCCCGCCACAGAGTTCGTTGGATATGATACAGATGCATGCGAAGCGACGGTGCTGGCAGTATTTGATAATATTGTCGTGCTGGACAAAACCCCTTTCTATGCCGAAAGCGGCGGGCAGTGCGGAGATTCGGGTAGTATTAATTGTTCACTGACAGGTGGCCAATTCCCGGTTGCGAATACAACGAAAACGGCTGATGGTATGATTTTACATCATAAGTTTATTGGTACCATTCCTGATTATATTCTGAACCATCCTGACTATAAACCAATGAGCCTGGGAGAGTTACAGATGGGTGACACGGTCAGGGCCGTTGTGAGCGACCATCACCGTGAGGATGTACAGGCCAACCACACGGCGGCGCATTTGCTGCAAGCGGCGCTACGCAAGGTGCTGGGCAATCACGTGGAACAGGCAGGGCAATCCGTTACGCCCGAGCACATGCGCTTCGACTTCACCCATTTTGCCGCACTGACCAAAGAAGAACTGTTCAGTGTTGAAGAAGCCGTTAATAATATTATTCGTGCCGCTCTACCTGTCCAAACCGAGATCCTGCCCATTGAGGAGGCGAAAGCCCGTGGCGCGCTGGCGCTCTTTGGCGAAAAATATGACGACACGGTACGCACGGTGCGCATCCCTGGCGTATCCATGGAACTGTGCGGCGGGACGCACGCAGCGAATACCGGCAACCTGGGGATGTTTAAAATTTTAGGCAAAGATAGTTCTATCGCTTCCGGTGTGCGCCGCATAACAGCCGTTACAGCCACAAGGGCTTATAAATTGGTTGCGAAAATGAGCGAACTGCTGATCCACACCGCGGGTGAGTTAAAAATTCCCAATAGCGAAGAAGAGTATAAAGCCGGATTGCAAGCCGTCATAGAGGAACGCAAAGAGCTCAAACGCGAAAATGCGCAACTCAAAGAAAAGCTCTCCGGTTATGCCGTGCGGGAACTGCTGCAAAACGCCAAGGCGATCGGCGGTGTGCGGCTGGTTTCCGGCATGCTGCAAAACGCGGAGGGGTTACGCCAGGCCTGCGATATCGCCAGGCAATGCGGCGAGGACGTCGTGGCGCTTTTCGTGGCGAAAACGGCCAAGGGCACGTTGCAGTTCGCAGCGGCATGCGCGCCGGGAGCAGTGAAGTTGGGGGCCCACGCGGGGAATCTGGTGAAAGCGGCGGCACAGGCAGCGGGGGGCGCCGGCGGCGGCAAACCCGACAGCGCCATGGCCGGCGGCAAGGACCCAAGCAAACTGAAGGAGGCCCTGGCGGCGGGCGAGGCTGCGCTTTGCGCAATGCTGAATGCTGAATACTAAATGCTTAATTATGTTGGAATTTTGTTTCATTTAGCATTATAAATTAAGCATTAAGAATTGGAGAATCCCATGGACTGCATTTTTTGCAAAATCGCGGCGGGGGAAATCCCCAGCAAGCGGGTGTATGAGGACAGCGACGTGCTGGCGTTTTACGATATCAACCCGCAGGCGCCGGTGCATATTTTGATCATCCCCAAGGCGCATATCGGCGGGGCGGACGAAATCACGCGGGAGAACGGCGCGGCGGCAGGTCAATGCCTCGCGGCGGCGGCTGGGATCGCCCGGGACCTTGGCATCAATGACTTCCGCGTTGTGACGAACAATGGGGCCTCCGCCGGGCAAACGGTGCGCCATCTGCATTTTCATTTGCTGGCCGGGCGGGAATTGGGAGATATGATAACCCCTGGGCCCTGCCCCCTGCCTCCTGATTCCTGATATGGCAAGGCCATTTGCCGTCGTCGGCTTTTCCATGCTGCTGACGCTCACGGCACTCTTTTTCCTGCCGGAATGGGCGGTATTCGCGGCGCTGGTCGTCTGCGCGCTTGGCTTTGTCATCGCGCTTTTGCTGCGTAAAAGGGATGGCTCCCCCGCGTGGCTGGCGGCGTCGCTTTCCTCCATGCTGGCGTGCGTGCTGCTGCTGATCCAGCTGGGCATGTTCTATTACCCGACGATGGGGCAAACCGGCGATCAACTGGATATCCATGCGCGCATTACAGGCAACGCGGAGGAACGCTACGGCAGGTATTACTATACCGCGCGGACGATTTCCGTCAACGGCGAGGCAAAAAGCCTCAACGTAAGATTGAGCTCGCCTTATCTCTTATACGCCACGCCTTATGACGAAGTAAAATACCACGGCAGTATTTTCGCGCTGGGCGGCGAGGAGCCCGAGCGCGTTGAACATTACAAAGCCAAGGGGATTTACCTGGGCAGTTTCGCGCAAAGCTATGACGAGGACCGCTTTGAAGTCATCCCAAACAAGCGCTTTTATGTGATGAAGCCGATCCTCTGGATGCAGGACAACATCCGCCGGGATTTGCAGGCAAAGTATTCTGACGAGAGCGGCGGGCTGCTGGCGGGCATGCTCATCGGCAACACCAATGGCCTTGGCTGGCAAACGCAGGAGGAGTTCAGGTTAACGGGGATTTCCCATCTGTTTTCAGTTTCGGGCCTGCATATCTCATTGCTGACCTGGTCGCTTTACCGTGCGTTGCTGGGCATGCGGTGCCCAAAAAGAGCAACTGCGATTGCTTGCTGCGGGCTCGTCGCGCTGTTTATGGCGCTCACTGGGTTCCAGGCCTCGTGCGTGCGCGCGGGCATCATGATGCTGGTGCTCCTGGGCGGCAAGCTCTTTCACCGCAGGGCGGACGCCCTGAATTCCCTGGGGTTCGCGGCCATGCTGCTGATGATGGCCTCCCCTCTTTCCGCAGGTCAGTTGGGCTTGCAGCTTTCCTTCGGCGCGACGCTCGGGATCATTGCCCTGGAGCCGCACTTAAGTAAACCCGGCAAGAAAGCAGTAAGGAAACTCAGCGCCGTGCCAAAGCCCGTGAAGAAAGGGCTGCTAGCCGCGAATAGCGGCCTGAGCGTAACGGTCTCCGCGCTGGCGCTGGCTATGCCGGTACAGTTGCTGCGGCTTCCCTCCGGGCTTTCGATGCTTACCTTCCCGGCGAATTTGCTGTTCGTGCCGATCTCGAATTTACTGATTCCCCTGGGCGGGCTTTCGGTGGTGTTTTCGCCCCTCACGAAAGTTACAGAACCCCTTGGGAAATTTCTGGCCGCCGGCGTCAGCTGGCTCAGCCGCGTTCCGGCACCCGTGCTGCGGAACACGGGCGCCGTGGCTCTCCCCTTGGGGATTTGCCTTGCCATCGCGGGAACAGCGCTATTGTTGCATTATCTGCATAGGCCGGCCGCTATGAAATGGGCCGTCCCGGCCATCTGCCTGGTGCTGGTTCTTGGCATCTGGCTGCCGGGATTTGTCCGGCAGGGCGATACTGTCGTACAAGTGCTGGACACTGGCGGCACTGCGGTTTTGATCCACAAGAACGGCCGGGCGGCGCTACTGGGCTGCGGAGGCGATACTCTGCCTGCCGGGGCGGCAAAGCAGGCGCTGGGCGCGCTTGGTATCCTGGAACTCCAATTGCTGCTCGTCCCGGGATCGTCCAGGGAATTATCGGCGGGCGCCGCTGAAATCAGAAGGGACGTCAATATCAAGCATGTGCTGAGCTATGAAGATTACGCGGCGGGAAGCGCAGTCCCCTTTACGTTATGGGAGGGTGCGCAAGGTATTTTTGCTTTTGAAAACAACCAGGCGGCATGTTTATTAAAGATTGATCAGGCGCAATATGTGTTATCATTCGAGGGGGAGATACCTGCGGGATGGCAGCAATATCCCCCGTTGGAAGGAGGAAGAGTCGTTGGCGTTCGTCAGCGAGGCTGAAATCAAGCGGCAGATGGAAGAACGCGCGCTGGCAGGGCTATATGTGGTCTGCGGCGGGGAAGAATACCTAAAGCAGCACTACGCCGCGCGCATTTGCGAAGCCGCCTGCGAGGAAGCCTTCCGCGATTTCAACTTCCACCGTTTTGAGGGCAAGGACCTGGATCTGGACACCCTTGCCCAGGCCACGGAAGCCATGCCCCTGGGGGACAGCCGCACCTGCGTCCTCGTCCGTGATTTTAATCTGGACGCCGTAAGGGACGACAAAGATTTCATGGTGTTCATCAAAGACCTGCCGGAGCATGCGACGCTGGTGTTCTGGATGGATACAATGGAATGGAAGCCCAAAAAGCACAAGGCGCTGCTGGAAACGATGCAGGCGGCGGGGCATATACTGGAATGCCGCCCCCCGGACGCCGCGCAGACGGTGCGCTTGCTTGCCGCCGGAGCTAAGCGGCGCGGCTGTACAATCGACCGCCCCACGGCGCAGTACTTGCTGGAATCCGTGGGCGGCGACCTGAATCTGCTGCAAAACGAGACGCAAAAGCTTTGCGCCTATGCCGGGGAAGGCAGTACCATCACGCGGGCACACATCGACGCGGTCTGCGTGAAATCCCTGGACGCCAGGAGCTTCGACATGGTCAGGGCGGTTTCCGCCGGGGACGGCACCACGGCACTGCGTCTCCTTGATGAATTGTTCCGTCAAAAAGTTGCCCCGCAAATGCTATTGGGTTCCCTGGCCGCGAACTACGTGGACCTGTTCCGCGCGGTTATGGCGCTGGAATCCGGCAAAAAGGCCGAAGCGCCCGCGGCGCTGTTCGACTATAAGGGAAAAGCCTTCCGGCTGCAAAACGCCGGACGCATGGCGGCACGCTATCCCCTGCCCCGCATCGGCCGGTGCCTGGATATCCTCGCCCGAGCGGACCGCCAGCTCAAAAGCACGGGGCTGGACAACAAGCTCATTATGGAGCAATGCGTGGCTGGATTGCTGGGGGTGAAGTAGATGGAAAAAATCAAGTTGGCGCAGGCGGTTTTGGTGGAGGGCAAATACGACGCCATCCGGCTGAATAGCCTGTTTGACGCGCTGATTATCCCGGTAGACGGGTTTCAGATATACCGCAATGAAAAGCAAAAGCAGTTTTTGAAACGGCTGGCGGCGCAGCGAGGCATCATCATCGCAACGGACAGCGATGCCGCCGGGTTCCAAATCCGTGCGTACCTGAAGGATTTCCTGCCGCCGGAACAGGTCTGGCATGTATTGATTCCCGATGTCAGCGGCAAGGAGCGGCGCAAGAACGTGCCCTCCAAAGAGGGCAAGCTCGGCGTGGAGGGCATGGATACCAAGGCGTTGCTGGAAGCCTTTCGCCACGCTGGAATTTGCTTTGACGGTCATTATGAGTCATGGAATTATGTAACGAAGCTTGATCTTTATCAGGACGGCTTTTCGGGCACGCCGGGCAGCCGTGAGCGATACCGGGCGCTGCTGAAAAAACTCGGCCTGCCAGAACGATTGTCAACGAATTTGTTCTGCGTGTGCGTAACGAAAGAGGAGTATCATGCGAATCGGGACCGGCTATGACGTACACCGGCTTGTGCCTGCGCGTAAACTGGTATTGGGCGGCGTAGCGGTGCCCTTCGAGTTGGGATTGCTGGGACATTCAGATGCCGATGTGCTCGCCCACGCCGTGATGGACGCCCTGCTGGGGGCCGCCGGGCTTGGAGACATCGGCCAGCGCTTCCCGGATACGGACGAATCGTTCCAAGGCGCGAATAGCCTTCAATTGCTGAAGCATGTTTGCGATTTGCTGCGCGAAAACGGCTATGCCATCGGGAACATCGATAGCACGATTATCGCGCAGCAACCCAAGCTTGCAGCATATTTATCCGCTATGCGGGAGAATTTGGCCAAGGCCTGCGGCGTTCCGCCGGACCGCGTGAACGTGAAGGCCACAACGGAAGAAGGACTTGGCTTCACAGGCAGGGGGGAAGGCATTGCCGCCCAGGCAATCGCACTGTTAATTGAGAGTTGAAGGAGATAATTAAATGTCGGCAATCTTCGAAAACATCGGGCAGTTGTTCGGGCGGATACTCTCCGTGTTCCGCAACTTCGATTTCCCCTCCGACCTGCTGGATATCCTATTCGTGTCGCTGATGATCTACGGGCTCATCCGGCTGATCCGGCAGACGCGCAGCGCGCAGCTGCTCAAAGGCCTAAGCCTCCTGACCGTGGCCTATGGCGCTGTGCGGGTGCTAAACATGCGGGCAAGCCTGTTCATCTTCGACCAGGCGTTCGGCCAGCTGCTGCTGTTTATCGTGGTGCTGTTCCACCCGGAGATCCGCAACCTGTTCGAAAGCGTGGGCCGCAGCAATGTGAGCCGTTTGCGCGCGGTGACGCAAATCAACCGGGCGGCGCAGGAGCGCGACGAGCTTACCGGCGCGATCCACCAGGTGTGCGAAGCCTTCCGCGTCTTCAGCGCGGACAAGGTGGGAGCACTAGTGGTATTCGAGCGCGTTACAAAGCTCGGGGAAATCCTCAGCACCGGCACGTCTTTGGAGGCCCGCGTAAGCCGGGAGCTCATCCGCAATATTTTCCACACGGCTGCGCCATTGCACGACGGCGCGGTGATCATCCGCAAGGGGGTATTGCAGGCCGCGGGCTGTATTCTGCCGCTGACGCAGGAAAACCACCGTTCTTTGGGCACGCGGCACCGCGCGGCGATCGGCATGAGTGAGCAAAGCGACGCCATGGTCGCCCTCGTTTCCGAGGAAACCGGGCATATTTCCCTGGCATACAAAGGAAAGCTGCGGCGCAATATGAGCCCGGAGGAACTCGAGCAGGCGCTGAACGCCACGCTGCTTTCCTCGGAAACCGCAACGCCCCTGCAAAAGGCGCGGACATGGCTCAAGCGAGAAAAGGAGGTGGAAGGGAAATGAAGAATATCATCAAAACCGCTCGGCGGCAGCCTTGGAAAAACAACCGTATCCTCATCGCGGTTTCGCTTGTTTTGGGCGTGATGGTATGGCTTGTGTTCGCGTTCGTCAACAGCGACAGAGAGGAACGCACCATCCACAACGTGCCCCTGCAAATCGATTTGACCGGCACCATGGCAAGCCAGCTGAACCTCCAGCCGTTTTTCCCAATCGACATGAACCCCGAGGATATCCGCGTGAGCGTAGTTGTTTCCGCGCGCCGTTACGATACGGTCACCTGGCAGGACATCAACGCGCGGCTGGTCGTGGAGAATGTCAACATGGCGGGGGATTATAGCCTCGCGGTGCAGCCCACATACGCGCGCCCGGGAGACGAGGCCCGCTTCGATATCTTGAATTATTACATCGGGGGCGTGACAAACCAGAGGGTTTTGGCCGTCGCCTTCGACTTTGAGCGCACGTTGCCCTTTGAGCTTGTCCCCACGGTCATCGGCGACGTGGAAGCGCCGGAAGGCTCCCACGCCGGGGAATTGATGCTGTCGAAAAAGTACGTTTCCATCACGGGGCCCCAGCGCAAGCTTGCCAGCATCGCTGAAGTACGCGCGGAAATCGAGGTAAAGGAGCCCCTGAAGGAAACGGCGGTATACAATAACATCCGCATTGTTCCCGTGGACGCCGAGGGCAACCCCATCCCGCAGTTTTTGGTCATTGAAGGCGGCGTAAACGCCACACTGCCGGTATGGGAAATCGCGCAGCTGCGCTCCATGGTCGACTTCCTCGGAACGCCGGAGGCGTATTACGCGAACCCCCTGCGCTACACCGTCAGCCCAAGCAGCGTGCGGGCGGCAAGCGCCAATATCCCCCCCGACCAGACCCTGCGCGTAGGCACCATTGATTTCGCCACCCTCTCCCCCGACGACAACCAAAAATCATTCCAAGCAAGCGAATTGACGCAAATCGCCTTTTTGGACGGCACGGAGGCCTTCACCGCGTGGGTGGACATGGCGGGCATGGCGGAACGCACGCTGCGGCTGCCCGCGGACAATATCACGCTTGCAGGTAAAACAAACCTCACGGCCAGGCTGCGCGACGTGCAGCGCGTGACCATCGTCGGCCCAGAGGACATTGTGGCGGAGTTGACCCCGGATAATCTGGCCGGCGAAGCGGTTGTGCCCGCGGACGCGAACACCGGCGCCAACGCCCTTGAGGTGCGCGTACGCGTTATACAAACAAATCCGGAAGGCGAAGAGGAAGCCCATCCCACTTGCTGGGTATATGGCAAGTATACGGTCAACGCGACACTTAGTTAGATTTTTGATAATCCTATCATGCCAAGCAGCAAAATCCCAAGATTATCGCGGTAAATTTCATCAAATTGACTGACGGGCAGCGGGTTTTGGCCAATGCCCGCCTCAATCGTATATCCCGGGCGGTTGAACTGCTGTATGAACCAGTCCTTGTAGCCTGCGCTGCCGGAGCCATAGGGCGTCAGCTGCGGCTCATATCCGCTGGCGTCCCCCATGCGCCTTGCCAGCTCATAGGAGCCCTCGGGATCAAAATCGTCGAACTTCCAATAGATGAGCTTGCCCTGGGTGTGGTAGGCCAAGGTCAACTGATAATCCGCCCGCAATGCGCGCTGGTGCATAACAAAGGCCTCCGGCTCCGAAAGGGGCCGGGGACCAACGTAATCCCGCGGGGCCGGACGGTCAAAGCCCTGGGCGAACTTAATCGCCCGCGCCCGCGCCCACTCCGCCGGATATTGCAGATTGAGATCAACGCCACGGATATTGGCCTTCCAGCCGTCCGGAAATGGGATATCCGGGAACCGACGCGCAATTTCACACGCGTTGCAAAAAGCTTTGCTCTTTCTGGGCAGCGCGCCCGTGACCAAGTCCACGCCGTCGGGGTTCACCATGGGAATGATGTCGAGGGTGTAGCAGTCAAATAAGCGCATGCAATCCACGCCGGCGAGGTTTCCCCCGCACAGCAGCCCCGCGGCGTATTGCTCCAGGAATTTCAGCAGCACCGGCGTTGTGATCCACTCATTGGAATGGTGCGCGGCATTGTATCCCACGCGGCATGGCCCCCGGCCGATGCTTACCAGGAACAGCGACCGCCCGAGCACGCTGCGGCCGATCTCCCCGATCCGCAGGAAAGGATAGCAACGCCGCAGCTTTGCCAGCGTGTTTTCCAGCAGGCCGGAGCTCCAGGGAATACTTGTCGGCACGATTGCGGCGCTATGCTGCATGGATTTTCCCTCCCGCCACGTTCTTGTTTCAGTTTATGCTGGCAGGATTTTATTCATTCAAGCACAAGGCCCGGCAGGGATTTTTCCCCGCCGGGCCTTGCTGTTCGTTTGCCCTTCGCGGTCTTATTCCTCCCGCGTGACCTCGCTCCATGCTTCGCCGGCACGGAAGGGATACTCCGCCCGATCATCGCCCCGGCGCTGCCTCATCACGCCGCCGTCCCGGCCGAGCTCCTCGCTCCATTCGAAGCTATCCCCCGTGTCTTCATATGCCGGCGGGTTTTCAAGCGCATCGATAAGTTGCGCGACCCTCGCCGGGTCAGCCTTGCTGGGGTCAAGGGGCAGGATGAACATCGCGCGGGGTGCCTGCATGCCGTCCGCCCAGTCAATGCTGCCATCCGCCTTCATCTGGAATACCTCCGCACTTGGGGCGAAACTAGCTTGCGCCGAGTCCCAAACCGCAAATGTGGGATTCCGATCCGCGAAGATCTCGAAGTTGGTGCAGTCCAGCATGACATAGAGCACGCCGTCCTTCTCAAACAGAGAGCCGCCGGTGCCGCCGATGGTCCGGGAGCTGATCTGCCAGGGCGCGAAGCCGTCGAACACCACGCAGTACGCGAAATAGGTGTCGCCGATGACGGTATCGGGGTTGAAAAAGTCCATGGGTTTGCCGTTTTCCCGGCGCACGGACAGCACCAGAACGGACTTGCCGTCCTCCGCCTCCTCGTAGAACGAAAGCAAATTTTCGCCGGTGGCCATGCCGTGCAAGGTGAAGATGAAGCCCTCCGATGTGATGGATTCGTTGATCAGAGTACCCTCGCCGTTCTCGAAAGCCTGCGCCAGAGCGTTGTAGCCCATCTCTCGGGCCACTTCCGCCGGGCTGAGCAGCGTCACGAGGGCGTATGCCGTGACAGAAAGCAGCAACGCGATGGCAATCGCCGCGACTGCCAGGATTGGCTTTTTTGGGATTCTATGCTTTTGCTTGTTGTTCATAATAACCTCCATTTTGTATGGGTTTTCGGAGTGAACAGAACGCACTTTGGAAAACATCGTCTTATACTCGTTATTCATCCTGCCACACCTCCTTGAGTTTGTTGCGCGCCCGGGACAGCCTGGTGCGCGCGTGGGCTTCCGTCAGCCCCAGAAGCGACGCAATCTCCTTTGTGTCGTAATCCTCGTAATAGTACAAATACAGCGCGACGCGGTGCTGCTCGGGCAGCGACATGACCACAGAAAAAAGATCGCTTTGGCTTGGGCTGAAGAACGCCTGGGTTTCGGCCAGCTCTTCCAGCGATACGCGGTTGCGGCGCCAGAAACCGCGCAGGGTGCTCTTACACACATTGATCGTCACCCGGATAAGCCAGTGCTTCATGTGCGCGTCGCTCTCGAAGCCCTTGCCCTTCACGCAGGCATGGGTATATAATTTGAGCATGACCTCCTGCACAGCATCCTCCGCGTCTTGCGCGCTGCCGAGGAAATTCAACGCGACGCGGTACACCGTGTCCCAATATGTTTCCATTGCCTGCGTAAATTCTGCTTGGTTCAAATCGATACCTCGCGTTCGAAAGCTTTCACTTGTAATACACCTGAGCGGGCCAATATGCAACATGAGTAAATAAAAAGGACTAACCGCCCCGCGGGCATCCATTCCGTGAGCGGTTAGAATGTTAAGGGGGATGTCATTTTCCGCCCCAAATTTACGAAAACGCCGCCGGGTTGGTCAATGCCACATATGTGATCACCGCATATGTCGCAATAATGACAGCCGCGATCCCCGCGACGAACAACTTGCCCGGTAGGCGCGAATAGTTGAATCCGCCGTTGCCGCCAAAGCGGTCTTCCACAAGCATCGCCGGGTCGTCCGGGTTGCAGTAAAACTTGCCAAGCTTCCAGTACTTGTCGTCGCCTCGCCCCGGATGCGCGGTTTTTGCTTTCGCGGAAAGCTCCTCGCCGCGCATATCCTCCTCGCTGACGGCGGGTTTGAGCCTGCACCCGCTTTGCCCCGCGCGGATGGGCACGTAAATCACGGGGATGAACCCCAAAGCTGTGGCGACAATGATCAGAGCAGGGATATACCAACCGGAAGGCACAAACACGCCAATGGAAGGCGGATGCAGCCCCGCAAACATCAGCGCCATGCAAAGCGTTAAAAAACCAAGGGCATGACTCATCATCCTGCGGTATAATTTGTGCTGCGCGAAGGAAAGCGCTGGGTGCTCCGCGCTGATTTGCAGCTTCTGCCTGTAAAACACCACATTGGAGCCCGCCATAATGGCAATGGTGCCAAAAGCGATCAACGGCATGAGAATCACGTTGAAGATGGTTTTGTCCACCCACGCGCCGGGTTCCATGTCCATGCCCCAGTTCATAATGATCTGATCCGGCAAGCTCGGGTATATGGCCAGGGTCCAGGCCGTCAGCATGAGAACGAGCGCCGCGCTGGCGATATACCACGCCCATGGCAGGGACGAGAGCCTTTCCCGGTCCGCCGCCGAGCGGGTTTCCGCGGCCCCGGTCAGCGGCGTTTGCCAGCCCCGGTCCTCTTTGAGCGCCCCCGCTTTTTTCCACTGGGGATAATAGGCCGCGAATTCAAGGCCCATCATCACGAAGGGAAAATACAGCATCGCCAGCAAGGTGTATTGCGGCGCAAAAATATATTGCAGCGCCGCCGCCGCCAGCACAACGAGGCATCCTATGCCTGTGATGGAGATATAATCGCGTTTGAGCCGGCGTACCTCCGGCAGGTCACCGGCGGCTTCCGGCACGCGCACGCCGAACAGCAAAGATTTGCGGTTGATGATGGGGGTCACGGCCATTAGCGCCGCGATGAGCGCGATCGTGACGGCATTGATGATAAAGAGTACGAAATTCATGTTTCATACCATACCTTTCTTTTGAATATAGGAGAACCTGCGGCTTGAGAGAGTTCTTGTATTTTATTTAACATCATGCCTCCAGTCTTTCATAAATTTTTTCGCAAAGGGATTTGAATTTTTCTGACGGCATGCCGTGCGCTGTTGCCGCGGCAATGATGGGCAACAACTGCTCGAGCAGCTTTTCTTCCAGGCTTTCGTCCACAGGAGGAACCGCGTGGGAAACATGGCAACCCGAGCGCCGGTCGATTTCGATATAGCCCTCGTCCCGCAGCATAGTGTAGGCCTTGTTCACGGTATGGGCGTGCACGCCGATGTCCGCGGCCAGGCGCCGCACCGAGGGCAGGGCCTCGCCGGGCTGTAGGGCCTTGCCGGCGATGCCGACCACTACCTGGTCCCGCAGTTGGGTGTAGATGGGGGTGCTGCTGGTGAAATCAACGGTAATGACCATAGATATGCCTCCTTTGATATAACTGGTACATTACTATTATAGCATGTGGAGCAATGGATGTCAAGGGGTTTCTCAAAAAAAATTGACTTTTCTGCATCATATGTGCTAAAGTAAAGCAAGTGAGGAGGGATTTCCATGCCAAAACGCCTGCTGCATCATTTTGAGCCCAGCAAAGGTTGGATGAACGACCCCAATGGGCTCGTGTTGTTCCGGGGGCGGTACCACGCGTTTTTTCAGCATAACCCCTTTGCCCCTGTTTGGGGCGCCATGCATTGGGGCCATGCGGTCAGCGACGATTTGCTGCGCTGGGAGGAGCTACCCATCGCCCTCGCGCCGGACCAATGGTACGAAAACGACACCGGCTGCTGGTCCGGCAGCGCCATTGTCCACAATGGCAGATTGTATTTATTCTACACCGGCGTTTCGAAGAAACTTGGCCAGACGCAATGCGTAGCCTGGAGCGACGACGGATTGCATTTCGAAAAATACGAGCACAACCCCGTGATTCGGCGGGCGCCCGATGGCAGCGCCGATTTCCGCGACCCGAAGGTAATCAAAATTGATAAAATTTATTATATGGTTGCGGGCTCCGGCAACAACGGCGCGGGCCGTGTTTTGCTTTACCGCTCAAAGGATCTGCTGGAGTGGGACTACGCGGGCGTGCTGCTGGAAGGCGCGCAGTACGGCCCGGTGATGGAATGCCCGGATTTGTTCCCCCTGGGGGACGGCTTCGCGCTCATGTTCTCGCAGATGAACCGGCCTCTGTACAGCACCATGTTTATCTATGGCGATTTTGACAGCGAGGTGTTTACGCCAAAAGCGGAGCAAACACCGATGGCAGGCCCGCATTTTTACGCGCCGCAATCCTTCCATGACGGCAGGAGGCGCATTGTCATCGGCTGGCTGTATTCCTGGAATAAGCCGCTGGACAAAGGCGCGGACTACGCGGGCGCGTTGAGCGTACCCATGGAGTTGCAGTGGGCAAACGGGAGATTCACGCTGTTCCCGGTGGAGGAAGCAGGGCATTTGCTGCGCCCGGAGGATCCCCTGGTGCGTATCGGTCCTGCATCCGTTATGATTAAGGCAGATTACATGCGGCCGCTGCGTTATGATGGCGACGTGCGCCGCGTGGATGTGCTGCGGGACACAAAAACCATCGAGGTGTTCGTCAACGGCGGGGAGGCTTGCTTCTCCTATTGGCTTGGAAGCCATACGTGAATCAAATTGAGCAACTTTTGCATGTTCGTGCCCCAAGCGAGGGTTTTGTCATGTAGCAATGCCAGTTGCTCGATACTCAGCAAATTCCACACAGGCGCTGCCTTCGACCATTCGTGAACATCGCTCACCGTAGGTGCAGCACCATCTTTTTTGGGATACTTGATTTTCTTTTTATGCTGTGCTATAATTATTTTAAGGTGGTGGTAGCGAATGCGGGAAGACAGTTCGACCATCGGCTGGAACCGGGCCAGCGAGGACTGGTGCGAAGCGGTTGAGGCAAACGACCCCCATCGGCTGGACCCCGGCGTGCTGTTCATGGACCGGC
>Ga0123356_10003219_pt1 | contig 17153 bp, 14 predicted proteins | sample TergutEmb28metaG_2_FD_92546 | JGI IMG/M metagenome (GOLD analysis project Ga0123356, IMG submission 92546) | Embiratermes neotenicus P3 segment gut microbial communities from Petit-Saut dam, French Guiana - Emb289 P3 | ecosystem: Host-associated > Arthropoda: Insects > Digestive system > Gut ...
AGATGGTCGCGCGCTCGGCCGTCAAGCTCCCGCCGGAGTCGGCCCCGGTCGTCGTCGGGATGCTGATGTACGAAAGCGGCCTGGACTCGGTGCCGGCCGAGCTGCGTGAACCCCTCGGTGAGCTGGCACCCAAGGCGTACGCCGCCTACTGCGAGCAAGTGCACGGAACCCCGACCCCGCCGCGCAGCAGCGAGGTCGGGCTCGGCACCCCCTATGTCGGCCTCCTCACCGCCGCCAGCTAGCCGCCCCAGCCAGCCAAGGCGGCTGTCGGCCAGCTCGGCCGGCCCGTGACAAACGGGGGAGGGCCGGCCGAGCTGCCCGTCGCCATCACCGGAAAGGAGAAGAGGGACCATGACAACGTCCGCGCGCGAGCGCATTCCGGTTCCCGTCCCGCTCTCACAACGACGCCAGCGCGCCACGATCGTCATCGCGTGTCTCGCGACGGCCATGCTGTGCCTGGACAGCGCCGTGGTTAACTCGGCCCTCCCGTTCCTGGCTCGAGACCTGCACTCCGGTCTCAGCGGCGTCCAGTGGGTCGTCGACGCCTACACGGTCGCGCTGGCGGCGGTCGTGCTGAGCGCGGGCTCGGTCGCCGACCGCGTCGGCCGGCGCCGGGTCTTTGCCGTCGGCATGGCCGTCTTCACGGCATCCTCGCTGGCGTGCGCGCTCGCGCGGAGCATTGGCTTCCTCGACGCGGCGCGCGCTGTCCAAGGGGCCGGCGGCGCGCTGCTGTTCGCCACGTCGCTCGCCCTGCTGGCCGACGCCTACCCGCGGGCCCGCGAGCGCGCGGCGGCGATGGCCGCCTGGGGAGCCACGATCGGCGGAGCCTACGCGATCGGTCCGGCGGTCGGAGGCGCGCTCACCACCTGGTTCGGCTGGCAGTCGGTCTTCTATGTCAACGTCCCGCTCGGGGTGGCAGCCGTGCTGGGGACGTTCGCGTGGCTGCGGGAATCGCGCGACCCGCGCGCCCGCAAGCTCGACTGGCCCGGTCAGATCACCTTCAGCGGCGCGCTGTTCCTGCTCGTTCTTGCCCTGCTGCGGGGCAACGGTGCCGGCTGGGGTACCCCGGTGATCATCGCCGAGCTCGCCTCCGCCGGCTTCCTGCTGCTGGTGTTCGTGGTCATCGAGCGACTGGGGTCGGCGCCGATGCTGCCCCTCGGCTTGTTCGGCCGCCGGGATTTCACCGCCGCCCAGGTCACCGCGTTCGCCGTCTCAGCGGGGTTCTTCGGCACGTACCTGTACCTGACCCTCTACCTCCAGAACGTGCTCGGGCTCTCCCCGATCCGCGCGGGCGTGGCCCTGCTGCCTGGAACGGTGGTGCTGTTCCTGGTCTCGGGGGCAAGCGCCCGGGTAACCGGCCGGTTCGCTCCGGGCCTGGTGCTGAGCGGGAGCCTGCTGCTCGTCAGCGGCGGCCTCGCGCTGATGGCGATCGTCGGCACGCACTCGTCGTGGACAGCGCTGCTGCCCGGCCTGATTCTGGCGTGCGTCGGGACTGGTCTGATTAACCCGGCGCAGGCGGCGCTCGCCCTCAGCTCCGGCCCGCCCGAAGACAGCGGTCTGCTGGCCGGAGCGGCCAACACGTTCCGCTACGGCGGGCTTGCCGTCGGCGTGGCCGTCTTCGGCGCTCTGCTTCCGGCCACCGCGGCTCTCGGCACGGGATCACCGGGCAGATACGTGACCGGGCTGCACCACGCGATGTTCCTGGGCTGCGCGGTCAGCGCTCTGGGGGCTGTCCTGGTTACCTGTCTCATCGGCTATCGCCGAGCCCAGGCTCCGGGCGCTGCCGTCGTCGTCGCGGCCGAAGCGGAGGCCGTCACCGACGCCTAGACCAGGCTCTCCTCAATGGCGAGGCGGGTGAGGTCGGCGCGCCGGCGGTACCCGGTCTTGTCCCGGATCCTGTCCAGGTGGGAGGCCACGGTCCGGACGCTGATGTAAAGGCGCTCGGCGATTTCCGCGTTGGTGTGCCCCTGGGCAACCAGGGTGACGAGCTCCCGCTCCCGGGGACTGAGCAGCTTCCCGGGGGCGGGTTCCGCGGCTTCCTGCTCCTGTACCGCTCTCGCGACCATGATGGCGAGCTCAGCGGCCGCGGAGAGCGTCATCTTGGCGCCGCGCTCCTCGGCCCGGTGAAGCTGGCTCGCGTCAAGCGCCAGCTCGACCTGCCGCATGAATTCCATGTGCAGGGCGTCATTCTCGGGTTCGGTCCGCCGCCCGCGGCGTTGCCGGTCCGCGGAAAGAGCCGACCAGAGCGTAGCGGCGTCGCCCCAGCGTCCGGTCGCTACGCATAGATATCCGCAGTTCTCGATGACCTGACCCAGACTCAGGCTGTGGCCGATCCGGGCAGCGAGCGTGACCGCCTCCTCCAGGCACGCCCCCGCGCCGGCAGCGTTGCCCGCAAGTCGCTCGAGGTCCCCCATCGTGCCGAGCAGCGGGACCAGGTTGACCACGTCATCGGCTTGCCGGCAGAGCGTCAGCCCGGCCGCGCACACGCTACGCGCGGCGTCAGCCTCGCCGATACCGGCCAGCACCACAGCCAAGACGTAATGGCACCAGCGCGCCACATCGCCGGGGATCTCGGACCGCAGAAGTTCCTGCGCCTGCCGGGCCCAGGCCAGTGCCTCCGCGGCGTCAGCCGCGTAATAAGCGGTAGCGCTCAGGCCGGTCAGCGCCAGCAGCTCACCCGGCGTATTGCCGAGTTCACGTGCCAGTGCTAGCGCCCGGCGGGTGTCTTCATACGCTCCGGGAAAATTACGCGCGTTCAGTCGCGCCATGGCCCGGCCGGCCGCGAGGGCCTCGACGAGCAGTGGCGACGGCTCCCGGTTCTGGTACGCGTCGATGACCGCCGTATGGTGATGCGCACCGTCGGCCGGATCGGCGGAATCCGACGACAGGTACCCCAGCCAGATCTGTGCCTTGGCCCACGTCTCGTCGGCCAGGGATGACCGCGTGACGGCGGCACCGAGCCGGGTCTGCGCCTCGACCAGACGTCCCCGCTGGCGCAGCCACGGAACCATCGCGGTCGCCAGTCGCAAGGCGCCGTCAGGGTCATGGTCAAGCGCCCAGCCCAGCGCGCGGCTCAGCGTCGCGTCCTCGGCATCGAGCCAGCGCAGGGCATCGAGTTCCCGCTCGTCGCTGGCTTGCATGCCCAGAGCAGCCTCGCTGGCCACCGACCAGGCGAACCCGGACAGCGCCGCCAGCGCCTGCTGCTCGTCGCCCGCCGCACTGAGCCGGGCAAGTCCGTAGGCGCGCAGCGTCTGCAACATCGCATACCTGGTCCGCCCGTCTGCCCCCGTCCGCGGCGGCACCAGCAGCGAGCAGTCGACGAGCCGCAGGACGACGGGACCTGCCTCCTGCCCGCCCACGGCCTCGGCGGCCTCCAGGGTGAACGGTCCGGGGAACACTGTCAGGCGCCGGAACACGCGCTGCTCCGGTTCGGTCAGCAGCTGATAGCTCCAGTCGGCCACCGCGGCCAGCGACCGGTGGCGGTCCGCGGCCGTCAGGTCCTTGCCGGTCAGCAGCCGCAGCGCGTCATCGATCCGGTCGGCGAGCCCGGCCAGGCCCAGCGCCTCGACCCGGGCCGCCGCCAGCTCGATGGCCAGCGGCATCCCGTCCAGCCGGGTCACCACCCGCGCCACCAGCGGGGCCGACTCCGCGTCGAGAGCGAACCGCGGGTCCGCCTGCCGCGCACGGTCGATGAAGAGCGCCGCCGCGGCCGACCCGCTGACGCCCTCGGCATCGGCCGAGCCCGGCAGGGTGAGCGGCGCCAACCGGTACCGCGCCTCGCCGCCGACCCCGATCTGCTCCCGGCTGGTCGCGAGCGTACGCACGTCGTCGGCACTGCCGAGCAAGGCCGCGGACAGGTCCGCGACGGCGGGCAGCACGTGCTCGCAGTTGTCCAGGACGAGCAGCAGCCGTCGCGGTGCCAGCGCCTCGGCGATCCCGGCAACCGCCGGCCGGTCAGGGTCCTGCTGTACGCCCAGGGCCGCCGCCACCTCCTCCGGCACCTGCGCCGCGTCCGTGACGGTCCCAAGGTCGATGAGCCATACCCCGTCGGGGAACTGGTCCGCCATTCGCCGCGCCACCTCGGTCGCCACCCGGGTTTTGCCTACGCCCCCCGGCCCGGTCACCGTTACCAGCCGGTATTCCTTAAGCAGCCGCGCCACCTCGGTGGTGTCATGCTCCCGGCCCACGAGACTCGTCAGCGGCGACCAGATCTCCCCCACCCGACGCCCGGCCTGCTCACGCTCAGCCCGTGTCACAGTGGCAGCCTAGCCGACTGCCGGGTCGTCAACTTTCGGCCAGCCACGGAGGTTGCGGCTGAGCTTCCAGGGGAACCCGAGCCCTTTCCGGGCTGATGATTTCTCAGTTTGCCGAACGAAGCGTGGTGACTGTCGCACTGTCCCCCTCCGGGCCGACGAGCGGCCCGGACCCGCCCGGACGGAACCGCCCCGACGTCAGGGTGCTGCCTCGCGGGGCTGGTCAAGCACCCGCTCAAGCACGTCCACCGCGTTCATCGCCTCGGCGAGCACTGCGAGCGGCAACGAGCCGAGGCCGGAGGTGACGACGTCGGCGGCGGAACTGATCGGCCGGGCGCACGCGTCGCGCTGCCCGGGATATGCCGCAAGGACCTGATCAAGCTCACCGTCCCACCCTGCGGTGACCGCGGCCGCGACGAGATCCGCGTCGCGGAACGCGTCTGAGATTCCGCGCGCGATCAGCGGGTCTTTGTGGTGCCCGGCGTCGCCGGCCAGTACCCAGCCCGGTCCCGCCGAGGTGCGGAAGAACGTCGGCAGGTCACCGGTGCCGCGCAGCGGTTCCGCGGGTGCGCCGCCAGCCAGCAGGCGCATGGCTGCGGGCTGGGCTTCCAGGAGCCTCAGGTAGTGGCCCATCGGTTCACGGCGAGCAGCGGTGAAGCCCTCGTGCGGCGCCTGGAAGAACACCAGGGCCAGGTCATCATTCGTCGGGAACATGCCGATGAAGCAGCGCGGCTCAAGGAAGGCGCAAATCTGGCTCACCCCGGTGCCCTTCCAGTAGGTGTAGTACGCGTACGTAGCGGTGCGGCAGGCGATGTACTTGGCTGCGCCGACCAGGCGGGCAACCCGCGAGTTCCGGCCATCGGCCCCGATCACCAAGCGGGACCTGAAATCACCGTGGTCCGTCCTGACGCCGGTCACCCTGGCTCCGTCGTGGAGCAGCCCGCGTACGGCATTGCCCAGGTCCACGGCCGCGCCGGCCTGCCGGGCGGCATCGAGAAGAACCGGGTCGAGCGCGGCGCGGCGCGGTGCGATCGACGGGCACTGGGCGGTGCCTGCCGGCTCGCTGTCCGGCGCAGGTCCTGCCGGCGGCTGCTCAGTGATCGGCTCACCTGCTATCCAAAGCGTGCCGTCCGTGATCGGCGGACAGCCGGTGGCCAGGACAGCGTCCAGCAGCCCCCAAGTGCGGAGCCGGGCCGCGCCCGCGGACCCGATCATGTGGCCGGAGAGCGTTTCACCCAGCCGAGGGGACCTCTCGATGACCCGGACCTTGAGGCCAGCCCGGGCGAGCAGCATGGCGGCGGGCGCACCCGCGCAGCGGCTGCCAACCACAATGACGTCGTCCATGGACCCAGCGTGTGAACCGCTCGTCAGCAACCGGTCAACGAACGCTCAACGTGGCTGGGTTCGCCGGCGACCGCGCTGGATGGCGTTGACGCCTGATTGAACCGTCATTGACTGCGGCCTCCTTTCCTTGAATCACCCTGTAACTACGGTGCATCTCGGGAGGCATCAACCATGGAGCCACGTGCGGCCCTGCTCGCCCGCGTCAGCGCGGCGCACGGGACCGAAGTCAGCGACCCCGCCACCGGTGAGGTCATCGGCTATGTCAGATTCGGCACGCCCGGCGATATAACCAAAGCCGTCGACCGGGCCGCAGCCGCCCGGCAGGCCTGGGCCGCGCTGCCCGACGCCGATCGCATCGGGCACTTGATGCGCTGCGCCGACGCCGTCGAAGCGCACGCCGAAGAACTTGCCTACGCCGTCAGCCGGGAATCGGGCAAGCCACTGGCCGGCATCGGCGCCCGCTACGAAATCGAGGCGTGCGCCCACTGGTTCCGCGCCACCGCGGATGTCAGCCTCCCGTTCGAGGTGCTCGTCGACGACGGCAAGGACTACGCGGAGATGCACTACCGACCGGTCGGAATCGTGGGCGTGATCAGCCCGTGGAACTGGCCGCTGCTCATCGCCAGCTGGCAGATCGCCCCGGCGCTGCGGATGGGCAACACGGTCGTGCACAAGCCCAGCGAGCACGCCACCCTCGCCAGCCTCGCGCTGATCGACGTGCTCAGCGATGTCCTGCCATCCGATGTGCTGGTGACGGTCCCCGGCGCGGGGGACGCGGGCGATGCCCTGGTCCGCGACAGCCGGGTCGGCAAGATCATGTTCACCGGCTCGGTGGCGACAGGCAAGAAGGTCGTTGAGGCGTCGGCCGGCAACCTGTCGCGGCTCACCCTGGAACTGGGCGGCAACGACGCCGGCATCGTGCTGCCCGACGCGGACCCGGAGGCGATCGCCGAGGGGCTCTTCTGGGGCGCGTTCATCAACAACGGCCAGACCTGCGCAGCCTTGAAGCGGCTCTACGTGCCGCACGCGATCTACGGCCAGGTGGTGGAGTCCCTCGCCGCCTTCGCCGCGAAGATCCCCATGGGATCCGGCCTGAACGAGGGCAACCTGCTCGGCCCGTTGCAGAACGAGACGCAGTGGAAGAAGGTCAGCGGCCTGGTCGAGGACGCCAGGGCCCGGGACGCGCGGTTGGTGACCGGCGGCGACCCCGACCCTCGGCAGGCCGGCTACTTCTACCCCGCGACCCTGGTCGCGGACATCGGCAACGATGCTCCGCTGGTGCAGGAGGAGCAGTTCGGCCCGGCGCTGCCGATCATCCGCTACACCGACCTGGAGCAGGCGATCGAGTGGGCCAACGGCGTGGACCTAGGACTCGGCGCGTCGGTCTGGTCCGCGGACCGGGCGGCCGCCGCGGCGGTCGCGGCCCGCCTCCAGGCCGGCACGGTGTGGATCAACCGGCACGGCGGGATCCACCCGATGATTCCGTTCGGCGGCGTCAAGCACTCCGGCTACGGTCTTGAGTTCGGTGTCGACGGCCTCAAGTCCGTCGCCGTCCCCCAGGTCATCAGCGGCTAAGACGCCAGGTCATCCGCGGCTAAGACGCCAGGTCATCCGCGGCTAAACGCCGCGGACCGCGGCGGCCAGGATGCGTCCCGGCTGCCGCGGTCTGCGTTTGAGCTGTTCTTAGCGGGACTTCGATTTCCGGAACCTGGCCAGGAAGACCGTTGCCGGCCGCCCCAGGAAGAAGGCGGGCGCGGTTGCCGGGCGAGCGGTCAGCTCCGCCCGCGCGTAGCGCGAATTGTCCCGGTAATAAGCGGATCGTGCGTTAGCCATCGTGTGCGTCTTCTCTCGCTCGCGTGGTTGCTTACCCGAACCAGGAAAGACGGGGCCGGTCAACGCGCTGTGGATGGCACATCGACTTCCGGCCGGCTACCGCGGCGGCGGGCCAGTTGCCGAGCCCGCGACCCGCCGGTACCGGCTGGCTGCTCTCCTTCGACCCGACGTCGACGCGAAGTTGAACGACGGAGACTGCACTGGCAAGCGTCCCGACCTTGTGCACGGACTCGGCCCGCGGGTCCGGCCATGTCACCGAACGACGACAACCGAGCGTCGGTAACCGAAAGGACCGCGATGGATTTCGGGCTTGCCCTTCCGCAGGGCGCGGACAATGACCTACGGCGAGACGTGATCAAAGTAGCCAAGGAGGTTGAGGAGGGGTGAATTCCTACGATTACATCATTGTCGGCGGCGGCACCGCCGGATGCGTGCTCGCCGCCCGGCTTTCGGCAGACCCGTCGGTGACCGTGCTGCTGATCGAGGCCGGTCCCGCCGCCGCCCCGGCCGAAGCGGCGCAGCCGCCCGCCTGGATGACCCTGCTCGGCGGCGAATGCGACTGGCGCTTCAGCACGACGCCGCAGGCGGACGCTGGGGTGCTCGGCTACCCGCGCGGCCGGATGCTCGGCGGGTCCAGCGGCATCAACGCCATGATGCACCTGCGCGGCCACCGGGCCGGGTACGACGGGTGGATCAAGGCCGGGGCGCCCGGCTGGGGGTATGCGGACCTGCTTCCCTACTTCCAGCGCAGCGAGCGGACCGAGGGCCGCGATCCCGCGGTGCGGGGCACCAGCGGGCCGCTGCGGGTGGCTCCCGCGTCCCCCGGCCACCCGATCGCCCGTGCGTTCATCCAGGCCGCCGCGCAAGCGGGCCACCAGACGAGCGCTGACCTGAACGGCCGCGACCAGGCCGGGGCAGGCTGGCTGGACCTGAACGTGGTGGACGGCATCCGGCAGAGCGCGGCCGACGGGTACCTGCGGCCGGTCCTTGACCGCCCGAACCTGACGGTCGCCACTCGCGGTCAGGCGCTTGGGCTGGTCGTCGAGAACGACCGGTGCACCGGCGTCCGGTACCCGCATGACGGCCGGCTGACCGAGGCGCGCGCGCTCCGGGAGGTGGTGCTGTCCGCCGGCGCCATCGGCTCACCGCAGTTGCTCATGCTGTCCGGCATCGGGCCGGCTGGTCAGCTGCGTGAGCTCGGCATCGAGGTTCATGCCGACATCCCTGAAGTCGGCGCGAACCTGCAAGATCACCCGCTGACCGCGCTGGTCTTCGAGGTATCCCGCGAGGCGCCACCGGGTCCGAACAACAACGTGGAGGCCATCGCCGCGCTGTCGTCCGGCCTGTCCGGCGAGCTCACCGACGTGCAGCTGTTCCTGGGAACCCTGCCGGTGAACCCGCCGCCCGTGCCGACCCCGCCAGCCGGGTTCAGCATCGGGGTCTCGGTGACCGCACCGCGCAGCCGCGGCACGGTCCGGCTCAAGTCGCCCGCTCCGGAGGTCCCGCCGCTGATCGACCCGCGGCTGCTTATCGATCCGCGTGACCTGGACGTGCTGGACCTCGGCCTCCAGGCGGCGCGGACGATCGCGGCCGCGCCAGCGCTCGCGGACTGGGGCAGCACCGAGATCTTCCCGGCCGGGCTGACCCCCGACGCGGCTAGCCGACGGGCGTTCCTGCGCCAGGCCGTGACCGGCTATTTCCATCCGGTCGGCACCTGCCGGCTGGGATCGGACCCGGGGTCGGTGCTGGATCTCGAGCTTCGCGTCCGCGGTATCGACGGCCTGCGGGTGGCGGACGCGTCCGTCATGCCCGCCATCCCGACGGCCAACACAAATGCGACGGTGCTGGCTATCGCCGAGCGGGCAGCGGACCTGATCACCGGTCGCTGAGCCGGCGAGCGACGACGGGCCGGGAACCGAACTGGTTCCCGGCCCGTATCGTGCTGTTGGGCGCCGGGTTCCGGCGAGCCGCAGCTTCTTTCTCGCGGGCCGGTGACAACTTTCCCGCCAGATTTCGCATCGAGAGGGCATGAGCTTCCGAACGAGTCCCGGTGCGGACGAGCCGGAAACGGCATTTCGCGAGTTCGCCCGGCAGCGTGCCGCGCCGCTGCAACGCAGCGCCTATCTGCTCTGCGGTGACTGGCATCTCGCCGAGGACCTTGTCCAGGAGACCCTTGCCAAGGCGTACGCCCATTGGCATCGCGTCCAGAACGCCGACAACAGCGACGCGTACCTGCGGCGCATCCTCGTCAACGAGGCGCGGCAGCGCTGGCGGCGTCACGATGCGCCGGTGCTCCCTGTCGACGCGGTCAGGGAGCAGACCGCACGCGACGCGGCAGACGATGTGGTGCGCCGCGCTGAACTCTTCCAGGCACTGCTTCGCCTTCCCATCGGGCAGCGGGCGACCATCGTCCTCCGCCACCTGGATGGGCTGACCGAGCGGGAGACAGCCGCGGTCCTCGGATGCAGTGAGGGCACCGTCAAGAGCCAGGCGTCCCGCGCCCTGGCGGCGCTAAGGAAGTACCTCGACAGACAGGAGACGAGGGCATGAACCAGCACATCGACTCGGTGCTCGCGGAGGAGTTGCGCGAACTGACCGGTGACCAGCCGCCCGGGCTGGACCTTGACGCGGTCATCCGGCGGGGCCATGTGCTGCGTCGCCGCCGCGTCGCGGTCTCCGGGGCCGGCGCGGCCGTGCTCGCGGCCAGCGTCGCGGCCATCGCACTGACCGTCAGCAGCGGATCGGCCGGCCTGGCGGCACGCCCGGCAGCCGCGCCGGGCAGCCCTTCGACGGCAGGCGAGGCGGGCAGCCCTGCGACGGCCGGCCCGGCGCCGATCCAGTCGGCCAGCGTGCTGCAGGCCCGGCTGATGGCGGCGTACTCCGCGGCCAAGGCGTCTTTGAAGGTGACGGACGTGTCGACGGCATTCGGCGAGACGACCAGGACCGTCACGGTTCCCAGCCAGATGTGGCAGGAGACCACCAACTGGAATCAGTCCGGGGTCAAGGAGTCGGTGCAGTTCACCTCTCTGCTCCCGCGCCCGGAACGGCTCACGCTCACCGTCTACAACGGCAAGAACCAGAAGGAGACGCTCAAGAACCGGCTCTTCTGGGTGTTCAAGACGCTGACCATCGACTACTCCACCCGCACCTTCTCCACGGGCACGTGGTACGCGCTGGACGACAAGAACTCGGAGCAGAACATCGCGGCTGACTACTTCGCTCCACCTCAGCCGGAGTCGCTGAAGACTTCCTCGTGGTCCAAGCTCACTGGCACCGCGACCGTCGACGGCCAGCCCGCCTATGTCCTGACCCAGACCGGATCCGGCGGAGTCACGGCCACGACCTGGGTGAACCGGCAGACGCTGCTGCCAGTAAAGGATGTGGTGCACACCTACGCAGGCACCTCGACCGACAATTACACCTATTCGACCGCTATCGGGGCTACGGCGGCCGCCAGCACCCCCGCGATCCCGCCCGGATTCACCCGCGCCGGCAGCACCGCGGCCGGCGGCCCGGCCGCCAAGCCCGCCTGACGAGACGAGCACGACGAGGGTGGCCCGCAGAGCATGGTGCCACCCTCGTCCCGTCTGCGGTGAATCAGGTGTTGACGGTTCGTCAAACCGCGCAGCCGACGCTGAACGCCATGGAAACCTACGCCATGGGCTACACCGAGCACGAATTGGAGCGCCTGATGTTGCAGGCGCGGTTGCTACGACCGATAACTGAACGGCTGCTTCGCCGTGCCGGGATCGAACCTGGCATGCGTGTCCTCGACGTTGGCAGCGGGGCCGGCGACGTGGCACTTCTCGCCGCGGAGCTGGTCGGGCCGGCTGGGTCCGTCACCGGCATCGACCGAGACGCGCGATCCGTCGCGCTGGCTATGCACCGGGCGGAGTCGCTGCGACTCACCTGGGCCGAGTTCCGCGCGGTCACGGTGGAAGAGTTCGCGGGCGGTACGGCATTCGACGCCGTGGTGGGGCGATATGTCCTTGTGCACCAGGCAGACCCCGCCGCCTTTCTCAAGGCCGCGACGCGGAACCTGCGCGCTGGCGGGATACTTGCCTTCCACGAACTCGACTTCACCCGGAGCGACCCGGTTTCCGAGCCGGAAGTCCCGGTGTGGGACCAGACGGTGACATGGCTGAAGCGGGCAATGGCCGCCGTCATCACGCACGCTGACGCCGGCAGACGGCTGGGCAGCCACTTTGCCGATGCAGGCCTGCCGGAACCGGAGGTCCGCAGCGAGTTCCTGACCGGCAGCGGTCCGGACAGCCCGCAGTACCGCTACGCCGTGGACACCGTCCGCACGCTGCTCCCCGTTCTCGCCAGGGTCGGGGTTTCGCCGGACGAGATCGGCGTCGAGACGCTGGAAGCCCGGCTCCGGGCGGCCGTAGTCCAGGCCGGAGCACAGGTCACGATCGCGCCGCAGTACCTGGCCACAGCCCGGACCTAGAATGGTCCTCGCTAGGGATCACCGCCAGGGCGAGCGGTCGGGCAGGGTCACGACAGCAGCGCGAGCAGTTCGGTCCTCGTCGGCCCAGGCTGGGCGGGCAGCCCGCGTCCTGCGGCGGCCTCATTGATGCGCGTGGTCATCCCTGGCCGCGCGAAGATCTGGTCCGGCAGGGCGAGCATCTCCGTCATCTCGTGGAACGCGCGGAAGGCGTCGGCGTCCCAGTTCATCGCGACAGCGAAATTCCGCATCCGCGCAGCCGCGGGGTCTGACGGCGTAGCGCTGGGCGCCGGGTGCCCTTCGGCCATCGCGCTGATCTGCGCGAGCCTGACCTGGTCGAGCTGTGCGGAGCTGCGGTACCAGGGCAGCAGCCGCTGGCTCGTCTTCTCGTGGTGCGCGAGTGACAGGGCAAGCGGGTCGCCAAGGTGCTCGCCCACCGCCTCGGCGGTGACCGCCGCGTGCATGAGGGCAAGCGTGACGCCGCGGCCCCCCGACGGGTTGGTGCAGGCCCACGAATCGCCGACCGCGAGTACCCCGGTCGCGACCGGGACGCCGTCGACGACCAGGTCGCGGAGCCGGTTCACGATCCCGCTGGCCGGCAGCACCCCGGTGACCGGCTCCAGGCCGGCCAGCAGGTGCACGTGCAGCGGGCAGGCGCCGAGCAGGCGGGCCCAGTTGGCCTCCGCGCGCAGCGCCTTGAGCGCGTGGTCGCGGGAGTTGATGTAGACCGTCACCGACCACGTCCCGGAATCTGCTGGGATGGCCAGGATGGAACAGGAGTCCAGCGGCGTGTAGAGATCGCCACGGAATGATGGCGGCTCGGCCCTGTCGCGGGTCCGGAAGAAGCGCGAGTAATAGGTGAAGCCGCGCTCCTGGGCGTCTTCAGCGGGCCCTCCCGCGCCGGCGGCCGCCAGCCAGCCGGGCAGTGGGGACCGCCGCCCGGCGGCGTCGATGACCAGGTCTGCCCGCAGGTCGGTGCCACCGGCGATCCGCACGCCCGCGACATGTCCCGGTTTGTCGCTGAGCAGCCCGGTCACCTGCACCCCGCGCCGGACATCGACCCTGCTTTCCGCGGCCGCGGCGAGCGCGTGCTCAAGGACCGGGCGCCGCGCGTTCACCGCGTCGAACTTCTCGTCACCCGCCCGGGATGCCCGGTCGTTGATCGACGGCGGGGCGAAAGACACCCGGTTCCAGGGAACTCCGCCCGCCAGCCGCACCGCCCGCGCCACCTCGGGGAGCTGATTCTCGATGATCCGCCAGCCACCCGCGTGCAGCAGATGCGGCTGCCGGAATTGCATGACTCCGCTGCGCTCCCAGCTTTCCCAGGATCGCTCTGGCGTATCTGGCAGTGGCGCTGGGTCGCGTTCAAGCACCGTGATCTCGTGGCCTTGCTTCGCGAGCATGAGGGCCGTAGAAAGGCCGGCTATACCGCCGCCCACGACAACAATGTGAGGCACTGTAATTCCTAACTCCGGAATCTGGGACGCACGCCTCACTGTGGTCCGCTAGCGTCGGCATCCCCTCAACGGCTGTTCGACGTGCCCGTCAACCAGGCGTCCAGCAGCTGTTGACGTCGTGCCGGAAGCCTCCTCAGCGATTAGTTCCCCGGCTTTCTGGACGTCCTGCGCCGAAAGTGTGCCGTCCGAATCTGCGGTAAGACGCGGGATACTCTGCGCCCCAGCAGGGTTCAGAGATCCCGCGTCTTTGGCTATGCCCGGATCACAGGTGCGACGACCCCCGCCCGCTAGCGATCCCAGAATTGACGGAGATGCGGAATGAGGTCGTTGGGGCATTCCTCTGGAAAGAACAGCTTCCCGCCGTCGATCTCGATGACGTCGCGGGCTCCGGGGATCAGGTCGTGCAGCTGGTGCGCCCACTTGACTCCGAACATCGGGTCGCCGGTTCCCCAGACGATCAGCGTCGGCACGGTCAGGGCAGCCAGCGCCCCCTGGGCCGTGGACAGGTCCGCGGGGTCCAGCGCGGCGAGGATCCGCTCGAAGTCCCGCGCCCGGTCCAGGGTGCCGGCGATCGGCGTGAGGTAGGCGCGCCAGGCGTCGTCCGGGATCCGGGCCGGGTCCTGGTAGCTGCCGGCTAGCGCACTCGTTCGCCATTGAGCCGGGTCGTTGGCGACGCCGACCAGCATCTGCGCGACCGCGCCGCTTCTCGCGGCCTCGATGAGCGGAGTGAAATCAGCCGGCGGGAAGTTCCCCTCGGTGTCACAGTTGGTGAGGGTCAGCGTGCGCAGGCGCCCCGGCTGGCGGGCCGCGAAGATCTGGGCGATGGCGCCGCCGGTGTCGTTGCCGACTAGGTCCACATGGTTTAGGTCCAGGCCGTCGCACAGTTCGGCGACCGCGTCCGCCATGGCGGCGGCCGACGCCTTCTCTCGTGCGGGAGTGCCGCCGTGCCCGGGCAGGTCGATCGCGATACAGCGGCTCGTGCCCGACAGTTCCTCGATGGCGTGCCGCCACAGCGCGCCGCTGGTGGCGAGCCCGTGCACGAACAGTGCGACGGGACCCTCCCCGAACTCGGTGTACGCGATCTCCCCTCCCGGAGCGGCGAGGACCTTGCGATGAGAGGTGAAGGTGGCTACGTCCATGACTTTCCCCCTGACGAGCGGGTAGGTGACCCGCAAGATGCAGACCGACTGTCGGTCTATTATTGACATACCGATAGTCGGTTTGTCAATGAGTTACCGTGACGGGGTGTAGAACTGAGTGTCATGACCGAGTCGTCACCGCAGACCTTCTCCAAGCGGGCAGCGCAGGGGCGTGCCACCCGGGAGCAGCTCATCGAGGTCGCCACCCGGCTGTTCGCCGAGCGTGGCTACGAGGACACCTCGATCGAGGCGGTGCTGGCTGCCGCAGGGGTCAGCCGGGGCGCGCTGTATCACCACTTCGCCGGCAAGGACGCGCTGTTTGAGGCCGTAGTGGAGCACATCGAGAACGGCATCACCGCCAGCCTGGCGACCGAGGTCGCCGCCGCCCCGGACGCGGTCACCTTGGTGCACACGGCCGCCCTCGCCTGGATCGACCTGGCGGCCGACCCGGTGATTCAGCGGGTGATCCTGACCGACGCGCCCTCCGTCCTCGGCTGGGAGCGCTGGCGCGCCATGAACGACAGGTACGCTCTCGGCGCCACCCGCGTCATGCTTCAGGCGGTCGCCGACGAAGGGCACCTGCCCCCAGACCAGGTCGACGCGTTCGCGCACATGATCCTGGGGGCGCTCGATGAGGTCGCGCAGGTGGTCGCGCGCGCGGCTGACCGGGAGACGGCCGTAGCGGACGGCAAGGCAGCGGTGCGCGAGTTCCTGCGCCGGCTGCTCACCCCGTGACAGGGCTGCCGGCCTGCCCGCGGGCACGGCGGCAGCGAACACGCCTGCGACAGAACTACTCTCTACTCACCCAGCCGGCCAGCAGCTCGTCTGGTTGTGCGGTGGATTAGCTGGTTGCGCTCTGGATCGCCGTCCACAGGCCGTACAAGGCCAGGGCGCTGGCTCCCGCCGCGAGCACCAGGGCGGGCAGCAGGCGACCGCCCCGCCGCGCGACAAACAGCGGGTAGACGGCGAAGGTGACGAGCTGGCTGAGCCACAACGCGAAGAGCGACGGCATGAGCAGGTCGCTGTAGATCTGGTCCGGGTTGATAAGCAGCACCGGCGCTGTGGCGACCATGACGACGCCAAGGCCGACGAGAATCCGGCGCATCGGCCACGCGGTCAGCGCAACGGCCAGCCGGCTCAGCGCCAGGTACTCAACCAGGATGAGCCCGGCCACGCTCGCCGCTACCGCGATGCCTACCGTGACGGCGAATCCGCGCCCGGCAAACTGCTGGGCCACCGACATACCGGGAATCGCGCCTTGCATCATCGCCGGGTCGGCGGCCAGCGGGGCGACGGCGGCGATGGTGACGACGACGGTGGCGAGGTAGGCGCCGAGCAGACCGCGCCGCGCGGTGCGGAACGCGCGGCCCGCACCACCGAGCTCGCCGCCCATGAAGAACGGCAGGCTGCCGCAGATGTAAAGCAGGGCGGTCTGCCCGCTTGCGATGGCTAGCGACCCGGCCGGCGCGGACCCGCCGAAGCTGGATGCCGGCGTGGTAAAGCCGGACAGCGTCACGCCGGCCAGCGCCGCCGCGATGGCGAGCTGCCCGGCCGCGAGCAGCCCGATCACAAGCAATGCCGCGCGGCGTCCGGCGATCATCACGCCGGCTAGCACAACTGGGATGACGATCTCGAGCGGTGTCTGGTAGCGGACCTCGCCGGGCAATACGGCGGGCAGCGTGTCATACACGATCTGCGCCGGCGTGTACACGAGGTAGAGCAGGTAGCTCAGCACCCACAAGCCGCCCTGCAGCAAGGCGACCCGGCGGCCCGCCGCCGCCTCGGTGAATGCGTACAGGCCGGCGGAGCTGCTTATGTGCCGCGCGTAACCGAACCAGATCGCCAGCGGAAAGCAGAACGCCACGGCCGACGCGATCATCGCCAGGCCCGCGGAGGAGGCCGCGCCGAAGGCGATCATCGGGGCAGCCATCGCCGCGAGCGCCAGCGGCCCGCCGAGCGACGTGACCGCCACCCCGGTGTAGCCCCACAGGCCGATCGGCCGCGCCGACCCGAGAGTGCCTGTCGCTCCCTCGGGCCGGCCGGCCTCGCTGCCCGTCTTGTCGGTGAGGAAGGTCATCGACTCAGGCCCTGCCGCCGCTGCCGAAAGTCCGCATCGTGTCTGGCCTCCTGTCGAGCGCGTCTTGCTGGCACCAGTTCGCCGCCCCCCGCACGAGGTCCCTCCAAGACTACGGCGGCAGGGGTGATTTGGATTGGCTAATGCTCCAGCACTGGCTCACTGAGGTCGGCGGGTGTCGTCCTGCTGCGCCGCGCTCGAGCTGGCTTCGCCGTCCTTCGGCTGGCTGGGGACGGCCGGACCGCGAGCCGGCGTGGCCTGCTGCCGCCGGAAATCCTGGACGGCGTTGTTCACGTGGGCAAGGGTGTCGGGATGGATCCGGTAGAGCCGCTTGTGGTCGTACCACCGCACGACGGCGGTGCCCACGACGAGCCAGAAGAGCAGGTTGATGGCGGCGGCCAAGAGTCCCCGGGTGAGGCCGGCGTCGCCTTGGGCGCCGAAATACAGAATCGCCCGGGTGCCCGCCAGGATCTGATGCAGCGGTTCTACATTGCTCAGCGCGCGAAGGAAGCCGGGCAGTGCCTGGACCGGCACGGTGCCGCCGGCTGAGGCGAGGCCGGCGTAGACGAACAGGAGCATGGCGATCAGCTGCCCGATGGTGCC
>Ga0123356_10003220_pt1 | contig 17153 bp, 15 predicted proteins | sample TergutEmb28metaG_2_FD_92546 | JGI IMG/M metagenome (GOLD analysis project Ga0123356, IMG submission 92546) | Embiratermes neotenicus P3 segment gut microbial communities from Petit-Saut dam, French Guiana - Emb289 P3 | ecosystem: Host-associated > Arthropoda: Insects > Digestive system > Gut ...
ATGACAATCTCCACTCATCTGGGATTTTGCGAATGGAACAATAATAAGATAAACATTCTTGATACCCCCGGATTTCTCGATTATCTCGGTGAGGCGCGCGCGTCTCTTAAAGTGACTGAGACGGCGGTAATTCTTGTTGACGCGGCTGACGGGATTCAGGTTGGTACGGAGCTTGTCTCGCGCTATGTTGACGAAGTGCAGACCGCAAGAGTTTTCTTTGTAAACAGCATGGATAAAGAGAACGCTGATTTCCACCGTGTTCTTGGGATTATAAGAGAGACTTACGGTTCATCCGCCGCCGCGCTTACTATTCCTATCGGAAGCGGCGCGTCTTTTAAGGGCGTTGTTGATTTAGTGGCAAAAGAAGCGTTCGAGTATGTAAAAGAGGGTGACGGATCTCCGAAGAAAATTGAAATCCCGGCAGATATTAAAGATACTGTTGATACGCTGCGCCTCTCTCTTATGGAATCTGTCGCTGAGACTGACGAAGAGCTCATGAATAAATATTTTGAAAACGGTGAGTTATCGGATGATGATCTGCGCAAAGGGCTTGCCAAGGGAGTTCTTGAGGGAGCGGTTTTCCCTGTACTTGCGGGAAGCGGACTCTTTAATATTGGCGTTGACCAGCTTCTTACAAAAATAGTAAATCTATGTCCGGCAGCGTCTTCGCGCACTGAGGTTGAAACAATCGAAAATGATGAAGAGAAAACGGCAGCCTGCGGTGAAAGCAGTCCGACAACAGCTTTTGTTTTCAAGACCATATCAGAAGAGCATCTGGGCGAACTCAATTTAGTAAGAGTGTTCAGCGGAAAAGTAACAACCGGAAGCGAGCTTCTAAATACTGGCCGCGGAAGCGTTGAGAGAATTGGAAATATGTACTTTCTGCGCGGTAAAGAGAGAACCGATACAACGGAAGTCTGCGCGGGAGATATCGCAGGTCTTCTTAAACTTAAGGATACGCATACAAACGATTCGCTTGTTGACAAGTCGGTCAAATATAAAATCGCTCCGATTCTCTTCCCTGAACCTCTTGTAAGCGTTGCAATCACCGCTAAAGTAAAGGGCGACGAAGATAAAATCGCGGTAGGTATAAATAAACTCGGCGAAGAGGATAAAGGCTTTACCTATAAGTTTCACGCTGATATCCGCCAGTCGATTCTCAGCGCAATGGGTGATATTCAGCTTGAGGTGATTCTTGACAATCTGAAAAACCGCTTTAAAGTAGAGGTAGAGCGCAAGCCGCCTAAAATATCTTACAGAGAGACTGTAACAAGGCAGGTAAAATACGTTGAGTACACGCATAAAAAGCAGAGCGGCGGAGCGGGGCAGTTCGCGAAAGTATTTATTGACCTCGAACCGCTCCCGCGCGGCGGCGGCTATGAGTTCGTTGACAAAATAGTAGGCGGCGTGATTGACCAGCCGCTCAGGCCAAGCGTTGATAAAGGGGTACGCGCGAAACTTGACGAAGGTATTTTAGCCGGGTTTCCGATAGTTGACGTAAAGGTTTTATTAGTAGATGGAAAAACTCACCCTGTAGACTCAAAGGACGTGGCTTTCCAGATTGCCGGACGTGAAGTTTTCAAAAAAGCTTTTGAAATGGCCTCTCCGATACTGCTTGAGCCTGTAGTTGACCTTAAGGTATCCGTCCCGTCAGAATACACGGGAGATATCATGGGTGATTTATCCTCAAGGCGCGGCAAAATAGGCGGCATGGAGCGGGACGGAAAACTTGAGAACATAACGGCGAAAGTGCCTGAATCAGAGGTACAAAACTACTCAAGCACACTGCGTTCGCTCACTCAGGGAAGAGGCTTTTACTCAAAAACCTTCTCCCACTACGAACAGCTCCCGGCGGAGTTGACAAAAAAGGTGATGGAAGCTTATCAGGCGCAGGCATCTGCGGGGTAACAAAAAATATGACGCGTCTTAAAACAATAGGGTGGAGTGATAAAAAAGAGTGCGTACGGTTAATAGACCAAACACTTTTACCTGATGAGATAAGATACATTTACGCCGATACTCTTGATACGATGTATCACGCAATAAAAATCCTGCAGGTTCGCGGCGCTCCGGCTATCGGTATCGCCGCGGCCTACGGGCTTTATCTTGGCGTACGTGACTTTAGTGATGACAGCGATATCAACTCATTTTTAAATCACGTGGACGAACGCGGCGCGTATTTGGCTGCTGCAAGACCCACGGCGGTTAATTTGTTCTGGGCGATTGACAGGATGAAAAAATTCGCCCGTGATAATTCAGGAAATGCGGGTAATGTCAATACATTAAAAAAGTTACTGTTGGATGAAGCGAACCGTATTCTTGATGAAGACCGCAAAATGTGCAGGGCAATAGGTGAACACGGGTTTGAGTTGATCAAGGACAAACCGTGTATATTGACACATTGTAACGCGGGCGGACTCGCAACAAGCGAGTTGGGGACAGCGCTTGCGCCGATTTACGTTGGTCAGGAAAAAGGCGTAACCTTCAAAGTTTATGCTGATGAAACAAGACCGCTATTGCAGGGAGCGCGTATAACGGCGTTAGAACTTAGCGAAGCGGGGATACCTGTTACAGTTATCTGTGACAATATGTCTGCGGCAGTCATGGCTAAAGGTGAAATCAAGGCATGTATAGTAGGCGCTGACAGAATCGCGGCTAATGGTGATACCGCAAATAAAATCGGTACTTATGGAGTTGCGTTGATAGCCGCTGCGCATAACATCCCATTCTACGTTGCCGCACCGTCATCAACGTTTGATTTATCCATACCTGACGGGACAAAAATCCCAATAGAAGAACGGGGCAGGGAAGAGGTCGCGTTCTGGGGTGAAAAGAAGACCGTGCCTGATAAGGCTATGGTTTTTAATCCGTCGTTTGATGTTACTCCGTCTAAGTTGATAACGGCGATTATCACGGAGAAGGGTGTTATCAAGCCGCCATACGCCGAGAATATCGCGAAATTATTGGGATGAAAAATGTCTGAATCAGGATTTACAGGATTATAGGATTGACTGGATTAAGAAACGTCAACAAGCATTATGATGATTTTTATTTTAATTTTTTGATTTTTTAATCGTGTTTTAATCCAAAAATCCTGTAAATCCTGATTCAGACAAGGGGTGACAAACTATGCCCAAAGGCACGGTAATATTATTCAACGACATCAGCGGAACAGGCAGAATCCAGGGCGACGATGGTATTATTGCGAAAGTATCGCATAAATCGTTAACAGGTGATGGATACAAGATTTTGGACGAGGGTCAGCGGGTACGGTTTGAGGCGATGAGAGTTGAAGCTGGATTTGAAGCGCGATCTGTGGAAGTGTTGTCATAACGGAAACCGAACATATTCCTTCCTGAATTTAATCATAGGCGACCCCTTAGAAAAATGCGACATTATCCGCGCCAATGTTTTTGATATTGACGGCGATGGTGATATGCGGTCAATAACATTATGAACAGAATCAAACCGATAAACCCCAAGCACAGGCAATATCTCCGGCGATACACGGCTATGTCCCCGATAAGCTGTTGCGTATTCGTACCCTGCTGACTTTGCCATATCCCACACACGTTTATTCCAACTGCCAAATGGGAAAGATAAACTTTTCACAGGTAATCCGGTTATATCCTCAAGTATAGCTTTAGAGTCGCGCAGTTCTTTCATCAACTCATCATCACCAAGCCAAACAAGATTAGCGTGAGTCAACGAATGGCTCCCGATTTCATGACCTTTCACAGCGATTTCTCTGAGCATTGACGCGGTCATGTGGGATGTACGTCCCATAACATCCCATCCGCCGGTTTTTCCAATTAATCCGGCAACAGGAAATATCGTGGATTTGATATTTCTCTCTTCTAAAAGCGGATAGGCGTTATCATAAAAACTTTGCAAACCGTCATCAAAGGTAATAGCTGTTGTTGTTATTGTATCGGAATATTTTTGTACGGATGTATGTTGATTGACAGTAATAGTCTCTGTATTATTGCATTTCAAATAGTGAAGAAACGCCCCGAATCTCTCCCGCGAATATGACGACATGCTCAGCTTTGGCTTTTCATCAACAGAATGCAATAGCAATCCAGTTACATTATTATTTGTACTCATTGACAACAATCCGCAAAATCAGTTAAATAATAGCTTTAGATCAACTAATATAGTATAATAGAAAATACATCATGCAATCGGAGAATAAATGAGAGACAACTCCTATTTTATATGCCCATGCTGCGGCGCACAGGTAGCAAGCGGCGCGCGCGCCTGTCCCGACTGCGGCAGCGATGAGAGAACCGGCTGGTCTCAAAATACCTATCTTGACGGGTTAGATTTGCCGGGGATGGATGAGAGTGATTACGAAGAGATGCTCGCAAGGGAATTTTCATCCCCAAAATCGAAATCCCGCATAGAGTGGAAAACAATCGTTGGAGTGATATTGTTAGTTGCGATGTTTCTGCTTTTTGCGTTGCGTTAAGGCTCTTCTATTTCTTTTTCATATCCATATAGACCACATTGCCTCCCGCCTGAGACTGCTTTGGCGCTGCGGCAGGAGTGTAACTTGGCACTGCCGGGCTACTCATGTCGAGGTCGAGGTCTATTTGGTCTTCAGTTTTGCTGTACACCTGTACAAGCGCGTCTTTTATTTGGCGGTCAAACTGGCGGGCGAATACTTTTACCCTGTCAATATTTGTGCGGTCATCGAAAACAAGAGATAAAAAAGTGTCGTCGTCAACGTTTGATATGTAAATATGCTTATCTTTACCCTGATGATACATGGAGTCGAACTCTTTTTCTCCGACAAGAGTCGCTATAGCAAGCGTAGAGGCGCTGTTACCCGCTATGAGCGCGGCAAGCGAAACTATGTCTACACTCTCAAGCTGCCCCTGATTCGTAAGCAGCCGTCCGTCTTTGTTTATGAGTACGGCCAGCAGCAGATTTGCTTTTTGAGTCAGAGGAAGCAGAACGCTGTTAAGGCGGTCTATATCCTCGGGAAAGAGAATCATATCTTTCATTGCGTCTATTCCTTATTAAAGAACTTATTAATAAAGCCCTTCTGGTCTTTCATTTTTGTCGGATTTACCGGACGGTTTACAGGTTTTTTCTGTTTGTTCATGTCAACAGAGGTAAAGAATACCTCATCGTCGCTTGGCGTATCTGCAGACATATACTCTGCAACTCCGCTTTCCTGTCCGGCGTGACTCTGCTGAGACTGATAGTAATTTTGATCGGCAGGATTTGAGTAAGACTGCATCTCCTGAGAATCAGGAGGAGCGCCGGCAGCGCGCATCATTTTCTGCTTCTCTTCAATTTCACGCTGATATTTTTCTATTTCAAGGTCAAGCTCCGAGCGTCCGCCTGGCGGGACGGCATTCTGCTGTGGCGGTGTTCCGAACTCAAAAGGATCAAACCCGCCCGTAGGCGTCGGCGAAGCAGGGGTTACAGCCGGCGCAGCCGGAGCCGCCTGTGGTTCCATTGTAAAGGCATTATCAAAACCCTGTTGAAAGCCTTGTTGAGAGCTCTGTTGAACAGGCGGCGGCATGGCAGGCTGCTGCTGAGCGGCGGGCTCTATAATAAAAGCGTCGGCAGAGCTTTGCTGAAACGGAACTGCGTTTTGAGGCGCAGGCATTTGCGGTGCATTCGGCTGAATGAAAAACTGATTGTCGGCAACAACCTGCGGCGGCGGCACAGGCGCCTGTGCAGGAGCTTGCTGCTGGAACTGCTGAGCAGGCGTTATGAAAAACGGATCATTTGCACCCTGAGGGGCTTGCGGCATTGGCGCAGGCGGCGCTGCAGGGTTATTCTGAATCGGTGATACGAAAAACGGATCTTGAGCCGCAGGAGCCTGTTGTACCGGAGCCTGATACTGCTGTACAGGCGGGGGCGGCGGAGCAAATTGCTGTACCGGAGCCTGATACTGCTGCACAGGCGGAGGCGGAGGAGCAAATTGCTGTACCGGAGCCTGATACTGCTGTACAGGCGGGGGCGGCGGTGCAAACTGCTGTGCCGGCGTTTGATACTGCTGCGCTTGCGGCGGCGGAGCGAATTGCTGAGGCGGCGCCTGATACTGCTGCTGCATTGGCGGCGGTGCAAACTGCTGGGGCGGCGCTGCCTGTACAGGAGGAGCCTGCGTTGGCACGGGCGCCGGAGCCGCTTCTGCGCCGCGGCCCGGTTTAGAATACTTTTTGTTAAGATGGTCGATAACAATTTTACCAATCTGCTTGAGCGTGTCAAAAACACCGACGCCCTTGTAGGCGATTCCTTCGCCGTAGGGCAGATTGTATTTGTTAATATGCTTCTGAAGCTCTTCTATCGGAAGAGCGTTGGCAACGTCGCGTTTGTTGTACTGAAGGATAATAGGAATAGATTCCCTTTTGTAACCATACTCAGCCAGGTTGTCCTCCAAGTTCTGAAAACTCTCAAGGTTCTCCTGAATCTTATCGGCGCCGCTGTCCGCTACAAATACAACGCCGTCTACACCGCGCAGAACGAGTTTGCGGGTGGCGTTGTAGTACACCTGTCCAGGCACTGTATAGAGCTGGAACTTGGTAGAGAATCCTTTGATTTTCCCTAAGTCAAGAGGCAGAAAGTCAAAGAACAGTGTGCGGTCGGTCTCTGTCGCAAGAGAGACCATATCGCTTCTGGACTCCTGAGGTGTTTTCTTGTGAATCACCTGAAGATTGGTTGTTTTGCCGCTTAGACCCGGGCCGTAATAAACGACTTTTACGCTTATCTCTCTGGCCGCATAATTAATTGACGCCATTTAAAGTCACCTTTTGGTTAAAAACTGATGACGGATTTTTTAGTTAAATGTTACAACAGTATCAAGTATTCAGTATCTCAGATAATTAAAAATATCATTTTGAAAATATATAGAAACACTCTTCGCACGCAAAAAAAACTGTGAAAAAAGTTCTGTATATTATAATATACTATTTAGCTACACGAAAATGCACCACAATTATGCTCTATTTTTTACGCAGATAATACATGCGCATTTATAATCACAAAAAAGCCGCCGTGCGGCCGCGGGCCTTAGGGGTCGAGGGCTTTTAGGTCGTTATCTGTGAGTAATCCTGCTCTTTTCAGTTCGCCTGCCGACTTTGCTTTTTTGCCGCTTTGAGCCTGATACAGCAGAGAAGCTGCCTGCGCATTGTTAGAGCTTTGAGAGCGTATAATTGCTTTCCGCTGATTTATAATGCCGGTTTCCGCGGATGGCGCAAACCAAATTAATCTCAGGAACAGAAGGAAAATAAAAACTGCCGCTGCTGTGCCTATAGCGTAAATAGAGCTGAAAAATGTTTTGACAGGAGAGGCGCTTTCAGAATCTTTACGGCAGAGAGCCGCCTGTATGGATTGACTGTATTTCGGCGAAAGAGCGATAATGCGCTGAGACTGAAGCAGAGTATTTATTATTTCGTGTACTTTATATTCACAAAGACAGCAGGATTTGGTGATGCTGTAAACAGTGCGGCTTCCGTCAAGCAGGCTGAGGATATAGTTTTCAGGTGAATTGAAGATATCGATTTCCGAAGGCGGCGGCGCGTCCTTGTTGGCGTTTACAAATACAGCGTCGCTTGCTATATAATCCTGCATACGCACCCACTCGTCGGCGCGGCGCATTCCCTCCATAATAACGCTGTCTGTAGTTATAGACACAACGCCGCTTATCATGGAAGTTACGCTTTGGAGAGAGTTGAAACGGTATGTTCCGGTTTTCCATGTTAACAGAGTGCACGCTACGTCTTCCACGCAGGTATCGGCAAATTTTTTTAACTCCTTTGAGTCCATAAAGCTGCGCTCTACAATGCCTGCGCACAGAGTGCTGAGATTGCCGGAGTTAGCGTTAAACAACTGCCCCAGCTGTTCGGAAGATTTTTTCTTTACGTCAACAAGATAGTTAAACAGTTTATTCTGCAAAGTTTCGTCGTCGCTTTGTGCGCCTACAATAAGGCCGTTCTTAAAAATAATGCAGCCCTCTTTACCGCTGTTAAGAGCGAGCTTGCCGGTAATCTTCTGCTGAGTCAGAAGGTTAAAAACATCTGCAAGTATAAACTCCTTAAGGCCGCCGCTAAGAACCATCTTTATAAAACTCCTTCTGCATTACACATTTATAAGTTGACCGCGCTTATTATACCGTCATTCACAGTTTAAAACCTATTTTTTCTCTTTTGCCGCTTTTGCGATAAAAAAGTCCACAAGACTTTTTATATTTTTTATGACCGCTCCAATATTGTAAAGAGATAATACCGCCGCAAAATAGACCGGGTTTAGAATTGTGAGGCCAGGGTAGTTTGAGTAAAAGGTAAACGCCCAGTAATATGCCCCAAGAACAGCGGATGATAAAAATATTATTAAAGCCGGTTTTAAGACAGATTCCTCTTCGTAAAGTTTTTCAGTTCCTGGCGCAAATGAGCCGAGAACGCATTTTAAGATACGCCTGTAAAGCACAGACCTGGCTTGAAGCTCTTTTTGTAAATTATTTATCATTGCCGCGCTGTTGTGCAGTTTTATACTTTCGTTATGACAGCTTGAGCACATCATCCCCTTGCGGCATCTTCTGCAGATAAGCTGTCCGCAGATTTTACAGGTAAAGTATCTTCTCAGCCTTAATTTATCACCGCTCCAGAAGAATTTTTCAATTACAAACATTTCAATAAGTAAAATGATAAATATGGTAAAAGAGACGGCCGGACCAATTCCCCAAAATGCGCCGCCCCATGTAATTTTTGACTGCGAAAACGTTCCGCCTTCTGCAAAAAACAGCTTGCCCCAGAAAAAAGAGGGTGAAATATAGGGCTGCATAAAACTGCGCAGCTGCGGAGTATCACCTGAAAAGTAAAGCTCGTTGAGCTTGACAAAGTTGTTCACTTTTGCAGGCTCAATCCTTGCGGCCTCGTCTATGAGAGTTGCCGCGGCAAGACCGGTTTTGCGAAGCTGCGCCTGGCCGAGGTTATATATCGCCTCTGTATTTCTGGCCTCTTTTTTTATGAGGTCATTGTAATACTGCTCCATAGCGTCAAAATTGTCAAGGAGAAACGAGATATTCCCTGCGCACAAAAGGGTCATCGGTTCATTAGGCGCTAATTGCAGCGCCCGGTTCAGAGCGTCGGCGCCAAGATTATACCTTTCGCCCTTTACTGCGCTTATTGCAAGCGTAAGCTGGCGCAGATAGTTATCAGGCCTCTTCTGCGCGTTACTCAGGCTGAGCTGGTGCAGCTCTTCTGAGAATCCTTCACGGTTCACCCTGTCAAAAACTACCGCAGTTGAATCTGCTTTCGTGTTTTGCAAAAAGATATTTGCAAGCCAGTTGTCAATTGGGGCGAGAACAAGAAGTACGCAGGCTAATGTAAGCAGTTTTTTCTCGTTGCTGTTAAGAAAACGCCGTATGAGAAAAGCGGTAATCCATAAAGTTGTATAAACCCCCAGCATCAGCATGGATAAAACAATAACGATACATGAAAATGTACGGTAAGAGGGCGGAGCGGAGGAGCCAAAGAGCTTGTCGCCCAGATAGTGCACCCCTGAGGGCAGATACTTTAAAGAAAAGACAAGAAAAATTGCGCAGATAAAAATAAAAAGCGATGTACGTAAAAAACGGTGCGCCTGAGCGGCAAAGGTAAGCTGCATCTGCCATGAAGTTGACAAAACAGAACCGGCCTCAACAACCAATGCTGAGATTGAGGGAAGAAACGAGCGGAGCCGTCCCCTCTGATACTGGCTCCAGTACTGCTGCGAATCAAAACGCCTGGCCCAGGTGTAGCAGAATTCCGCCTGCTCTGTGCTTTGTGATTCAAACCCGCGTCCTGCAAGCAAAAGCTGCTGCGCAATAAGCGGCGCTGCGGATCCGCCGCGGCTAAACATCTCTTTTTCAAGCGCGGCCATACTGTTTGCAGCCCACTGCAATTGATTGTTTTCAATGAATTCAAGCGCTAAAAGCCACAACGCGCCTGGGTCTAAAGCCGCTCTTATAAGCGCCTGACCGTAGAACGCCCCGCTGTTTTTATCCTCAATAAGACCGCTGAGGTAGAAATACCAGGGGCTTTGTGAACTGCGCTGAATTGAGAGGCGGTCTTCAAATAACTGCTTCTGTGAGCGTACAGATTGAAAATCTTTATCCGCCAGGCCGATCTGCTCTAAAAAATCACCTCTTTCCGTAAGCGCAGATTCAATCTCCTGCGACCAGAATTGCGAGGCGGCCGTAGTTTGGGGAACTGCGCAAATTAGAATAAGTGCAATTATAGCAGCTAACAAAGTTACCGGTTGTTTTGTCATAATCATACTATATAATATAATAATTGGAGAGGTGGAATTGCGATAGGCTATTGTAAATATTGGTCTCACAGTCAAATATTTAATCAGTACCTCGATATAATAAAAAAGGCGAATCTTTACGTTCGCCTTTTCTTTGCAATAACTGTTGATATAATGTTACTTCTCGATTTTATTAACAAACTTGCTGAGACGTGATTTTTGGTTGGAAGCCTTGTTCTGATGGATAAGCCCTGTCTTTACGCTTTTGTCAAGCACAGAAACTGCTGTCTGCAATGCGCTTGATGCGCTCTCCCTGTCTTTAGCTTCAAGCACGCCGCGCACCGCAGTCTTTATGCGGGAACGGTTCATGCGGTTAACCTTATTAGCTTTCTTGCTTGCGCGGTCACGCTTTTCTACTGACTTATGCCGTTGCATCGTTACTCCTTAAATTTTATAAAATCATTGAAAACAGTGTCTATTTAATGAATGGCTAAAAATAATATAATGTATGCGGCGGATGCAAATAAAAAACAGTTTTACCTTTTCTTCATCCGCCGGCGCGCTTTTGCAAGCAGGCTGCCCATGTTTTTAAGTTCCCACTCAATCCACTGGTCATAGAACGGATATTTTCTTTCGGCGGTTTTAAAATCTCTGCCGTGAATTACGCGCCGTCCGTTTACTGTGCGGGGCGGTATGGCTATGTGAAGCATCTCATGGTAAACAAGACCGTAAATTACATGCTCCGGTACAAGCGGGGAGTCGTAGACTCCCGATATAGTGATAAGGTTAAACGGATTGCCGTCCTTATCAACGCGCGTCGCCTGGTATGAAGTTCTTGACGCGTTATGCCCCCAGCGGATATATGATTTTATCTCCCCGCGGAAATACGCGCGGTTAACTGTATCAAAAATCCTCTGTAAATCGTAGTTAAACCCTTTTGTCTGGTGCTCAAAAACAAGGGGGTTTACTTTAGAAACCCGCGCTTTCGGGACGCCGCAGCTCTCCATGTAGTCGCGTATTTTGTTTTCAAGTTCACGTTTTGTTTTTGCATAGCCATAGCTGCGGCGCGCCCGTGCGTTCATGGGCATCATAGCCCAGCGCACAAGAGCCTCTTTTATCTCATGGGGCGGATTTGACAGAACCGGCGGTATGGTCAGCGTACGCTCACCGCTCTTAAAAACCACTTTAACCCGCCAGCTTTTTCTTAATCTTTTATTGACAACTATCTCTAATTTATCTAAAGACGCCGCACAGAGAGAGTTATGAGGCGCTGCGCTTATGTGCGGATTATTGTGAGCTTGAGATTTTGATGAAGCTGTAAAGAGTTGCATTTTTTATATGAGACCTTTTTATACTAATCTATACAATACGGTAATATATGATATTTTTAGATATATTATAACGCAGCCGCCAGCAAAATAAAAAACAGGATGACATTGTATTAATATAATTTATTGAGGCTGGGAGTTTTTTGCAAATTAACAAAAAACAAACAATACCCTCTCACCTTACATTCCCCGCACTTCGGTTTTACCGGCAGACATGTATGCTGACCGAAAGATACGAAGTACGAGTTAAACGTAGTCCAGAATTTTTTTGGAAATATCCGCCTGAGCTCCATCTCGGTTTCAAATGGCGTGGTTGTCTTTAAATAGCCAAGACGGTTAAAAATCCGGTGTACGTGTACGTCAACGCAAACTGCCGGTTTCTTAAAAGCGACCGCAGCAACAAGGTTTGCGGTTTTGCGTCCTACTCCCGGAAGTTTTGTGAGTTCATCTACATCTTGCGGGATTTTTCCGCAAAAATACTTTTCAAGCGCATCAGGCAGTTTTTTCAGGTGACGCGCTTTGTCACGGTAAAATCCTACAGGAAAAATTATTTTTTGCAGTTCGCTTTCAGAAATTTTATTAAAGTCCTGCGGATTTTTCACCTGTTCAAAAAGTCTTTTAGCTGCCGCAGAGGTTGTTTCATCTTTTGTACGCGCGCTCAGAATTGTGGTTACTAATACTTTGAACGGGTCTTTTGTCTGTATCTCTATGAGGTCAACTACCGGCGTGCGGTGAATTTTAAATTCACCGGCGAGAATTTCGTATACTGATTCTATCTCTTTACTCTCAAGTTTCATTATTATGACTCATCATCCATATCATTATTAAGGTCATTTTTGTCATTATTTATTCCGTCCATAGAATCGCTGCGCGTTCTTTCCCGGTTCAATGACCTGAGAAAAGTCATCCGCAGTTCGATTCTGTTTTGTAAAAATGTGAGATTTTTATCCCGCTCATCTTCTGTTATGTGTATATGGCTTTTTCTTGTCCTTGAGCCGCTGCCGTCATAAAAGAGCGCGCTGTATGAGCCGCCGTAGAAAAGTCCCATCTCAATTGCGCTGCTGTTTCCGTAGTTTCTAAGGGTCGTAACGCCAAGCCGCCACGAGAGAGCTTTTCCGTTTGATGATAAATCAGAAAAGTTTTTCCGCGCGCTGTCCGCTGCTGCCCGCATCCTCTCATCGCTCTCCGGTACGGAAGTCCTGACCTTGCCGCTCCGCGTAAACATATTGAAAGGACTTGCGGCAAGCGACATTGAAAAGAGCGTTTTTTGTGACCCGCTGATGCTGAAATATTCCGGCGGGATTGCTTTTTGATAACCCGCTTCAAGCGTAAAAGAGTAGAGGCTCAGTTTTTCATCAATATTAACGCGCCGCATAAGAGTATCAAGCTCAGGATAAATCATAGACTGAAACTGTTTGCTCGTGTAAAAAAACGATACGCCAAGAGTTGCGATACGGTCGTTTTTCAGATTGTAAACGGAGAGAGTTAACGGAAAAATAATGTTAAACTTTTCAGGAGCTTCGGTAACGGCATATTTGAGATTCATCGAACTATTGGGGCTTGCGGGTTCGTCCATATCAATACCGAAATCCGGCGTCAGCCCAATGCGGCTCATTGAATCCGGCAGTGAACTTTGCCATAATGTAAATAGAGGAACGCTCCCTATTGACATGCCTGCGCCAACTCCTATCATAGTTTCGCTTTTTGGAGCCGGCAGGGCGGCTGCTTGCGCCGCTGTGTTTAACGCGTCATCTGAAGAAATCTCATCACTGTATAAAGAAGTGATTGCGGATAGCGTAAATAAAATAAAAAAAACAGATTTTCTCATGATGACAGCAGCGCCTGGTCTATTTGATTTGTTGTCAAAAATTGCCTTTCACTGTCACTGTCGTATATTTCAGCTATGATTAGCGTATAGTCATCTTCGTGCCTGAAATCACTCAGCCCCTTTTTTATTGCGCTCAGAGTCGTATCAAACGTTTCGATTGACGTTTGTTTTATGAGCTGCGCAAACTGGCTGTAACTCATGGCTTCATCCGCTCTGCCGCGGTTTTTGTGGATTACGTCATACATACCGTCTGTAAATAAAAAGAAGCGGTCGCCCTGCTCAAAATGGAACTCTTCCTGTTTAAAAGCGGCGTCTTCCAAAAGCCCAAGAAGCGTACCTTCGGCGCACAGGTTATGAAGAGTCCCGTCTTTACGTAAACAAAGCGGTATGGGATGTCCCGCCCGGCTATAGGTAAGTACGTTTCTCTCAAAGTCAAAAACGCCCCAAAAACAGGTCAGGTAGTGATGGGAGTTGATGTTTGCCGTGAGGTCAAGATTTAGAGCCGTGATAAGCTCGCTTGCGGACTGTTTGCTTTTGCTGTGATGGTAGAGCGACATTTTTGACAATGTACTAATCATGGCCGCGGCAAACCCGTGTCCCGAAGCGTCGCCTATGAAAACTCCCAGCTTGTTACCGTCAAGGCGGAAAAAATCATAAATGTCGCCGCCGACCTCCGCGACGGGTTTGTAAATCACATCAAGCCGCATCTCTTTAATCTGAGGAATTTCAGCTGGGAGCAGTCCAAGTTGGATTTGACGGGCGATTTTAAGGTCTGCCTTAACAATCCGCTGCGTACTGCGCAGTTTGTTAGTGATGGCGGTGAGAAAACGGTTGCGCTTCTCCAAATCTTTGTTTAACTTTTCACGTACCGTTATGTTGCGTTTGAGATAGGTACGGTAGATAATGATAATTGAAATAATGCCTGCGACCGCGGCAAACAGGAGAATATCAGAAATATTTTGCGGGGGAAAGGAGAATGTTAATGGCATAATTTCTCCTGAGCCGCAGACATCTGCAAATAATTGGGGACAATTTCGCTTCCGTAAAGCCATTGCATTTCGTTATTGATATTGTGAAAGCCAAGCATTGCGCATGAGAGTCCGCGCTGGAGCGCTGTCTTTTGTACGTCTATAATTCGTGATTTATTATTGAATTGATGAAATACAATACTTCGTGAGTATCCCATCGTATCGGTTACAAGCAGGTCATCAGGTTTCAATTGCTCTAAAAGTTTTTCAGGTGATGAGAGAATATCATCGCCAAGACGGTTTATGTCCCCATAATCACAGTGAAAAAGACTCCAGTGTATCCGTCCCTGCCTTGCGTCAAGGGCGGTGAAAATCCTGCCGCTATAGTGATTGTTGGAAGCGGCGTGGGCCAGTACCATAAGTGAAGAGAGCGGAATCACTTTTACCGCGTTATCCAAAGATAATCCCTTAACAAATGAGAGACCGATACGAAGTCCTGTAAAAGAGCCGGGGCCTATGGATACCGCTATATGCTTAACTTCTGTGATATCTATACCAGCCATTGAGAGCGCAGTTTTAACCGCCTGCGTTATGTGTTCGGCGTGGGAATTTCTTACATACCGGCAAATTGACGACATGGGAGAGCCGTCTTTAATTACGCTAACCCCAAGGTCTGCCGATGATGTGTCTATTCCCAAAATTATCAACTTATGTACCTCTTTTTGTACTGCTTTAAAATTCAATCCAAATTTATAACGCCATAGTATGCTTTTTATCCGGTTGAGTTAATCCCCTTTTAAGCGCAGAGGAGATAAGAGTATCAAGGAGCTGCGAATATGTACCGCCAATTGCCTTAAAGGCTTGCGGTAACAGGGAAGTGACGGTCATTCCCGGAAGCGTATTCGTTTCCAAGACGTAAAGTTTATCATTGGAATATATCATATCTGTCCGCGACACCCCGTAACATTCAAGTATAATATGCGCACGTTCGGCAATATTTTCAACTCTCTTTAAAAGTTCCTGAGGATGAGGCGCAGGAACGATTTCGAGCGACTCTCCCTTGGTGTATTTTGCGGTGTAGTCAAAAAAATCAGAGTTGACAGGCCGGATTTCTATCGGCGGAAGAGCTTTTATTTTTCCGTCAGTGTCTTCTATCACCCCGCAGGAAAGCTCAACCCCTGTAATATTAGTTTCTACCAAAATATCCGCCGCGCTGAGCTGTAACTCTTCAAGCAAACTTCTAAGTGATTTCTCGTCAACAGCTCTCCCCATGAGACGGCTTGAACCGGACTGCGGGCATTTCAAAAAGCAGGGAAAGCCGTGCTTCTCTATAATGTTTTCCACTGTAACGTTCGGATGATTCACTCCGTAAATGGAATACGGCGGAGTATCAATACCATTGAGTCCGTAAAGAAATTTTGAGGTGATTTTGTTCATTGCCACAGCGCTTGCGTAAACGCCTGAACCGTAGTAGGGGATAGAGAGCGTTTCAAGATATCCCTGAATAATCCCATCTTCACCAAACTCGCCATGCAGAGCTAAAAACGCAACGTCGCAGTTTTCCCAAACCGCTTTTGAGTCATACGGCGCAAAAGGGCCGTTCATCGTTTTTTGCGGATTGGCCAAAACAGCAGTATCCGGTATGACGTCCGTTATATCGCTGTAATAAAACTTTTTATCCTTTGTAACAACGACCGCCCGCAAATCATATTTGCTTCTGTCAAGGTTAGAAAGCACCTGCTGACCGGAGTCGAGTGAGACCTCATACTCCGCAGACGGCCCGCCCATAACTACGTTTACTCTCATCTTGGCTGTCATTTTTTTATCCATCCATCAATCTCATTTTACATTACATCGTTTTCTGGGGTTAAAACCCCAGGCTTTAAAGACGCGGCAAAAAACCGCCGCGAGTGTGCCTTCAGCACACGGAGTTTATTTCATAGACTCTTTCATTTTCTTTGTGATTAACTCAACAATACCGTCGGCGGCTACGCGGTACTGCTCGCGGCTGTCGCGCTCTCTTACGGTTACTGTCTGGTCCTCAGTGCTCTGACCGTCAACAGTTATGCAGAAAGGCGTTCCCGATTCATCCTGACGCGCGTAGCGCCGTCCGATAGATGCGGTATGGTCGTAAAATGATTTAATAGAGTTATCAAGCAGGTCTCTATAAATCTTCTCAGCCATTTCAGGCATCCCGTCACGTTTTACAAGAGGCAATACGGCCGCCTTGATAGGCGCAAGCGCCGGATGGAAACGCAGAACCGTGCGCTCATCTTTACCCTCGCCCTCAACATCGTAAGCGTCAATCAAAAACGCTAATGTTGCTCTGTCCGCGCCGGCCGATGGCTCTATAACGTAAGGATAGTAATGCTGTTTTGTCTCTTCGTCAAAAAAGGCGAGATTTTTACCGCTGAACTGTGAGTGCTGTTTCAAATCATAATCTGTACGGTTAGCGATACCCTCAAGTTCGCTCCAGCCAAAGGGAAAGAGGTACTCAACATCTACGCAAGCCTTGGCGTAGTGGGCAAGCTCGTCCTTCTCATGATCTCGGAGTTTCAGTTTTTCTTTCTTAATTCCATAATCACTATACCATTTAAGCCTTGCGTCGCGCCAGTATTCGTACCACTGCGTATCTTCTGACGGCGGTACAAAAAACTCTATCTCCATCTGTTCAAACTCACGTGTGCGGAAAGTAAAGTTTCCGGGGGTAATCTCATTGCGGAACGATTTACCGATCTGCGCTATCCCAAAAGGGGGCTTGAGGCGTGAGGCGTGCTGTAC
>Ga0123356_10003221_pt1 | contig 17146 bp, 12 predicted proteins | sample TergutEmb28metaG_2_FD_92546 | JGI IMG/M metagenome (GOLD analysis project Ga0123356, IMG submission 92546) | Embiratermes neotenicus P3 segment gut microbial communities from Petit-Saut dam, French Guiana - Emb289 P3 | ecosystem: Host-associated > Arthropoda: Insects > Digestive system > Gut ...
AGCTACCGCCATGAGTTTAATAATCAAAAGGATTTTTTAGAGAGCTGGACGCCGAAGAAGAAGGAGAAAAAGGAGAAGAAGGAGAAAAAATAGATCACATTATCTTATCGCGTTTTCTGGGTTAAAATAAAAAATCCCCTTCAAATTTTGAAGGGGTGTCCGGCGCAGCCGGATGGGGTAGTTTATTATAACAATCCTCTATTTCGTAACAACGGCTCAATCACCGGCTTCTTCCCCCTAAACGATTCATACAATTTCATCGGGTCTTGCGTATTCCCTTTTTCCAAAATATAAGTACGGAATAAATCAGCAGTTTCCTTGTCAAAAACATTACCTTTCTCTTTAAATGCTTCAAACGCATCGGAATCTAACACAGCAGCCCAAGTGTAGGAGTAATAGCCGGCGTCGTATCCGGTGGTGAAGATGTGTTTGAAATAGGTGCTTCGGTGTCTCGGGATAATTTGAGGAATTAAACCGAGTTTGTTCATGGTGTTCACTTCAAATTCGGGCAGCGTGATTTTGGTGGGCTTGGTAATCGTGTAGTAATACATATCCAAGAAAGAGGAAGCCAATAATTCGGTGTTGATGAAGCCCTGACCGTAGGTGGCGCTGGCTTCCAATTTTGCAATCAATTCATCAGGAATAGCTTCGCCGGTATCCCAGTGTTTGGCGTACATTTTCAAAACGCCCGGGTCGGAAGCCCAATGCTCCATAATTTGCGAAGGCAACTCTACAAAATCACGGGAAACGTTGGTGCCTGACAATGAACGATATTTGCAATTGGTGAGCATGCCGTGCAAACCGTGTCCAAATTCGTGGAAGAAAGTCTCTACCTGGTCGAACGACAAAAGTGCAGGCGCATCGGCAGTAGGTTTTGCATTGTTCATTACCAACGATACAATCGGAATTATGTTTTTGCCTTCTCTGTCGTACCATTGCTCACGGAAGTTGGTCATCCATGCGCCGCTGCCTTTGCTCTCTCTCGGGAAATAATCCATGTACAAAATAGCAATCACTTCGCCGTCTCGTTTTACTTCAAATGCTTCATTATCATCTTTATAATATTTCGGAAGATCGGGATTGAGGTGAAAAGTGATGCCAAACAGTTTTTCGCTTACTTCAAAAACGCCATCTCTTACGCTCTCCATTGAAAAATAAGCGCTCACTTCCTCTTCGTTAATATCATATTTTTCTCTTCGCAATTTTTCGGTGTAAAACCTCCAATCGTAAGGTTGCAATTTAAAATCGCCTCCTTCGGCATCAATCATTTTTTGGTACTCGGCAGCTTCTTCTTTTGCTTTTCTAATGGCAGGTCTCCACACTTGCATCAACAAATTATCAACAGCCTGAGGCGTTTTAGCCATTGTATTATCCAACACAAAAGCGGCATGTGTATCAAAATCGAACATCTGTGCACGCTCTAAACGCAAATTTACCATTTCGTCAATAATCTCCACATTGCTGAATTCGCCTGCTAAACAACGCGTGGCATAAGCGGTCCACATTTCTCTACGCAAATCTCTATCTCTGCAAAACTGTAATAACGGCTCATAACTTGGCAATTGAATGGTAAACACATACTTGCCTTGAGTGGCTTCATCTCTGTTTCCTAATTCGAAGGCTGCGGCAAGGGCGTTTTCCGGCATACCTTCTAAACGCGCTCTGTCTTCTACTACCAATTTAAAATCATTGGAAGCTTTTAAAACATTGTTTTCAAATTTTAAAGAAAGCAATGCTATTTTTTCGTTAATTTCTCTAAATCTGGGTTGTTTTTCTTCAGGAATATTGGCGCCCCCACGAACAAAATCTTTATATTGTTCTTCCAGTAATCTTAACGCTACCGGTTCCAAATTCAACTCATCTCTTTTTTTGTAAATGGTTTTAATACGTTCAAAAAGTTCTTTATTCAGGCTAATGTCGTCTGAATGTGCAGAAAGCAACGGATATACTTGTTCTGCAATATCTTCCATTTCAGGGCTGTTGCAAGCGCCTTTCAGGTTAAAGAAAACCATGGTAACGTTATACAGCAGTTCTCCGCTGTACTCCAACGCTTCGCAGGTATTTTCAAAAGTAGGTTCTTCCGAATTGGTGCAAATCGCCTCAATTTCGGCTTTCTGTTGTTTCATGCCCTCCTCAAAAGCAGGGAGATAATGTTCGTACTGAATCTCTTCAAAAGGAGGAATAGCATAAAGCGTATTCCATGTTTGGAAGAAAGGGTTTGGGGATTCTTTTTTGCAACATCCCACCATCATTGCGGCTGCAATACACATAATTAATAAGATTTTTTTCATAGGTGAAAATATTTAATGATTTTATTGACTATTTCAGTCCTCTTCGTTTGAGTAGTGCATCCGGATTAGGATCTGCCCCTCTAAATTGTTTGAAAAGTTCCGCAGGATCAACCGTTCCGCCTTTTGAGAAAACAGTTCGAAGTTTTTGTGCCAAAACCGGATTGAAAATATCGCCACTTTCAACGAACGCCTGGTACATATCCGCATCCAAAACTTCCGCCCAAAGATAGCTGTAATAGCCCATAGCATAGCCACCTCCGAAGATGTGCGTGAAATAAGTAGAACGATGTCTGGGCATCAATTCAGGAATTAAGTTTATTTTTTTCATCGCTTCTATTTCAAAATCCACGCCGTTTTTCGTAATTTCTTCGGTGGTATTATACCAAAAATAATCCAACCATGCTGATGCCAAATTCTCGCCCGTTACAAATCCTTGGTTAAATTTTCCGGCGCTTTCCATTTGCTCAATGAGTTCATCCGGCACAACTTCGCCGGTGCTGAAATGTTTGGCATACGTTTTCAAAAAGTCAGGTTCAAATGCCCAGTTTTCCATTACCGATGAGGGCATTTCAACAAAATCGCGTTTCACATTGGTTCCCGACAAACTGCGATATTTTGTTCTGCTGAACAACATGTGCAACGCATGTCCCATCTCATGAAACAACGTGTGCGCCTCGTCAATGGATAACAATGAAGGCTGGTCGCCCGAAGGAGCCGTATAATTACTCACGTTCGTAACAATCGGCATAACATTGTTATTTGGCCAACCGGATTGCTGACGGAAATACCACATCCATGCGCCTCCTTTCTTGCTCGCACGCGGATGATAGTCGGCAATGAAAATTCCAATCTCCGTGCCATCGGCTTCTCTCATGAGCCAGGTTCTGTTTGCAGGATTGAATTTCGGAATGTCGAAACGCTCTTCCCATTGCACGCCCCAAAGTTTGGTAGTTAAATCGAAACAGCCTTGAATCACGTTTTCCAACGGCAAGTATTCGCGAAATGCAGTCTCATCGAAATCGTATTTTACTTGCTTTACTTTTTCAGCATAATAACGCCAATCCCAAGGTTGGAGTTTGAATCCGCCATTATTGGCATCAATTATCGCTTGAAGTTCTTTGCGCTCTTTTTGCAAAACCTCTTGCGTTGGTTTCCACATATCGCTCAAAAATTTGTGAACAGTTTGTGGGTTTTTCGCCATACGATCTTCCAAAATGAAGTCGGCAGCGGTTTCAAAACCAAATAATTTTGCTTTTTCCAATTGGAGAGATGCGATTCTTGAAATGATTCGATTGTTATCATTTTCGTTACCGTTATTTCCTACATTCACGTATGCCCGCCATACTTTTTCGCGCAAATCACGATTGTCTAAAAACGTTAAAAGAGGGGTAAACACGGATCTTTGAAGCGACTTCCACATCCATTTTCCTTCGTGCCCTTCTTTAGCTGCCAAATTGGCTGCTGCTGCCACAACGGTTGCCGGAAGTCCCGCCAATTCTTCTTCTTTGTCAATAATCAAAACAAATGCATTCTGATCATTCAGCACATTATTAGAGAATTGCGTGCCAAGAATCGAAAGTTCCTCATTGATTTTCATCAATTCGGCTTTAGCATCTTCATCCAAATTTGCACCGCCGCGAACAAAGTTTTTGTACGTGATTTCGAGCAACATCAAATCTTCGGCATCAAGATGAGTAAGGCTTTCTTTGTTGTTGTAAACCACTTTCACCCGTTCGAATATTTTTGGATTCATCGCAATTTCGTCGGCATGTTTCGACAAAATGGGCGCCATCTCCTCATCAAGTTTTGCTAAATCTTCGGTACGCTCCGAAGAAATCATGTTGAAAAAGTGAAGTGTAACTCTATTGAGAAATTGTCCTGCCGCCTCGAAAGCAACGATGGTGTTTTCGAAAGTTGGTTCTTCAGGATTGTTCACAATAGCATCAATTTCAGCATTGTGCCGTTTCATGCCTTCCAAAAAAGCAGGTTTGTAATGTTCGAATTTAATTTTGTCGAACGGATTTACCCCCCAGGGAGTGTCCCATTTTTCCGCAAAAAACGGATTCTTAGAATTAGGATTGCAAGCAATCATAAGGGTAATTGCCGCAAGAACGATAATAGATAATTTTTTCATAATGAATGATATTTTAAGATTTTAAATGTTTCGATATATGAATTTATATGTTTAAGCGGGTGAATAATCCCCTTCAAATTTTGAAGGGGTGTCCGGCAAAGCCGGACGGGGTAGTTTATTCCGGCCTCATCTGCGGAAAAAACAATACATCCTGAATAGAATTAGAGTTCGTCATAATCATAGAAAGCCTGTCTATTCCAATCCCCAACCCCGCTGTGGGTGGCATTCCGTATTCCAACGAGCGCAAGAAATCTTCATCTAATACCATAGATTCCTCATCGCCGCGTTTAGCAAGTTCTAATTGATCTTCAAAGCGTTTGCGCTGGTCAATGGGGTCGTTGAGTTCGGAGTATGCGTTGCAGATCTCTTTTCCGTTACAAACTGCCTCAAAACGTTCGGTTAGATGAGGAGTGGAGCGATGTTTTTTAGTTAACGGTGAAGTTTCGATAGGATAATCGTAAATAAATGTAGGCTGTATCAAATATTCTTCACAAGTTTCTCCGAAAATTTCGTCAATCAGCTTGCCGCGCCCCATTGTGTTATCTACATGTACACCGCATTTTTTTGCGAAAGCCGCCATCTCTTTTTCATCCATATTGGAAATATCTACGCCGGTGAAATGTTCAATTGCGCCGTACATTGTATAGCGTTTCCATGGGCGTTTAAAATCTATCATATTCTCGCCCACTTGCACTTGGGTGGTTTGGTGTAATGCTAGTGCCACTTTTTCCACCATCTCTTCCACCAGATTCATCATCCATTCGTAATCTTTATATGCCACATACAGTTCCATTTGCGTAAACTCCGGATTGTGAAAGCGCGACATTCCTTCGTTACGAAAATCTTTTGAAAACTCGTACACGCCATCAAACCCGCCTACGATTAAACGTTTTAAATACAATTCATTAGCAATGCGCAAATAGAGTGTCATATCTAATTTATTGTGATGGGTTTTGAATGGGCGCGCTGCTGCACCGCCGTACAACGGTTGCAAAATCGGCGTTTCCACTTCCAGATAGCCTTTCTCATTCAAGAAGTTACGCATGGTGTTTACCAGTTTTGTGCGTTTCATGAAGGTTTCTCTAATGTGTGGATTTACAATCAAATCCACATAACGCTGACGATAGCGTAATTCGGGGTCCTGGAAAGCATCATACACTTCGCCCTCTTTCTCTTTCACAATAGGCAAGGGTTTTAACGATTTACAAAGAATGGTAAACTCTTTTACATGAATGCAGGTAGCTCCGGTTTGCGTAGTAAACACAAAACCTTTCACTCCGATAATATCGCCGATATCCAATTTTTTGAATACGCTGTTATAAAGCGTTTTATCTTCGTCCGGACAAAGTTCATCGCGTTTGGCGTAGATTTGAATTTTTCCTACGGCATCTTGTAGCACGAAAAACGCTACCGCACCCATAATGCGCTGGCTCATAATTCTTCCCGCATAGCTTATATCCTGGTACAAGCTATTGTCTTGGGGATAGTTTTCTAAGATTTCTTGTGAATTTACATTCACCTCGTACAATGCCGCTGGATAGCAATCAATGCCGAGATTGGTAAAATCTTGCAATTTTTGTCTTCTGATGATCTCTTGTTCACTTAGTTGATTTGCCATGTCTCTTTTATTTAAAGGTCGCAAAAATATAAAATAAAAGATTATTTCTGTGCTTTTAATATAACAATATGACAACCAATAAGAAAAAGGGGCGCTTTCACCGAAAATGCCCCTCCATTTTATTTTATTTCTCTTTTCCGCTACAAAATGTATTTTTTTGTAACGTTTCCGCGAAAGTACAATGAAGTTGAATAAAAAACCATGTATTTCAATAATTGGACGCGAAAATGTCATAAACGTTTGGGTGTGCAAAATGATCTCTTTTTGTGATAGATTTTGTCTTTCACCGGCATAAAATTTATACTACTTTTGCCGCACAAAAAATAAAAATTGTAAAATAATGAATCAAGAAGATACGCGCCGCTGCGGTTGGTGCAAAACAGATCCCATTTACCTAAAATATCATGATGAGGAGTGGGGAAGGGAAGTTAACGATGATCATAAAATGTTTGAGTTTCTTGTGCTGGAAAGCGCGCAGGCAGGCTTGAGTTGGATCACTATCCTCAAAAGACGCAACGCCTATTGCGAGGCTTTTGCCGGATACGATGCCGTAAAAGTGGCGCAAATGACTGAGCAGGATGTGGAAAATTTAATGCAAAACAGCGGAATTATTCGCAACAGAAGCAAAATAAAAGCAACAATCTCTAATGCGCAGCATTTTTTGGAAGTTCAAAAAGAATTTGGCAGTTTTTGTAATTATTTGAGAACTTTTTTGCCTGATGGAAAGCCAATTATAAATCATTGGAATTCGCTAAGCGAAATTCCGCCATCCACTCCTTTATCTGATGCCATTAGTAAAGACATGAAAAAACGAGGCTTCAAATTTTTCGGCACAACAATTTGTTATGCTCATTTACAGGCAGTTGGTTATGTGAATGACCATTTAGAAGATTGCGTTTTTAAATACGAACATTGAAACAGTTGTCCACAATTTTTACCTCTTCAAAAACTATTGGAATTAGCAACTTAGCCGGCTCTTCATTAGCAGTATTTGCAACTAATGAAGTAGAATCGGTTGAACAAGCGCATCTGTTCTTATTGCCCGGAAAAGAAGAAGCGCTCTTCTTCTTCAACGATTTGGAGGTTTTGTTACAAGATAAAGAAAAACCACTCAATGAAAAGAGAGTCTATTATTACCCTGCCTCATTTAATAAAGTAAACAACTGGCAGGATACAGACGTCACTTATCTGAAAATGCGCGCAGAAGTGATTGATAAATTGATTCATAGCCAAAAAGGGATGCTCATTGTTACTTATCCCGATGCATTGTGCGAAAAGATTGTTTCTAAGCAATATGTGCAGGAAAATTCGTTTTCAGTTGCCAAAAATGAATTGCTACCGGTTGACATTTTTTTAGAGTTTTTATATGAATATCAATACAGGCAAGAGGATTTTGTGTTTGAACCCGGTCAGTTTGCATGGCGCGGCAGCATTTTTGATGTGTTCTCTTTTTCGGAAGAAAATCCGTATCGTATTGAGTTAAACGGTGAAACGGTGGAAACGATCCGGAGTTTTGATCCGGGTACACAACTTTCTATTCATGAGTTGGATACGCTACACATTATGCCGGCGCTTTCAGGAATGAAAACAGAAGATACTGTTCATTTTTTCGATTTTCTTCCGAAAGAAACGACATTATGGATTAAGAACATTCCAGAAATTCAAGGCAGAATGAATACCACCTGCGAAGAAATGGAACGGGAAACGCCGCTACGTTTAACCGATTTTATTCATGATATTAAAGTTATTGAAATAGACTCCAATTTTTTACACCACGACGAGTTTAAAGATTTTAACATCAAACCGCAGCATCATTTTAACAAAAATTTTGAACTCTTATTGGAAGAGTGGGTGGATAATTTAGAGCGCGGATTTCAAACGGTTTTCCTCTCAGAAAATTCTAACCAGCATGAGCGTATGCGCACCATTATGCAAGATTTGCTGAAAAAATACAACCATCTTGAAAACACCAATTATACCGCTGAACAGCTTTTTGAATCAAGGAATTACGTCTTGCACGAAGGTTATAGAGATGAACTGAACAAAATTTGTGTTTATACCGACCATCAATTTTTTGAAAAATACCACCGTTTTATTATCCGGGATAAATACAAGCGCAGCGAAGCGTTCACGTTGAAAGAGTTGTACGATTTACAGATCGGCGATTATGTGGTGCATGTGGACCACGGTATTGGCGTATATCAGGGGTTAGCCAAAATGGAGATGAACGGGCGAGAGCAGGAGGTTATTAAATTGGTGTATAAAGATCAGGACTTGCTCTTTATCAGCATCCATTCATTGCATAAAATCACTAAATATGTAGGAAAAGACGGCGCGCCGCCAGTCATTCACCGATTGGGCTCCGGTGTGTGGGAAAGAACGAAGGAACGCACCAAAATACGGGTTAAAGAATTGGTAATCAATTTAGTGAAACTTTATGCGGCAAGAAAAACTCACAAAGGCTTCAGCTTTTCCCCCGATAGTTATTTACAAACTGAATTGGAAGCGGCGTTCATTTATGAAGATACACCCGACCAGTTGAAAACTACCAACGATGTAAAAAAAGATATGGAATCGGAAAAACCGATGGATAGATTGATTTGCGGCGATGTGGGTTTCGGAAAAACAGAGATCGCCATCCGAGCGGCATTTAAAGCCGTGTGCGACAGTAAGCAGGCAGCAGTATTAGTGCCCACTACCGTGTTGGCATTGCAACATTTTAACACTTTTTCAGAAAGATTGAAGAATATGCCTTGTAAAGTCGAATACTTAAATAGATTCAAGTCGGCAAAAGAGATTAAAGAAATCAAAAAAAAATTAGAAAGCGGCAAAATTGACATCCTCATCGGTACGCACCGCATTTTAAGCAAAGATGTTGTTTTTAAGAACTTGGGTTTGATGATTATTGACGAGGAGCAAAAGTTTGGCGTAGCGGCGAAGGAGAAACTGCGCGAGGTACGCAACATGATAGATACGCTTGCCATGAGCGCTACGCCCATTCCGCGCACCCTGCAATTCTCGCTGATGGGCGTGCGCGATATTTCTGTAATCGCCACGCCGCCACCCAACCGTTATCCTATTCAAACCGAAGTTCAAACCTTCAATGAAGATTTGATACGGGATGCCATTAGGTATGAAATGAGCCGCGGCGGGCAAGTCTTTGTGGTGCACAACAAAGTGCAAAACATAAAGGATGTTGCCGGCATGGTGCAACGTTTAGTGCCGGATGCCAGAATCGGAATCGGGCACGGGCAAATGGAAGGCGAAGAATTAGAGCGCGTGATGCTGAATTTTATCAACGACAAATACGATGTGTTGGTAGCCACTACCATTATAGAATCGGGATTGGATATTCCTAACGCCAATACGATGATTATTAATGATGCGCAAAATTTTGCGCTGAATGTGCTGCACCAGTTGCGAGGGCGCGTGGGACGAAACAATCAGAAAGCATTTTGCTATATGATGGTGCCATCGAAAGAGATTTTGAACGATAATGCCCGCAAACGTCTCAAAGCGATTGAGGATTTCTCCGACATTGGCAGCGGCTTTCAAATTGCCATGCGAGATTTAGATATTCGCGGCGCCGGAGATATTCTCGGCGCTGAACAAAGCGGCTTCATCAACGAAATTGGGTTTGAGATGTACCAAAAGATCCTCAACGAAGCGATGATAGAGTTGAAAGAAACCGACCTCGGCGAGCAAATGGCAGACAACGAGGCGCTTATCCACCGCGATTGCGTCATTGAAACCGACCTCGGCCTGCAACTCCCATCGGATTACGTAACCAATGTAAGCGAACGCATGAGTTTGTACAAAGAATTGGACAATATTAAAACCGATGAAGAATTGGCAAAATTTGAAAGTAAATTGTTAGATGTATTTGGTCCGTTGCCGGTAGAAACAAAAGAACTTTTAAAAATAATTTCGCTGCGCCGCGAGGCGTTACGTTTTCATTTTGATAAGATTATCCTCAAAAAAGGAAACTTTACCGGTTACTTTACCGGCGATATGAACTCGCCGTTTTTCCAATCGGAAATGTTTACAAAAATATTGGATTTATTACAGAAATATCATCCGCAGGTAGAAATGAAGGCAGTTAATAACAAGCCGCAACTTATTATAAAAAATGTAAAAAGTGTAGAGGAGGCGATGGGGTGGCTGGGGAGAATTTGAGAATTAGGAATTAAGAATTAAGAATTAAGAATTAAGAATTAAGAGAAAACAACTTATCAAATGGCTGAAGCCAACGGCAATGATATGTTTTTGAAAACCTTGCAAGAAAACACAAAAAAGTGTATTTTCGCGGCACTATTAAAAAATATAATCATTATGCAAAAAAAAGGCAACAAATATGGCACGCACCGCGTGATTGAGCCTAAAGGCGTTTTGCCGCAGCCGGCAAACAAAATTGACAATAACATGGATGAAATTTGGGATAACGAGATCCTCATTGATGTGCAAACACTGAATGTGGACTCGGCATCTTTCACCGATATTAAAACACGCGCCGGTGGAGACCACGAAAAAATTAAAGAGATTATGTTCGACATCGTGGCGAAACAAGGGAAACACCGCAACCCGTGGACAGGTTCCGGCGGTATGCTCCTCGGCACTGTAGAGAAAATCGGCGATGCGTTAAAAGGCAAAATAAATTTGAAAGAAGGTGATAAAATTGCCACCTTAGTTTCTCTATCTTTAACCCCGTTGCGCATTGACAAAATAAAAGAGATTCGCGATGAGATTGACCAGGTGGATATTGAAGGAAAAGCCATCTTGTTTGAAAGCGGCATCTATGCCAAAATTCCGGACGACATGCCCGAAACATTGGCGCTATCGGCATTAGACGTTGCCGGCGCCCCCGCACAGACCGCCAAACTGTGCAAGCCCGGTGATATTGTGTTGATTATCGGAGCCGGCGGAAAATCGGGAATGTTGTGTTGCTACGAAGCGAAAAAGAGGGTAGGGGTGACCGGAAAAGTAATAGGCATGTGCCACAGCCAAAAATCAACCGAGAGACTTGAGAAATTAGGCTTTTGCGATGCGGTATTTGCAGGCAATGCCCACGACCCTGTAGGTATGATGGAAAAAATAAGCGAACTCACTAACGGCGAAATGGCGGATGTTACCATTAACAATGTGAATGTTCCCGATACCGAAATGACCACTATTTTGTGCACTAAAGACACCGGTGTGGTTTACTTCTTCTCTATGGCAACAAACTTTACTAAAGCCGCACTCGGCGCAGAAGGCGTTGGCAGCGACGTAACCATGATTGTTGGAAACGGCTATACGAGAGGCCATGCGGAAATTACGCTCCAATTGCTTCGCGAGAGCAAGGAATTGTGGGATATTTTTACGGAATTATACGCTTAAAAAATCATTACTAAACGACAACGGCAACAAATCCGCCACGGACTTGGCAATGTAAACCTCCCCCCTTTCCCCCGCCATAACTACCTCAATAGGCTCGCCGAATTTTACTTCATATTCTAAAAGCGCCTGCCTACAACTGCCGCAGGGCGGAACAGGACGAGTTATTTCGCTTTCGTGCCCGATGGCGGTAATGGCAATTTTGGCAACAGGAGTTTCCGGAAATTGAGCAGACGCATAAAAAAGCGCTACACGCTCGGCGCATGTTCCTAAAGGGTACACCGCATTTTCCTGATTGTTTCCGGAGATGATATGACCGTTTTCTAATAAAACAGCTGCTCCTACTTTAAAGCGCGAGTAAGGCGCGTAAGCGTGTTTGGCAGCCTCATGCGCCACATCCAACAGATCCCCTTCTTTTACGGGAAGATCCGTGCGGCTGGAAAAAACTTTAATTTCAGTTTGAATAAGCATGGCAATTAATTTCCTTCAAATTTACAAACTACTCTATCTTTATTATGTAAATAGAGCGTATTTTTCTCTATGTGATAAGTTTTAATGTTATCTCGAAGCGCTTTAGAAAATCGGTCTTCCACATCCATATTGAGACATAATCGTCTGGTAGAGCCCAGAAAATCTATCTTCATTCTGGTTTTTCCAAAGCTAAAATTTCCAAAAAAGAGATTGCATCCAAGATTGCCGGAAATTTTATAATCCTCATTAAAAATGATAAATGCAGTATCTGCGGCTTGTACTACAGGAATTTCGTACAGTTCTGTCAATATCCATCTTGTATTCAACAGCGATGAATTTTCGGCGATTTTCTTTCGTTGGTTTGCAAACAAAAAAAGCACCGATGCCACGAGAATGCCTATCAAAACATTTTTTTTCATGATTAATCAGGCTTAAATAATTTATACGAAAGACCTAACTGAAGTTGAAACAGCCAAATCCCTTTTTTATATTCGGATTCAAGAGTTGGCATATTTGATTTGGTGCCTACCGGAATTAAGTAAGTGGGAATGAAGTTGAACACCACACTAAGTCGGGAAGCAGGCGCAATACGTAAGCCGATGTGCGGACCGATACCGATAAAATTCCCTTCTTGCAACCACGTAATGATATTATGGGATGAGCTGGTAGAATCTATACCGTAAATATGAGAGTATCTTAAATGCGTAAAATTGACCTCCGCTCCGCACTGAAACGCAAGCATGTCTATAATTTTTAAAGAATACAAGCCCGAAAATCCTCCGCTAAATCTTTGATAACGAGGATTCTCCGGGCTGTTTTTTTTAAAGTAAGCTCCCCAATTAAAATGGGCTCTAAAAGTGACGTTTTTCACCCATTGGTCAAAGTCAACGGCAGCTCCAACACCCAAGACTTTGTTGGAAATAGCATTCGTTGAAAGATCTAAGTTGCCGTGCACCTCAAGGCGTTGTGCATGAACAGATACGGAGCTGAAAAATATGATAAGGAAAAGAGGTATGAGGGAAGTGTGCAAAGTCTTCATGATATTTAGTTTTTGAGTTTTTTCCTGCTTTTTACAATGGCGTATGCAATTCCAAAAACGATGGTGCCATACATAATAAATATGGATATGAAAGTAATAGGCTCAGCTCTTCTGATCGTATCGGGTACAAATTCAAATCTTATATGATGTTCTCCGGCAGGCACATTAAGCGCCCTTAATGTATAATTAACTCTGAAGTGTTCAACCGGTTGGTTGTTGATGTAGGCTTTCCATCCGTAAGGATAAAAGATCTCGGAAAAAACTATGATGCCATCTTTTGTTGAAAATGATTGATATTCTAAAGCATCAGGAGCGTAGGATAAAAAATTTACATGAGCGGCGGTGTCTCTCCCCGGAATAAAATCTTTGACAAAATCAGCAAATTTGACATCTAATACTGCGGTTACCCCGGGGTCAATGATGTGCAGTGCGTCAATTTCTTCATTAGGCGTATTAACTACCAATACACTGTCAATAAACCACGCATTGCCCAAGGCAAACGGATTGTATTGAACGGTAGGTTCATTGTTTTTCCCCGGCACAATAAAATATTTTGTATTGAGCATGTGCAGCACATTCATATTCATTTTTGAGATATGCTCGGCAATCAGATCCTGATACCTTCGTAACTTTGCCGCGTGATATCCGCCAATAGACTTCAAGTAGTAAGAGGTTCTGGATTCATTGAATGTATTGGTAGTAAGATTGAAAACCCTGAAATGTGGATCAGGATCTTGTAAGATATATTCTTCATGGGGTTGTTTTTTAAAATAGCCTGCTTGTGTTTTAGGAGTAACGAAGTTATCATCATTCAAAAAACGTTTGTTAACTAACCACATATCTGCTAAAATCAATATTCCTAAAGCTACAATAAAGTAAGGTAGTTTTATTTTTTCTTTCACAAACAGCCATAGCGTTCCTGCACCTAATACAATAAAGAAGAAAGACCTTAAAGCATCTGCACGGAACATTGAGGCTCTTTCTGCAATAATGGCATCCGCTAACCAATCGGGAAGTTGCGCTTGCGCAAACATAGCTTCATCGTTAGGTGAAGTGAAGTTAAACATGAATGTTCCAAACAAAGCAAAGAAGAGGCAAATCCCAGCCGTGATGCCTGCCGATAAGTAAATGCGTTTCACAATTTCCTCTCTTGAAACAGATTTATCCATGATGGCTTTAATGGCTAAGAAACCTAACAGAGGCATGGTTACTTCGGCCACTACCAAAATGGAAGAGACCGCTCGAAACTTATTGTAGAAAGGAAAATAGTTAAAAAACAGTTCGGTGAGCGGCATAAAATTCTTCCCCCATGCAAGCATTATAGAAAACAACGTTGCTACCAGCAATGCCCATTTATAAGGGCCTTTTACGATAAATAATCCTAATACAAACAGGAAGCAAACGATGGCGCCTACATAAACCGGACCGGAAGTGAACGGCTGTGTTCCCCAATAAGTGGGAACGTTTTTAGAAAAATCTGTCGCATTTTTCTTAGGCACCCCGTGTTCAATCAATGCCTGAAAAACCTTAGAGTTTGTGCCTACATCAAAATGAGAAGATCCGCCCTTGAAATTGGGGATAAGCAGCGTCATGGTTTCGGCAATGCCATAACTCCATTGGGTGGCATAATCTAAATCTAATCCGGCGGTTTTATTGTCGGCATCCTCCTCTTTTACCAACTCTGAGTGCCCGCCACGCATGGTTTCTTTAACGTATTCCTGATTGATGGCTGCTCTTGTATAACGGGTGCCGATGCCAACCCCCACGGCTGCTACAAATAAAAAAGTAGCAATGAGAAACTCTTTAATCCTTTTTTCTCTGATGTGAATAAACAGCTCAGCAAAAAACAAACAGCCTATAAGTAGAAAATAGTAGTACGCCATTTGAGGGTGAACGGTAAGCCCCAGCGCGCTAAATACCATGGTAAATACAACCCCCCAGAGATATTTCTTGTTATATATCAAAAAAAATCCGGCAATAACGGGCGCCATAAGGGCAATAGATTCCGCCTTCATGTTGTGTCCGGCTTCCAAAATAATAAAGAAATAAGATGACATCGTAATTGCCATGGACCCCACAATGCTGAGCCATACATTTACTTTAAAAGACCTGAGTAAAATGAAAAAACAAAGAAGGTAACCGAAAATAAGAGCCAAGGTTCTTGAAAGTCCGAGGTTTATGATACCCAAAGGCGCAAGCCATTTTTCCGATGCGATTTCTACTCCGCCTATTTGGTAAGTGGGCATTCCGGAGAACATGGAACCTGTCCACAAACTACGCTGACCTGTTTTGTCATAATGTTCAAATATTTCTTGAGTCATTCCTTTTCCACTCATGAGGTCGGTGGCTTGAATCACTTTCCCTTCTAAAACAGGAGAAGCGTAAATAACGGTGAATAATATGAAAACAACAAGGGCAACCAAATAAGGGAACCATTTTTTTAAGAGATCTTTAGTCATTGCTTATTTTTTTATGGTGATTAAATTTTCAGGGTGCAAATATACATTTTTACAGCATCCTTTCCCAAAGCCAATTCGGCACCAAACGCATCGCAAAAACAATGAAACGCCATTTGCCGTCCACATAGATGTAGCGTTTTTGTTGAAGTAATCCTTTTGCGATGATGCGTACCGCTTTTTTTAATGGAATTGTTAACGGATATTTCTGATCTTTAAGCAAATCGGTGTCAACAAAACCGGGGATGATGGTAGTGAATTTGATTTTTATCTTTTGATGATGAGCGGTTTGTGCCAAACTTTCGGTAAAAAGTCGCTGATAGCCCTTGGTGGCAGAGTAGGAGGGTGCGCCGCGCAAACCCCTGTAGCCCGCCACGGAAGAGATGGCTGCAAAGTGCCCACGCCCTTGGTTTGTAAAGTAGTGGTAAGCAAAGCAGGCAATTTTTGTGAAACCGTCAACGTTGGTTTTGTTGGTACGGTTTTCGTTCTCGTAATCAATATTTAAAATGGATTTTCCAATCCCGGAAGAATACAGCAGCATATCCATACCGCCTAATTCCTGAATCAGATTTTCTAGAACAGCAATCACATTTTCTTGGGTAACGTCCATTTTTGCTGTTTTTACATTGGGAAATTGGTTTGCAATTTCTTCCAAAAGTTCACTCCGTCTGCCGGTAATTCCGACTTGATGGCCTTTCTTTGCAAGGATTTCTGCTGTTCCACGGCCTAAGCCGGAGGTGGCGCCGATGATGATGATTTTCATAAATTAAGTTTTGTTCTGTTATTTTTTCACGCGGATGACATAAGCGTATTGACAGTTAATAACATATAATTTTATGGTACAAATGTGATACTATATTATTATAAATATTTATAGATATTAATACATTTGTATTTAGGTATATAAGGATATATCTATAAACAAATATAAATAACGGTGGCGAAAATAAAGTTTTTATCGAATTTAGTTAGTTTTTTTGATATTTTGGACACATGCCGGAATAAAAAAAGCCGCTCGCGGCGGCTTGGCATTTGTTGAATGTGAGGCTAAAACAGCCTTTTTGTTTTCAACCTAAATACAAAGAAAATGAGTAAAAAAGAACGGCGGCAAGCGCGATGCGACCACACCATACCTGAAAGTTCTGCCATCCTGTTAATCGCTTTTTTACCTGTCTTCTTTTTGCTTGACCAAAAAGAAGCAAAAAGTCAAGTCGGCAGGAAGCCCACCGCACAACCGTGTCCGCATCGCCTGCCGACGTTGCCGCCCGCGTGCTTTTTGGGTAATTTACGGGCTCTAAAACAAAACGTACATAAAGCATTTTTTATTTTACCATATTTCTTTCTAATTTTCAAATACTTACAACTGTATCCGCCAAAGAACCGTTTTAAAACAAACGGTTCAAAAGGTGGTTTGACGCAGCTTTTGAGGAGCGAATGCGATAAAATGGGACGCGAATGCGATAAAATGGGATAAAATGAGGTAAAAATGGGATAAAATGGGATAATTTGAATTGTACTATACATTATTGATTATAAGGCGTTAAACCGCATTTTTAATGCCAATTAAACCGCTTTTATTGTATGATGGTTTTAATAACCTGAAAACAGTAAATTACTCCATTTTTTGCCCTTTTTTACCCCAAAAAAGCACCCAAAAGCCATCCAAAAAACGTGCCATTTTTTGCGTTTTTTTTCTAATGGTGCCGTTATGGTGCCCTAATGGTGCCGTTGTGGTGCCGATTTATGATAAGATTTTGCTCGAAT
>Ga0123356_10003223_pt1 | contig 17141 bp, 20 predicted proteins | sample TergutEmb28metaG_2_FD_92546 | JGI IMG/M metagenome (GOLD analysis project Ga0123356, IMG submission 92546) | Embiratermes neotenicus P3 segment gut microbial communities from Petit-Saut dam, French Guiana - Emb289 P3 | ecosystem: Host-associated > Arthropoda: Insects > Digestive system > Gut ...
CGCGGCCTGGGCGGCGGCGGGAGTCGCTCCGGCTAACCCGGCGGCGGCCGGCGCGGCCTGCGCACTCGACAGCAGCCAGGCAGCGGTTATGGCGGCCACAATGGCGGACGCCCAGCGGGCAGAACGGGGGCGGATTGCTCGTCTCATGCCGGCCAACTCCTGTCCCGCGGCCAGTGCCGCGAACGACGGGCGCCCCCGCTTGAATGCTCGGTTAGTTAGTAACCTATCCAAACAAACAATGTCAAGAGGAAAGGCTGCTTTCGGGCCGCGGCCGGCTGGCGGCGATCTGCCGGGCGCAGTGAGACGCGTGCGCCGGGTCGGCGCCGACGCCCACGGTGAGCTTCGCCAGGAGGGGGAGCAGCAGCCGCTCCTCGCTGTCGCCGAAGGCGTGGAAAAAACCGGCGACCTCGAGGAGCACGTAGCCGTGCAGCGCGCTCCAGACCTGGAACGCCGCGGGGCCGGTTCTTTCCTCGCTGCTGGCCTGGCCGCTCGACTCCATCACGCGTGCCACCAGGTCGACGAGCTGGGCGAACGCGGCCTGCGCCTCGGGCAGGGCTTCAGCCTCGGCCGCTACGGACGGGTCGTTGCCCGCCCGGCGGCCGCCCGGCGCGTTCGCCCCGAACATGAGCCGGTAGAGCTGAGGATTCTCCAGTGCGTAGCCGCGGTAGGCCATTCCGAGCGCGAGCAGGTCAGCGACGGGATCGTCGCCGCGCGGAACCGCGCTCGGCGCGATCGCAGAACCTCGCCCAGCGTCGTGTCCGGGTGGATGAACCGGCTCACCGTGATGGGCCCACGCTTCGCGCCTCGCCGGCTCGTGCCCGCCATTGCGCGCCGGACGGTCCAGTAGGCGGTCCCGGCCACTCCCACTTCTTGTCGCAGGTGACCAGCTCAGATGCTCGATTGGGGGGACAGCTATGGCGAGTCCGGAACTGGATGTCCAGGACGCGATCGAATCTCTCGACAGCTTCTACTGCCACAACATCGTGGCGAGCCTGTGGGCGGACGCCGTCGCCAACCGGCTGCAGGGCCTGGCGATCTACCTGCTGAGCGATGAGCTGCCCGAGGTGGCCGAGGATGCCCGCAAGGCAGCTGGCCGCCTCGCCGAGCGGATCGGCGATCTCGGCGGCGCCGTCACCGGAGATCCCCGGCAGCTCCTCGAGCGTGCCCCCGGCGATCACGACTTCACCATTCCTGACTGCTCGGACCCGAAGGCAATCACCCGCTACGCGCTGCGGCGGGTGAACGTCATCATCGCGGCCTATCAGGCCTTCCTTGATAAGGTGCCAGGACGCGACGATGTGAGTTTTGCGCTTGTCGTCCATTTGCTTGCCGCGCAAACCCATCGCCGCGCCGACATCGAGGCGGCCCTGGCCGGGCAATGAGGAAGCATGTCTTCACGCCGCGGCGATCAGGTGCGGAAGCTGCCCGATCGCCTGTGGAAGCTGCCGCGGAACGAGGACGACGAGGCCGCGGACGAGGGCATGGGCAGGATCCTGGCACTCTCGGATGGCGTCTTCGCCATCGCAATCACGCTGCTGATCCTTGAGATCGCGGTTCCTTCCACGATAGGCGACGCCGGTCTCGGACGAGCGCTGCTGGGACTGTGGCCCCGTTACATTGCCTACCTATTGAGCTTTCTGGTCATCGCCAGGTTCTGGGTGAATCACCATCAGGCATTCCGGCTCATTGGCAGGTACGACCAGCGGCTCATGTGGCTCAACCTCATGCTGCTGCTGTTTGTGGCGTTCCTGCCATTTCCCACCGCCGTTCTGGGAGAGCATCTCGGGTCACCCGCAGCCGCGGTCTTGTACGCGATTTCGGTCGGCCTTGTCGCAACGGCCTCGGCGGCGAGCTGGTGGTACGCATCCGGCCGGGGCGGACTTCTCCGGCCGGACGTCGGAATAGCGCAGGTCAGGGCCATACGTGCCCGTGGCCTGTCGGCTCCGGTGTACTTCGCGCTCACGCTCCCGGTTGCCGTAGCCGCGCCCACCGCAGCCGAAATACTGTGGTTCTTCGCATTCCCTCTCGCCCGGATCGTCTTCGTTTTCTTCGCAGCCCAGAAAGACGCCAAGGCCGAGCCAGATGAATAAGGAAAGGAGAACGGGCATGAGCCCTGCGGAGCCAAGCGCGGCCTCGACGGCGAGCGTCGAGGAGATCGAGGGCCGGCTGCGCAGCGTCCTCGACCTGCGAAGTGACCAGCGCGTGGCTGAGCGCGCCATCGTCATCGAGCACCGCAGCCCGCTCATCTACATGCTCTGCGAGGCCGCCGAGCTCGAGCACGCGCTCATGTGCGAGTACCTCTTCGCGGCGTTCTCGCTCAAGCGATCCGTCGAGGAAGGGCTCACGTATGAGCAGCTGGGAGCCGTCGGGCGGTGGCGTTCCACGATCCTGGGCGTCGCTCAGCAGGAGATGCTCCATCTCGCCATCGCCTCCAACCTCCTCACCTCCATCGGCGTCAGTCCGCATCTGTCGCGGCCCAACATGCCGCAGCCGGCCCGGCACTATCCGAGCGGAGTGCGCCTTGAGCTGCTGCCGTTCGGCGAGCAGGCACTTCGCCATTTCCTGTTTCTCGAGCGACCCGAGGGCATGGACCTGAACGACGCCGAGGGGCTGGCCGCGATGGAGAACGCGGTGCCGGTCATGGGGGAGGAGGAGATCGCTCCGCACCTGCAGGAGTTCCGGACCGTCGGCCACCTGTACAGGTCGATCGAAGCAGGCTTCCGCCACCTGGCGGACAAGATGGGCGAGGAGAACCTCTTCCTCGGGCCGAGCGGATCGCAGACTAGAGGCGAGCTGTTCGGCTGGCCGGAGCTGGCACCCGTCACAACCTGCGATGACGCTGTCCGCGCCATCGAGGCGATCGTCGAGATGGGTGAAGGGCCGCGCGGTGACTGGCGCAACGCGCACTTCGGCCGCTTCCTCTCGGTGCTCAGCGAGTATCTCCAGATGAGGGAGAAAACACCCGGACTCGAGGTCACCCGTCCGGTACTTCCGGTACTGGTGCGGCCTCCCGAGAGCGGTGAGCTGGCGAGCCTCATCACCGACCCGGTTACCGCGCGCGTTGCCGATCTCTGCAACGTGGTCTACGAGGCGCTGCTTCACCTGCTCTACCGGCTCATGAGCCACATCGACGAGTCGGCAGACCAGATTTCCACTCTCGCGGATATCGCCGTCGGCATCATGATCGACGTGATCGGCCCGCTGGCCGACATCCTCAGCACGATGCCGGTCGGACCCGAGCATCCAGGGCGTACCGCCGGCGTGACCTTCGAGCTCTTCTACCAGCCGGACTACCTTCTCCCGCACCGCAGAGCCGCCTGGCTCGTTGGCGCGGAGCTTCTCACCGAGGCGGCGGTCACAGCGGAGACCGAGGCGGGGCGCGATAGCCGGTTCGAGCCCGTCGTGTCGGCACTGCGCTCCCACGCCGAGGCCCTCCGGGCCAACTCAGGCTGAGCCGGGCAGCGTGACAGGATGGGCGCATGCCTGCCCGCCTGAATGTCCTGTGCAGCGGCTATGTCGGCGACCGGGTGGCCAGCACGGTCGTGCTGGTCCGCGAGGGCGACGCCGTCATCGTCGTGGATCCGGGAATGGTCGCCAGCCGCGCGCAGATTCTCGGCCCGATGGAAGAGCTCGGCGTCAGCCCGGACCAGGTCACCGATGTGATCTTCAGCCACCACCACCCCGATCACACGCTGAACGCCGCGCTGTTCGGACGGGCCCGGTTCCACGACTTCTGGGCGATCTACTCCGGCGACGTCTGGACCGACCGGCCCGCTGACGGGTTCGAGCTGTCGCCCTCGGTACGGCTGCTGGCCACGCCCGGCCACACGGCGCAGGACATCACCACTCTGGTGACGACGGGCCACGGGCTGGCCGCCTGCACGCACCTGTGGTGGTCAGCCGAGGGGCCGCTCATCGATCCGCTGGCCGAGGACCAGGAACAGCTGGAGCGCTCCCGGGCCAGACTCCTGGCGCTGGAGCCCGCGATGATCATGCCTGGCCATGGCAAGCCGTTCCCGCCGTCCGAGCTTGCATCCGAGGGCGCCTGACGTCCCGCCCGCCCCCGATTCACGGTTCGGCGAGCAGTTCGGCCATCGCCTCGCCGTGCGAGACAGCACCGGGCCGACCGGCTGCAACCCACTCCCGGTGAGCTGCGAACTTCGTCCGGATCTCCGCCTCTTCGACGACTTCAGCAGGAGCAAGCCGTTCAACTGCCTGCATCCGCCGCAGGTCAGACATCGGCACAATGGCGACCTCCTGGCCGCCGAGGTGGATGATCTCGTACCCACCATGGTGGGCCCTCGGCCCCTGCTTGCCGGGCAGTCATGACCTGTACCGTAGTGGCTTGCTATCGGTCAGCGCTGGCAGCTGAGTAACCGCGCCCCGGCCAGTAGGGCCACTCCTCAAACCAGTGACAGCGGCCGTCACTCGCCAGCCGGATGATCCACAGATCGCGGTACTCCTGGCGCGGCGGACCGGCGTAGGACACATCGGCCCGGACGACGGCGACGGGCCCGTCGACCGCGACGATCTCGGTGGCCAGGGTGAAGACCTCGTCAGGCCCTTCCCGCTCGTTCTCCCACATCCGTCGGATCGCGTTCAGGCCGGTGACGGGCTGCTCGTAGGGGGATTGCAGGTAGCTGGCGTCCGGGGTGAACAGGGTGGCCAGGCCGTCGGTGCCGGGCGCTCGCCATGCGGCCTCATAGCCCGCCACCCACTGCTGGACACGTGCGCGATCTGTCACCCGACCATGGTGCCCGCGATCTGCGTGGCGGCCCAGTTCTTACGCCAGGCTGCGGCGTGTGGGTACGCTCCGACCATGACGGAGTACGCGCCCTTCGGGCGGACCGGGCATGACAGCAGCCGTGTCATCTTCGGCGCGGCGGCGCTGGGGCGGATGTCGCAGGAGCGCGCCGACGAGGTCCTCGCGACACTGCTGGAGTTTGGCGTCAACCACATCGACACGGCGGCGTCCTACGGCGACTCAGAGCTCAGGATCGCCCCATGGATGCCGGCGCACAGAGAAAAGTTCTTCCTCGCCACCAAGACGGGGGAGCGCACCGGTGACGACGCGCGCGCCAGCCTCGAGCGCTCGCTGACCCGTCTCGGCGTCGACTCGGTCGATGTCATCCAGCTCCACAATCTGGTCGAGCCAGACGAGTGGGACGTCGCCCACGGCCCCGGCGGCGCGGTCGAGGCGCTGGTCCGCGCCCGCGATGAGGGGCTGACCAGATTCATCGGGGTAACCGGCCACGGGCAGCGGATCCCTGGCATGCACCTGCGGAGTCTCGAGCGGTTCGACTTCGCCTCGGTGCTGCTGCCGTACAACTACGCCATGATGTCCATCGACCACTACCGGGCTGACGTGGAGGCGCTCCTCGCGCTCTGCGAGCAGCGCGGCGTGGCGGTGCAGACGATCAAGTCGGTCGCGCGCCGCCGCTGGCCCGAGCAGGAAGCAGGGCCCCGGTTCAGCTGGTACGAGCCGCTGCCCGATGGCGACGCGCTGGCCCGGGCGGTGCGATACGTGCTGGGCCGTCCGCAGCTGTTCCTCAACTCCTCGAGCGACGCGCGCCTGCTGCGGCCGACGCTCGAGGCCGCCGCGGCCGGCGGGCCGCCGCCAGCCGATGAGGAGATGGCCGCCGATGTGGGCCGGCACGAGATCCAGCCGTTGTTCGACGGCGCCGAGCTGGAGCGGATCTAGCCGCGCTCACACGACGTGCCGGAGTTCCTCGGGCTCGAATGTCTCGATCGCGCTGCCGTTCACCTGGTCGACGTTCATTGTGCGGGCCACGGCGAGGGCCTCGAGCCTGCGCTTGATGAGTCCCTGCTGAAACTCGTCGTCGAAGCCAAGGGCCGCGCGTTGCTCCCGGTCACCCGGCGGTCCGTACCCGCCGCCGAAGCCGGCGGTCAGCTTCGCCCAGCGCTGCTCGACCCACTCCCAGAGCTCGGGATTCTCCGCGATGATCCGCCGTCCGAGATACGTGCCGTAGGCGATGTGTCGTCGCTCGTCGCGCTGGGTGAGCTTGATGCCCGCCTCCAGCCCGGGGAGCTTGCCGAGCGTGCGGAATGTCCACTCCCAGCGCCGGTACCCGGCGATAGCGGCGACGCCCTCGACGAGCTGGTTGTAGATGAGGGTCGCGTCCAGGATGGCGCGTGGCGACTGATCGGTGTCGAGCCTGCGCATAACCCTCGTGAGCGCACCGTCGAACAGGCCAGGCCGGCCGGCCTGCCCGATCGCGGCCTGCCGTTCCCGGACGAGATCGTCGAGTGATGACGGGTCAAGGCCGACTGCATCGAACCACCGCCGGAACATGTCGGTGTGCTTGGCCTCTTCCATCGCGAACATCGCCAGGTACATCGTGTCCTCGAGGCGCCCCTGGTCGGACATGCACCGCAGCAGCGGCACGATGTCCAGCGTGACGGCTTCCTCGCCGACCATGAACCCGCGGGCTGACAGGGCCACCAGTGTTCGCTCGTCATCCGACATTGACTGCCAGTCGACGGCATCCTGCGAGAAGTCAAGATCGGCCGGGTCCCAGAACAGCTTCTTGGACTTCTCCCAGAGCTTCCACGGCACCGAGTCGTAGTCAAGGCCCCGCGTGGACCGGTAGCGGTCGATCTGCGTCTCCTGGATCTTGCCGCTTGCCACCAGCTCGGCCATTTTCGCTTCCTCCAGCTGCACCTGATTTGCTGCGTCCCAGCGACTGTGCACATGCTCGGGCGGTTCGCGCAAGAGCTGACCGTGTCAATGGCCCCACTGCAGGGACGGAAGGGACGACACTTCATCATGCCCATGACCGCCCAGGCCGCCCACAAGGAAATGATGTGGGACGGCGACACTCTGGTCTACCGCCTCCAGGTCTCTCCGGATGGATGGTTCTACGTCAACAACCAGCCCACCGGCAAGATCACCGACGCCAATGGCGGCTGGCCCACCGCGCCGGAGCACTTCGGCATGCAGATGGCCGACCTGGTCCCCGGCTGGGCCCGCGTCCCCGTTGGCCCGGCCGACGCCGAGTTCGTCCAGATGCCCAAGGGCGGGATCCGGCTCAACTTTCGCATCCCCACTACCGCAGGCGGCGGCTGCCCGTGGGAGACCGCGGCGGTGCTGTACAGGGATTTCGGCCTTGCCGTGATCGAGCTGCAACGGCGGGTCCGGCTCCGTGACCGGTAACCGGACAGCGAGGTCCCGGGTGGATCCAGTGACCTTCCGGTTTTGACGCGACTCCGCGGCTACTCGAACCGTACTGCGGCGGCTCCGGTGACCCGCCGCAGCAGCGGCAGCGATGTGAGGATCACGAGGAGCGCCCCGGCCAGGCCCGCGCCCATCGTGGCGTAGTAGACCCCGCCGGGCACCGGTACAGGCGTCCCGGCGGGCGCTATCTTCTCCACGGTGGTGCTCGCGATGAAGTAGGCAACGGCTCCGGCGAGGATCGTCGCGGCGGCGAGCGGGAGCGCCGCTTCCAGCAGTACCACCCGGTAGAGCGTGGAGATCTCGGTGCCCGCTACCCGGAGCAGGGTAAAGGGCCGCTTGCGTTCCATCAGGCTGCCGCCGACGCTGACGGCGAGACTGCAGCCGGCCACGACCAGGGTGAGGAGCACGGCGATGTCGATCAGCCGCTGCACGATGTCGGCAATGACGGCCCTGGCCTGCAGGGCCTCGCCGAAGGTGCGCGGCGCGGCGCCGGAGGCCGATTCGGGGGTGTGGGTGATCAGGTAGGTCCTGACCTTCTCCAGCGTCGCGGCGTTGTTCACCTTGACCAGCACGGCCTGAAGGTACAGGCCGCGGAAGTTGCCGGACGTGGCCGCGCTCGCAGCGCTGGCGATCGCCTCGGTGCTGTCGCGCGGGTTGTCGCTGAACATCTGCCCCACCATGGCCACGACGGCGCCGCGGCCGGGCGCGCACTGCCCGAGAACTGCCAGTTCCCGCAGGCCGGCGCAGCTAATGATGCCCGGTCCCCAGCCTGACCCGGGGCCTTGATAGATCGTGATCGCGCTGAGTTCCGATCCCTGGGGAGTGTAGATGGGGATGACGGTGGCGCCCCTGATGACGCGCAGGCCGGTGAGCAGCGCCGTGGCGGCCTGCGGTGGCAGGCCATCGCCGTCGATGGCCCCCTGCTGTGCTCGCGAGCCAGCTAGTTTGTTGGCCGGCGTGCCCGGGCCGTTGTTAACACAGTTCGCGTCATTGCCGCAGACTGGCGCGGAGGTGAATCCGTCAAGCAGCACGTTGCTGAGCGCGGCTGACCGCGGGCTGGCGAGGGTGTCCTCGACCGCTGGCAGGATGCTGCCGACGATGGTGCAGAGGAACACCGCGAGAACCAGGCCTCTGACCGAGCGGAAGGCTAGCTTCGGATTGTCGGCCAGCCGCCGCGCGGCCAGCAGCGCCGACGGGCCGCTGGCGAGCCTGCCCAGCAGGCGCGCTGACTGTGCCGTAATCCAGGGCCCGGCCACCACGACGCCGATCATGATCACGATCAGCCCGAGTGGCAGCAACAAGGCGATGTTCTGCTGGCTCGTATTCGCCAGTCCGAGCGCGAACAGGACGATGCCGGCCGCGAGCGGCGCGACGAGCCACGCAGTGGGCCGTGGCGGAGTGACTCGCCGGCTGACGCCGAGCGGCGAGATCCGCACCCGGCGCAGCGATAGCACGGCCCCGATCGCCGAGGCGACGGGCACGCCGGCCAGGACCAGCACATATCCGAGCGCCGTGGGGGTGACCTCGTCGGCGAAATACCGGGCACTGGTAATGGCCGAGTCCGCCAGGGCCGGCTGCAGTGCCGCGAACAGGCCGATGCCCAGCAGCGTCCCGAGCAGCCCGCTGATGGCCGCTTCGACGGAGGCAATTGTGGCGATCTGACGGTTCGTCGCGCCGACCAGCCGCAGCGCGGCGTAGCGCTCCTCCCGCCGGGCGGCGGCTAGCCGGGTGGCGGTGGCGACGAGGATGAGGATCGGGAACAGGAACATGATCGCGGCGGCGATGAACAAGTCGCGGAAGAACGGTGTCGACGAGATACCTGCCGTTCTTTTGTTGATCGTGCTGACCAGGGTCGTGGCCGGCCGTGTGGCCAGCGTCGCGGGCGCGTATCCGACGTAGGCCACCAGCTCGGTAGGGCCCGTAAGCGCGGGCTGGCCGATCGTGCCGATGAGCCTGCCGGGGAAGCGGTCGCCCAGCTCGTCGGCCGGGACGCTGCGGATCAGCGCGGCCAGCGCCGGTGAGGCGTAGTACTGGCCGGGCCCGGGCAGGCGGGAGATGCCAGGCGGGACCGGCGCGCCTGGCCCGAGGCCGGCGACGCCGAGGCGCTCGATGGTCTGGCCCTGGTAGATGTCATTGCCGTAATTCCACAGCTCAGCGTGCGTGGCCGAGGGGTAGCTAGCGGTCAGGGCCTGTCCCTGGGTGTTCTCCCAGGCCGGCCGGTTGTTGGTGGTATTGAACGCGTTAAAGTCAGCGAGCACTGCCAGCATGACCGCGACGCCGATCGCCACCGCGGCCGCGATGACGATCAGGCGGACGAACGGCTCGCGGCCGCTGCGCAAAGTGAGCTGGGCTCCGAGCCGGTACATCAGCGACCGACCTCGACTTCGGCCCGGTTGATGACCCTGCCGTCGCGGACCAGCACTTCGCGGTCGGCGTAGGCGGCTACCCGCGCGTCATGCGTCACGAGGACCACGGTGGCGCCATCCTCGCGGGCAGTGGCCACCAGCAGCTCCATGACCAGCTCGCCGGTCAGGGTGTCCAGGGATCCCGTGGGCTCGTCGGCGAACAGCAGCTTCGGCTTGGCCACCATCGCCCGTGCGAGCGCAACGCGCTGTGCCTGGCCGCCCGACAGTTCGCCGATACGGCGTCCGCCCAGGCCGTTCAGCTCAAGGCGGGGCAGCCATGCCCGGGCCGCGGCGTAGGCGGACCTGCGGCTCTGCTTGTTCAGCAGCAGCGGCAGGGCGATGTTGTCGGTCACCGTCAGCTCGGGCACGAGCTGGCCGAACTGGAACACGAAGCCGAATGCAGTGCGGCGCAGTTCGGTCCGCCTTGTGTCGCTCAGGGTGTCCAGCCGCTCGCCGTCGAACCAGATCTCGCCCTTGTCGGGCGGGAAGATGCCCGCCAGGCAATGCAGCAGGGTGGACTTGCCCGATCCGCTCGGGCCCATCAGGGCCAGGATCTCGCCGCGCGGCACCGCCAGGCTCGCCCCCGAGAGGGCCTGGGTCTGGCCGAAGGAGCGGTGGACGTCCCTCGCTTCGATAAGAGGCGCGCTGCCGGGATGAACCCGCGGCTGGCTCAGCGAGGAGGTCATGAGTCACGCACCATTTCTGAAAGGGCTCCGAGCCTGGTTGATGTGACATCGATCCACCGCAGATCGGCTTCGAGGTGGAACAGCCCGTGATCGGCCAGCAGCGCGTCCATCAGGCCGGCCGTCCGCTTGATCTCGGTCAGTTCCCGCATGCGCTGCAAGTGGGCGGCGCGCTGGGTATCCAGGTAGGCCTTAGCCGGGCGTCCGAGCATCAGCGCGAGCACCACCTTGGAGAAGAGAACGGTCTGCAGGTGAGGCTCGGGCTCAATCGGCGCGGCCAGCCAGTCGTCGAACTCGCTGGCGCCAGCCACGGTGATCTCATAGCGCTTGCGGTCCGGTCCCTCGCCCGGCTCAGCCTGCCCGCCCGTCACCCTGCCGTCCCTGGCTAGGCGCCCGAGCGTGGCGTAGACCTGGCCGAAGGGCAGCGGCTTATCACGGCCGAAGAAGGTGTCGTAGTCGCGCTTGAGGTCGTATCCATGGCTCGGCTCACGCTCGAGCAGGCCAAGGAGAGTCATGGGAACGCTCACGCTGACGACCATACACCAGAAGTAGACACTGAGTGCATACACGTGAGCAATACCGCTCCGGGAAACCTCGCGCCGCCGGAGCGGACTGTCACGTACAGCAGGAACTGACCGGCAAGAACGGACGCCCGTAGCAGGCCGGCCCGTGGAGCCTCACGGCTGTGATCGCAATACGGCGACCTCAGGGAACTCCTCGGGCGAGCCGTAGCCGTGCTCGGCCAGCCAGCGGACGTTAGTCAGGCATCGCAGCGACCACCAGGCGCGGATGAGGTCACGGTCGACGTCGGTGCCGTAGCCGGCGGCGACGTCGTCAAGATGCTCCTTGTGCCCGAGCGTGAGGATGGCGATGTCGAAAAGCGCGTCGCCCTGGGACGCCTCGGACCAGTCGACGACACCGGTGATCTTGTCCCCGTCGACGAAGACGTGGTCGACCTGCAGATCACCGTGCATGAACACCGGTGTCCACGGCCGGAGTGCAGTCTCGGCGAGCTGGCGGTTACGCGTGACCAGGTCGGCGGGCAGGACATCGTTGGCGACGAGCCACTCGCTTTCGCTGTCGAGGCGCGATGCGAGCTCGTCGAGGCTCCTGCCGGGCCAGGGCGGCAGCGGCGCGGCGTGCAGCGTTCGTAGGGCGGCACCCGCCGCGGCCCACGCCGCTGGCGACGCGGTAGATGGCTTGCCGAGGTGGCCGAGTGCCCTCCCTGGGAGGGCGGCGAGCGCGAGCGCGGGCGGCTTCCGCCACAGGATCTCCGGAGTCGGGATCGGCGCCAGAGCCATCGCCTCGACCTCGATGTCAATGCGGGTCTGATCAGCGTCGATCTTCAGGAACACGTCGCCGACGCGCAGGGTCGCGCGCTCGCTATGCGCGACGACGACCTCAACCTCATCCACGTCGGCCATCATCGCGGGGATGACTACCGACGTCACCGGGTTATCGCTGGCGGCTGCGCAGCTGACGCCCCCAGCCAGAGCACGACGTGATTCGTGTCGGCACGGCGAGCAGAGGGACGGCGACGCGAGTGACGGCCAGATAAGGTCGCTGATGGCTATCGGAGGTACTTCATGGTGGCTGTCATTGCGGCCTCAGCGGACGGAGGGTGTGCGTGCTGATCGTCGCTGGTTACTTCAGAGTTGCCCCGGGTGATCGAGCAGCTTTTCTCGAGAACCGAAGAGCATCAGTCGTGAGGTCTCGGGGCGAGCGGGGCTGTCACGCGTACGCGATCAGTGCGGACCTAGTTGACCCTGGGCTGGTCAACCTCTACGAGCGGTGGGAGAGCAAGGAGGACCTGGCAGCCCATGCCGCTGCGAACCGGGCTGACCCCCGCCCGCCTGATGGTTTCGATGTGCTCGAGTCGGAGGTGCTGCAGTACGAGATCGCTAGCGTCGGCGCGCTCGGCAGCTGACCGGCGCGAAGCCGGTCCCATCGATGGAACACAGATCGTTGGGCGGACGCATGAGCCGTGGCTAGTTCGCAGCGTGGCAGTAGCGGAAGTGAGGTGCTCGCTGCTGACTGGAGTCGAATGAGGAGGCGCTCGCGGCGCTCACTGTGAAGACTGGGGGGTGTGATCCGTCTTGCTGAGGTCCCCCGCTTGATGTGGCCGACGTCTGTAGTGCGGACGTCCTACCTCGTCGGGGAACAGGCCGATTGCCTGCTCAGGGGCACGCCGACGGACTGGCTGGGGCCGGCCAGCGAGAACTTCGCCGAGTTCGTCGCCGAGCGGCGCGGGGTGCAAACGCGTTGGGGAGTGCCATCCACGATCTTCTGGTACATCGCGGGCGAGTACTACCTGGGAACCCTTGTGGTGCGGCACCGCCTGACGCCGGAACTCTATGAAGCCGGAGGCCACGTCGGTTATCACGTAGTGGCCCCCTGGCGTCGGCAGGGCCACGCGACACGGATGCTGGCGGCAGGGCTTGTGGAATGCCGCCGTCTTGGCATTAGCCGGGTCCTGCTGACATGCGACCCCGGCAACGAGCCGTCGCGCAAGGTGATCTTGTCGAACGGCGGCGAGCCTGACGGCCAGATGCGGGGCGAGGACCGTTTCTGGATCAAGCTCGACGCCAGCGGCGTCAGCTCATAGCGACCGCACGCACTTCGGCAGAATCGCCAGTCTCGACACCGTGCACCGTCCGCGGCACGTCAGGACGTTGTCGGCGCGGGGTCGTTGGCCAGGGACGACCAATGCGCCGGGCGGGTCAGCGGCGACGGTCTACTGATGCGGCTCAGGTGGTGCGAACCTCAGAGTCTGAGGATCTCGCTGTGTAGATCGAGCAGCTTCGGCACGTCGCTGCGTTCCACCCGCCCCATTCCGCATTCTGTGCAGATACCCCATTCGCGTTGTCCGGCTGCAGACAGCCCCAGCGCGTTGTCGATATGTCTGACCTGCTCGGTAGTGGTGCCGTCGGACTGGTCGTCGGGGTGGTAGGGCACCAGCGCGAAGTACAGCTCGGTTTCCGTTCCAGCTGCCAGGTCGCGCAGCGGGGCGAAGTAGCCGGCGTCGCGGCGGTTCTGCGGGACGGTGAACGAAGCCCAGCTGACCGGTCGGTGAGCGGCGGCAACGACGGCGTTGACCAGGTTGACCTGTAGCTGTACCGAGTCGGGCTGCTTGAAGTGCTGGTGGCCGTAGTCGCCGTAGCAAAGATGCAGCCCGACCGGGACGTCTGCGGGCACCCGGTCGACGCAGCGAGCCAGCGCGGGCGTGATCTGATCCATCGGCGTCGCCGAGCCGGGTCCCATCGCGCCCTCCAGCAGACCGAACTCGACCGCGACATCCCACTGCACCGCGCACCTGTCGTGGGGCAGCCTGTCCAGCAGCGCGTCAAGGTCGGCAAACAGTGCTCTCTCGTAGGACGCGGTGACAGCCTGCTGGTCATCGGGCGCGATTGTTCCCGCCATCGAGGCCAGCGGTGTGGGGTATTGCACCTGGAAGCGCACGCCGGCCGGGATAGTTCCCTGTTTCTGCAGCCGGTCGAAGATCTTGAACGACTCGGCGTAGGCGTCGGCATAGCCCAGATTGGGCCACTGGATCGTGTCCGCGGACGCTCCCTCGGCCAGCCGGAGCTGGGGCATCTGCGGCGCGTCCGCCGCCGTCTCGTAGGCCTGACCGACGGTCACGGGCTCAAGCTCGGGCATCTGCTGGAACTTCCGGATCTGGAACAAGATCCAGTACCCGCGGTCACCGGTTTCCCCGTCGGTCATCCGGCGGACGCCGACCGGGATGCGGGAGCTGATTTCCCGCATCACGGCTTCGGCGTCTGGCAAGTTCACGGACCCATTGAAATGAACGCTGTTCTGCGGCATCGCAATCCTCTCCGATCGCCTACTCGCGCCGGTCGTCTCCGATCCGCCCGGATGCAGGTAAGTCCCGCAGACGGATCGCCACGAGGTGCCTGACCCTCCAGCGTCACGCTCGCGCGTTCCTGCCAGCTGCCTACGTGCCCAGGGCAATGCGCAGAACGGCCTCCGACGCTGCCGAGCTGCAACATCGGAAGATCCGATCAGGCGGCCTCAGCCAAGCCCACGCCGCAGCACAGAGACTACGCCCGCTCCTCGCTGGGGCATGTTGCGCGTTGGAGTCCTGGGCCTTGTTTTCGTTTTCTGGTTATCTTGCGACGTGCCATACGAACAGACCGCTGGGCGGAATTGCTAGCTGAGGTCGTCCAGGGGCTCGATGCCCTGCTGAACGGAGGGATGGGAGTCACTCGCCGCCAACGTGGGCTCGAGCTGCAGGAGCGCCAGTGCCGCTCCCGGTACCGGGCCACCGACATCGGGTTGAGCGGGAACACCTCATACCCAGCCGCGACCAGGGCAGCCACCCACGGACCCCGCTCGGTCTCGATCCCGACCTTCACCCGGCCCGCAGCCTCGCCCTCGGCCAGGTCCGCCCACTCCGCGGGCATGCACCCAGCGATCAGGGCGTGCAGCTGCGCTATCCCGGCCAGTCCTTCCGGCAGCCGCCCGCGCGCTAACCGCCGACCGGCATCGTCCTCAATCTCGACATCGCGCCACGCTTGGCTGGGTGGCTTGACGGCGACTAGTTATCGATTAAACTACAACTTGTCGATAAATAATTCTCTGTGTGAACCCGGACGAACGCCGGCGGGAATGAAGGGAATGGCTGTCATGCACTGCGCCAACCCGTCGGCTGATGGAGCTGTGAGTCGGGTCGCCGACCCCGAGAACTTGGACCGCGTGCAGGCGAGATGCGCGCTAGACCCGCCGGCCCGGCGCGGCACGATACCGTCTCCAGCGCTATAGAACCCCGGCACCTGACTCAGGAGGAATCACGATGACCGAACTCCGGCTTTCTCATCTCGTCCTGCAAACCGGCCAGCTGGCGGCGATGCGCGACTGGTATCTCGCGGTGCTCGACGCCCGCGTCGTCTACGAGAATCCTGCGTTGTGCTTCATGACGTTCGATGACGAACACCACCGTCTGGCGCTGTTGGCCCTGCCGCCCGAGGTGCTCAGCGAGCGCACGCCGACCACGACCGGGCTTTCGCACAGCGCTTTTACTTTCGGCTCCCTGGCGGGCCTTGTGGCCCAGTACCGGGTGCTGCGGAAGGCCGGCATCGCGCCGCGGGTTTCGATCATGCATGGGATGACCACCTCGCTGTACTATCGCGACCCCGACGGCAACGCGGTGGAGCTGCAGATCGACAACTTCGCTTCGGCCGACGAGGCGACTCAATACATGTACGGGCCCGAGTTCCGCGAGGACCCAGTTGGGCCGACTTTCGACGCGGAAGCCCTCGCCGACGCGTTCGACGCCGGCGTCCCGGTCGCGGAACTCACCACGCGGCTGTGGGCCGCGCAGAGCACGCAAGAAGATCCGTTCAGGCTGCTCATGACATGACGTCAGCTGAGGTCGTCGCTGCTGAGAAGGTCGCCTTGTGCCGAGCAGGAGGGGTGCCCGGCGTTGGCCTCGCCGATGATGGCGGCAGGAAGGTCGGGGTCTGCGATCAGGTCATGAGGTCGATTTCGCATTTTGAGGTGCGGCTGCACGCAGCCTGGACGACGGCAGGGTCGGGCCGGCATCAGGACCGCGACGATTAGTCAGTTGGACGCCTGAGAGCCGGCGTGCCGAAGGAGCGCAGCTGTGCTGCGCTCGATGTGGTCGCGCAGCGCGGCCGACGCGGCGTCCGCGTCGTGGGCCAGTGCGGCGCGCACGATCTTGTCGTGTTCCTCCGTCACGTCGCGTCCGTGATCGTGCGCGATGGACCTGGACCAGGCTCGGTAGAGCTCGGCGCTGTCGCGCAGGTTGTCCACCAGCTCGATCAAGCGCGGACTGCCGCACCCACTGCCCAGCGCGTGGTGGAAGTCCCGGTGGGCGGACATCTTGGCCGCGTTGAGATCGCCCTTGCCATCCAGGTACGGCGTCCTGTTGAGCGCATGGTGGGCGGCGACCAGCCCCGTCTCCCAGTCGAGCGCCCCGCGCTCGACGCTGTCGCGCAGCACCATCGTCTCGAGCCGCAACCGCAGGTGGGTAAGGTCCTCCAGGTCCGCGACGGACAGCGCCATGACGCTGAATCCCCGGTTCGCGACGGCGACCACCATGCGCTGCTCGGTCAGCCTTGTCAGTGCCTCCCGTACGACGGTCATGCTCACGCCGAACCGCTCAACCAGCGCCGGTAGCTTCAGCCGCTCGCCTGGCTCGATCCGGCCCTCGATCAGATCGGCCCGCAGCGCTTCGAAGACGGCCTCGGCATGCGACTGCCCGCCGCTCTTCGTCCTGGCCACGGGGCCGACCGTCCTTTCGGGTGCGCTGGCACGTCCGGCGCGGCGGAGGCCGCCACCCGGCTATCGATAAATCGTACCATCCACGGCCTCCTGTCATATGTAGCCAAGTATTGCTGATTATCGATAAGTAAAGGCCGGTGCAAGGCGTCCGGCATTGAGTGGTCCCGTTACACCCTCGGCTCGCTGGCGGACGCGCACCGCCGACTGGCGCCGGAGACAATACCGACAAGCGGGTGATGGACATCACCCTGTCATGAGCCCGGGCCGGTCAGCCGGGCCAGCGCGGCCAGCCGGCCGCTGGCCGCGCTGTCCGGTGCCGCTCGATAAAGAATCATCCGCTGGCCAGGCGCCCGGCCCTGCAGGACGCCACATTCCAGCGCCAGGACGCCGGCCCGCGGATGACGCAGCAGCTCAAACCTGGGCCGCAGGCGACCCACTTCGTGCTGCTCCCAGTACCGGGCGAACTCGTCGCTTGCGGCCCTCAACTCGCCGACGAAGCGGGCCGTCGTCGCGTCGTAGCCGCGCTGGGCCCCCGCGGCCCGAAGATCCGCGACCAGAGCGCTCGTGGTGGTGTCGTGGGTGTGCGACGGCGCC
>Ga0123356_10003224_pt1 | contig 17141 bp, 17 predicted proteins | sample TergutEmb28metaG_2_FD_92546 | JGI IMG/M metagenome (GOLD analysis project Ga0123356, IMG submission 92546) | Embiratermes neotenicus P3 segment gut microbial communities from Petit-Saut dam, French Guiana - Emb289 P3 | ecosystem: Host-associated > Arthropoda: Insects > Digestive system > Gut ...
AAACCCTGCTCACTTTGACGACTACGTGGAAGCAACAAAAACTCGATCTCCACGACACCATGACGCAGAAGTTAGTTGAAGCATGGGCAAAACAAAGAAACTAACAAAAAGCTAAACACATACGTGTTTTTTAGCTTGTTTTTGATGCGGTTTAGGGGTGGTTATTTGATTTTGTGGTGTTTGTGGCGGGTTTTTGGTGTTGTTTTTGTTGAGTGGGTTTTTGGGAAAGTTTAATATGGTTTAGTGCAATGGGTTATTATAACTACAAATGCAACTTGTAGTTATCTCTAACTTAATAATAAACAGAGAAGGTGGGTAAATGAATTTAAAACTATATGCAATAAAAAATCTCAGTCAGCGAAGCGGCCCCATTCAACTGGTCGTTGTAGACATAGACCGAAGTAAATACTACCCCCTAAATTTCGTCTGCGTACTGCCACGTTACTTCCGAATACTTGAAAAACGCAGCAGTAAATTCGCTAAACTCTTTGGAATCAGAAGCCACGACATGGCAAAACAACTCTTAATTGATGCCTCACGCCGTGAGGATGATCCCGAAATAAAAAACCTCATAACCAAACGCCTCAAAGCCATCAACGCCGAACAAGCCAGTCCCGTTATTGCTTAACTCTGCCCAAAGAAAGCAAAAGCGGCAACAGATAAGTATTTTCAACCAAGCCAAAACCGCCTTGAGCTGCTGAAAATTCATCATAGACTCTAACACTATCAGCAATTAAACCGGGCGCAGATATCGTAAAGGGCACAGGGTCACGTGAATGGGTCCCAAGACTCACCGGGGTAGGATGATCCGGAAGAACCGCAACTGCATAGGGTTCACAAACCCCATCTATGATTCTGCCCAAAAGTCTCTTATCTAAATCCTCAATGGTGCGAACCTTTAGTTTATAATCCCGTGTGTGTCCCGCTTCATCGGGAGCCTCCACATGCACACAAACCAAATCACAAGTCTCCAGCGCTTTGATTGCTGCATCAGCTTTGCCCTCATAGTTGGTATTGTATAGTCCTGTGGCACCCTCTACATTTATAACCTCCATACCTGCATAAGCCCCCAACCCCTTAACAAGATCAACCGCAGAGATAACCGCTGAGTCTATACCAAATTTCTCTCTAAGCGTGGGCATAGAAGGTTTTTTTCCTCCCCCCCAGGGCCAAATCAGATTTCCCGCCCGTTTACCGGCCTTTTCTCGAGCAATATTGACTGGATGATTGCGCAAAATGTTTCTAGAGCCCTCAATCATCTCTCGTAATTGTTGGGTGCTGTTTTCTGCGTTTGGTTCTTTGGCTTTTGGTATCACATCACTGACTGCTTGTCCCATTACATCATGGGGTGGGTTGCAGTGAATTTGCTCAGACTGCGAAAAGTTGCGCATAATTAGATAATGTCGGTAGTCTAGACCCGGGTAGAATTCAATGCTGCCTGCTTTGTCATACACTTCCTTTATTGCCAAGATGAGTTGGGTGGCTTCTTTGGTTGTTATGTGTCCTGCGGAGTAATCAGCAATTGTGCCGTTTTCCTCTGTTATGATATTGCATCGATATGCGGTATCCTGTGCACCTAAGTTTATGTTTCTTGACGGCACCTCAAGTGCCCCTCTACCGGTACAGTAAATTTGTGGATCATAGCCTAACACTGAGCACATGGCCACATCAGAGCCGGGGGTACATTGGTTGGGAACGTTTTTGATTAGCCCGCTTTTTCCTTTGGCGGCTATGGTATCCATGTTTGGTTTAAAAGCTGCCTGCAGGGGTGTTTTATTTCCAAGCTCTGGAATCGGATAATCAGCCATCCCATCACCGATGATAAGTATGTACTTCATGATAATCACTTGGTGCAAGCTTTCTGATGATTAATGCGGCTATATTTATCTGCCTATATTAAACAACCACAAAAATAGCCTCACTGTGCACTTTCACTTTTAATTACCTCTCCCCTCTCCTAAATAGTAGTATGTTCGCTTGTTTTAAATATCTCCTACTACAACATCATCTTTAAGCTGTGAAATAATATGTCAGAAGACACCGACGTAGAACAACTAGAACAAGAAGAACAACTAGAATCTGAACAAGAGCCCGAACAAGAAGAAGCTGTATCGGCGATTATGCAACAGATAGCGGAAAATAAAAAGAAGTACGAGTTTATTGAGGATTTGCCCGGTGTTGGTCCGGCTACTGCGGGAAAGCTTCGGGAGTTAGGTTATCATACTGTTGAATCGTTGGCTATGGCAACTAGTCGTGAGCTTGATCCTGTTGGTGTTAGTGAAAAGAAGGCTTTTCAAATTATTCAAGCGGCCCGTTCCTCAATTGGGCTCTCTTTTATTCGCGCAGACGAACTCTACAAAATGCGTAAAACTGTGGTGCGTCTTAGTTCTGGAAGTAAAGCCTTAGATAAAATCCTCGCGGGTGGATTGGAAACTCAGACTATAACTGAATATTATGGTGAATATGGTAGCGGTAAAAGTCAGATGTGTCATCAGCTTTGTGTGAATGTGCAGTTGCCTCCTGAGCGGGGGGGACTAAACGGGGGGGTTCTCTATGTGGACACTGAGAATACCTTTCGATTGGAACGTATTGTGCAGATGGCTACGGCTGCTGGCTTAGATCCCGAGCAAGCCGTAAAAAACATCATCTATGCGGAGGCCTACACAAGTGATCACCAAATGTTTCTGCTTGAAAACGCAGATGAGATTATAAAGGCAAACAATATAAAACTCATCATAATTGACTCTCTAACCGCTCACTTTAGAAGCGAATACATCGGCAGAGAAATGTTGGCTTCAAGACAACAAAGACTAAACAAACACATGCATAAACTCACTGCTTTAGCTCGTGCATTTAACGCTGTGGCAGTTGTCACCAACCAAGTTATGGCTAAACCTGACCAGTTCTTTGGCGATGCTATCCATCCCATTGGCGGCAACATTGTTGGCCACACAAGCCACACTCGTATCTATCTTCGGCGTGCTTCTCATGGTCCTGTACGTATCGCAAGGCTTGTTTCAAGTCCATATCTGCCCGAAGGAGAGGAAATCCTTAAAGTCACCGAAAACGGAATAGAGGATGTCTCTGAAGAAGAGAAAGCAACTAAAACCCGTGGACGCTAAATATGCCTATCGCACAAGCCCTAGTTACCCGATACTTCCAGTTAATAGTCAGCAGACAGTTCGCTGAAGCTGAACGCGAACTAGAGCGTGTCAAACAAAAAATGCAACGTACCGAGTGGAATCGCGGATACTTCCGTGCCCTCTATGGCATGTATCTATCGCGCAAAAACACCGCTGACGACTACGCTTTTTTCTCAAAAGTAGATGTAACTGATAAAGTCGCCCTAAATGATTACCGCAAAGAATTCCTTGCCCACATGGGCAACGGTCTACACGGTGACTTTGACCGCGGCTACTTTTCTGCATGGGCTGATTGTATGCGTATTCTCTCACGCATGAATATTGCTACTCCTGAAAAAAACACTGGTGAAAAAATCGAAACCCTAAAAGGCGACAAAAGCCAAGCCACCATAGCAAACTTTTTAAAAGAAACCCAAGAAGCCCAAGAAAACAAAAAAGAATAACCCCAGCAAAACCAAATCCTAACCTCAACACCTGGTTGATAGTTCGTCCTCACAGCCCAGTTACTTGGCCCAACAAAAATCTAAACGCAATAATTAGTACAAATAACCCTCTTGCTATAACTAGCCCATTGTACACCTAAATGTTACGTTTATGTGAATGTTATTGTTTAAAATTTGCCCTGTTATGTGTACGCACTATTGGACATCTTTAGGGGTTATCCTGTACTAGCAAATACCTTTCACTTCTCAGTTGCTCAATAAAGTATCAACCCAAAAAACACTTAATAAATAAAAGAAAATGTTTTATCATAAATATATCTGCATCGCAGTGTAGAAAACCACCATAAAAGCCATCCACGAAACAAAGTATATGCCTATTCCAGTGCTTAGAATCTTTGATTGTTGCTCTACTTTACTTTTATACATGCCCTTAAAGATATAATACGTTATAATATAGATAAGCAACGATACTGATATGCAGTTAATTAACGATGAAAAGCCGACGGCACTGCCAAAAACAAACTGCGCTAAAGCAGCCGTTATACCACCTGCAGATACACCCAACAAGGCACGAAGCCAATAAAGCTGAACGATAGGAGTCATCTAAACCTAATCCTTGGCACACTATATTTTGTGCCCTCTTAAAAAGAATACCCAAGTATTAACGTTTCTACACTGAAAACCCCGCAAGTTTGGAAAACGGTTAATTAAATCCATAACCCCCATAAAGCTAAACGGTGCCCGAGTTGACCAAAAAAGAACTAACAAGCTTTGACATATCTGCGGCAGTCAAAGAACTCCAACCCCTAATCGCCGATACCCGAGTAAACAACATCTACCAATTCGGCGAAAAAAACCTCATCTTCAAACTCCACAAAACCGACCACCCCCCCATCCGCATCGTCATCGAAGCCGGCAGACGACTCCACAGCACCAGCTACGCCGAAGAAAGCCCCACAGAACCACCCCCATTCTGTATGCTTATGCGCCGCTACCTAAGAGACTCCTGGCTAAGAAAAATCGAACAATACACATTTGAACGCATCATAACCCTAACATTTGAAACCAAAACCGGCCAACTCAACTTAGTCGTAGAACTATTTGGCGACGGCAACATGATACTCACAAACGAACAAAACACCATCATCCAAGCAATGCACTTCAAACACATGCGCGACCGCGACATCAAACGAAGCCAAATCTTAGTATATCCCCCCCAAAGCGGTAAAGACCCCTTCAAACTCACACCCCAAGAGCTCCAAGAAGGCATAAAAAACGCAGGCGACACAGAAATCGTCCGCACCCTTGCCAGATTTTTAGGCATAGGCGGCATCTATGCCGAAGAACTCCTACTCAGAGCAAACATAGAAAAAACCAAAAAAAACAAAACCCTCACAGACACCGAAATAACAACCATCTTTGAAACCCTCCAAACCCTGCTATCCACAGTCACAGAAAACAAACTAGAACCCGCCATAATTCTCGACAAAGAAAACACCTTCATAGACGCAGTCCCCTTCAAACTGATGCGATATGAAACCTCACAAATCCAACCCTTCAAAACCTTCAATGCCGCCCTAGACGAATTCTATCTACGAGTCATCGCAGTTGAAAAAGCCGCAAACACAACCGATGTCACCAAACTAAACCAAGAAGCCCAACGACTCAAACGAGTAGTAGTCGAACAAGAAAAATCCATCACTGAAGAAGAAAAAAAAGCCGAACACGACAAACAAATCGGCGATGTTATTTATGCCCACTTCAACGAACTCCAAACATTCCAAGAACAAATCCTCAAAGCCAACAACCAAGGCTATGAATGGAAAGCCATAATCGCACAAATTATGACCGCAAAAAAAGCAAACAAACTCCCCGCCGCATACACCCAATCATTTGATAGCAAAAACCTCTCACTCAACCTCTCAATTGATGGCTACAATTTCGGCCTAAGCCTGCGCAAAACAATCTTTGAAAACGCCAACACCTACTACGAAAAAGGAAAAACCGCAAAACAAAAAGCCCAAGGCGCTCAAACCGCCCTCACCCAATCTAAGAAGAAACTCGCCCAAGCCGAACATGAACTCCAAGAAGCCGAAGAACTAAAAAACCTCAAACCCGCCCAAATCATGGAAGAACTCTCCAAACGCAAAGAAGCTATGGCTAACAAACAGTGGTATGAAAAATTCCGATGGTTCACAACCTCTGATGACTTCTTAGTGACCGCTGGTAAAGATACTGTTAGCAACGAGGTGCTCATAAAAAAATACACCACCCAAGACGATATAGTGTTTCACGCAGAAATAACCGGCTCACCCTTTGTTGTCATCAAAACTGAGGGCAAACCCATAACCGAGCAAACACTAAAGGAAGCCGCAGAATATGCCGCTTCATTTTCACGCGCTTGGAGAGAAAACGCCGGATCAGCTGATGTCTACTGGGTAAAAGTGGATCAGCTAAGCAAAAGCGGCCCCAGCGGCGAATCCATCCCCCATGGCGCCTTTTTTGTGGTGGGTAAACGCAACTGGTACCGAAACACACCCCTAAAACTCGCTATAGGCATAGCGATCGATGACGAAACCACCTTTGTAGGTGGCCCAATAGACTCAGTGAAAGCAAAAACCAAAACCTACATTATTCTACAACCCGGTGACTACCAAGGCAAAGAACTCCTACAAATGATCATGCGCTCAATCACCGCCAAACTCTCCAAAGAACAACGCGAAAAAGCCGGCAAAACAAGCATCGAACAAATCCGCGAATTCATACCCTACACCAAAGGCGCCATAAACCAAAAAGCAATATAACCCCCTTTACTATCTGAAAAAAACCAATCCCAAGAGACGCTAAATTCCTAAAATCAAATTAGCCAAATTCATCTACAAATAACAACACAATAAGAAACACAAGTAAATATCTACACACAATATAGTAGCTGAAAGCTATGCCCCTGATTAGCAACTTTGATCCCTGGCGTTCCGGCCTCTGCACCTGCCCCCCCAAACTCACATTTAACCCCTACACAGGATGCGACCACCAATGCCTCTACTGCTACGCCACAAGCTACATCCCAAACTTTACACAAATCCACCCCAAAAAAGACTGCCTAACACTGCTACGCCGAGAAGCAACAAAACTAAACGGACAAACCCTATCACTATCCAACTCATCAGACCCCTACCCAAAAATGGAAACCACAGAAGGCCTAACACGCCGATGCCTAGAAATTCTAACAAACGCTAATTGTAAAATCCAAATCATAACAAAAAACAACCTAGTCACCCGAGACGACGATCTACTGCGCAAAATACCCACAACAGTAGCACTAACCATAACCACCGACAACGAATTCATAGCAAAAATCCTCGAACCAAACGCACCCACCCCAAACGAACGCATCCGAGCCGCCCAAGACCTCCAAAAAGCCAACATACCCGTCTCTGTTCGCATCGACCCCATCATTCCACACATAAACGACCAACCCCAAAAACTCATAAAAACCCTCGCCGACATAGGCATCAAACACATAACCTGCTCAACCTACAAAGCCAAACCCGACAACTGGCACCGCCTAAACCAAGCCCTACCCAAAATGATGGCACAACTAAAACCCCTCTACGCAACAGAAGGCGAAAAAGTCGCAGGCAACACCTTACTACCCAACCAATACCGCTACAAACTACTCAAAAACATACGAGACACAGTATTAGCGCAGGGTATGCAATTTGGAGTTTGTCGCGAAGCCCTTCAGGGATTGAGCACCGCGCCATGTGATGGATCTTGGCTAATGCCCAAAAGGAGCAACTAACATGCAAAAACGTATCATTTTTCTTGCCGACTTTGACTATTTCTTTGCCCAATGCGAAGAACTCCGCAATCCCACCATCAAAGACAAACCCATCGTTGTAGGTGTCTATTCAGGCCGCACAGAGGAAAGCGGAGCTGTTTCCACAAGCAACTATATCGCTCGCAACTACGGCGTCAAATCAGGTTTGCCCCTATTTATGGCAAAACACAAACTAGAAGGAACTGACGCCGTCTTTTTCAAAGTAGACCATGAATACTACACACAAATCAGCAACCGCATCATGGACATCTTTCACACCTATACCACCAATCTTGAGCAGGTCAGTATAGATGAGGCCTATCTTGATGTAACAAAACACGTTGAGGACAGCTTTGAAAAAGCACGCGACTACGCCCAAACAATCAAAGACGACGTAAAAAACCAAGTCGGCATTTCCTTTACCATAGGCATTGGACCCAACAAGCTTGTCGCAAAAATCGCTTGCGACAGCCAAAAACCCAACGGTCTAACAATCATAAAACCCGAGAATGCTGAAGCCTTTCTTGCACCTCTGCCTGTTGATCGTCTCCTTGGGGTAGGCAAAAAAACAACTGCCCGAATGGAACAATTGGGTATAAAAACCATCGGTGAACTCGCCAAATACGACGGTCATCGTCTCATTGAAACCTTTGGTAAAGCTCTGGGCATCTATTTCCACAATGCTGCCAACGCAGTTGATAATGAACCAGTACAAGAACAGGGTGAAGCAGAATCGATCAGCAAAATTGGAACTCTAAAACAAGATACCCGTGATTTAGACTTTATCCTACAAAAAATCAACGAACTCACCGAGCCCATCCACAAAGAGCTCACAGAGAAAGGTTATAGCTTTAAGACCCTGTCGATTTATGTGGTTAATGTAGATTTAAGCGGCAAAACCCGCAGTATCACCCTTGAACAACCCGCTAAGGATAGAGAGACAATTCTGCGCAATGTGCGGATGCTTTTTGAGCGGTTTCTTGATGAATCATCCCTAGAGATACGTCGGGTGGGTGTTAGAGTAGCGGGATTTAGCAAAGAAGAGCCTAAACAAAAACAGCTCTCAAGTTTTTTCTATCCCTGACATCTCTTTTTATATACCCCTAATCAATTATACCGAACTGAGGATTAACTTTGAATTACACTCAAGCACAGCTTGGTAGAATTTTTATCCTTCGTCTCCATCAAAATGAATGTATACATGAAGTTATAGAAAAATTTGCCACAGAAAATCAACTCAGGGGTGCGTTGTGTTTTTTCTTAGGGGGTGCAGAAGATCAAAGCAAACTTGTTGTGGGACCCAAAGACGGTAATGTGATGCCGCCCGATCCAGTGGTTACGCTTTTGCGCGGAGTCCACGAAGGTGTAGGGGTGGGTACTTTGTTTTGTGACGATGCAGGCAACCCCAAGTTGCATATGCACGCAAGCTTTGGCAGAGGCGATAGTGCCATCACGGGTTGTGTGCGTTTAGGCGTGGATGTGTGGCAGATAGGTGAGGTTATTATTTTAGAGCTAAGCAACAGCACAGCAAAGCGAACCAAAAACAAACAAACCGGGTTTGAACTTCTCGAAGTTGGCCCCTAACCCAAGAAGCGAACAAGAAAGATTCGATAACCATACCAACCATAATATTCACCCCAAAACGGTCGCTCCTGAGGATCATCAAATCGCTCAGTCTCAAAGATCATCTGTCTCACCGCTGTGTAATCTAGGGTGGTATTAAAAAACTGACTATACACCCCAAAGTCATAGAGAATTATGTATTTTACATTTCTCTCAACACAAAGATCCACAAATTCAGTTATGTTAAACTCAGGGGTGAAGGCATCAACAGCCAAAGCGGGGTACTGCCAAACCTGATCACTTGACATATCAGGCGGCAAATAGAAGCGAAACATGTCCTGATTTAGTAAATTAAAACTACAGACCAACACCGCGGACTCATTTTGCGCCATGTTTTCTGCTATGTAGGCTGTTGCTTCTTTGACTGGAATATGGAGCTGGTCACGCTCAGTCATCTCATAAGCATTATACCCACTATAGACAACCGCTCCGATGATTATAGCAATGAATGCGGTTGAGGCAAGTTCTTTGATTTTTATTCCCTTAAGCTTGGCCTCAAACGGTTTATAGGTCTGCATTTTACCATAGAGGAACAAAATAAAACAGGCCGCTGATATAGCCAAGATAGGAAACAGAGGCGTTACATAGCGCCACTGTCTATTGGGAATAAATGTAAAGAATATGTAAACCACCAAAAACCAAGTCAAGAAAAATACATCCTGTTTACTGCGCCGATAAGCAAACAAGCCCAAACCACATAAACCCAAAATAAATATGGGTAATGAGATGGGATGAACCGGTATGTCATTGAAGGGCCAGGTCATCTCAACAAGGTAGAAGACCGGAAGCGGCTGGAAACGGTTACTATATGCGGGTCGATCTTGGCCACCCTCTGACATGACGTATTGGAGCGTTTCAAATTTTGTCATGCCATTATAGTGGTAAATAGTAGCAAGCCAAGGTGCAACAACCAAAACTGCAATGATTCCAATTAGCAGAAACTTTCCTAAATTCTTCTTGAAATGCTTTCTAGTTAAGAACAGCACGCTCAAAAGCATGGCCAAAGCAGCAACAACCATCTGATACTTTGCCAGCACCCCCACCCCTAGCGCTAATCCTGCAAAAACCAATGCACGACGGCTATCATCTTTGATCAGCCAGAGGTAGAACGTAAACATTGTTAGTGTAAAGAAGAATATGAGCATAGTTTCTATCATGGCAACTCGGCTGAGCCAAAAAAATCCCGGCATGGTGCCTAAGAGCACACCTGCGATCAGAGCGGTTTTGATACCATAAACCCGTTTAGTAAATTCAAATAGAACCAAAATCGCTAACACTGAGAAGACAACAGCAACAAAACGACCTGCAACCTCGCCTACACCTAAAACGCTAAAAAAACCAGTTGTAACCAAATCAAAGACAGGCGGATAGTAGCCATAGGTAGTCATATATTCCCATATTTGCCCACGATTTAACAACACCCCCCCATAGAGATGAGGCATCTCATCCCACTGCACCGACATATAACCCAGATTATACACTGCAGCTACAACGAAAACAAACAGAAAGACCAGCAGAGCCAACCTATATCTGTGCCTTACAACAAACGATTCTCTACTCTGAACGATATGACTACAGCTGTTTTGGCTCAATTCTCACACCCCTCTTTCCACTTAGTCTTGGCGTAGTAAAGGGGGGATTTTAAAAAAGACGGGGTCTTCGGTTTCTCCCGCCGTCAGGTAAAATGACATTTTCTCCCTGCCCTCGACCACAACTTTAGCAAGCACCTCGCCGCACACAGAATCGCCAAACTCTATGAGCCGCGCCAAATTTTCAATCGCCCGGTCTATGTGCTCCAATTTCAGCTTCAAATCCGCCGCGAGCTTATTCTCGCTGTCCAGCGCCGACAACCGTTTTTCTAAGTGTGCCTGCTGTTTTTCGTACCCCGCATAGGCTTTTTTGTACTCAGCAAGCGAAATCAGTTTGTCAAGGTGCATGTTGATTAGCCCTGATTTCTTATCGCCAATTTTATCCAGCCCCGTCAAAACCTCGTTCAGCTCGGCGCGCTTGTTCGGACACTCGTCAATCGCCCGCCGCACACGGATTTTCAGCTCCTGCACAACAAAATCTTTGTTCTCAATCACCGCATTAAGCACCGCCAAGAAATTTTCACGCAAGACCCATTCTGGAATGATTTTACAGTTGCAACCAACTTTTTTGCCCTGTGCGTTGATTTTTTCCCTGCCGTACTCGGAAGCCTCCGAACATTGCCAAATAAGCTGCGGATTATTCGATTTGATATTATTAGTTTTACGCTTAAAAGACGAATTACAGTAAGCACACTTGATTTTTCCGTTCCAAACATGGCGATTAGAGTATCGGCTCTTTTCAAAGGTCACCTTCTTTCGGCGCGCAATCTCATTTTGCACCCTGTCAAATATTTCCTTCTCGATAATGGGCGGATGATTATTTTCGACAATGATATGTTTTTCCTCGCCCTCGTTAGGCTTGCGTTTATGGCTCAAATAGTCAACCGTTATGCGCTTTTTCTGCTTCAACACGCCGGTATATTTCTCGTTTTTAAGGATTCGCAACACGCGGACATCATTCCATCGCGTACCGCCCTTTGGCGTGGGAATTGCCCGGTTATCAAGCTCTTTGCTTATGTTGTGCGCTCCCATGCCCGATATGTACAGGTCGAAAATTAATCTCACAATTTTCGCCTCACCTTCATTAATGGTGAGTTTGCCGCCTTTCATGTTGTACCCAATCGCGCGCGCACCAAAGGCGAATCCCTGCTCCATACGCCGTTTTTGTCCCCATCGCACCCGTTCGCTCGTTTTTCGCGATTCCTCTTGGGCGATGCTCGACATAATCGTTAAACGAAGCTCGGCATCAGAATCCAAAGTGTTGATGTTGTCATTCATAAACACAACCCCAACACCCAACCCCTTCAATTTTCGCGTATATAGTATACTATCCAACGTATTACGAGCAAAACGCGAAATCTCCTTTGTCAACAATAAATCAAACTTGCGCCCCTCAGCATCCGCAACCATCCGCTGAAACCCAACCCGTTTTTCAACACTCGTGCCGCTTATCCCCTCATCAACATAAAGCCCGCAAAACTCCCACTCCAAATTGCGCCCAATATATTCCTCAAAATACCGCTTCTGATTCTCCAACGAATTCAACTGATCATCCGCCTCAGTAGATACCCGACAATAAGCCGCAACACGCTTCACAAAAGCCCACTCTCAACCGCTATATTCCCCATTCGCAGTTTTTATAAGTTTGTGATTTTATAGGCCACACACCAAAAGCGTCGCCGCCAGAACGCTCAATTTGCTATTTTTGTGTTAAAGTTAATTCGTAGCCGATAGCGTCAACATATTTTAACAATGTTCTAAGCGTTGGACTCCGTTTCTGCGCAGTGCCTTTCTCAATTCTGCTGATAGACTGTTGCGGCAACCCTGTTTTATTATGGATTTCTTGTTGCGTAATATTATTGGCTTTTCTCGCGTCCGCTAATTTTTGCCTAAAAATATATTCTCGTTCAAACTCATCATAAGCCTTTTTCGCCTCGGGGACTTTTAGTAATTCCTCAAATTCTTTTTGTTCCTGTTCAATATCAACTTTTTTGAATGGCATAACATAACCCCCTACAATAAATTTCGTTCCTTCGCCCTCGATATGGCTTTATCAAGTTCAAATTGTTCCGCTTTACCCTTTTGCTTTTTGCAAGCATGTAGGAAATGAACATTGTATTTGTCAAATATGACGTACATGATGCGATTGTCAGAAAATTTAATTTCCCACAATTTACTATATAACTGCCGAGTATCTAATCCATCAAAGGCCTTTAAACCATCTTTGATTATCTTATGCCTTATCCCATAACCATACGCGCATTCCGTGACCGGCAAACTGCTCAAATATTCCTTGATTAGATTTTTGCCACCTTCGGTATAATAATCATGTATCGTCATTTCAGCACCTCATAAACATTATACATCATCTTGGATGTGATGTCAACAATATTATAGCAAATTGACTTAAAATGAAGAATGAAACAGCACTCATTTTCGTCAATTTGCATATAGCGCACCGTTAAAAAAATATTTGCAATTATATATTTTAAATTAAAACGCTATATGGCGTATTTCATAAATAATCATATCATTTATAAAAACACTTTTCATTGCTTGAACTTTTCCCAAACCCATTGACACCCGGCTAATTGATGTTACTGTAGGAGCAAAAAGGGTGGGATATGACATGGAAATTTATGGATATATTCGAGTTTCAAGCAAAGAACAGCATGAGGACAGGCAAATTCTGGCAATGGGTGATTTGCAGATATTACCGCACAATATTTTTACTGATAAGCAAAGCGGCAAGAATTTTGACCGCCCGGCATATCAAAAACTTATTAAAACTCTGAAAAGCGGCGATTTGCTCTACATTAAATCAATTGACCGTTTGGGGCGTAATTACGAGGACATTCAGAATCAATGGCGCATAATAACGAAGGAAAAGGGCGCAGATATTGCAGTTATTGACATGCCGCTTTTGAATACTCGCCTATACAAAGACCTAATTGGAACTTTTATCAGTGATTTAGTTTTGAGTGTTCTTTCTTTTGTAGCTGACAATCAATTAATGACCATACGACAAAACCAAGCCGAAGGAATCGCCGCCGCAAAAGCAAAGGGTGTGCGCTTCGGGCGGCCAAACAAAGCTATACCGCACAATTTCGGCGAACTCGTAAAGCAGTGGGACAAAAAACTGTTAAGCAAAGAGGAAATCCTCAAAAAATGCCACGTGAGCGAATCCACCTTTTATCGCCGAAGGGCTGAATACTACAGAAATCAAGGAGAAAGCAAGTAATTCATTGTCAAAAAGTTCATTCACAATGTATAGGTTTTGACAGAAGTCATGCGAATGGATTTATCACGCTTTCGAAACTTGAAAATGTGTTTTTTATGTTATAAAGCGATATTTTTTTGTAAAATCTATTGACTTTTATGTTTTTATGGGATACAATATAAGAAAAAAATATTGTCAAAAGGTATACCTTTTGAGAATTAATGTTGTATGTGCAATAGGGTTGAAAAAGATTTAAATAACCTTTTCCTGCGTAGTGGGTATTATGTCGAAAAAAACGATGTGCGCTTCAGCAGTAAGCTGTATAGAAAAACACGGCTACTTGCTACTAATTTGTATTTTGGTTATATCGCTCTTTGTTGCATTGCGCGCGGGGTTCGGTAGAATCGACTTGACGGTAACTTCAGAAACTGATGTGGCAAGATTAATAGCAACCATAGCTTTTCCAATGTCTGGCATAATGCTGTTTGTCTTGGGGCAATCGCTTGTTTTGCGCGAAAAATATGATGACGTTGAATGTCCTATATCACGCATAGTGACAGCATACACTCATATGAGTGTGATATCGGCAATAACTCTCGTTTTAAGTGCAATAACCGGCTTGCTTTCATTTCAATATTTAAAATCAGCGGGAGATGTGCTCCTATCTGTTTCTATTTACTTCTTTTTGTCTGTATTTATATTGCTCATCGTTAATACGACATTTTTCACTATATACACAATAAATGTGAAAAAGACTATACAAACAATCGAGGAAACTTGTAATGACTGACATAATAGACATAATATCTCATAATACGAGACCATCTGAAACGCTTGAAAAAATAATGAATCACGCGAAAATAAGAGCTTTTATAGATTCCAAGGAATACCGAACCGAATTAGAGCATAAATTAGAATATTTTAAACGTGCTCATGGTTGCGTACCTTGGATTGAAGCTATTCCTCACGTTGTTACGGTGGTTAACGGACTACAAAAGGGTACGGTGCATATTCCGGATAGCACAGTAATAGATGGAAAAGATACGCTCAATGAGTTAGTAAGAACTAAAACAGCTGATGAGCGAGCTTTCGCAAGATTTATAATTGCACAGTATTCTTTATTGAGACTTTTCCGAAATGGTCTAATTGACTTTAAACATCTGCAACATTGTTCGCTATATGCAAAGCCTGTAGCGGGTGAGGATAGATGATTAAAAACGCCATACTTACGCCTGATGAGATTCGAACCATACTTACACCTGATGAGCGAGCAGTCTATAGGTTGAATAGACATCATAAAATGAAAGATTGGCAAATATTAATCGAGTTAAAACGGGTAGACCCCACCCTTACCATGGAAAAGGTGCGGCGTTCTTTGGACGAAATTGACCGGAAAGCCTACATTTCTGCAAGATATGAGGCTCTTTATGACATTATTGAGAAGTATTTGAGGGTTTTTAAGGTAGCGAAAGAACATCTCGAAGAGAAAAATGATAGAGTTAGACACGTGTTTAACATTGATTTTTCAGATATTTATGTTTACTTAAATCCTTCTGAATTAGTTAGTTCAAATACGCTTGTCAGTGTCAACAATATTGGTAGCATTTATTACATGCTTGACCCAAAGTACAAAAAAGAATATTGCCTGTTGCCGCCAGCCATATGGGAACTAATAAATAAACTAAATGTAACACAAAAGTTAGTAGAGGAAAGTACAGACATCGATGCTATTAAGAAAATAACGGCAATGAAAAAGTTTTTCAAAAGCGTAGATGCTTGGGACGGAAAGAATCCTGAGGAATTTAGCGGGAAAATAATGATGCCGGAATTTAACGCGATGGGTCCTTTTTTACAAATTTTATCACTAACTGACCAAGGCAAACTCTCCCACAGATTAAAGCATAATTATAAAACTACTATGACAATGCTCGATAAACTGGCTCGGCCAATAGACGATTTTATAGGTGATGATGTTAAAAAAATCAAAATTCACGAGAAAACCTACGACGAAGCACTTGGCCATTTAACGTGGCGTAGACCTGCTTATGACCGCAACAACCAAGTGGATGCGGCAAACGTTGCAATTACTTATGATTTAACTTCAAGATATGCGGATGAAAAACAAAATAACGAAGAAAAAACAATTTACCGATTTGTTTCTCATTCTAAATTGACAACAGAGGCATTTAGAAATATAGGTTATAATGATTTGCGGCTTTCGTGTTGCCCTCAATTCGTATCGACTCTTATCTTGGCTGAAAAGGGTCTATTAAAAGGGGGTAGTGATATTGCTTCGCAAATTAGTTACTTCGATGAAAGTATACGTTGTGCAGAAGGGATAAAAAGTCGATATGCCGATTTGAAACATCCTAAAAAATTCATGCCAGAAAATATTGAAATTCAATATTTAGCGGATGATACGTTACTTATGCGAGAAATTTTGGCGCCGGTATTCAATCACATTATGGATTTAACTCAATTTAAAGACCAAATTTATCAGGCGTTAATTGGACGCATCATGGACATTAATGCGGGCGAAAATGTAGTATATGAACAATATCGCTACCCGGGTGACGCTAAAGATCTAGCGCAGATATTTGAAGATCAAGGCAGATATAAAGACCTTATAGCAGAAGCTTCTGGAATTATCTATGATGACTTAAAAGCTACATATAATGCTCTTTATCAATATGTGGATGAGAAAAATGCGGGACTTTTAACAGCAGATATGCGTAAATTATTAGATAAGTTAAACAAAGAGATGTAAACAAAAAAGAAATCTCCGCGACATGCTCGGATAATTCTTCATTTTTTCATTTTTTTGCTATTATGAAAGTAGGTGATGGCATCTTGTCAAATTTGTTTTTACAGTTTCAATTTAAAGCGTGTGATTTTTGAGTTGCGATACTCTAAGTAGAAACGTATTAGTAGGGTGGATTCTTCATTTAAGTTGTACAAGAATAGTTGAAGTGTATCGGCAGAGACTGCATTTTATCAGAACAACTCAATATATTGCATATATACTACTAAGGTCAACTATATTAAATTTTGTACAGCAAAAAAACAAGTTGAGGTAATGGCAATGGCGGAAAGGACAAGTCATAACCTGAATGATTGGGCCGGAGACTCCGCGATTTGGAGTAGGTCTATTTTAGAAAGGATGGACGATATGAGTTGTGGTTGCGATAATAACGGATTAGCGGTTATTCAAAAAGATATTTCAAGTGCGTATAAAAGGCTCAGCCCACAAGCGCAGAAATCCCTTGCGGTACTGATTTTAAGTGTGGCGGGAGGAAATGA
>Ga0123356_10003225_pt1 | contig 17138 bp, 18 predicted proteins | sample TergutEmb28metaG_2_FD_92546 | JGI IMG/M metagenome (GOLD analysis project Ga0123356, IMG submission 92546) | Embiratermes neotenicus P3 segment gut microbial communities from Petit-Saut dam, French Guiana - Emb289 P3 | ecosystem: Host-associated > Arthropoda: Insects > Digestive system > Gut ...
GATATCCCATCCTTTATGGAGTAAGGGTCGATGAAGACTACATCGTAGATAGGTCGGAGGTGTACGCACAGTAATGTGTTTAGCTGACCGATACTAATCACCCGAGGGCTTGATCTTAACAAGCATGAATAAGAATGCCAAGTGCAGGAATATTTATGAAAAAAGTTCAGATCAGATTTGCAATGCAGGCAAACGCTTTGTTAGTTAAAATGTCTTTGTTCAGTTTTCAGGGCACATTCAACCCTGAACCATGTTGGTGTTCATTACGGTGAGGTTCCACCCGTTCCCATTCCGAACACGGAAGTTAAGCTCATCTGTGCCGAAAATACTTGGACGGCGACGTCCCGGGAAGATAGGTCTTCGCCAACAACAAGAACAAAACTGACCGATTCGGTCAGTTTTGTACGTTTATGTGACAAGAGAACCGTCCCCCTGTCACATTAGTTATTTATCGATGGCCGGGCGCCGCCCATCTGAAGGCGTGCCATAGCTCTTGCGAGAGCTATTTTTGATTGTTTGTATTCGCTCATGCTTTGTTTTTGACGCAGATGTTCCTCGGCACGTTTTTTTGCTTCCTCTGCTCTTCGGGCATCTATTTCGTCCGGACGCTCACATGCCTGGACAAATATTACAACTCCGTCATGACGGACTTCCATAAAACCTTCGGAGTTTACGGATTCATCCCAAACACCATCTTTTTTTATGCAAATCTTACCAATTGACACAGGCATAACCATAGGAGCATGATCTGCAAGAACCATAACACTGCCATCGGGAGCAATAGCCGTAACACCCTCAACATCACCATCAAAAAACTCACGTTCGGGCGTAAAAATTTTCAAATTAAAAAGTTTTGCCATTTTATGCTCCTAAAGTGTTTTGGCTTTCTCTCTTACTTCGTCGATGTCGCCGACGAGGAAGAATGCGGCTTCGGGGATGTCGTCGGTATCTCCGCCGAGTATTGCGGAAAATGAGCGGATTGAATCCTTTAGTTTTACGAAACGGCCCTGCATTCCGGTGAATGTTTCGGCAACCGAAAAAGGTTGTGAGAGAAACTGCTGGATTTTACGGGCACGGTAAACAGTTTTCCGGTCATCGGCACTCAGCTCATCCATGCCGAGAATCGCAATAATATCGCGAAGCTCCTTATATCTGTTTAAACAGTTTATAACTCCCTGTGCAGTTTCATAATGCTCCGTTCCTACTATCGACGGCTCAAGAATCCGTGAGTATGATTCAAGGGGTGAAACTGCGGGATAGACTCCAATCTCTGCAACACTGCGCGAAAGAACGGTTGTTGCATCAAGATGTGAGAATATGGTTGCGGGTGCAGGGTCGGTCAGGTCGTCGGCGGGAACGTAAATTGCCTGTACCGATGTAACCGAGCCGTTTTTCGTGGAAACAATACGCTCTTCCAAGGTTCCAAGCTCTCCTGCAAGAGTAGGCTGATATCCGACGGCTGAAGGCATTCTGCCGAGAAGTGCGGAAACTTCATTACCTGCTTGTACATATCTGTAAATATTATCTATAAACAAGAGTACATCACGGTTCATTTCGTCACGGAAATATTCCGCCATTGTAAGCCCCGTGAGACCGACTCTCATACGTGAGCCGGGTGGTTCATTCATTTGCCCGAAAACCAGAGCTGTTTTATCAATCGCACCCGATGCTCTCATGTCGGCTATAAGCTCCGAGCCTTCACGGCTGCGTTCGCCGACACCTGCAAATACCGAGTATCCGCCGTGAACAGTTGCAATATTGTATATAAGCTCCATTATCAGTGTTGTTTTACCGACTCCCGCTCCGCCGAATAAACCGACTTTACCGCCTTTGGAGTACGGGGTAAGCAAGTCGATAACTTTTATTCCTGTTTCAAAAAACTCGGCAACCGGAGTTAAATCGGTAAATTTCGGTGCTGCACGGTGGATATCCCACAAAGGAGCATCTTCGATTGGAGGTCCGTTATCAATCGGGCGGCCCAAAACATCGACGACCCGTCCGATAACATTCGGCCCGACAGGTACACGGATTGCATGACCCTTTGCGTGAACTTCTGTTCCGCAGCACAGACCGTCCGTAGCATCGAGAGCAATGCAGCGGACTACACCGGGGGCAACATTTGCCGAAACCTCCATATGTCTGCCGTCGGATGTGGAAAGAAGGTCGTGCAGCTTCGGCTCATTGGCATCATGCTCAAAGCGGACATCAAGAACAGGACCGCTTATCTTAACAATGACACCGGTTTCTGTATTTTTATTTGCTTTATCCATATCAGTATTCTTCGCCATATTCTTCCTCACCTCTTAATATCTCTGCTGCATCGGCGATTTCCGCAAGCTCATTTGTGATGGCGCTTTGACGTGCCATATTATATTGCGTATTTAATTTATCAATCATTTCTTTTGCGTTGGTTGTTGCGCTCCGCATTGCCGTCATCCGCGAAAAATGCTCGCTTGCGTAGGCTTGAACCATTATTCCGAATAAAAGCCCTACAATAAACTGGGGAACCATTAAATCGAGAACTGTCTGAGCGGAAGGGTGGTACATTATTCCCGAGAGCTCTTCGGCATCTCTTATATCGACATAATCATGTAAATGGACAGGCAGAAGTCTCGCTTCAACAGGTTGTCTTTTTGTTCCGCCATAAAAGGATGTATAAATAACACTGATTTCATCGGTGATTGCACGCTCATACATGTCGGTGAGCTCGTTTGCGACTTCGCGGACTCTTTCAAGTGTCGGGTCCTGTACGATTCCGAGCATGCATATATCGGGGGTTATATCGTGGGAGCGGAAAAATGACTCTGCTGTATGCCCGAGTGTTATCAAAGAAGAGTTTGGGTTGGAACGGATACGTTCCAGAGCAAAGTTAAGTACAGCCGAATTATGTGCTCCGCAAAATCCTTTATCCCCTGAAATTACAACATATGTATGATGATGTCTCTCACGTTCAATAAGGAACGGATGGGATACATCCTGAGTGGATTCGAGGATTTCCTTCATCGAGCGGCGCAGGTATGTAAAATATCTGCGGTTATGCTCAATATGACCCATAACCTGCCTCATTCTGTTTGAGGAGATCATTTCCATAGCACTCGTAATCTTGCGTGTCTGCTCGATTGCGGATATATGCTCCCGGATTTCACTGGCTTTCTGCATTTTTTTCTACTTTCTCAGCGAAAAATTTCTCAAACAAACCTTTTAGGGCGGAATTATCTTCATCGGTAAGCTCGCCTGTTTTTGTTATATTATCGATTATAGAGCTTCCGTTTTTGGCGATGAATTCAAGCAGCTCGGCTGCTGTGCTGCTGATTTTGTTTAGTTCATAGTTATCGAAATTACCGTTTTCTGCGGCGAGCAGAATGATTACCTGCTCTGCAAGCGTATAATTTCTTTCGGCGGGTTGTATCAATAATTGAACCAAACGCTCGCCTCGTCTCAGAAGTGCGGCTGTAGCACTGTCGATATCTGCTCCGAACTGAGCAAATACTGCCATATCTCTGTACTGTGCGATTTGGAGCCGGAGGCTACCCGATACAGTGCGCATTGCTTTTTTCTGTGCTGCACGCCCGACACGGGAGACAGAAAGCCCGACATTTACTGCAGGCCGTTGACCTGCGTTAAACATTGCGGTTTCGAGGTATATTTGCCCGTCTGTTATGGAAATTACATTTGTCGGGATATATGCAGATATATCTCCTGCCATTGTTTCTATTATCGGAAGTGCTGTCATCGAGCCGCCGCCAAGCTCCGGCGAAAGCTTTGCAGCACGCTCCAGCAGGCGGCTGTGCAGATAAAAAACGTCACCGGGATATGCCTCGCGTCCGGACGGGCGGCGAAGCAGCAGCGACATTGTTCTGTATGCAACCGCATGCTTGGATAAATCGTCATAAATTACCAGAACATCACGGCCGTTATACATAAATTCCTCTGCCACGGCACATGCTGCATACGGTGCGATGTACTGCATTGCAGCGGTGTCACTTGCCATTGCTGCAACAACAACGGTATGTTCAAGCGCTCCGCTTTGTTTTAATGAATGTACAATGCTTGATACTGTTGAAGTTTTTTGACCGATTGCACAATATACGCATAATACGCCGGTGTCACGCTGATTCATTATTGCAGACATTGCGATTGAGGTTTTTCCTGTCTGCCTGTCGCCGATTATAAGCTCTCGCTGGCCTCGGCCAATAGGAATCATACTGTCAATGGATATAATACCTGTTTCGAGAGGTGTATTTACTGCGCCCCGCTGCATTATTGTAGGTGCGTGTGCTTCAATCGGTCTGAATTTCTCACATTTTAGTTCTTTTCCGTCGAGCGGTTTACCAAGCGGGTCGACAACACGGCCGAGCATTTCGTCTCCGACGCTGATTTCGGCTATTCGTCCTGTTGTGTGAACAAGGCTTGTTGTAGAAACCTCTCCGCCAAGCAGTGCAGCTCCGACACCACCGAGAACAAGGTCGAGTGCAAGCCCGGTCGCTCCGCCTTCAAAGGATAAAAGCTCGCCGTAATGACAGTTCGCCAGACCCTGTATATGCACAATATCGTCGCTGTAGCTTTTTACGATTCCGTACTCGTACTCGAGCGGGTCGGATTTTGTTGATTTTACACGCTGCTTTAATAAGGTTCCGACTGCAGAAAAGGATGATTCAACTTCCCGCTTCGGTTCCTCCGGGCTTGTCATTAAACGTCCAAGCTCATGGAGCCTCGAAGAAAAGCTTGCATCATAAACCTTGCCTTCAATAACGGCAATAAAGCCGCCGGTTATTTTTTTACTTTCGACAACATCAAAATCAAGCTTTGAATCAAATTTACTATCAAATCCTTCCCGTATTGATGCTATTAACTTTTCATCATGTTTGGAAGCTACGATAAGAATCGGTTTATCCATAATTAATACATCCTATCCGTATTGTCACCCCGGGTGACAGTTGTTGGTGTTACTTTCTAAAGAACTCGTCCACTACGCCGGCGTTGTCCTGCTCGGAAATTTCACGTTCTAAAATTCTTGATGCCATTTCTGTTGCAAGACTTGTTATATCAAGCTGTGCTTCTTCGAGAGCCTGTTCTTTTTCGGCGGTAATCCGGGCTTCGGCATCGTCTAACATATCTTTTGCCCGCTCATGTGTTTCCTTGAGGATTTTATCTGATTCCTCGCCTGCTTTTTGTCTGCTTTCCCGTAATATTTCCTGTCTCTGTTCCTCTATACCGCCGAGCTTTTCCGAATATTCGTTACGGAGAGTTTCAGCTTCGTTACGGTGTTTTTCGGCATTGTCCATTTCTGATTGCACACGGTTTTTACGCTCGGCTAAAAAGCGGATTACATGCTTCCATAAAATAAACCGGAGCAATATAAACAGCACGGTAATATTTATGAGACTTATTACTACATCCTCAGGATGAATATCCAAAATCTCAACCCCTTACGTAAAAATGTCTTTACTCATAAGATTCTTCAGTCACAACGTTCCATCAGAATGGCAAAACGATATAGACGGATGTGTGAGAATAATAAAACTAACTGCTTGCGGTGGGACCTGCGAAAATCAGGATAAGTGCGGTTACGAAGCCATAAATAGCCGCTGATTCTGTTAATGCAAGACCAAGTAACAAAGAGGCGTTGATTTTGCTTGATGCCTCCGGTTGGCGTGCAATCGCTTCAACTGCTTTTCCCGTGGCAAAACCCATTCCGAGTGCTGCTCCCATACAGGAAAGTAAACACAGTGCTATTCCGACATAGTTCATAATAAATACTCCTTAAAATATATTATTCAATTGCTTCATTAATAAATGTTAGAGTTAGAGTAACAAATATAAATGTCTGTATTAGTGGGTGGAATGCATTAAAGTATAGGCCGAAGACGCTTGGGATGCCTACGGCGTTTACGCCGAGAGCCATGTAGAGTAAGTCAATTACTATCATACCGCCGAGCATGTTGCCGAACAGACGGCAGGCCATTGATATAGGTATTGCAAGGTCGGAGATTATGCGAAAAGGGAAAACCAGCGGTGTCGGGGATGCAAGAGATTTGATGCGTCCGCCTATGCCTTTTCTTTTTAACCCGTAGACGTTTATAAATAAAAATGTCATAAACGCAAGTGCAAATGTCATTGTTATATCTGCCGTGGGCGGCCGAAGCCTGAAAAGCTCCAGAAAAGCGCTCATTACTAAAAGCGAACCTACCGAAAGAATATACGAGCACAAAAATTCTCCTGCTCCGTGTACCTGGGCGTTTGTGTATTTGCTTACAGTTTCGACTATTAATTCTATTACATTTTGTGCGCCGCTTGGTATTGCTTTCGGGTTTTTGAAAACAGTAAGCCGTATAATAATCGCTCCGGCTACCAGAATTGCCATTGCTATCCATGTAAAAATTATTGTATAGCTAAGGCTGTATCCGAATACCGTGACACGTTCTGCGAAAATCGAAAATTGCAGTTTTTCTGCAGGCTTTGGGCCGAAAATAATATTAAGCAGGCGGGTAATAAAAAGAAACAGACCGGCAACAAATATAATTAGTGCAGTAACTTTGCTTCGCTTAACCGCTTTGTTTAACTTCAGCAGTATATAACCAAGGGTTATTAAAACAACCGATATTCCAAGTAATATCCAATCGAGCATTATAAAGCTCCATTCATTCCCGCCGTTGCAGGCAACACCTGCAATAACGTTTATTTCTTTTTCTTATCCGTGTTCTTTTTTTCGTGCTTTGACATGAATACAAACTTAATTACTGCACATGCAATTAGCGAAGTACCTGCACCGATGCCGACCCACATTAAATTATCGGTAAGCAGAAATGCACATAAAACTAAAACCGCAAACGGAAACAAAAATTGTGTTATCGCAAAAATTAATGTCCTGAGTCCGGACTTGCCGCCGGTTACGGATGTTACAAACTTATATAGCAAGTAGAACTGTATTACACCGGTAACAAGACCGATTAGTATACTTAAAAGAATAATAAGCAAAGAGTTAAAACCTCCACGAAATATACTACCCTACTCTACTCCAAATAAGTGCAAAAAGCAATATGGAAAAACGAAAAGCAGGGAAACAAATGTCCCCCTGCTTTTTTATTGACTTTAATTACCGGTTAGTCCGGAACGAGACTGTTTATGTCGATGATCAAGCTGATTGAGCCGTCTCCGAGGACTGCGCAGCCGCCGATTCCGTGTAATCCGAGATTGTGCTTTTGGATGTATTCGGGAAGCGGTTTAATAACTGCCTGCTGCTCACCGATGAGTTCGTCTACAAAGAGACAGAATGTTGTTGTGTCGGTAGTAATCATTATGAGTATACCGTCGTCGAGGTTTTCGTAATCGGATGCGATACCGAAAATCCTGTAAAGTCTGAGTACAGGGTAACAGTCACCGCGAATCATTATCATCTCACTGCCGTCCGGATCGAGGAATACATCGCCCTCTTCGGGTTTAAATGATTCCTGGATTGAAAGCATCGGTACGATAAAGACAAGGTTTCCGACACGGAGTTTCATACCGTCAATGATTGCAAGAGTGAGCGGGATGCGGATTTGGACTGTCATTCCTTCGCCGGGAGTGCTTTCGAGAGATATTGTGCCGCCGACTTTGTCAATATTACGTCTGACAACATCCATTCCGACACCGCGTCCGGAGAACTCTGTAACTTCTTCGTTTGTAGAGAAGCCGGGTGCAAAAATCATGTGGTAAGCTTCTTTATCGGTATATTCGCTTTCGGGCTTTGATGTTAAGCCTTTGTCTGCTGCTTTTCTTAAAATTGCATTTCTGTCGAGTCCGCCGCCGTCGTCCGATATAAGTATGACAACATCGCCGCCTGCGCTGCGGGCTTCAAGTGTGAGTTTGCCCATTGCGGGTTTGCCGTTTTTAATACGGACATCGGGTTTTTCGATTCCGTGGTCGACTGCGTTACGGATAAGATGCATAAGCGGGTCGGAGAGTGTGTCGATAATATTTTTATCAACCTCTGTCTCTTCGCCGATGAGAACGAGTTCAACTTCTTTTCCGACTTTTTTACTGACATCTCTTACAATACGGTGCATTTTTTGGAAAGAGTTTGAAACCGGAAGCATCCGTACAGATAGAACAATATCCTGAAGCTCGCTGATTAACTTACGAAGCTCCTGACTGCTGCGTTCGAACGAGTCAATGTGGAGATTTGCAACCTCGGGATTTTTTGTAACCATTGATTCTGTGGTGACAATCTCACCCATAAGGTTCATAAGTTTATCGAGTTTATTGACATTAACGCTTATATAATTTTGTTTAATAACTGCTTCTGTAACAGGTTTTTCATCAACCGGTTTGTCCGAAGCTTCGTTTTCATCAATAACAGGTTTTGCGCGCATTGAAGGCGGAAGCTCTTCGTTGTCCGGTTGAAGAGGAGTTATAACTGCGCTGTCGACATACATAATTCCGTCAACAGTTTTTTGAAGTGAATCAAGGCTTTCGGCGGATTGGATAAACAATGTAAATCCGTGTGCAATTATATCTTCACTTACAGTGCTGTCTTCCAAATCTTCGGGAATGTGCTCCATTTTTTGGCAAAACTCAGTAAGGGTGTTAGATACTGTGAAGGCGCGAAGATTTTCCATCTGACATCCTGATTCGAAAATAATCTTAATCTTATACAAGGGAGTTCCATCGTCCACAAAGTCCACATCCTCTCCACTAGAATCTGCGGTCGCTTCGCTTGTACTTGCGCTTGCAGTACTTGCGCTTGTACTTGCAGCTGCACCGCTGCTGCCGCTTTCCGGAGGAGGTGCGGCGCCCATAATTACATCTGTATATTTATGTATCCTGTCGCTGAGTTCGGTGAAATCACCGTCAGAGTCAGCTCCGGATGATAATTTCTCAACTTCAAGCTTGAATTTATCTCCTGCTTCGAGAACAAGCTCGGTTACTCCTTCGACGGCATCTGCGTCTTTTCTTGTTTTTCCTTCACGGATTTTATCGAACATATCTTCAAGAGCATGTGACAGTTTAGTCAGATTGTCGAGCGACATCATCGCTGACGAACCCTTGATTGTATGCATAACCCGGAATATTTCATTAATATGCTCATCTGTCATGGATTTAGCTTTCTCACTTTGGAGAAGCGTATCCTCTAATGCTTCGAGCAGCTGTTGTGTCTCGAAGATAAAAACATCAAGCATAGGATCTAGTTCGCGCATCATAGTCACCTACCATTTTCCAGGTATTTTAAGTTATTAACTCAAAACCCTTTTTCGTCTATTTGACCCTTCTTTGGGTATCGGGTACAACGGATTAATAACCGGGAATAAAAGTTATCCCAGTTTTTTAATTGCCGCTATAATACCATCTTCCTTAAATGGTTTGACTATGAAGCCTTTAGCTCCCGATATGATTGCATCGCGAACCATTGCTTCCTGCCCCATAGCTGAAACCATAACAACCTTCGATGAAGGATCAAGCTTTGTGATTTCTTTGAGGGCATCAAGTCCTGTCATCTCAGGCATGGTAATGTCCATAGTGACGATGTCGGGCTGTAAGTCCTTGTACATCTCGACGGCAATTGCCCCGTTTTCTGCTTCGCCAACGACTTCATAGCCGTTTTTTGTAAGCATGTTCTTGATCGAGATCCGCATAAACGCAGCGTCGTCAACGATTAAGACTGTTGCCATTATTCATCCTCCTAAGCAAAACAAATTTCTTTACGATATATTTCCGTTGTGCTACACCGTTTTTTATCTATTATGTGCATCGTCTTCCTACGGAAGCCATTAGGTCTTCTTACAGAAGCCATTAGGTCTTCTTACGAATACCTCATTATGCACTAAATAAACTTTTCTCCCGCACCGACGGTTTTAATTCTGAGTGCTCCCGAATCGATATCTAGCTCGATGGTGCGTCCGTGAGAGCCTCCTGTATCATTTGCCTGGACCGGGATAGCGAGCTGTCTGAGTATTGCAAGCCCTGCAGCTGCATTACGTTCGCCGATCTTCAGCATGTCGCTGTTTTGACTTCTTCCGAACATGTGAGCACCGCCTGCAATTTTTGCGACAAGAGCGGTTCTGGTAGCTCCTATCCGTACAAGCTGGTTTATCAGTTCAATAACGGCAGAGTCGACAAATTTCGCTTTATTTTGCCCTTCAAAGCCCTTATATGTTGGAAGCATGCAATGAGCCATACCACCTATCTTCTTTGCTCTGTCAAAAAGCGTAATCCCGACACACGAACCAAGACCCAAGGTCGTAAGTGTATCAGGGTGTTTAGCTACTTTTAAATCTGCCATTCCAACAACGATAACTGCCATATCATTCATCCAATCCTAGTGCGTTTAATAGTATCTTATACGAATTATAATCAGGAATCAAGAAAAAATGTCCGTTAATATCGCCCGCAAGGTCGTTAAATTGTGTTTTTAAGAATAAAACCGAATCGCCTATTTTTCCGTATTCAATCATTGCTATGCTTAAAATTGCTCCGAACATATCAATTGCAAGCTGCGGAACGGTCGGTGTTGCTCCAAGTCCCGAGAAGGAGGTTATCGCCGAAAGGAATGAACCGACCAGGATATTTGCGATTTCAAGAAGGGTATCTTTTTCGAGCTCTGTCAGTGCAAAACCGGGGTCTGTTGTGTCGCGTTCCTCCTCGTGGAGAGCCTGTGCGACCATTGCCATTGCATCTTCCATTGAAAGCAGGAGTAAAATATATCCGTTTAAGTCGCCTGACACATCGATGAGTACACCGGCAACTGTTGTTTCGGGGCCATCGAGAACATTGACTATTTCTGTGAAAGGCAGTACTGAAGCTTCGGGTACGCTCATGGAAATTCTGCGGTCCAGCAGACCTGCCAAGGCTGAAGCAGCATGTCCTGCTCCTATATTACCAATTTCTTTGAAAACGTCAAGATGTTTTGATAAGTTATTGTCACTAATTTCGCCCGGAATAATATCATCCGTGCCAAACTCGTCCATGTACGCTTCGTTTATAACGATATCGTCCATCTCGTTTTCGTTCATACTGCTTTTCACCTCACTTGCTGTAATAAAGTATTTTAAAGTATAATCGTAATATTGTCGATAATAATATTATATTGTATCCTATATATTATTAAGGGAGATTTTTATGAGAGTTGATGCATCAAGTGTGCTTGCACAAGGCGGGGTTAAGATAAAAGCCGGGAATGAAACTGCTGATTCACTTAAAAAAGGTGATATTCTAAAAGCTTCGGTTGTTTCAAGCGATAAAAACGGTACGGTTGCATTAAAAACGGAAACCGGTTTATCCTTTAGTGCTAAGCTTGATGCGCCGGTAAAACTGTCTCCCGGAGATGCAATTCTGCTTGAAGTTACGGAAAATGACAAAGGTCAGGTTTCTCTTGTATATAAAGGCTTGGATAATGCTGACGATGACCTGTCCGTCGGGCAAAAGAATCTGGTGAAGGATTTTTCCGATAAGAGTCTTGCGCCTTTTGCAAGTAAGCTTTCTGAGCTTAATATGCCTGTAACGGAAGAAACTGCACGTGTGATGCGTGATCTTATACAGCAGAATCCCGGATTAAAGCTTGATGAAGCGGCTTTTCTTGCATCTAATAAGCTTACGGGTGACGAGAGCCTTATGAAAGCGGCTCTTGCCGTTTTGGGTGACGGTGAAAAGACGGATGCAATGATTGCAAAGCTTTTATCACTTCTGGGTGAGCAGTCTGCTCCTTCGGAACCGGGTGCCGGAATGCGAAATCCGGAGACCGGCGGAGCCGGGGTAAAGCTTCCCGGTATGGCTGTGCCCGGTGAGAGCAGCCCTTCCTTTACCGTAAACACTGCAAATTCAGCGCCTTTAACGGAGTTACTAACTACAATTGTCAAGAGTTTTTCCGGTGTTCTTACCGCTCCTGTACAGGGTGATGGAACACCCGGAGCGATGACTCAGACGATTATAACACAACCCGATGCGAATATGCAAACAAATGCACAAGAAAATTTATTATTTTCAACTCAAGAAAATGGAAACCCATTGCAACAAGGGGCTTTGGGAGGGGTGCAAAATGAGGCTTCACAGCTGTCCGCTGCGGTCAATATGAGTCAAGGAATTCACGGAATCGAGGAAAATCTGTCATCTTCGGCGATAAAAGACCCCTCCGTACCGGGTAATGCTATACCTTCGGAAGCAAACACACCGGAATCTCAACCGGCAGGCAATTCCGGAGCAGCTGCGGCAGACGGTTTGCCGCAAAATACAGCGCAATCACCGCAACCGGCACAGGATATGGGAAGTGTTGTAGCTAGATTACTGTCTGATATCCCGCAGTTTCAAGGAACACCACAATCGGCTCTGCAAAGGTTTTCCGAAATGCTGCTAAGAGTGGCGGGTGATACGGGAGATGCACCGAACAATACCGAGGCACTCGCAAATCAGCTCAATAAGTTATTTACCAGAATAGGCAGAGATGATTCGGATGCCGGAGCACGGCTCAAAGACGCAAGAGAAGAGCTATTTACAAGACTTTCGTTAATAGAAGAAGCAATTTCCAGAGCAGCACAGCCGGCAAGGGCAGAAATGCTTGTACAGACACAAAAACTTATGGACCATGTACGTTTATTAAATAGTATTGAACAGTTTGTATACATGCAGCTGCCTGTTCAACTGAGTGAGGAAAAGAAAACTGCAGACCTCTATGTATTCAAAAGAAAAGGCAGAAAGAATGCAGACCCGGACAATGTAAATATTTTACTTGCCATTGACCTTGAGTTTATGGGACACTGGGAGGCACTGGTAAACATTAAGAATAAGGATGTATCAATCCAAATGGAAGTACCGGGTGCCGCAGAAAAAGACCATTTCAACTCAAATACAGTTTTGCTTCATAATATGCTTGATGAAGCCGGATTTAAGCTTGTAAGTACAAACATAAAATTCTCGGAAGAAGAGACAACTCCGCTGACGGCATTGTCAACACTTGACAGATACACAGGCGGAAAACAGGGTATAATAGACTTTAGGATTTAACTCTGAAAGGTATCAGATTATGACGGAAAATGAAAATAAAAAGCTACAGGCTGCTGCACTAAGTTATGACCCTGCCGAAAATGATGTACCTATTTTGTCGGCTTTTGGTGAAGGGCATATGGCGGAGAAAATCGTTTCTGTTGCCAAGGAGTCAGGCATTCCGATAATGCCTGAACCGGGGCTTACGGGGCTTTTGTCAAGGCTCAGTGTAGGAGATGAAATTGCTCCCGAAATGTATGATGCTGTTGCAAAAGTGCTTGCGTTTGTAAGCGAAATGGACAGGACGTACGGAGAAAAAGTAAAAAAAGGGTTAAGGTAGGCTAGGGGCTAGTGACTAGGGATTAGGGTTCAGTGGTTAGGGTTTAGGATACTTATTTTAGGGAAGGTGTGAAATATTTTTGAAGTTAGTTTCATGGAATGTAAATGGTTTTCGTGCATGCTTAAAGAAAGGGTTTCTCGATTCATTCGCTCAAATAGGAGCGGATATATTTTGCCTGCAGGAGACAAAGATGATGAAAGGTCAGGCTGAGTATGACCTTGATGAGGCTTTTTTATCCGGCGGGAATAAAAAAACGGGAAAGTTCCTGGAATACTGGAACTCCGCCGATAAAAAAGGATATTCGGGAACGGCTGTCTTTACAAGAATACCGCCTGTTGATGCTGCAAACGATATGGATATTGATGAACACGACCATGAGGGCCGTGTCATAACACTGGAATATGAACAGTTTTTTCTTGTCAATGTTTACACACCAAACTCGCAGGGAGAGTTGCAGCGGCTTGATTACCGTATGAAATGGGAAGATGATTTCAAAGAGTTTTTACTCAGTCTGGATAAAAAGAAACCTGTAATAGTCTGCGGTGATTTAAATGTTGCGCATAAAGAAATAGATTTGAAAAACCCGAAAACAAACACAAGAAACGCAGGTTTTACAATAGAAGAACGTGATAAATTATCAGCTTTGCTCGAAGCGGGCTTTACCGATTCATTCAGGCATCTTTACCCCGACAAAACAGATGCTTACTCATGGTGGTCATACATGCCGGGCGTAAGAGAAAAAAACGTAGGCTGGCGCATAGACTATTTTCTCATCTCAAACCGAATCGCCGATAAAGTACAAGAAGCCTTCATCCTACCCGAATTCTACGGCAGCGACCACTGCCCTGTAGGGATTGTTATTAATTTATAGCACAGAAGCAGAGAGGTCGGTGTTGTATTTTGTTTTTGAGGGTGGCTTAGGGTTAGTTAAATTGATTTTCGCACACCGAGGCATGGACGCCGAGGGGCGCTCAGTATAAACACGACGTTTCTTCTGAGTGAAAGGAAATTAATTTAACTAACCCTAAGTCGCACTGAACAAAATACAGCGCCAACCCCTCTGCTTCTCTATCCTACAGCACAGGGCCGCCTTTTTGCATGTCGTTGCAGCGGCCACAGTTTGGTTTACCACAGTAGGTTATTGAGGGGTCTTTTTTTATTGCTTCTGCGCAGGCTTCTACGGTTTCTTTTATCGGGAAAATACGCCAAAGACTGTTACCGACAGTTGTCTGTTTTTCCAGCTTCTCTACGGCGGAGTCAAGTTTGTCAAAACCATCGGAGCAGCTGCCTTCACGGATGCGGATAGTATTTCCGTTTTTATCCAAAGCCCAGTTAATAAAAAGATTACGGCCCGACAGCTTTTCGGCATAATGAATTGCTGTCATTTTTGTAAGCCCGACACCTATCATGACTATCTTTCCGTTTAAATCCATCAATTTTTGGAAAGGTGCATAAACTTCTTCGGGTGTCTGACAGCTTACAAGCTTTTCTGCTTCGGGTCCGATTGCAACAAATGAGTTTGTCGGATGATATCCTCTCGAACGTCCCGCTCTGAGAAGCATTGTACGGGGTATTGCACCCATATCCGGGGCGATTTCGTTAATTCCGGTATTATAGATTTTCCCGTTTGATTCAAAGGGTTCGTCATCATAATCATTATCATTCTGTTCAATTATTTCAACACGGGGCAGAGAATAAAAATATGAAAATGAAGGAGCAAGTATAGTACAACCTTCCTCTAAAAAAGCATCAATTACAGTATCTGCGCCACCCTCAACCTCGCCGAAGGAGCTAAGTGAGGAGTGAATACAAACAAGCTCACCGCTGAGCCCGGTTTCTGCTATTGCCTTTCGAATATCGTTTTTTGTAACTTTCATAATTATTCCTTTCGAATACCAAACCATTGGAGTGTAACGTATACCTTTTATTTCCTGTTCTGTGTCGGTTTCTTTGAAGCCAAGTCTGCGGTAAGCTTCAAGTGCATAAGGTGATGAGTTTACAGTGATTTTTACCGGGTTATAGTTTTCTTTCATTATTTCAAGCAACCGGCGTGCAATTCCTTTACGGTGGTGCTCTGCTGCCACAAATAAGAGGTTAATATGATCTTCGCTTGCGGCAATAGCTCCTGATATTTTATCATCGTACTCACACACCCATATACGGAGTTCTTTATTTTCAAGCTTTTCCATTATTTCATCAGGCTCCAGAAAACACAAAAACTCCTCTATCCCCTCTTCGGAATAATCGGGAGCCTCAAACTCCATAAACACATCACGAATCATCGTCAAAGTTTCATAAAGCTTATCAATATCAAGTTCAGTATATGTAAATCCATTCATGTTGTTTATTATATACTAACTTTAATTTTTTTTCTAATCATAGTTAAAAGAGAATGCCCGTGCCTTCTTTTAAGTATATATTGTTGACATTGTATACAATTATTGATACAATATTTATAAGGAGTTGATGGAGTTATGCCAAAAAATACCACAATAAATCTTCGTGTTGACAGTAAAGTTAAAGAGCAAGCAGTAGAAATTCTTTCATCATTAGGTCTTACATTAAGTGAAGCTTTTAATTTAATGCTTCACCAAATCAAAATTGTAAATGGTTTACCGTTTGAAGTTAAACAACGTTTACCGGTTGAGCTAAACGATGGATACGGCTCCTATGTATGTGAGTGTGGACACGTTCATGGCTATAAAAATTTCAACTTTGAAGCTGTTGAAAAAGAAATTAACGACCCGGATACAAAAGTTTATGACAATGTAGATGACATGTGGAATGATATTAATGCGGAGAGCGAAGATGCCTAAATATAAACCGCAACCAACAGCAAAATTTAAGAAGGATGTAAGAAAACTACGTAAGCGAGGATATAATTTCTTAGAAAAGTGTTGCAATTCAATGTGATTTGTGTATAATGAAGATAGAGGGAACGTCGCCGGATAATGCGAGGGTGATTTCACCAGCATGAGTAATCATGTGGCAGTCGCACCGGGGGTTCCTTTTACATTTGCTTACAAATCTTCTTGCCCTTAAAATAAGCCGCTTTTGGCTTCATTTTTTTATCATAATAGACAATACCGCTTATATCAGATGAATCATTAGTCTTGCACAGATTATTCTTTAATCTCATTGCAAAGCAAGGTGTTATAAAGCCGTACCCGTTTATTTCGTGTGAATAAAACATTGTTGTAGCGCATACATCAGCAAGCTGCAACATATCCCATGAAGATGCCTGCTTGCAATCTACATTGGTGAATACATCAGCTATTGTATTATTTGGATGCGGAATTATTTCGTTTTCAATATAGTCTACAAGCTCATTATCGCTTGATGTTCCTCTACCGGATAAGATTATTTCACCTTTTCGTTCGGTATCTCTTAATATCCAAGAAACACGTTCAAGTAAGGCTTTACAAATAAAATGGTAAACTTCATTGCTAAAACTTATCTTGCATACATCATATAGCGTAGTATCAAACATAATGTTAATATATTGAAAATGCTCTCCGACGAGTTCTCTTACGATATATGAACGACGACCAAAATCTTTAATTGACCTAAAATGTATCGATTGAAGATTAAACTTTGACCGTATGGTTTTTATGCATTTTCTAATATTCGCCTCATCCTTTGTATCAACAATAACAGCAGTAAGAACAAACCACCGTGTACCGCGATTATCACCTAAATCTCCTGCTTCATCTATATAAATTGTGCAATCATTATTTTTCACATTACTACCCCTGCTAATATAGTTATAAAGTTGAATTGTGTCGGCAGTGCCGACACAATAACATAATCTATGAATGCTTCGAATACTAAACCATAGCACCAA
>Ga0123356_10003226_pt1 | contig 17138 bp, 17 predicted proteins | sample TergutEmb28metaG_2_FD_92546 | JGI IMG/M metagenome (GOLD analysis project Ga0123356, IMG submission 92546) | Embiratermes neotenicus P3 segment gut microbial communities from Petit-Saut dam, French Guiana - Emb289 P3 | ecosystem: Host-associated > Arthropoda: Insects > Digestive system > Gut ...
ACGTGAAGGGCTTGTTAATATGCTAATGCATGCCGATTATTTTGGCGTAATGCATTCTACAATAAGAGTTTTTTCTGACAGAATCGTCTTTCAGAATCCCGGAAGATTTTATATTGATATTTCAGAATTACCAAAATCAGCTATTTCCAAACCCAGAAATCCAGTTATTGCCCGTCTGTTTCGATGGGCAAAACTTGCTGAAAATGCAGGCTTTGGTTTTGATAAAATGCTTGTCTGGAAACACAAAGTAGAGTTTAATACCTATGTTGACTTTTCCGAGGTTACGTTTTATTTGACAGAAAAGGGGACAGAAAGCGAGAAAAATGTCCCTGAAAATGTCCCTGAAAATGTCCCTGAAAATGTCCCTGAAAGCAGACTTACAATGATTTTAAGTTTGATTGAAAAAAACCCTAAAATCACAGCGTTAGATTTATCGAAAAAATTTAATGTAAATTTAAAAACAATAAAAAGAGATATTCAAATTCTAAAAACGGAAAATAGGATTGAACGTATTGGTCCAGATAAGGGCGGATATTGGAAAGTTAATAAGAATTAACGCAATATTGATAGTAAAAAATAACTATTATGAACGAAACATTAGAAAACAAAAATGAAAATACAAAAGTTAAAATATTAACTTGTTATTATCAACCTTGGCATTTTCCAAAAGAAAATATATATTTTCCTATTCAGGCTGGAAAATCTATTTCAAAATATAACCTAGAAATACAAGGTGATGATACAGGTGATAATATAAGTTGTAAAAATGAAACATTCAGTGAATTTACAGCATGGTATTGGGGATGGAAAAACATTAAAAATATATATCCTAACATAGAATATATAGGACTATCTCATTACAGGCGATTTTTTGCATTAAACAAACCTTTTGAAGGGTATACAATTATAAAAAAAGTAAATATTCCAAAAATGGAGAATTATGAAAATTTGATTATAAAAAACTTCAAAACAAAGATATTATACTAGTAAAACCTGCTATTTATAGTGTTAATCTTAAAAGACAATATGAATACAATCATAATATTTCAGATTATATTTACATGAAGAAAATATTGCATAATTTATATCCAGAATACGATGAATCATGGAAATATTTCTTCGGAAATAATACTGCATCTTGGTATTGCCTTTTTATATCTAGATATGAAATATTTAATAAATATTTTGAATGGCTTTTTCCATTATTGTTTGAAGCAGAAAAATATATTGATTTGTCAAATTATAATACTTATCAAAAGCGTGCACTAGCATTTCTTGCTGAACGCTTATTAAATATATATGTATATCATAATAAATTAAATATATGTTATGAGCCAATATATTATATTAAAAAAAATATATATAAACTAACATTAAAAATAATAATTAAAAAAGCAATAAAATATATATTACCATATGGTATTATTAAATATTGGAAAAAAAAGAAAATGCAATCTAAGAGCTTTTAATTAATGACATTAGTATTAAAAAATATTATAAAACTTTTAATTCCTGAGTTTATTAGAAAATCAATTAGAGAAGAAATATATTTTTATAAAATAAGAGATAGAAAAGTAAAATTAGGAAATGACAATAAAGATAAAACATTTTTAGTTATTAGAGATGATAACAGGTTTTCTGGAATTGGTTCAATATTATCACTAGTTATTACAAATATTATATATGCGAGAAAACTCGGATATATTCCGGTTGTTGATTTATTAAATGTTGAATCTCAATATCATGATAAAGTAAAAGTAGGTGTAGAGAATGCATGGGAATATTATTTTTTACAACCTAGTAATTATAATTTACAAGATATTTCTAATAGCAAAAATGTTATAATTAGTATTGGTGAAAGTGGAAATAAAAAAATTATAAATAAAAGAAATATTGCAAATAAAATATATCTTTTCGATAAAGAAAATATAAATGTTATTTTAGAATATAAGAAATATTACAAAGAATATATAAAATTTATACCAGAAATTAAAGAAAAATTTGAAAATGATTATATCAAAATATTAAAAAATAAAGGAAGGGTTTTGGGTGTTATTGGAAGAGGCACTGATTTTATTTCAAAAAAACCCAAAAACCATAGGGTTATTCCAGAACCTTCAGTTTTACTAAATAAAGTAATAGAAATATACAAACAAGAAAAGTTTGATTATATATATTTAGCAACAGAAGATAATGATATTTTTAAATTGTTTAAAGATGAATTTTCTGATAAAATGTTAGATAATGAACAGAAAAGAATATCACAATCAGATATTGAAAATCATTATCGTTTATCTGATGCAGAATTTGATTACGGAGAAAGACAAAAATATAAATTAGGAATAGACTATTTAAGTTCAATTAATCTTTTAAGTAAATGCAGTGGTATTTGTGGTGGCGTAACGAGCGCTACAGCAATAGCATATATAATGAGTAATGGATATGAGTTTGAATATTTTTTTGATTTAGGTATTTATTAAATTTAATAAAGGATATATTATATGTTAAAACCAAAATTATTTATTATAAATAATAATTACCCAAATGAAAATAACTTATATGGTGATGTCTTTGTTCATACAAGAGCAAAACAATATTTAAATGCCTTTGATGTTTTGGTTTTAGGTTGCAATGATGAACTTGAAAATGATATAAAAACTGAATATGAGGGAATTAAAATACTAAATTTATCTTCAAAAGAGCGTTTTAATGATTATATAAATAATAATCCACCTGATATTATAGCTATTCACTTTGTAAAAGAGTGGATGTTTAATATAATTAAATGTTTTGAGGGAAAAATATTTATTTGGATACATGGATTTGAGGCTTTAGGTTGGTACAGAAGATTGTTTAATTATAATTTAAAAAAAATTAAAAGTCTTATTTTAAATATAATTATAAATACAAAACAAATGTTTTTTATGCATAATTTAATTAAATATTCTAATAAAAATAATAAAGTATATTTTATATTTGTCTCAAACTGGATGCGTAAAATAACACAAACAGATACATTATCTTTTATTAGATATTATAAAATAATTCCTAATCCTATTGATGAAAATTTATTTTTATACGAAAAAAAATCAATTGAACATAGAAAAAAATTGCTTTTAATACGCTCTTTTGATTCTAAAAAATATGCAAATGATATTGCAATTAAAGCAATACAATTATTAAGCAGAGAAAAATATTTCTCAGAATTTGAATTTCATATCTATGGAAAAGGGGAAGATTTTTTTAAACTTACTGATAAAATTAAACATTTCAGCAATGTACATTTGCATAATTACTATATAGAAAATAAAGAAATACCAAATATTCATAAAAATTTTGGAATTTTTTTATGTCCTACTAGACAGGATGCACAAGGAGTTTCAATGTGTGAAGCAATGTCAAGTGGTTTAGTACCAATCACATCAAATAATACTGCAATACCGGAATATACAAATATAAATTGTGCTTTTCTAACTAATTCATCATTTGAAATTGCTAAATCAATAAATGTTTTATATAATGATGAGCAATTGTTTTTAAAAATGTCAGAAAATGCAAGCGAATTTATAACTTCTATTTCTGGTGTGAAATTGGTAGTTGATAAAGAAATAAATATGATGTTAGAGGCGATGAACAAATGAAAAAAATATTATTGGTATTTGGTACACGACCTGAAGCAATAAAAATGGCCCCATTGGTATTAGCATTAAAAGCTAAAAACATTTTTGATGTAAAAGTATGTGTAACAGCTCAACACAGACAAATGCTAGATCAGGTATTAAGATTTTTTAATATTGTTCCTGATTATGACTTGGATTTAATGCGTAAAAATCAAACATTAAATACATTAACGGCAGACATATTATTAAAAATAAATAATGTATTTAATGATTATAAACCAGATTGTGTTTTGGTTCATGGTGATACAACTACTTCTATGGCTGTAGCATTAGCAGCTTTTTATTCTAATATAAAAATTGGACATGTCGAGGCTGGTTTAAGAACATATAATAAATATGAGCCATTTCCAGAAGAAATAAACAGACAATTTACTGGTAGAATTACTGATTATTATTTTGCGCCAACAAATAAAGCACGACAGAATCTCTTAAACGAAATGGTTTTAGATTCATCTATTGTTGTAACTGGCAATACAGTAATTGATGCTTTGATTCATAGCGTTAAGAATATTAATGAAAATGAATATGATGATATAGTTGTTTTTAAAAACAAAATTGATTTAAAAAAAGAATATATACTTGTTACAGGTCATAGAAGAGAAAATTTTGGAGATGGTTTTATTAATATATGTAATGCATTAAAAACTATTGCTTTAAAATATTCTAATTTGCAGATAATATATCCAGTTCATTTAAATCCAAATGTTCAAGAACCAGTTTATAAAATATTAGCAAATATTTCAAATATTATCTTGTTAGATCCTCTATCTTATCCTGCTTTTGTATATGCTATGAATAATTCAAAACTAATTATTACTGATAGTGGCGGTGTTCAAGAGGAAGCACCTAGTTTAGGAAAACCTGTTTTAGTGTTAAGAAATACTACAGAAAGACCAGAAGCAGTTGAAGCAGGTACTGTTATACTTGTTGGAACTGATAATAATAAAATTATTTCAGAAACTATTAGATTATTGGAAGATAATGAATTCTATAAAAAAATGAGTTTATTGCATAATCCTTATGGTGATGGAAAAGCATGTGATAGAATAATAAGTTTTTTAAAAGATAATTTAGTATAATATTATTTGGAAAATAAGATGAACAAAGAGATTAAAACGATTGCAAAACCTTACCAAATATGTACACGCTGTGTTATGGATACAACAGATCCAAATATAACATTTGATGAAAATGGTTTTTGTAATCATTGTACTCAGGCAATAAAAAAGATGAAATTACCTCCGTATGCATTATCACCAAAAGAAAAAGAAAAAGCATTAAATAATCTTATTTTAGAAATTATAAAAAGCGGTAAAGGTAAAAAATATGATTGTGTTATAGGATTAAGCGGTGGTGTTGATTCTACTTATGTTGCGTTCTTAGTAAAAAAGTTGGGTTTACGTCCACTTGCTGTTCATCTTGATAACAACTGGAATTCACAAATAGCAGAACAAAATATTAATAATATATGCAAAACTCTTGAAATTGAAGAAACAAGAGTAAATATAAACTGGGAAGAATTTAAGAATTTGCAACTGGCATTTTTAAGAGCATCAACACCTGATTCTGAAATACCAAGTGATAATTGTATTTGCGCTTTGAAATGGGATATGGCAAAAAAACATAATATAAAATATATATTAACAGGTGCAAATTTATCATCAGAATCTATATTACCTAATGAGTGGTCTCAAGGTCATTTAGATGATAAGTATATAAAAACTATTTATAAAACATTTGGAAATAAAAAGAGATTAAAGATTCGTATTATTTCATATTGGGAAAAATTATTATATAAAAAAATATATAAAATAAATGAAATTGCAACATTAAATTATATTGACTATGATAGAGAAAAAGTAAAAAATATTATAAAAAAAGAATTAAATTGGCAGGATTATGGACGAAAGCACGGAGAATCAATATATACACGTATTGTTCAAGAATTAATTCTACCATATAAATTTGGCTATGATAAACGTAAGGCGCATTATTCAAGTCAAATAGTAGCAGGGCAAATAACTAGAGAAGAAGCAATAAATTTTCTATCTGAACCTTTATATATTAATGAACAAGATAAAATAAATGATATTAGAATATTATGTGAAAGACTAGGAATTACTATGGATGAATTTAATAAAATATTTGAAACAACAGCAAAATCAATAAAAAATTATAAGAATGCAAATAATACATTAATATTTAAAATTATAATGTTTGCAAGATTTTTAAAAAGTAAACTAATAAAAAAGATATAACAATAATATGTCGAAAGTATCTGTTGTAATGCCATCTTATAATTCAGAAAAATATATCTCTTATGCGCTTAACAGTCTAATTAATCAAACTTTTTATGATTGGGAATGTATTATAGTTGATGATGCATCTACAGATAAAACATTAGAAATTATTAAAGAATATTCAAAAAAAGAACCGCGTATAAAGTATAAAACTTTTGAAACTAATACAGGAAGTGCTAAAGTTCCAAGAGATACCGCTATAAATATGTCAACAAGTGATTGGATCATATTTTTAGATTCTGATGATTTATTTGAACTTGATGTTATAGAAAAACTAGTATTGCGTCAAATAGAAACAAATGCAGATATAGTGATGTTAAAAATTGCTCAGATTGATGAAAATGGAGTAATTAATCAAAATAAATTTAATAATCGCTATAAATATTTTGATTTTTCAAATATTTTAACAGGTAAAGAAGCAGTTAAACTTACTATTGGGGAATGGATAATTGGTGGATTTGGACTTTTTAATAGAAAAATACTTGCTAACAGGAAAATAATAGAAAATATATTTCATAATTTTAATATTGATGAATATGATACAAGGCAAATGATTGTTTCTGCTAAAAATATTGCATTTATTGATACAAATTATTATCTGAGATTTAATTCAGCTTCTATAACAAGAACTTTTAATATAAAAAAATTCCAAGTCTTATTTACAAATGATTTGATAAAAAAACTTATAGAAGATAATTTTAATAAGAATGATAATATTCATAATAAAATGAAATATCAATATATTTGTGGAATTATTGATTGCAGAAAATTACTTTTAGAAAATAAAAATAAGATAGAAAAAGATAAATTAATTGAATTGGAACAATTGATAAAATATTATTACATTAAATTTAAAAATTATAAATATAATATATGGTCATTTCCTTTTATAAAGAAAATACTATTTGCATATAATTATACAATATTTAAATTAACAACATTTATTTTATATAATAATAAAAATAAAGGAAATTAAAAAATGAAAAAACAAATACGTTTTGCATTAATAGGCTGCGGTCGTATTTCATACCGGCATGCAGAATTATTATACAATCAAATTCCTGGCGCTGAATTAGCAGCGGTTTGCGACATTGTTCAGGAAAAAGCAAATAAATATTCCCAAAAATATAAAATACCATTTTATACAGATTATAAAAAAATGCTTGAAAAAGAAAATATAGATGTAGTAAATATATTAACAGAATCAGGAAACCATGCAAAACATACTCTGGATGTATTTGAATACGATAAACATGTAATTGTTGAAAAGCCTATGGCACTTAAAATAAGCGATGCAGATGCAATGATTCAAAGAGCAGAAGATAAGAAGCTTAAACTTTTTGTTGTAAAACAAAATAGATACAACTATCCTGTTCGTAAATTACGTGAGGCGATAGAAGAAGGGCGTTTTGGAAAATTAGTGCTTGGTACAGTGAGGGTACGATGGTGCCGCAAACAAAATTATTATAACGAAGATTCTTGGAGAGGTACATGGGCTATGGACGGCGGTGTATTTACAAATCAGGCATCGCATCATATAGATTTACTTGAATGGATGATGGGTGATATAGAATCTGTTTCGGCAAAATCTGCAACACGACTTGTTGATATAGAAACTGAAGATACTGGAATAGCGATTTTACGTTTTACTAATGGAGCGCTTGGAATAATAGAGGCTACTACTGCTACAAGACCTAAAGATTTAGAAGGTTCAATTTCAATACTTGGAGAAAAAGGAACGGTTGAGATTTCAGGTTTTGCAGTTAATGAAATGAAAATATGGAATTTTTCTGATGAAAGAACAGAAGACACTGCTGTATTATCAGAATACAAACAAAATCCTCCGAATGTATATGGTTTTGGACATTCTGAATATTTAAAAGCCGTTGTTAATTCTCTGCAAAATAATACACCAGCGCCTATAGATGGTTATGAAGGGCGTAAATCATTGTTGCTTATTAATGCGCTTTACGAATCTATAGAAACAGGCAAAGATATAAAATTACATTTTCAGCCAGAAAAATCAAGGTTAGGTAAATGAATAATTATAAAACATACAAAAATGTTTTTATTGGTAAAAATTGTCAAATTGGCGATTATGTTATTATTGGTGTACCACCTGGTAGCAAACAAGACGGCGAATTACCAACAGTAATAGGCGATAATGCTGTTATTCGTTCACATACCGTTATTTATGCAGGTAATGTTATTGGAGATAATTTTCAAACAGGACATCATGTTTTAATTCGTGAAGAAAATAAAATTGGAAATGATGTGTCGATAGGAACAAACACTGTTGTTGAACATCATATTTTAATTGGAAATAATGTCCGTACACAGGCATCTTGCTTTATACCTGAATATTCAATACTTGAAGACGAAGCATGGCTAGGCCCCAATGTAGTGCTTACTAATGCACGTTATCCGCGTTCAATAAATGTAAAAGAAAATTTAAAAGGTCCTGTTATTCGTAAAAATGCAAAAATTGGTGCCAATACTACAGTTCTTCCTTGTGTAGAAATCGGAGAAAATTGCTTAATAGGTGCCGGTTCTCTTGTATCTAAAAATATTCCGCCGCATGTTGTTGCATTTGGTTCACCTTCAAAAGTTCGAAAAAATCTGGAAGATCTCGGAGAATATTAAATGCAAATACCTTTAATGAATCTAAAACGTTTGCATCAAAATATACGTAAAGAAATAGATATAGCTGTTTCTGATATTTTTGATGATAATAATTTTATTAATGGAAATGCTGTAAAAGAATTTGAAACAAATTTTTCTAAAATCTGCGGTTTAAAACATATAATAGCATGTTCAAATGGTACAGATGCTATCCAGGTTGTTTTACATGCATTAAATATCGGCGAAGGAGATGAAGTTATTGTTCCTACCATGACTTTTATTGCTACTTCTGAAGCGGTAAATTCTGTAGGGGCAAAAGTAAAGTTTGTTGATATTTCTCCAGATGATTACTGCATTGATCCAAAACAAGTAATTAATGCAATAAATATAAAAACAAAAGCCGTAATTGCAGTTAATTTACATGGAAATCCTGCTAAATTAAATGAATTGCAAATTATTTGCAAAGAACGTAATGTTTTATTAATAGAAGACAGTGCTCAAGCGCATTTAGCTAAAATTAACAACAAGGTTGTAGGAAGTTTTGGTATTGCAACAACATTTTCTTTTTTTCCGGGTAAAAATTTAGGAGCATTCGGTGACGCTGGGGCAATAGGAACTAATGACGATGCGCTTGCTTTAAAATTATCCAAACTCGTTAATCACGGACGAAAAAATAAATATGAACATGAAATGATTGGTTTTAATATGCGCATGGATACTTTACAGGCTGCTGTTTTAAATGTAAAATTAAAATATCTTTTAGAATGGACAGAAAAAAGACGTGCCATTGCAAAACGATACAATTTATTACTTTCTAATTTACCTGTAATATTACCATTCTATTCAGAAAACGTATATAATGTTTTTCATCTTTATGTTATAAGGTTAAAAAATCGTGATAATGTTTTAAAATATCTTCAGGATAATGGCATAGAAGCAGGGATTCACTACCCGCTTCCTTTACATCTTCAACCTGCCTATAAACATCTTGATTATAAAACTGATGATTTTCCAGTTGCGGAATTATGCGCGGCAGAATTTCTTTCATTACCTCTTTGTCCAATGTTAACCAATGAAGAACAGGATTATATTATAAAAACTTTAAAAGATGTAATTAAATAAATGAAAGGTTATTACATAACAACATATTCTTCTTTGAATGATTCAATTCAAGACGGTGTTACAAAAAAAATAACATCACAAATAGATACATTAAATAATATTGGTTTTAGTGTTCAACTTTTAAAACTATATAATAATACATATATATTCGAAAAAATTAAAAGAAAGTTTTTTTCTAGTTATTATTTTAATCAATTATCTGAAGAGATATATAACTGTGATTTTTTTTATTTAAGAAAATTCATGGTTACAAAATCTTTATTGGGTTTACTAAAAATAATTAAATTAAAATCAAATGCAAAAATATTAATTGAGATACCTACTTACCCATATGATAAAGAAACAACAGGAAGTTTTTCCAATGTATTAACATTACTTCTTGACAAAGTATATAGAAAAATATTATATAAATATGTAGATCGTATTGTAACTTTTAGCAATGATGATGAAATATTTAAAATAAAAACTATAAAAATTGTAAACGGAATAGATTGTTCGCAAATCTCTGCTAGATCTTCTTTTAATAACAGTAATTCTTTTAATATTGTAGCAGTTGCTAAATTTTCTACATGGCATGGTTACGATAGATTAATTAAAGGATTGCATCTTTACTATCAAAATAATCCAGAAAAAACAGTAAATGTTTATTTCGCAGGAGATGGCGATACACTACCCTATTACAAGCAACTAACAAAAGATTTAAATCTTTGCAATTATATATTTTTTAAAGGATTTTTAACAGGTGATCAGCTTGATGAGCTTTTTGACATTGCCGATATTGCTGCATGCTCCTTTGGATTTCATAGGACTGGAGTATTTCTTGGCAGTTTTTTAAAAAGCAGGGAATATCTTGCAAGAGGCATTCCAATGTTATCTTCTACAAAAATTGATATTTTTCCTCATAATTTTCCATATTGTCATTATGTTCCAGAAGATGAGACACCTTTGGATATTCATGAAATAATTAAATATTATAATAATTTATTAATCAATAAAAACATAACAGAAATTTCAAAAGAGATAAGACAATTTGCAAAAGATAATTGTGATATGTCTAAAACAATGGTACCAGTTATTAATTATTTAAAAAGCAACTTATAAACTATGACAATTTTAGGTATATTTTTAATAAATCAAATAAGAACAGGCGGAGATCGCAGATACCTTGAGCTTATGGAGGTATTGGCAGAAAGAGGCAATAAAGTATTTATTATAATGAACACTTATCTGGAATTTAATCCAAAACATATAACAAAAATTGAAATACCTGTTAAATATGTACGGCATCGTCTTCCGCCTGCATCTTTCCTTTTTAAAAATGCAGTAAAAAAATATTACAAACAAATACTCCATGAAACAGGCAGCTCTTCAATAGATTTTATCCATATTCACGGAGATGTTTATTTAAAATCAGCAATTCATCTTAAGAAGAAAATTGGCTGTCAGTTCTTCTATGCTTCTCGTAATAATGATATAGACCGATCAAAAGTTGTTCGTAACAGCGGTGAATTAAATGTAAAAAAATATTTATTCTCTTTAATTATTGATGTAATTGAACGCTATAGAGAAAAACAAATTGCAAAACATGCTGAAGTTGTTACTTTCCAATATCCAAAAGACAGAGATAGTTTTATAAAGCGTACAAGAGCAAATACAGATAAAACAGTAATTATTCCAGGAAATATTGGTTTACCGCGCTGTACTTCTGAATGGAAAAATAAAAATAAATCAGATGCTTTAAATAATATTCTTTGTGTCGGAACAACATCAATAACAAAAGGTTTTTTAATATTAATAAGAACTCTTGAATGTTTAAAAAAACGCGGTTTTGGATATCTTCGTTTTACACTATTAGGCAGACTTAATGATAAAAAACTATTAAAGAAAATAAAGAATTCTGATGTTTCAGAAATGATTGTTTTTGAAGGTTTTAAAGATCCATTTCCCTTCCTTGAAAGCAGCGATCTTCTTTTATATCCGGTGCTTTTTGACGCATATCCTGATGCGGTACTTGAAGCACTTCATACAGGCTGCCCTGTACTTGCATCTGAAGCAGGAGGCTTACCAGATATGCTGCAATATCAGGAATTATTTTTTAATCAGTATAATATTGATAATATTACAGATAAAATAATTAAATGTGTAAAGGATAATTTATATTATAAAAGAATTCGAGAACTTTGCAGTAAAAGAGTTGTTGTTCATCATTTTAACTGGGAAGAAAAATTCGAACTTGCTATGACAGACTATTTAAAGAAAAAATATGCCTCTACTCTCTCAGTCAAAGATAAGTGAATCAGATGCTTGGATTAGAAAAAGAATAATTTAATAACTATGAAATATTTAAAACAAAAAATAAAAAAACTATCATTTTTTAGATATTTTATTTATACATTTTTACATCCGCATATAAAAACTAAAATTTTAAATTCTAATATTAATAGATATTATTCTAATATAAATAAATCATTGGAAACTTTTAAAAAAATACCTCAAATACCAAATCTAATAATTTCTTTGACATCATTTCCTGCACGCATGGATTATATAGAGTATACTTTATTTTCATTAATAAAACAAACTATTCGTCCTCAAAAGATAATACTTTGGCTTTCACTGGAAGAATTTCCAAATAAAGAAAAAGATATTTCAGATAATTTATTAAGATATAATCAATTTGGTCTGGAAATAAATTTTGTAAATGAAAACATTAAATCTTTTAAAAAACTTGTTTTTGCAATAAAAGAATATCCTGAAAATGTCATTGTAACATCAGATGATGATGTTTATTACAAGCCGGACTGGCTTTATCTATTATTTATTACTCATAAATTAAATCCTAAGGATATTATATCTCATAAAATTCACAGAATATCTTTTTCAAATAAAACAATAAAACCATATTTAAAATGGAAAAATTATCCTTCTAATGTATCTTTTTTAAATTTTTTTGTAGGATACGGAGGCGTGCTTTATCCTCCAGGAAGCCTTTTTAAAGATGTGACAAATACTGCTCTCTTTTTATCTCTCTGCCCTACTGCAGATGATATTTGGTTTTATACAATGGCGCTTTTAAATAATACAAGAATTAGAAAAATAAAAGTATGTATAAAAAAGTGTTTTCCTATTGATTATGAATTAACAGAAAATTGGAAAAATGTTCCTTCTTTAATGGATATAAATTGGATAAACAATAAAAATGATATACAGCTAAAAGCTGTATTGGAACATTACTCTTTATATGATAAATTCTATGATAAATATGCATAATGGAATAATTACTATTGCTCTTGGAAAAAAATACGCAAAACAGGCAATATTTCTTGCTCGTTCTTGTATGATAAATTCTCCTCATGTATTACGAGCTGTTGTTACTGACACTCCAGATTTATTAAATGATTACTACGATATTATAATACCTTATAATAATAAGGAAGACCCATTTTCTGTAAAAACCAGGCTTTATGAATTATCTCCCTTTGAAAAAACATTATATATTGACGCTGATTCACTTGTTTATAATAATGTTGATTCCTTTTTTAATAATCTTGATGAAAATGGTTTTGTTTATTTTGGATATAAAATTAACGAAGGTATCTGGTATTATGATGTAAAATATATTTGTAATATTATTAAATCTTCTTGGATACCAAAGTTCAATTCTGGTATGCTGCTTTTTAAAAAGTGCGATATTGCAAAACTAGTTTTTGAAACTGCATATTATTATTTTATTAATCATAAGAATGAAGGAATAGAAATACCGTTTTTTAGAGGAAAAAACTATCCAGATGAACCTATGTTTTCTATATCTCTTGCAAAAAATAATGTAGAACCTGTTAATGATTACGGACGTTTTTCCAGAACGTTAATAAAAACAAAGCGCGTGCGTTTAAATATATTATTAAATCTAGCAAGTTTTATTAAAGATGATAGACTTATTTCTCCACTAATTGTTCATTTTTGCGGCAGAAAAGGCGGAATATACTATTTTATAGAAAAACTGCGCTTGTCGCTACTTAGTATTTAAATATCATTTCCAGTAAGAATGAAATATTTTGAATACACAATTTTTTCATTAACTAAACGGACAATACGACCAGAAAAGTAATAATATGGCTATCCGAAGATTAAAAGCAGTTCTATCAAATTATAAAATATTTGAGGATTTTTATGACAAATATAAATAATATTAATATCTCTATAATCGTCCCCTGCTATAATGAGGAAGAAGCTATTCCTGATTTCTATAATGAGATTACAGAATTACTTAATTCATTAAATAAATCATATGAAGTAATTTTTATTGATGATGGCTCAAAAGATAAAACATTAAATATCTTAAAAGAACTCTCTGATAAAGATTCAAACATTCACTTTATATCTTTTTCTCGTAATTTTGGTAAAGAGGCTGCAATGCTAGCCGGATTACAGGAAGCAAATGGAGAGTTTGTAGTAACAATGGACGTAGATGGACAAGATCCTCCGTCTTTGATTCCTGAAATGCTTAATGCTGTTATCTCTGGTGAATATGATTGCGCAGGTTCAAGACGTGTCAATAGAAAAGGTGAACCGGCAATTCGTTCATTTTTTGCAAGATGTTTCTATTCTATTATGAAAAAAATAACAGATATTGATATTGTAAGCGGTGCCAGAGATTACAGGTTAATGAATAGAAAATATCTTGATTCTTTATTAAAACTATCAGAAAGAAACAGATTTTCTAAAGGAATATTTCCATGGATTGGTTATAATATAAAATGGTTTGAATACGAAAATATTGAACGAACAAAAGGTAAAACAAAATGGTCTTTTTTGAAATTATTTTTATATTCTCTTGACGGTATCTTTGCCTTTTCATCCAAACCTTTGGCTATTGCTTCTGTTATGGGTTTTTTATTATTCTTATGTACATTCATTATGATCATTTTCATCGTTGTTCGAAGATTAATTTGGGGTGATCCTGTTGACGGTTGGGCTTCTACTGTTTGTATAATTCTTTTCTGTTCCGGGTTACAACTTTTTTCCATTGGAATTATTGGACAGTATATTGCTAAAATTCATACAGAAGTAAAACAACGTCCACATTATATAGTAAAAGACGCTAAATAAACATCTAAAATAAGGATAAAAAAATGGGTAATATAATCACACAAAACAAAAAAAATAATGTGTACTTGATACTTACTGGAATAATTTCTTTTCTTGGTTTAATATTTTCTATTTTATTATTATTTCCGCAAGTACGTTTATTTATTATTCATTTTGCAGAAGATTATCTAATTCAAAGAAAAGTTAATTTCCATGAAAGATGGCTGGATACTATATTTACATGGGCAAAAGGATTATTATTTATTTTATCAATTTTTATATTTTTTACATTTATTAATCCAGGTAAAATATTATTTAATCAGATATTAAATGAGATAAAATTTTGTTTATCAAAGATTGATTTTAAACATTTTATTAAACCATTCTTTTTAATTACAGGAATTTATTTATTTGGATTAATTGCAATAATACTTGCAGATTTTTCGTATATTGATGATATTGATCGCGCTTTAAGAGGTTTTCGCGGATGGAATGGCTGGAGCAGGCATTTAAACGATTTTTTATCTACTTTTATCCATGTAGATTTTTTTCTTGCTGACATCTCTCCATTACCGCAATTTCTTGCTATTCTGCTTATGGCCTTTAGCTCTGTACTTTTAGTATATATTATTACCGGAAAAATAACATGTTTTACAATTATTGCAAGTATTCCGCTTTTTTTAACACCATATTTTTTAGAAAACTTTTCATATAAATTTGATGCACCTTATATGGCATTATCTGTATTTTCAAGTGTTGTGCCATTTTTATTTATTACTGCGAGAAAAGCATTTATTTTTACTTCTATTATATCTCTTTTGGTGATGTGTTTAACTTATCAGGCATCTTCCGGTATTTATATTTTAATTGTTATTACACTTTGTTTTTTAGATTTTAATTGTAAAAGAAAAAGCATAAAGGATATTTTTATATTTATTGGTATTGCAGCAGCTTCTTACATCTTTTCCATGATATTTTTTAGATTATTTTTCTTTGTTAACACTGCTGGCGGTTACGGAGTTTCAACAGAAATATTATCTTTAAAAGATATTTTTCCTGGTGTTATATTAAATCTAAATAATTATTTGTCATTAGTAATTAATGATTTTGGTATTGTTTGGCAAACAATAATTTTATTCCTACTTATTCTTTTTATTATAAATTCATTCAAACAATCATCATACCGCAGAATCACTGGGGTTATTATACCAGTAATAACACTAATTTTACTGTTTATCTTCTCTTATGGCGTTTTTATCATACTGAAAGCTCCTCTCTTTTCACCAAGAGCCTTTGTTGGTTTAGCAACGTTTTTGGCAATTGTTTGTATCTACATTGTTTCTTGTTCATCAAAACATGGTTTTATCGCCGTATTTGCTCTTAATTGGTGTTTTATTGTTTTTGCTTTTTCTTATGGTAACGCTCTAGCTGATCAAAAAAGATATGTAAATTTCAGAGTAGAATCATTACTTCATGATTTAAATAGATTATTTCCAGATAGAACTTCATCTGATCCACATATTCTACTTCATGGAAACACAGGATACGGTCCATACACAGAAAATATTTCTAGAAGCTATCCAATTATTAAAAAACTTGTTCCTAATAATCAATTTTACCACGTGTACAAGTATATGAATGGTTATTTTCATTGGACAGAAGGAAAAAAATGGGAAGAGGTAAAATATGATTTGCCAATAATATTTGATTCATATTATCATATAATTAAAAGTGATGGCAGTTATATTACTGTTGAGTTTAAAAACTAGTATTGCCTATTCGATTAAATAAAATGAAGTTGCAAAATATATTTGATATAAAATTATTAAAATTTATTATTGTTGGAATAATAAATACAGTAACTGGAGCTATTATTATGTTCCTGTTATATAATGCAGCTAATATGAGTTACTGGTTTTCTTCTGCTTGTAATTACATATTTGTAAGTATATTAAGTTTTTTCTTAAATAAATATTTTACTTTTAATGTAAGGAAGTGGTCTTTGTTTATGATAATAACTTTTATATTAAATATTATAATTTGTTATATTATTGCATATGGACTTGCAAAACCTTTGGTAAATTATTTTTTAAAAAACAGTTCGCAAGTTTTACGTGAAAATATTGCTCTATTGTGCGGAATGTGTATTTTTACAGGTCTGAATTATTTTGGTCAACGTTTTATAGTATTTAAAAAATATTAATTAAAACAGTAAAAAGGATAAATATATGAATTTTTCTACAAAAGCAAATACTTTGAGTTTGCTGGAAAACCGTGTAAAAAAAAGCAAAGTTCTTCCTCAAGTTAGTTTTACAGTAGGAGAACT
>Ga0123356_10003227_pt1 | contig 17137 bp, 14 predicted proteins | sample TergutEmb28metaG_2_FD_92546 | JGI IMG/M metagenome (GOLD analysis project Ga0123356, IMG submission 92546) | Embiratermes neotenicus P3 segment gut microbial communities from Petit-Saut dam, French Guiana - Emb289 P3 | ecosystem: Host-associated > Arthropoda: Insects > Digestive system > Gut ...
ACGAAGCAGCTTGCCCAGCGAGTCGTCAGCATCTGCCCCGGGATACACTCCGCCGAGGGTCCCCTTATTTACTTCATAAGGTTCAGCATCATCAGCGTTGCCGTTTGCAAGAAGATCTGACGGGTCAAACGGGTACATCGTCGCGGAGATGAGCGGGGGAGGCGGATCATCGTTTAGACTGATCGTATAAAAACCCACTGCTGCTCCGGCAAAGTTTGCCACCTCGCCATCTTCATGATCGAGATTATCATCAAAATAATGCTCGTATACCAGACGTTTCCTGTGCGCCGCAGTCAGGATAGTAAGAAGACTTAAGCCTGTTTCGCCATTACTGCCGTCTCCGTGAGTATGATCATCGCCGGGCGCGTCCGGAAATAAATAATCTTTCCATGCCATCGTAGGTTCGCCGTCGGTCATAAGAATGATGTTCGGCATACGCGTGACCAAAAGCGGTTCCATAGCCGCGTTTAACACAGGCTCACCCGCCGGATCGAGAGCTTCAATAGTAAGATCATCCGCCGTTTCCAGAACACGTGAACCCAGGTATATACCTCTTTGAGTAGGTGTCGATCCCTGAACCTGAACAGAAGAAATGAGGTTAACAGTGGTATTGACATCTACATAATGATACGATCCGGCCTGCCTGTACGAGAAGTAAGCAGCCGCACCCGGCATAAGTACCGGGCGTCCCAGCGGCAGTACATCAACAGCTCTGGAGTGACCGCCGGTAAGACCGCCGTACGCAACGACCGCGATACGGTTCTGAGCATTTGCGTCAAGGAGTATCTCTATAGCTTCATTAAGCGCGTCGACCAGAACGGCTATGCGGGGGCGTCCGTCGATTCTTTCCTGATACATGCTGCCCGATACGTCGATAATAAAAACTGTGTCCGCCGGAATGATATAACCGCTCATAACTGCGTAGGACTGGCTCAAAGCAGAAAGAGTGACGGTAAAATCATCCGCGCCCGGATTGACACGGACGCTCTTGTCTGTCCATATACGCCCGTCCTGCAGCCACGGTATGTCGAGGAAACCCATGTGAGCAGGTGCGGAAGTGTCCGGGTCGGCTATCCTGCTGCCGGGGTCGACGGTGTACGCGCCGGCATTATAGGATGTCAGCGGCAGTACATACATCGATATCAGCAAAACGATAACACAGGCTTTTTCCGCGTACCTCCGGTATGATATTTTTTCTATAAAAAACCCAATCATACAGTAATTGTACAATCGGATAAAAGTTTACACATCGTCCAAATGGACTATTTTATTGAAAAATATGTGGAAAAATGAGAAAAACCAGTCCCCTTGCTATGGTGCACTGCTAAAAAGATGATGAACCCGAACCCGTCACCTATCGGTATGGGGTTCGAGTAATCATGATTTGGTGCGGATGAAGGGACTTGAACCCCCACGCCTCTCGGCACAAGAACCTAAATCTTGCATGTCTGCCAATTCCATCACATCCGCATATGTAGCATAATACCTCATCAATACTAACAATGCAAACCAAAAATGCGGTACTTATTACTTACCAATATGCATTTTACCTGTAGTAATTTCAGCGATGGCTTCCGGATCGACCTTTGGTTCCCGTGTAAAAGTTAATAATCCATTTGTTTCCTGTTCTATATCAGTCAGTTGTGTATAGCAGAAACCTTGAATATGAGGTGAATCTTGTAGTGGCGACACAACGGCTTTGTAACGCTCGAGGAAATCATTTCCGCACTCTGCTGTCGAGTATCCCCAGCCTTCCTCATTTTTTGTGCTCCCGTTTTGGTATGATATACCGCCAAACTCTGTCACCAGTACAGGCTGCCCTTCGTATCCGCAGTCTCCGGCATATAACGAACGCCCTGACGGTATTGAATTTATAATACTCTCCATAGTTTCATATCTTTTTTGTAATATCGCTTCATCGCTTTCGTAATCGTGTATAGTAAGCAAATCACTGTCTGTATGTTCCCATCCGTCATTACTTATCACAAGACGAGTCGCATCCAGGGACTTTGTTATATAGTACATAGTTTTACAATGGCTTTGCATAGCAGTGTTTGTATTTATCTCATGTATACCCCAGGACTCATTAAGCGGCGTCCAGACTACGATACATGGGTGATTATAGTCCCGCTTAATAACCTCCAGCCATTCATTTACCATATTTTGCACATATCGCCGTGTATACACATACGCGGAGCCAATCTCGCCCCAAACAAGCAGTCCCATTTTATCGGCATGGTAGAGAAATCTCGGATCTTCTACCTTTTGATGTTTACGAACTCCGTTAAAACCCATTTGCTTAACAAGGGTGATGTCTTTGATAAAATCTTCGTCAGTTGATGCGGTTAATAGAGATGACGGCCAGTAACCCTGATCTAATATCAGACGTTGATAATATGGTCTGTTATTTAACATAAAAACACCGTTGGTCACAGCGACCTTTCGCATCCCGAAATATGACTCTACTATATCGTTTACAACTCCATTTGCTTTTAGTGTATATTGAACATCAAATAGACGGGGATTTTCGGGAGACCATGTGTGGGATTCGGTAAAGTTCCAGGCTTCTAGCCCGGGTTGATCAAGCGCTATTGTTATCACACCGTTTAAGCTCCCTGGGTTTATCGAAACAGTAGTTATATGCTGACCTTCAAAAGATATACCTATATCAAGCGTGCTATTCTTATCACCTGCCAGATGATATTCAAATTTAACTGACTGTTCATCCAGCATAGGAGTTACGAATACGTTTTCTATGCGATCTGCTTCAACAGCCTCGATCCATACGCTTTGCCAGATCCCGGTGCTGGGGGTATAGAAAATACTCCTGGATTCAGCTTCCCAAAACTGTTTCCCCCGGGGTATATCCATATCAAATGGCGGATCATATGCATGAAGCCGTATCATATTTTTCTCTTCCTGTAGAACTGCTTCTGTGATGTCAAAGTTGAATCCGGTCTGTCCGCCTTTATGCTCACCGATAAAAACGTCGTTAACCCACAAACGGCTAATATAGTCCACCGCTCCAAAATGAAGTATGATTTGCTTTTCACGCATTGTATCAGGTATCTCAAACTCCCGCTCATACCAAACGCTCTCATGGAACTCCCTTGTACCTATTCCTGAGAGTTCACATTGATATACATACGGAACAGTTATTTTCTTATCTAAAACAGGCTCGTCAAAAGAGAACCTCCATGTACCGTTTAAAGACATCCAGTTGTCTCTGACGAAGTTCGGTCTCGGATATTCACCTCTTGGTGTTTTGTTCATCTGTTATCTCCACCTTATCCTTTTATACCACTTATTGTGATCGATTCTGTAAAATACTTCTGGCATGTAATAAAAACTATCAATATCGGGATTATCGCGATCAGGGAAGCTGTCATTACTATCGGAAAGTCCATCTGCTCAGCGTAATAAGTGCTGAGCGACGCGATAACCAGTTGGATCGTGGAATTGCGGGGTGAATGTGTAAAAACAAGCGGACCGAGATAATCGTTCCATGTTGCCATAAATATTAATATTGTGTTTGCAGCTAAAGCCGGCCCGCATAATGGCAGATATATCCGGGAGTATATACGAAAGTAACCGCAGCCGTCGATTTTAGCTGCCTCCATCAACTCTGAGGACAAGCCTTTTATGTATTGCCGCAAGAAAAAGATAACTGTTACATTTCCCAACATGCCGGGGATGATCAACGGTAATAGTGTGTTTATCCACCTCAGCTTTGAGTAAATCAAAAACTGCGGGATCAGGATAACGGCAAATGGAATCATGATAGTGGAAAGCAACATAAGGAAATATGCGTTTTTAAAGGGAAAGTTTAACTTCGCGAAAGAAAATGCCGCCATACTTGAAGATATTGTACCAACAAACAGTACGCTACCGGTAACGATCAAACTATTTCTTATGCCGCTTGCAAGCGGAACAATAGACCAAACTCTCAGGAAGTTCCCCCATTCGGCCGGGTTCGGAATCCACTGCGGAGGTATTTGATACACAAACTTAGATGCTTTTAATGCTGTTGACAGCATCCACAAAAATGGAAAGACCATTGTGAATGCGCCAACCAGCATGACGGCGAATATTAATATATCAGCAGTTCTGTTTCTTTTCATGACTCATGCCTCCTCGTAAACCCATTTACGGGAAAGCCTGAATTGGATTATTGTGATAAGCATAATAAACAGACCAAATAGCAACGCGGTAGCGCTGGCATATCCCATTTCGTTTGAACTGAATGCCTTCTGCCAGACATAGTAGATTATCGTAGCTGCGCTGTAGTTGCGCCCTCCGTCCGTTGTAAAAAGTTGAACTTCAACAAAAGTCTGTAACGATCCAATCAACCCGGTAATTGTGAGATAGAATAAAATAGGCGTTATCAGCGGCAGCGTTATTCTGCTGAAGCATTGAAAAGCGGACGCCCCGTCGATTTTTGCCGCTTCATAATATGTTTCCGGTATATTTTTTAATGCGGCTAGCATATAAATTGATACGATACCAACCATTTTCCAAATTATCATAATGACAATAGTCCGTTTTATCCAAGCCGGATCACCCAGCCAATTTGGTCCCTGGATCCCGAATACGTTTTTTAGAAACATATTTATTAAACCGAACTCGTAGTTGAACAGCCATCTCCACATTATTACCAAAGCAACTATTGAAGAGATATAGGGCAGATAGTAGAGCACCCGGAACACCCTGTTACCGGGAGTGTTTCGATTGCAAGCCAATGCAAATAAAAGACCAAGAGCCAGATAAAACGGGATTGGAAGTAGCATATAGAATGTGTTGCTCAGAGCTATCCAGAATTTTCCGTCACTGAGGATCTCTGTAAAATTACTAAATCCTATGAAATCCTGAGTTCTCCTGATAACATTCCAGTTTGTGAATGACGCATAGATAGCAAATCCAACAGGTATAAGGAAAAATGCTATATATTGCAGCAGTATCGGAGTAATAAACAAAATACCCCAACGATGCTCCTGTCGCTTCATCCTGCCGTACTTTTTCATCTGTACGATCTCCATTCATAACGGCATTTTGCTTGCTGATTACAAAAATAGTATACAGTGCCTTAGTTAAATTGGTCAAGATTTGTCAAAGGGGCGCGTACGCCCCTTTGACAGTGCTCGGAGAAATATGAAGAAAGTTACCTGTTTTGCTCTGCAATTCCTTTATCAAGCAACGCTTGCATATCGCCGGTTATCGAATTGAAGTACTCCATTGCAGTCATCTCACCAAGCCAGACAGCATCAATGTTGGACCAGAACTCACCAAACCATTCGCTGTTATATGTAAAGGTCTGTGTAGCACGACGCCCGTAGTTTTCTACGATTCTTATAAATTCCATCTTATTTGCCGGAGGTTTAGACATGGGTAAGTACTCATTATAAGTCATGTCAATAAGATTCGGTATAGCCTGCCCCATCTGATAATTTGTTCTCTGAGCGTCTTCGTTAAAAGCAAGGAACGCTGCAAGGTTACATGCGGCTTCTTTGTGTTTGCTGTCGTTTGCTACAGCGAATCCTATCCCGCCGTACCAGATCGCCGGCTGCCCTGTCCTCGGGCTTACAGGCCATGTCATAAGATCCCATTCAAAGGTACACTCTTCCCAAAACTGTCCCTGACTCCACGGTCCGATTCCCATCATACCGATCCTGCCTTCCATCCAACGCTGGAAGCTTCCCAGGGAGCCTTCCTCCTCGTTTGACGGCACAACTCCGTGAACAAGAATCAGGTCGGCTATCCATTGTACTGCTTCAGCGAATGCGGGGTCTGTCACAGTTATCTTAGTTTTATCTGCGTTGAGCCAGTCAGCGCCATTTGACCACACAGCAGCTTCTACAGAATAAGGAGCGCTTCCATACACTTTGCTTGTTCCTTCACCGGAAGTCAGCTTCTTGGCATTTTCGATAAATTCATCCCATGTCCACGGATTATTTGGATCAGGTGCGGTTATACCCGCTGCTTTGAATAAGTCAACATTATATGCCATTGCAAAAGGTCCGATATCCTTTGGCAAGCCGTATATGTTCCCTACTCCCGGCATTCTGCCGTCGTACCGGTACATATCGATGGCCTTTTTCCATACATTACCCTCTTCAAAAATCTCGTTGTTGGCAACATAACTAGTTATGTCATACACTATTCCACTGTCTGCCCATGGCATTACATTTTCCGGTGTTAAATAAAAAACATCGGGAGTTTGATCTGCCGCGATCATTGCCTGAAGTTTTGTTTGGAAATCACCATGCGGCACATTGAGGTACTCTACTTTAACATCGGGGTATTTATCCTCGAACTGTGCTATCATTGCTTCAAATACGCTTACCTCCTGCGGTGAACCCCATCCCATGAACGTGATGGTCACTTGCCCGTCATCTGATTCGCCGCACGCGGCGACAACGGAAACAAGCATAAGGATAGAGAGAAAAACGGCTATAAGTCTGCAGGTTTTCATGCTAATTATCCTCCTTAATTAAGTTAATGCATATAACAACATAAATATTGTCGTTAATTACTCAAATCATACGCTTATTGCTCATTTATGTCAATATTTATATTTATAATGTCTGATATTCATGCTTTTGCACATATTAGCAACAACATTTTTGTTCATTACGCTATATTTTGTTTCTTTTGCTGGACACGCAGATTCTTTTATGCTATAAATTATGTTGAAATATACGTTTGGAGGCGATTTTGTGGCAAAAATTATGGAATTAAACGCAGATAATGAGGAGCAACTTAAAGAGGTCGGAAAAGCGCTTTCATCATATGAAAGGATCCAGATTCTTAAATTGCTCTATTACAATAGCTATAATATTGGGGAAATCGCAGAAAAATTAAGCATCCCGGCGTCAAGCGCCGCGCTCCACATACGTGTTTTGGAATCATCCGGGTTGATAAACACCGAGCTTCAACCGGGTAACAGAGGCTCAATGAAGCTTTGCAGCCGAAAGAAGGATCTGATAAATATCCGCCTGACAGGGGAACCGCAGGAGATCGAGAGAGTAAAAAGTATATCTATGCCCGTAGGTATGTATACAGACTGTGAGGTATTTCCGACTTGCGGTATAGCCAGCGAACGTGGGATCATCGGATTCGAAGATCGTCCCCAGGATTTTTTTCATCCTGACAGGGTCAAAGCACAGCTTGTATGGTCATCAGGAGGATATGTGGAGTATAAGCTGCCTTATGTTCTGGATAATAAAGAAGTTCCGAGCCGTTTGCTTCTGTCATTTGAAGCATGCTCGGAGGTCGCTAATTATCACGAGGATTGGAAATCGGATATCACTATATGGATAAATAATATAGAATGTGCTACCTGGCATTGCCCTAGTGATTTCGGTGCCCGCCGCGGGATACTGACGCCTCTGTGGTGGGACAGCGGCGCTACACAATATGGGCGTCTGGTCAGCGTTGAGGTAACAGGTTCAGGTACGAATCTCAACTTACAGCCGGAAAGTGATATTAGTTTAGATATGCTCGGATTAGAAGATTGTTCTTTTGTAAGCATTCGCATCGGAAATAAAGAGGATGCGGAGTATAAAGGCGGATTCAACATTTTCGGTAGAACTTTTGGGGATTTTGAGCAAGATATTTCACTGACGATTATGACGATATGAGCTATATAAAACCACCGGACAGAATTTACGCTGTCCGGTGGTTTTACTATATTCCTATTCCTTACACATCAGCATTACTTCAGAAAGAACAATACTATCACTGTTATCTGACAGTCGCATCATTATAGTATTTGTGTTTACAGGTTCAAAGTGTATAATCTCACAGTATCCGGGTACTATACCCGGTTTTTTAGTTTCTATTTTCGTGACTGCAGTACCATTATTGAACGAAACTTCAAGCGTTGCACTGCCGGTATACTCTCGCCTGTACGGATAAACAGCAATCAGAGACAATGGCAGGTTCTCTGTAAGATCAATGGCCACCGATAACCCCGTAGTCAGTTCAACACAACTTTCACTGTCCCACATATCTCCGGTGTCACCGTCCACCAGCACCTCAAAACCCGGTGTTATAGATTTGATCATAGATCGGTCTATACGCTTCATTCCTTTAGCTCCCGACGGCACCGGTGTTTTTGCTACTGTCGGACCATTGCAGAATACACTGCCGTCATCCCGGAACCCCAGCCTGTCCATACAGGCCTGGCGCTCCCCGCTTGGAGATTCCGGGTGCATATGCGTATGATATACAATAAACAGCTCACTTCCGTCAGGTGATAAAACAAACGAGTTATGCCCCGGACCGGAAACCAACGGAATATTTTTCTCCCCTGCCGGCTCAGTATGCCATAATACCGGTACCTCATGTTTGCAAAATTCACCCATCGGATCATTAGAAACTGCGTACCCGACGCAATAAGCAGGGTCACTGAACATATTAGCAGAGTAAAAGAGATAGTACCTGCCGTCATGCTTTAGCATGACCGGTCCTTCATTCCATGTCTGATCGAGACCGGCATTGAATTCCCAGTCCTGATCTGCTATCAACACTGTTTTAGGTTCTGATATAACATTGGATAAATCCTCGGACAACTCAACAACAGCAACATGACTTTGCGGAGAACCATTTATTATGTTGTCCGCCACATCTATAACATAGTACATGTAATTTCTACCGTTATCATCAAAGAAAACTGTAGCGTCAATCGTAGCGTAACCGGGGTCAAAAAACGGAGCGTTTTTCACATCACGGAAAGGTCCTGTTGGATCACCGCTGACAGCAAGCCCGGTACGCAATGACATATTATCTCTCCAGCGTCCCGTGTAGAACATATAAAACAAACCGTCGTGCTTCCAGACTTCAGGCGCCCAAAACTCCGAAACAGCCCATGAATCCGGTTCTTTCCTATATGCGTAACCAACTTCTTCCCAGTTGATCATATCCGGGCTTTGCCACACCTTAAATCCATCCGGAGCCGAGGTGGCGTAACAGTAATACATATCACCTTCTCTCAGATAAAACGGATCACCTATATGCCTGATATTTGACGGATTCTGATAAGTAACACTGTCAGTTTCCAATAATTGGATATTTGCAGCTTTTTTATCCTGTGCCATACATTACTCTCCTTGAAGTATCATTCGGAATGATGCATCGTCGCGTTCTGAATCGGTATGGATTTGTGAGACAATGATGCTTCCGTTAAAATGTCTCATGTATGAACCATTAATACCATATGTTTCCAACGAAATATATTCCGAGCCGCTGAGACCCTGCCGGACGATCCATGTAGCATCAGCTCTCATCTGACCGGTCTCATCGTTTTGCGATAAAATAACTTCTCCATTGTAATGCCGCAGATAGAAACCCGGCTTGTTTACAGATTCAAGCGAGATATGTTGAATATCTGCAAGTCCGGGTATTATCCGCCATTCCGAGTCTTTTAGCGGCAGTGATGTAAACTGCGACCCAAGCACTACCTCTGTATTGATATGCCGGATGAACTTCCCATCCAAATTAGATGATTCAAACCGCGCGATATCAAAAATCCGTTCTGCTTTCCAGAGCTGTGATTCATTGTCATTTTCTTTATTTGGTACAACCGGTGTTGAAGGTGTTATTCTTTGATTTTCTGTATCCAGAAATAATCCGTCGGATTGATTCCAGATTTTATAGACGCCGGTACCGGCAGGGATCAGTTTCCAATGATGCTCTGATAAACCGTTACTTCCTGTAACTTTATACCATTCACTGCCGGTTTCAATAAAATGCCAACTCTGCGACCTCATTGTAATATCATTCCACGTAGTCATTTGATTACTTAAAAATAATGAGTCTCCGGTGTTATCAAGATAGAGTCCGCTTGCCACGTTAGTTATTCTATAGTTAGCATTGGAGACCAACATTTGACCGCCTGAGAATACAGAGATCCCGCAGCGTATCTCATTATAGCTTCCGTTATAGTAATTATTTAGCTCAATCAGCCTGTTCTCCAATGCAAGAAATGAAGAGCTCCAGTTACTACCGACAGCTTCATTACGCACTGCAGTGAGTGGTGCATCAATAAGCTGCCAGGTTTGTCCGTTATCTGTGCTTGTGAAGCAAAGACTTGGAGAGCATGTATCTCCCATCCCTCGAATAAATAATCTCCCATTCGGGTTACCGTTATCAAGCAATGCAACAGCCGGACATTGACGCGACTCTTTTTCTCCGGCAATAATAAGAGTACCCGGGTCTTCGGGATCACCCCAGTTGATGCCATCCACAGAAGTTTTAAAGCTGTTCACTCCATAACGTTGAGTCCCATCTGGTAAAATCCCTATATTCTCAAAAACCAAAAAGTAAAACCCGTTGTTCAATTGAATAACTCTGGGCATACCGGGTCGCCATGCAGGTGGAGATTTACCTCTTACCCACCCGGGTTCATGTTTGCCAACTATGATAGAGTAGTTATCCCATGTCAATCCGCCGTCGTCTGACGTTTCCAACGCAAGACATTGATCATACCCCGACTGGCGTTCATCCGCATAATAACAGATCAACCGACCGTCACTACTGACGGCGAACTCCGGCTCCCATACCCGCCCGCCTGCACTGACTGAACGGCGCGCAAGGTCGCTATGCCTCTGCCATGTCTTCCCGTTGTCTGTACTTCGCCAAACATGCACTGTATATGTCTGACTGTCATCCCAATCATTAGTAGCAAATAGTACGGTTCCTGCAGGGTAGTCACCTAATTTTTGCGGAAATACAAACAACGCATGCATTCCTTGTTTCTCTCTTGATAAACCGGGATAATCATCGGGATCAAGCGTACTGATATGTTTCCACGTTCTGCCTTGATCAGAGCTCTTGTAGAAGTAAAACGACTTCATATAACCGATGAAATTATTAGCTACCGGAAAATCCCGCATCCATGTAGCCAGTAAGTCCCCGTTGTCCAATTCAACAATGCGCTTATAAAACGCACCCTTGTCTTGGATATTACCAAAAATCGTAACATTATGCTCACTATCCGCTTGTTCCGTGGATGTGATGAGCAGAAATAATAATGAACCCAATACTAGTATCGCTGCCAACCGCGCCATATATACTCCATGATTAATAACATATTTCTTGTTCTTTTAAGTGCAGTATAGACTCCTCGTAATCTAAAGTCAACAATGACTACTTGCAGAGAAATACCAATTAATTCAGGCTGTTAATAAAAGAATATATTTTTTTACTCTAATGTTATGGCATTACATTGTTCTAACATTTGTGTTATTATTCTATTACAGAGTATACTCATTCCGTTTTCCAGATTTAGATATATTTTAAATATCTTGAAAAAACTTGACACATAGACTGCTCAGGGGTATCATTTAATTAAAAGGGTAATAACGAGTAATGTATGATTTAGAATCGATTCAAGCTATGTATACAGGGCGTGCTGTCGAAATTACACAGCATTTTCATAACAGGATTAAAGAACGCAGCATAAAATATTCTGATGTAGGAAATGTTATCCAAAGTGGAGAGATAATTGAACAGTGCTTGGACGATTTTCCAAATCCGAGTGTTTTAATTCATGGAAATTCCCTTGATGGGAAACCACTTCATATTATTGTAGGAGTTGGTGACGACAGGGTGTGGCTGGTTACTGCATACTTTCCAACGCTTGATGTATGGGAAGCAGATTATAAAACTAGAAAGGAGACAGATAAAGTATGAGTTGTTTATATTGCAAAGGAAAAATGATTGATGGATTAACTACAGATGTAACCGATCTGGATGCCTCAGTTATAATCATAAGAAATGTCCCTTGTCATAAATGCTGCCAGTGTGGGGAGGTATCATTTTCACTTGCTGTTGCAGAGCGCCTTGAGCAAATCGTGGATTTATTAAAAGATTCCGTAACAGAAATTGCTGTGATACAGTATTCAAACTCCGCAGCATGATGTACTCATAGTCGAAGTATCTATAAAATTCGAGGTTAGTGGTCATAATGACCCACTAACCTCGATTAACTGCCAATTCCATCACATCCGCGTATTTTTAAATTCCTCCGCTGCCGCCAGTTGTTCCGCGGCGCTTGTCAGGGTCGTGTCGGTTATGTTTTCTCCGCCGCTCAGGCGGGCGATTTCTTTTTTGCGGCCCTCGAAGTCAAGTCCCGCTACATGGGTGTATGTTCTGCCTTCACTTACGCTTTTGCTTATTTCAAAGTGTGTGTCCGCCATTACAGCGATTTGCGGGAGATGTGTTACGCAGAGTACCTGGCGCCGGTGCGCGAGTTTTGCCAGCTTCTCTCCTACTCTTTGTGCTGCGACTCCTGATACGCCGGAGTCGATCTCATCAAATACCATAGCGCCGGTATCGTTTCCGCTTATAAGTACGTTTTTTAGCGCGAGCATTATTCGTGCCAGCTCGCCGCCGGAAGCGATGCGGTTTATTCTTCCCGGTGCTTCACCGGCGTTTGCGGACATCAGATATCGTATCTCGTCACAGCCTGTCGCGTTTAGATCGTCTTCTCCGTGTACAGTATCGAACTCGACTGTAAAGCTTACTCCCGGCATGCTAAGCTCCGACAGAACTTCTTTTACCTGCTTTTGCAGCCCTTCGGCGGCTTTTTTTCGTTTTACTGACAGTGACCCTGCAAGATCTTTTGCTTCAATTAAACAGTCTGCGAGTTCTTTTTCGAGTTTACCAAGCTTGTTTGTAGAATCTTCAATGTCAGACAGTTCGGTCCTTCCGCGTTCCATATGCTCCAGAGCTTCTTCTTCGCTGCCGTACTTGCGCTGTATTCGCTTGAGTACGTCAAGCCGCGCTTCCAGCTCGTCCAGCTCGCCCGGTGAAAAGTCCAGCTTCGCGCGAAAATCCCGAAGTTCATCGGATATGTCCTGCGCGGTATATCGCATATCGTCCAGCCGTTCGCTTAAAATGCGCAAGCCGTCCGAATATCTCGCAGCGCGGTCGAGCGACCCGTGAGCATCGCTTATGAGCGCTACGACGCCCGGGTTTTCGCCCTCTCCGTATAACGCTTCAAAGGCGGAATCCACAGACTCTGTCAGTTTTGAAGCGTTGAGCAGCAGCTCCCGTCTGGATATCAGTTCCTTTTGTTCGCCCGGTACAAGCTTTGCCCGCTCGATCTCGTCTATCTGGTGTTTTAACGTATCGATGCGCCGCTCTTTTTCACTCTCATCCATTGTAAGCTTATCGATCTCTGCTTTTTTGTCTTTTAATCTTTTGTACGCCTCCTGATAGGCAACGAGTTCATTTTGAGTTCCGCCAAACATATCAAGGTAAAAAAGGTGCGCGCCTTCGTCAAGCAGTTTTCTTCCGTCGTTTTGACCGTGTATGTCCAGCAGCGCCGCGCCTAACTCGCGTAACCCTGCCGCCGGTACCGGCGTCCCGTTTACACGGCAGACGCTTTTTCCGTCCGCCGATACTCTCCGGGTTATATAGATCTCGCCGTTTTCATCAGGTTCGATCCCGTTTTCTTCCAGCCACGTTCCGCTCTTTTCTCCTGAAAACACAGCAGTTACAGAAGCGAAATCCGCGCCGGTTCTTATCAGATCACGTGACGTTCTGTTGCCTGTTACCGCGGAAAGCGCGTCGATCACTATGGATTTGCCCGCGCCTGTTTCTCCCGTCAGGACATTCAGACCTGCGGAGAACTCGATATCTGCTTTTTCGATGACTGCGATGTTTTCAATATGGAGTAACTTGATCATTTCAGCATTTCTTCTATTTCTTTACAAAATCGTTCGGCAGCAGTGACGTCATTCATCGCCAGAAAACCCGTGTCGTCGCCGGCAAGTGAACCGACAATGTTTGTGATCCCCATCGAATCGATGGCGCCGCACGCGGCGGGGGCGAGACCCGGAAGAGTTTTAATAACGACGATGTTCATAGCATTGGTATATGATGTCACACTCTCTTTAAAAATCGTCTTCAGCCTGACAGTATGGTTTTGGATCTCCGGTCTGTCGCTCACGGCATACCTGTATGTTCCGCGGGGCGTCAGCTCCTTGACCAGATGCAGCTCTTTGATATCCCGCGAAACGGTCGCCTGTGTGCTCTCTATCCCGGCTTTGGCAAGCTCCACGATCAGTTGGTTTTGCGTTTCAACATCAGTTATAGCAATGACTTTTAGTATTACCTTCTGGCGCTCTTTTTTCACTATTATACCCTCTTCCTTGTGTAAATACTTTTGTGTTTACACTTTTTCCCCCAGCTTTTCGCTGACTTTTCTATAAAAACTTCTGTCGGACAAACGCACAAGCTGTGTATACCTTTCGGATTTATACACCTTGATGGTATCCCCGCTTTGGATTTCTGTGTGCTCACCGCCATCGACCGATAAATAAGACGGGTTATGCTTTTTGAATCCTATCTCTACAGACACTGTTTTGCTTGATACAAGTACAAACGATCTGGCTTCAAGCATATGCGCGCAAATAGGAGTGATGATGATATTTTTCGCTTCCGGGTCTACGATCGGTCCTCCCGCAGACATTGAGTATGCGGTTGACCCCGTCGGCGTCGCAATGACTGTTCCGTCACCGGAAAAGTGGGTTATCTTTTGACCGTCTCCATACAAAGTCAGGTCTATGACCTTGTTGTCTCCTTTTATGACCGCATCATTTAACGCGAAGTCCCGGTGGATCGTTTCTCCGCCGCGCTGTACCTCCACATCGATCATCATGCGGCTTTCGATTTTATAATCACCCGCAACAATGGATTCCAGCAGCTTTATGTCGTTTGCCTCAAGCTCCGCCATAAAACCCTTTCCGCCCATGTTTATCCCCAGTATCGGAACCCCATGCCCCGATGCGGCGCGTGCGGCGCGAAGTATTGTACCGTCGCCTCCGAATGTGATTATCATCTCAGCTGTGTCAAGCTCCGGTCCCGGTTCCGAAATCTCATATCCCGGCGGCGGTATTATCACAGAGGAATCATCTGTGATAATCGGACAAAATACTGTCTGCAAGCCGTTTTTGTTCAGTAACTCACCGACTTGCCTCGTCATCACAAAACCTTCATCATTTTCACTGTTCGGATAGAGTATTATTTTTCTCATCCAGGAGCTCCTTGTGAGAATTCATCACGATCGCGGTAATATCGATTTGCGCGCGCTTTTCGCCGCAGCACAGGTGACCGAGGTACTCGATATTTCCTTCAGGTCCCTTGACCGGAGAATGTGTTAATCCTTTTACGGAAAATCCGGCTTTTTCGGCATTGATGATATAAGAGTTTAAAACCTCAATATGTGTATCGGGATCGCGTACGACTCCCTTTTTTCCTACTTTATCCCGCCCCGCTTCAAACTGGGGTTTAACAAGACAAATAACTTCAGCTTCTTCCGTAAGCAACTGCCGTACGACCGGCAGGACAAGTCCGAGTGATATGAACGAAACGTCTATAACAACGAGCCCGGGTCGTTCTTTAAGAGAATCCGTTGTTAAGTTACGGATGTTTGTACGTTCCATAACAATAACACGTGAGTCGCTTCTGAGGCTCCATGCGAGCTGCCCGTATCCGACGTCGACTGCGTAAACCAGCTTCGCGCCGTTTTTCAGCAGGCAGTCTGTAAAACCTCCGGTTGATGCGCCGCAATCCAGACAGACCTTACCTTCCGGGGATACACCAAAAAAAGCAAGTGCTTTTTCCAGCTTTGTTCCTCCCCGGCTGACATACTCCGGCATGCTGCGGACTTCGATGCTTGCGTCGGTCTGCACCTGCATACCCGGTTTATCTGCTCTGGTCCCGCGGATAAACACATCGCCGCTCATAATTATCGCCTTTGCCTGCTCACGGCTTGGGATCAGACCGCGTTCGACCAACAGGACGTCAAGTCGGGTTTTATTCATAAATCGCAACTATTCCTACTTAGAGAATGATTTTAAACGGAGCACACTTATCAGTTTCCCGGCTGTCAGGACGATTTCCGTACTTTTGTTGAACGCGAATATCTTACCGATCGCTTTTCCGCCGACGGTCAAACCTGTGACTACTCCCGATATGACCAGCGGAAACAAAAGGTTTTCTGTGCTGAACCCGTCCATAAGCCTTGCCGCGATCAGCGCTGCTGTAGTTCCGCTGACGATACCGGTTACGTCGCCGATGACGTCGTTGCAATAACATGTCACCTTGTCCGCGTTTCTGATCAAACGCAACGATTCAACCGCGCCTTTTTCGCGATGCGCTGCCATTGAATGGAAAGGGGCTTCCGTTGCCGCTGTCACCGCAATGCCGATAATGTCAAATAATACACCTACGATCACAAACACCGCAAGTATCGCAAATGATATCATATACCCTGCACGCCCGAGTATTTCCGTGGAAGCGAGCGTAAACACCACCGACGCCGAAACGCTGATAATAACGATTTTTATGATCCAGCTTATACTTGTCTTTTTTTTCAATATAACACCTGTGGAGTCTGTTAAAACGTTAGCGGCAGCAAACGAAGTAAATCTTACGGCTTAGGTCGGGCCGGATTTCCCCCGCGGTTACCTCCCGTTGCCGGCGAGGCGGTTTCCCGTTAGATCCGCGTTTAAGTAGTCACCATAGCACAAAACCTTACGGTTTTGCGCATTGCTTATTGCCCGATTGCCACTTAGTCCGTACTGTAATCCTCCGCCTGCCCCGGAACGGCGTTTGCCGTGGCCGGACAGCCTAGGTGTTTTCCACTGCGGTCAAACCGTCTCTTAGCCTCTTTTGCAGGAAATATTTCAAGAGCAGACACGTTTTTGTTATGGCCATAACGAAAACGGGTGATTCCTCTATCCGCATTTACCACTCAAGGCAGGCTACACTGCACACAGCACCGGGAATCATGGACTCCGCAGGCTTTCGCCCAAGCCAACGCAGTTGGCTTTTTGCACCGCAATGCAGGTTCACGCCTGATTCGTACGGGATCTGTCCAGAGTACAAGATCGCGCTCAAAACCGTCCCGCACAAGAACAGGTCTCCACGCAAACAGGGTCGGATCCTCCATGCCATTGGAGGGCGCCCTGAGAACGCAAGCACGATCCCACGTTCGGAGACCGCGCTTCCCCCCAGCACCCACCCCAAACTGGGCGTTCAAAGCAGACACAAGGGGTTTCAACGATATGCCCTTTAAAGGATTTTTAGGCCCTTCCTGATAGACGGCAGATCCGACTAGGATACTGCG
>Ga0123356_10003228_pt1 | contig 17133 bp, 13 predicted proteins | sample TergutEmb28metaG_2_FD_92546 | JGI IMG/M metagenome (GOLD analysis project Ga0123356, IMG submission 92546) | Embiratermes neotenicus P3 segment gut microbial communities from Petit-Saut dam, French Guiana - Emb289 P3 | ecosystem: Host-associated > Arthropoda: Insects > Digestive system > Gut ...
ACCGTCGCGGACACCGTGCCGAGCACGGTTGGATCGGTGGCATGCAGCACAGGCGCTCCGAGCACGTGCAGCGCCACCGGCAACGACGTCTCGGGCACGGTGAGCCTCGGTGCGGGAGCTTCAACCACACTCACGGTGACAGGTGTGGTGGTGTTGGGGGGCTCGGTGAGCAACCAGGTGACCGTGACCCCAACCACCACTGGATGCAATACCCAGTGCGGTGGAGGAACCACCACTACGCCGGGGAGCCCGACGGCGGTCGGTACCCCCGTGTTCACGACGACGAAGGTCTCGGATGCGGCGTCCTACATCGTGGGCCAGCCGATCACATACACGATCACGGTCAAGAACACCGGCACCGGGACCGGGACGGCGACCGTGGCGGACACCGTGCCGAGCACGGTGGGATCGGTGGCGTGCAGCACGAGCGCTCCGAGCACCTGTAGCGCCACGGGCAACGACGTCTCGGGCACGGTCAGCCTCGATCCCGGCGCTTCGACCACGCTCACGGTGACCGGCGTGGTGAACTCGGCGGGATCGGTGAGCAACCGGGTAACCGTGACCCCAACCACGAGCGGTTGCAGCACCCAGTGCGGCGGGGGGACCACCAGCACGGCCGGGAACCCGACGGCGGTCGGCAACCCGGTGTTCACCGAGACCAACACCTCGAACGGATCGGTCTATGTAGTGGGCGAGCCGATCACCTACACGATCACGGTCCGCAACGTCGGCACCGGGCCTGGCTCCGCGTCGATCTCAGACCAGCTGCCAGCGCTGGTGACGAAGATCTCGGTCGCGTGCGCAGCAACGGGTCCGAACGCGTGCACCGCGACCGACCCACCCTCGGGGATGACGGGGACGGTCATGTTGGTGCCAAACGGATCGGCGACGTTCACGATCCAGGGCACGGTCAACGGCACGGGGTCGCTGGCCAATACGGCTACGGTGACGGCGACCACACCCGGCTGTGTTGGCCAGTGCGCCGGTGGGATGGCGACGACGAGTCCCGTCGCAGTGGCGGCCCCGTCGCCGCCAGCGCCTCCGGTCACCATCACCCCGCCGCTGGGGCGTCCAGCGCACCCGCGGGCCGTGGACGTGGGAGTGACGATCACGCCGCCGCAGCTTGGGCTGCGCTCCGGTCAGCAGGCCGTCTTCACCGCCACGATCGAAGACCACGGGCCTGGTGTCGCGACCAGGGTCGTGGCCCGCTTGCGGTTCGCGCGTGGGCTACGCAACCCTGCCTGTGTGCTTGTCAGCAGCCCGGCCCTCTCGAACGCGGCAAGACGCTGCAGCGGTGACCCGACCGTCAGGATCGGGACGCTCGCCGCCGGCCAACGGGTCGTGTATCGGATCACGGCCACCGCGGTCGGCACCCCCGGGCAACGGCTGCGGCTGAGCGGTGCCGTGACCGCTTCCGAGCACGATGCCAACGCCTCCAACAATGACGCGTCGGCGATCGCGCAGATCATCCTGCCCCAGGTCAAGGTGACCGCGCGGGCCGTGGACGTGGGAGTGACGATCGCGCCGGCACTGCGTGTGCTGCGTTCAGGTCAGCAGGCGGTGTTCAACGCCACGATCGAAGACCACGGGCCTGGTGCCGCCACCGACGTCGTGGCCCGCTTCCGGTTCGCGCGTGGGCTACACGACCCCGTCTGCGTGCGTGTCAGCGCGCCGGCTCGCTCGACCGCGGCGAGGCGCTGCAGCGGCGACCCGACGGTCAGGATCGGTGCGCTCACCGCCGGCCGACCGGTCATGTACCGGATCACCGCCACCGCTGTCGGCAGCGGTGGGCAGCGGCTGGCGCTGACCGGTACCGTGACCCATTCAGGGGCTGACGCCAACGCCGCCGACAACCACGCACAGGCCCTCGTGCGGATCATGGCGCCGCCTCCGCCGCCGCCCCCGCCGCCGGCTCCGCCTCCGAGGGTGACGGGATGAGGGTCGGTTGCACCGTCGCGTGTCCTCCACTCCCAGGCTAGGCCGAGGAGACCGCTGCCTCCAGTTCGTGCTCGATCGCAGCTATGTCGGCCATGTCGTCGTCAGCGACCCCTTCGCGGCGGCGTTCGGCGCTGCCGATCACCAGCCCGACGCCGGTCAGGACGACGATCACGGCGACGGTGCCGAGTGTCAGGAGCTCAAAGTGGCCGCGCGAGACGCCCCAGGTGCTGAGGAAGTTGTACTTGACGCCGAAGATCGGCTCGAGCGTGTCCGGGAACAGCGCGACCCAGCTGCCGAGGATCGCGAAGAAGGTTGCGAGCACGGTCGCGCCAATCATCCCCCAGCGGCCCCCCGGGACCAGGAACGGACGCGGCAGCTCCGGGAACTTGCGCCGCAGCACGATCGCGGTGGGGTAGATGATGATGTAGGACATCAGCACCGTTGAGATCGCGACGGTGAGCACGATCACGAACGATGTGCCGGCGCTTCCCGACGTCAGGTTCTGTCCGACGATCACGAAGATTGTCGCGGTCAGGCCCGAGAACATGTTCACGCGTACCGGTGTGCCGAACCTGCGGTTGAACACGCCGAACCAGCGCGGGAAGGTTCCATCCATCGCAGCGACCGCTACGACTCGGTCTGAGCCCATCATCCACGCGGCGCCCTGGGTCAGGAGCGTGAAGATGAAGACGGCCCCCACGGCCACGACCATGGCATGGGCAGCCGATCCGTAGACCGAGAAGATGGTGGTGACGGCCGTCATGAACCCAGTCAGGCCGGTGATCTTGTCAGTGGGCAGGACCAGCAGCACCGCCAGGATCGGGACCATGTAACAGATCACCGAGATCGAGGTGGAGCGCAGGATGTAGAGCGGACCGTCGCGCTTGGCGTTGTTCATCTCGTCGCTGGCGGCGGTGCCGCACTCGAAGCCGCTGATCGCGAAGAGCAGCACCGGGACGATGCCGAGGAATCCGCCGATGGTCGGTGAGAAGTCGCCGGCCCCGTAGCCGTGGACGCCGTGCTCAGAGCCGTAGATGACGACGGTGACGCAGACGAAGATGATCAGCAGGATGCGGGCGATCGCCCCCACCGAGGGGATCCATTTGCCGCGCTTGAGCGAGATGATCGCGACCAGGATCCCGACCCAGACGAAGGCGAGCTTGAACACGTAGTCGGCGAAAGACCCCTGGTTCAGGCCGACGATGTAGGAGCTGAACGTCTGGGTCGCGAGGAAGCAGAGCGAACCGCCGAGCCACAACGGGTTCGTGATCCAGTACAGGACCGCTCCGAGTCCGGCCCATTTGCGGCCGAACGCCATCCGCATCCAGAAATACGGTGCGCCCTCACGCGCCACCGAGCCGCTGAGCTCCGCCATCAACATCGCGTACGGCGCCACGAAGAGCGGGATCAACAGCACCAGGAAGGTGAATGCCTGCGCCCCGTAGCTGGAGATCTGACCGATCGAGTCGAGCGTCACCACGGTGGCGATCCCGAACAGGACCAGGTCGACCAGTCGCATGCTCTTGACCATGCGATGCCGCTGCTCATCGACGAACGCGACGCCGGGGTTCACTGCCTGTGCCTCAGTGCTCATTGCACTCCATTCGATTGTGTCCTTCTCTCTCCGTCTCTCTCCGGGGGTGACCCCCCAGGCAGAATCACGAGAAACAGCGCCGGGAACAATGCAGATTTAGGGAGCGTTGAATCGGCTGAGTCGATGCAGCTGCCAAGGAACTGCTGTTCCTGCGAGTAACCCAAACGCCCGCCGTCAGCTGTTGTAGGAGCCGTCCGGGTTCAGCTTGCGCAGCACCGCTGTGATTGCGTCAGCGACCTCGTCGAGCTCAGCCGTCGTCATCGTCAGCGGCGGCGAGAGCACCAGGTTGTGTCCGCAGTCGCGTGCGATCACGCCGGACTCATAGCGGATGACGTCCTGCGGCGGCTGCGATGCGATCAGCGGCGCATGCGTCTCCTTGTCGGAGACGAGCTCAACCGCGAGCATCATGCCGACGCCTCGCACCTCACCGACGACCGGCAGGTCGGCGAGCTCCCCCAGGCGCCTCAGCAGATACTCCCCAGACGTCCTGGCCTTGTCCAGCAGCCCCTCGCGCTCGATGATCGCGAGGTTCTCGAGCGCCACCGCGCACGAGGTCGGGTGGCCGTTGTAGGTGTAACCCATCGGGAAGCCGTGATCCTGACCGAGGACCTCCGCGATTGCGTCGGAGACGAGCACGGCGCCGAGCGGCATGTATCCGCTGGTGATGCCCTTGGCGGTGACGATGATGTCGGGCTCGACGCCGAAGTGCTGGGCGGCGAACCATGAGCCGGTGCGGCCGTAGGCCGTCACGACCTCATCGAAGATCAGCAGGATCCCGTGGGAGCTGAGCAGATCGCGGACACGCGGCCAGTAGTCATCCGGTGGCACGATCATGCCGGCCACGCCCATGATCGGCTCGCCGATCATCGCCGCGATCTTCTCCGGGCCGATCTGCTGGATCGTACGTTCGAGCTCCGCGAGGCAGAAGTCGGTCGGATCCTCGCCGCCGAACAGCTCGGTGCGGTACGGCCACGGTGGCGTCAGGTGCTTGACGTTGGGCAGCATCGGCCCGAAGCCCTCGTGGTAGATCGGAAAGCCGGTGGCCGAGCCCGATCCGTAGCCGATGCCGTGGTATGCCTGCTCTCGGGCGAGGATCCAGTTGCGGTCGCTGTCGCCGCGGCGGTGGTGGTAGTAGCGGGCCATCTTCAGCGCCGCCTCATTGCCCTCCGAACCGCCGTTGGTGAAGTAGACGTGCTGCACACCCTCCGGTGAGATCTGCACGAGCTTCTCGGCGAGCTCGATCGCACGCTCGTTGGAGAACTCCCAGAAGCTCATGAAGTACTCCATGCGCTCCATCTGCTCGGCGGCGGCGCGGGCGATCTCCTTACGACCGTGGCCCACCTGCGCGAGCCACAGACCGCCGGTCGCGTCGAGGTATTCGTTGCCTTCGATGTCGGTGAGGCGGCAGCCGTTGCCCTCGCGCATGACCACGCGTTCCTCAACGCTGGAGGGAAGGTAGGGATGGATCAGAAGGTCGCGGTCGCGCTGGATGATCGCGGCGGCCGACGACGTGGGTGCGGGCGCTGTCTGTGACATCTGTCTCCTCGGAAAGGGCTGCGGCCGATCCTCAGCGGCCATGTCTGCATCCAAGCACGCCGGCAGACGCGGTCAATGCGGAGAGGCGGTCTTCTGAATCGGGCGTTCCGATCTACCTCAGGCTCGAGATAAGACGATCCAAGATTTGGCCGCAGCCCCGCAGCTGTGAAAACGCCAGCGACTCGTCGGCGCGATGGGCGTCGGCCATCGATCCGGGGCCGCATACGATCGCCGGGACCCCAAGCCGCTGGCTGTAGAGCCCGGCCTCAGTCCCGAAGTCGACAGCCGAACGCTCCGTGGAGCCGCAGACTGCGGTGATGTGCGCGTCGATCTGCGGTGACGCCGCAGCCGCCAGCCCCGGGTAGCCGGAGAGGTCACTCACGCTCACGAAGCCGCCCGTGAACTGCTGCCGCAGATCGTCCTGCAGCGCGGCACACAGATCCCGGATCTGCTGTGCCCGCAGCCTCGGGTCATCGCCCGGGATCGTGCGCACCTCGAGGTCGAGCTGGCAGTAGTCGGGAATGATGTTGAGGGCCACGCCGCCGCTGATCGGACCGATCCCGAAGGTCGTGTACGGCACCTGAAAGCTCGGGTCGCGCGGGCCTTGCGCGGCGACGCCTTGCGCGGCCAGGATCTCGGTGATCAGACGTCCGGCGTAGGCCACGGCGTTGGCACCCTTGTGCGGCAGACTCGAATGGGCCGAGAGGCCGTGTATCTCGACGCGGACAGCGGCCTTGCCCTTGTGACGGTCGACGACCCGGAGTTCGGTTGGCTCCCCGACCAGCGCCCAAGCGGGGCGCTGGTCGAGGGTGGCAAGCTCTTCGAGCAGCGGGCGCACGCCGAGGCATCCAATCTCCTCGTCGCTCGAGAGCGCGATCCACAGCGGCCGCTTCAGGTCGGCCGGATCGAGACCGTCGAGGGCCGCCAGTACACAGGCGATGAAGCCCTTCATGTCCGTGCTGCCGCGGCCGTAGGCGCGGTCGTCCTGCAGGTGGAGCTTGAACGGGTCGCGGCTCCAGGGCTGGCCTTCCACGTCGACCACGTCGGTGTGTGCCGAGAGCATCACGCCGCCGCCGTGCTCTGCGGGACCGAGCACGGCGTACAGGTTCATCCCGTCATCACGGGTTCCGCGGGTGACTGATACCCGTGCCCCGAGGCCCTCGAGCTGCGCGGCGGTATCGCTCACCAAGGCCTCATTGGAGCGGGCCGTGACCGTCGGATAGGCGATCAGGTGTTGCAGCCACGCGAGCGCAGGTTCCAGCGCGAACGGCATCGTTCAGCCGCTGAGTGCCGGGATTTCACCCGCCGCCACGACCTCTCGGCAGTGGGCCTCAAAGGCATGCGCCAGACGCGTCGAGCGGGCAGCGGCACGGGTCACGAGCCCGACTGTCATGGGACGCACATCGCCCGCGATCGGGACGCTCGCAAGCGCGCGGCCGTCAAGCGCGCTCGTGTTCAGCGACCTGGCGTTCAGGATCGAATACCCGAAGTCGCTGCCAACCAGCGCGCGCAGGACCTCCATGTGTGGCGTGCGCTGCGCGACTGTCGGCTCGAGCCCGGCTACCAGGAACAGGCTCATGAAGTAGTCGCGGGAAAGCGGTAGGTCGAGCATCACCATCGGCAGCTCTACGAGCTCTGCGAGCGTCACCTGATCGCGCGTGGCGAGCGGGTGTCCGGCGGACAACAGCGCGTACGGCGGCAGCGACGAGAGCTTCTGGAACTGCATGTCTGCAGCGATCTCGAGGTCATAGGTGAGGGCGATGGTCAGCTGCCCGGTGCGCAGCCCGGACATCAGATCATCCTGACCCGCCTCGGTCATCGCGATCTCGACGTTCGGGTACCTGCCCATGAACGTCTGGCACAGGCGGGCCATCACCAACGGCGCCAGCGTCACCAGGCAACCGAGCTCGAGCGTGCCCGAGATCTCATCGGTCAGTTCTGACGCAAACCGCTGCAGATCATCGGCCTGCTGCATCAGCGCCCGGGCATGGACCAGAAATTGGCGGCCTGCCGGCGTCGTCGAGATCCCCTGCGCGTGATGCCGGATCAACAACTGCACGCCGAGCGCAGATTCCAGTTGGGCGATCGCCGCCGAGACCGATGACTGCGCCACCGGAATATTGAGTGCAGCCTCGGTGACGCTGCCCGCGTCGCAGGTCGCGACGAAGTACTCGAGCTGGCGCAGCGTGAAACGCATCGGCATGTCTGCCCGCGAGTGTCTCACGCCCACGCCGGCCGGGCTGTCCAATGGTGACGGGCGCTCGGCGTCAGCCGTGGCTGATCCAGGTCGTCTTCAGCCACGTGAACTTGTCGAGCGCGTGCAGCGACAGATCACGCCCAAATCCCGAGCCGCCGACACCGCCGAACGGTGTCTGGGGACTGAGCGCGTCGACGGTGTTCACCGAAACGGTCCCGGCCCGGAGCTGCTTGGCCACCCGGTGGGCGCGGGAGAGGCTCCCGGTCCACAGCGATGCCGCCAGCCCGTACTCGCTGCTGTTGGCGATCTGAACCGCCTCCTGCTCCGAGTCAAAAGAATGCACCGCCAGCACCGGGCCGAACACCTCCTCGATCGCAAGCGTCGAGTCCAGCGGGACATCATCAAACACGGTCGGCTCGACGAAGCAGCCGGCTCCGTTGACCGTTACACGTTGACCGCCAGTGACCAGGCGCGCGTCCGTGTGGGCTCCTTCGATGTAACTCATCACGCGCTGGGTGTGGCGCTCGGAGACGAGCGCGCCGAGAGTGGCGTTCGGGTCAAGCGGGTCGCCCGGCACAAACTGCGCTGCCCGCTCGACGATCTTGGCAACGAGCTCATCCTTGATTTCACTCGCGACCAGCAGGCGCGAGTTGGCCGAGCAGACCTCACCCTGATTGAAGAAGATCCCGAAGCAGGCCTTGTCGGCGGCGGCGTCGAGGTCGTCGGCATCGGCAAAGACGAGGTTGGCGGATTTCCCGCCGCACTCGGGCCACACCTGTTTGAGGTTCGACCGCCCTGCGTAGGTGAGGAACAGCTTGCCGACCTCGGTCGAGCCCGTGAACGTGATGGAGTCAACGCCCGGATGCAGTCCGAGCGCCCGTCCAGCGGTCTCACCCATACCAGGAACCACGTTCAGGACACCATCGGGCAGTCCAGCCTCGGTGGCGAGCTCGGCCAGACGCAGCGCTGAAAGCGGCGACTCCTCGGCCGGCTTGAGCACAACGCTGTTGCCGGCCGCGAGCGCGGGACCGAGCTTCCAGCAGGCCATGTCGAGCGGGTAGTTCCACGGCACCACGGCACCCACCACGCCAAGCGGCTCGCGCGTGATCAGCGCCAGCTCGGTCGCGGCGGTGGGAGCGACCTCGCCATAGAGCTTGTCGGCAGCTTCCGCGTAGAAGTCGATCACCGCGGCGGCGCCCGGCACGTCGATCGTGTACGCGTCGTTCACGAGCTTGCCCATGTCGAGCGAGTCCAACAGCGCCAGCTCCTCGGCGTTTTCACGCATCAACGCCGCAAGGCGCTGCAGCACGACCTTGCGGTCGGTCGCCGCCGCGGTCGACCAACTGCCGGAGTCGAAGGCGCGGCGCGCGGCCTTCACCGCGAGATCGACGTCAGCGCTGTCGCCGGCGGCGACGTCGGCGAGCTTCCTGCCGGTTGCGGGATTGGTGCTCTCGAAGGTCTCGCCGCTGAGCGCGTCACAGAACCGCCCGTCGATGAACGCCTGGGTGCGGAAGCGCAGCGCACCGGCACGCCGCGTCCAGCTCTGAAGCGTCTCGCTCATTACTTACTCCTCCCCGGGATCCCCCGGGACTCCGAAGGCGGGCGCGCTGTCCGGGTTCAGCGCGCGCGTCACGTAGTCATCCTGCAGCGGCGCGTACAGCTCCCACAGCCGCGCCAGCTCCGCGAGCGGGTCGTCGCGATCATCGACCCGCAGATCCACTACCGGCCAGGGCACGTCTGCTGCGATCAGCAACCCGGCCGAGCGGACCGGGCCGGCCTCCCCGCCGGCTGCGATCGCCGCGGTGAGACCGATTATGAGGCGGCTGGCCAGCGGGCCCGCCGCCTCACCGAACGCTTCAGTCGCGGCGATCGCCACGCCGTCATGGGCGAGCAGGTTGCCGACCGCCACGCAGTGCCGACCGTGACTCTCTGCGTGTACGCCAAGCGCGCCCGACCCGGACCAGGCAGCCGTGTCACCGTCAAGGTCGATCATTGCCAGCTGGCGGAATTCGGCGTGCGGTGCGGACTCACGCACGCGCGTGAGCGCTTCAGACACGTCGTTGGCCTTGGTCTGCTCGTGCAGGAGCTGGAGCCCCAGACGCGGGTCGGTCACGTTCTGGGAACAGGCTGCCCCAACGCCTGGCAGCACCCGAGCGCAGCGCGCCGCCACTGCGGGGCTGGATGAGGTGACCACGACCCCGACCTGCCGGCTCGAAGGATCGGCGCCGAGCAGTGAGATCGTCACTGCTGCTCCCGCGGGATGACCGCGGTCGCGTCGATCTCAACTAGCCACTCGGGCCGCGCCAGTGCACTGACGACAATGCCGGTTGAGACCGGGTGGACACCTTTCAGCCATTTGCCGACGACGCGGTACACGGGCTCGCGGTAACGCGGGTCGACCAGGTAGATCACGACCTTGACGATGTGGTCAAGCTCGCTGCCAGCCTCCTCGAGCAGCATCGCGATGTTGGCCATCGCCTGCTCGGCCTGAGCCTCGACGTCACCGATCGCGACCGACTCGCTGGTGTCGAGGTTCTGGCCGATCTGGCCGCGCAGGTAGACGGTGTCATTGGCGACGACTGCCTGGCAGAGGTCGTTGTCGATCTGCTGCTCGGGGTAAGTGTCACGGGTGTTGAACGGGCGGATGCGTTTGTGAATCATCGCGGTGCTCCGGTCAGGGCGGCGTCGTCCAGCTTCGCGCCGGGCGCGAGCGCGTCGCCTTCATAGGTCATGTAACTGCGCTGGATTGCGATGCGGCTGGCCAGGTACCTCGCGTCGTGCCAGACACCCCAGATGAAGGATGAGCCGCGCGTCGACAGCCACGGGAGGCCCAAGAAGTAGACGCCGGGTTCAGAGGAGACACCGCGATGGTGCCGCGGATTGCCCTCGGTGTCGAACGCTTCCACCTGCAGCCAGCGGTAGTCAGCGGTGAACCCGGTAGCCCACACGATGCTGCTTACCCCGGCGGCCTTCAGGTCGAGTTCGAGCGTGGGGTTGGTCACCGACGGCGGCAACGGCGCAAGCTGATGAGCTTCCGCCTCCTGGGGAAGATCAAGACCCATCCGTTCGACGTAGGCGTCGGCTTCCAGCAGGAGGCCCAGATAGTTGGCGTCCCCGCTCGCGATGTTCTGCGCCAGGTCCGGGGCAAAGGTGATCACGCCGTCGTCAAATGCCTGGGTGAGGCCGACTAGCTCCATCCCGCGCGCGGCGAGGTCGCGGAAATCGACGGTCTCGCCGCCGCGAGCACCGCTCACCGCGATCGTCACGTGCTCAGCGCCGTGCGGCGGGGTCTGCATCTCCCACTTGCCCAGCACTCCCAGCCACCACACGAAGTCGCGGCCGCGGTACCGGCGCGGCGGGCGATCGTGGGGGCCGACCGACAGGTGAACGCGCCGCCCCGAGCGGAGCAGCTCATCGGCGATCTGCACTCCGGAGGATCCAGCGCCCACCACCAGCACGGCGCCGGCGGGCAGCTGATCGGGATTGCGGTACTGGCTCGAGTGGATCTGGGTGAGCCCATCCCGCTCGGGCACGATCGGCGGGATCGACGGCCGCTGGAAGGGTCCGGTTGCGGCGACCACGTGCCGGGCATCGATCGTTCCCTCGCTGGTGGTGACGGTGAAGCCCTGCTCGCCTGCGCGCTTGCGCACGACGGTGACCTCGACCCCAGTGCGGACCGGGGCGCCGATGTGCTGGGCGTAAGCGACCATGTAGTCCGCGACCTGCTCCTTGGTCGCGAACTCATCGGCCGACAGTTCGGCGAACTCGAGCGTCGGGAAGCGGTCATGCCATGCCGGACCGTTGGCCACCAGCGAATCCCAGCGCTGAGATCGCCACCGCTCAGCGATGCGGCTGCGCTCGAGCACCAGGTGTGAGATCCCGGCTGCAATCAGGTGCTCGCTCATTGCAAGCCCGGCCTGACCACCGCCGACTACCACCACCTCGGTCCTTTCGCTGCGCATCACATTGGCATGGTCGCCCGCGACGGGAGCGCTCCTCAACAGATGTTTCCGAGCCGTTGGATGCATTTTCTCGATGTAGCCGGGATCCACAAGCGATCCCGCGCGCCGGCTCGAAAACGAGAGCGCTCCGATAGACGTCTCCCATTCGGCTGTCAGTCGAGCTTGGTGATCCCGATGATCACCAGATACGCGCCGATTACGCCGGCCACGACGGTGATCGCAAGCCGCTGGTGTGTGCTGACCCAGTCCTGGAGGCGCTCAATGCGCGCCTGCGTCGCCCTCGGCGCGCGCAGATAGTCAATCAGCGGGTAGAGAACGAGCGCGAACGCGGCGACGTTGAACACCAGCAGGGCTGCCAGTTGTGTCCCTGTAGAGACGCCCGCCTTGAGGATGATCGCGATCGCGGCCAGGGAATACGGGGTCGGCATCCCAATCGCCACACCAGCCACCCACGCGATCCACGGCGACTCGCTGGCAAGTGCATCATGCACCCAGGGCACCAACTTGCCGAGCACTGGCACGTTCTCGAGTTGCGCGAGCTTGTCCATCCAGGGCGGTTCCTCGAGTGCCACCGACCCGGCTGCTTCACCCGACACCGCGTCGCGCTCCGCGGCCGCCTTCGCATCGGGAGTGCGGCGCGCCTGGACTCGATCGCGCAGCCGTTCCGCAACACCCGTTCCGACCAGCGCGGCGACCACCAGGGCCAGCGCACCGACAGCTATCTCGATCTCAGCCGGCACCGCGCTGCCCTTGTTGACGCCGACCCCCTTGAGCACGAAAAGTACGACCACGCCGATGATCAGGCTGAGCCCCATCCCGCCCACCAGATAAACGGCCAACAGCCGCACCGGTCGCTGGCGCGAGAGCATGTAAGCCACAGCCGCAATCAGCGGCGGCTGGAGGCCGGCGACCACGCCGAGAAGTAACACGTTCCAGAACACAGGGGACTCCTCCACCGCCGATCCTAATCGGAGCCCGCTTCTTGGTGCAATAGCCTGGCTCAATGCTTCTGCCTGGCTCAATGCTTCCAAGCCGCTGAATCGACCGGAGGCGCTGGGGGTGCAGAGCCTCAGAGCACGTCGTACGGGTTGCTCTGACTCTGGTCGCGGGCCTGCTTGTTGATGGCGCGCCAGTACACGATGTTGTAGGCCGTGAGCATCACGGTGGCGATGAGGACCACGATGAGGTTGGTTGGCCAGCGCAGCAGGAACAGAAGCGCGATGCAGGCTGCGATTTCGAACGCCGCGCCTGCGAAGAAGACTCGGCGAAGGATCCGTACGCGCTCTTCTGGCGAGCGGCTGTTTGTGCGTGCCATGACAGATGCCCCTCTCGCACAGGACGCTATCAGCGGAGACCTCATGCTGTTGGACTTGCGGGCGGGTTGCGAGCGCTGCTGGGCCTGGCGGACGGTCCCCGAGCCTCCAGTGTGTAGGGGCAGGAGCCGGGGCCCCGGTGAAGAACCCCATCACAGTGAGCGAAACGACCGCAGTGCGAACACTCGTCAAGTCCGTCCCCGAGTTGTGGGCCACCTGCAGCGACGCCGAGTCGCTCGCCCGTCATCTCGAGGCGTTCGGCGAGATCACGATCACCCGGCTCGAAGCTGAGACCACGGTCGCCTGGGAGGGTGCCCGCGCCAGCGGCACGGTGACTCTCGAGCAATCGGGCTGGGGAACAAAGGTCACGATGACGGCGATAGCCGAGCAGGAGCAGCCGATCGCGGATACGGGGCCGGTCGCCGAGGAGCCGCTGGCCCTGGACGATCCTCCCGTCGTGGCAGAGGCACCCGCTGCGGCAGCGCCGCCCGTCGTGGAAGAGCCGCCGATCGTGACGGAGAGGTCCGGCGTCGAGCAGACGCCGGTGCCGACTCCCCGGCCTGGATTCTTCGCGCGGCTGTTCGGTCGGCAGCGCTCGCGCGCCGCTGGGGCCGTGAGCCCCTCGATAGGTAGCCAGACCCCGGCGCCCGCCCTGACACCGGCAGCGCCGGTCTCGGCGGAGGAGCTCCCGCCCGAGCCGACCTCGGTCGAGCAGTCCCCGCCCGAGCCGGCCTCGGTAAGGCAGCCGTCGCCCGGGCCCGCCCAGGCAGAGCAGCCGTCGCCCGAGCCCGCCCAGGCGGAGCAGCAACCCTCACCTGAGCAGGCGGCGCTGGACGCCGCGCTTGACAGCCTCGGTCGGGCGCACCACCGGCCTTTCTCCCAGTCCTGACCGGTCGCGGGACGGTGCGAGCGTCTCGCTCAGCCGCCAGCCACGAGCAAGGGGAGGGCTCAAGGTCCTCCCCTGTTTCAGCTCGATTGACCAGCTAGCTTGACGCTGAGGCGAACCCTTAGCTCAAGTCGCCCTGGACCACCGGGTTCAGAGCCTCACCCTGCACCATGCCGGCCGAACCATCCGGCTTCGCGTAGGCGAAGTAGTAGTCCTTCATGTTGGCGGACGCAACCGGATCACCCGAATTCGGTCCCGGCGTGAACAGAGCCGAGACCAACGAGTCCGTGAGAGAAGTGGCATCTGAACCGTGCACAGAGGCGGTTGAGGCATACGGGTCAAAGCCGGTATCGGCCGCCACGGTGAAGGTCTCCGTACCAACCAACTTGCCGGACTCGCCAGCAATGGTGGACGAGGGATTGCAGGTCGCCGGATCAGTGGTCAGATTGGAGTTGGCCGTCCACGTTCCGTTGAACGCGGCGAAAATCACGAATGACCCATCGGCCTGCGGGGTGACGGTGTACGTGACATCGTAGGTGTCCTGCGCCCAGACCGGGCCGTTGGGGGTCAACTGGAAGCCCTCAGCAGCAGTGGCGTTGGGGCAGTTGGTCGTATCCGGGCCCGAGATGTTCTTGAAGGTGTACACATACGGGCTGTTCGCGCCGTCCCTACCGGCCGGCCCGGCCGGCCCGCGGTCACCCTGGTCGCCCTTCGGCCCCTGCGGCCCCTGGTCGCCCTTCGGTCCCTGATCGCCCCGGTCACCCTGCGGCCCCTGGTCACCCCTCGGTCCCTGCCCGCCACTGTGCCGCGAGCCGGCGATGTCCTGGCTGACACCCTTGGTCAGGCTCTGCTGAAGAGTGGCGCTGAGGTTGTTGCTTGCGACGGAATGGTCAGCAAGCTTGCTGTGGGTCACGGACCCGTTGATCAGGTTCTTGCCGTTGAGCAGCTGTGACACCTGAGCTCCGGCGACGCCGCCCAGCGACACGAAGAGCGCTATGGCCGCAACAATCATCGCCCCCGACGGACGCGAGAACTTCTTCATCGATACATCCCCCTGATTGGTAACTGTGACTTACTTGGGCCGCCACCCTACACGAATTCGGCCCGGGCATCCGAATTTCTCCACAAGGGCGGCCGGTGTACAACCGAGCGAGGGGCGAAGCTGCAGTGGGTCGTGCCGCTGACGCTCGCAGTTTCGAGCCGCACTTTGGCCGGGCAGAGGCGTCTGTGAGGTTAAAAGCAGCACGTGTTCACATAGTCGGCCGTGTTCCCGGATCGCCAGGTCTGGGAAGCGGGGAACCCACCGAGGCGATCCTTGCCTCATGGGGCGAGTCGCCGTCATCACGACGGCGTAGCGCAACCTCTTTCAGCGCGAGCCCGTCAGCTAACCCCGTAGGCAGTGGAAGAGAAAGGCAGGTGCCTGCGTGGCTTGGGCATCCGATGAGGCCAATGAGGTAGCCGTGATCCAGCTCGAACCGGGCGCGATGCGCTTCGGCATCGCGAGGCTGCTCGCCGAGGTGGTCGATGCCCTGGAGGCGGAGTTGGACGTGCTCGTGGAGAGCGCCCGGGACCGCGTCATGGCGCGAATACAGGCGACGAGCGGCCGAGCGTCAACCGAGATTCACGAGGGCGTGCGCAGGGGTGCGTCGGCCGCGGCGCGCGATGCGCTCGCGCGGTTGCGCTCGCAAGCCCGGCTACCGCAGCAGGAGCTGCTGCCCGAGCTGGTCGAGCTCGCCCGGCTTTGCGCGGACGCGCGCTGCGAGCTGGCGGAGCTCGCCGATGGTTGGCTCGTCGGCCAGGAGGTCTTCTGGGACCGTTTTCAGGCGGTCGCGGAGCAAACACTGATCGACAAGGCGCTCTGCTGGGAGGTGGTCAAGGCCGGGCGGGCCCGTCTCAGCGGGAATGCGACCCGCCTGAGCGAGCTGTTCCGCAGGGCGTACGAGCACGAGCTCGCAGGGGTCACGGAGCTCGACGACACCTCCGATCTGCGCGCGGTCCTGCGGGTGCTCCAGGGCCAGTGGGTGGAGCCGAGCGAGCTCGGATACGACCTTGCAGCTCATCACGTCGCGGTGATCGTGGACTCCGCAGCATCGCTGGACGATCTGGTACTCCGCAGCGGGTGGCAGCTCCTCCGCGTGCGCGCACCGAGCGGCGAGCTGTGGGGGTGGCTTGGCACAAGGACCAGAATCGCCGAGGACGACATCGACGCGCTGCTGGCATCGCAGCGTGACGCCCATGCCACGGTCGCGTTCGGCGAGCCCGCCGAAGGCATCGCGGGCTTCGCGACCAGCCACCAGCAGGCGCTGGAAGCCCGAGCAGTCGCGGCCGCGGCCGGCCAGACCGCGATCCGCTTCGGCGATTGCCGCCTGCTGATCGCGGTATTGCGCGACGACGAGCTCGCGAAGGGGTTGATCGAGCGCGAGCTCGGCGACCTCGATCGTCCGGGCGAGCGGATGCACGAACTGCGGGAGACGCTGCGTACCTACCTTGAGCACAGCCAGAGTGTCTCGGCGACGGCGGCGCTGCGCCGGCACGACCGCAAGACGATCGAGCGGCAGCTGCGCGCCGCCGAGGAGCTCATCAACCACCGCGCCAGCGATCGGCCAGATGACGTTCTGGTCGCCCTGCGAGTGGCGGAGATATTGCGTAACGGTGACCGACATATTGCCGAACGGTGACCAGGCGCCCTGAGCCAATGGCGCTCCGAGCCCGGCCCCTCCGGCGGCGGTCCCCGTTTTGGGCCACAGCCGCCCCACGTTGCCCCTAGTCAAAGCCCCGTTAACAGGACTAACTTCGGGATCAGTGCCGACCGCGACCGTGCAAGTGCAACCCGGTCGGCCTTTTCCCTGTCAAACGAACGGGAGGTGACATGTGGCGATGAACAACGTCACTCACCAATCGATCGCTGCGCTCTGCGCACGTCGGAAGTCAGTAGGAAGCAGGCTCAGCAAGACACTCGCCGTTGCGGCGACGTCGCTCACCGCGACGTTCCTGCTGGCGGGAGGCGGACAGGCCTCGGCGGCGATGCTCGCGGGCGCCGGCACCACGTCGACCGCCGGTTCATGCGTTGGCGGCACCGTCGATACCCAGGCGCCGGGCGCGACCCCGCCCGGTCAGCTGCCCGGTGCGCCGCCGACCGGCGGCGGCGGCGTCCAGGGCTCAGGCCAGAACCCGATGTGCTATGGGACGATGTTCCCGAACCTGCCCGCGTTCCACTATTCCGACCAGGCCTCGGCGGATCTCGCGGCCGCGATGGTGAACCCCAACCCGGATCCGCCCGGAGTCGATCGCGGGACCGCCGATGACAACCCGAACCTGCCCTCGGAGTACACCTACCTCGGGCAGTTCATCGACCACAACCTGGACTTCGACGAGACCAACCAGCCGACGGCCAACGTGGACGCGAGCGGGCTCACCAACTACGAGAGCTTCCGCTTCAACCTCAACAACGTCTTCGGCGGCGGCCCCTCTGTGGATCCGCAGCTGTACGCGGCCGACGGCAAGCACCTGCTCGTACAAGGGACGATCGGCACCCCGCAGGCGGACGGTCTGCCGACAATCACCGGCACCGCCTCTGGTGCCTTCGACCTCTCCCGCGACCCCACCACCGGCGTCGCGAACCTGGTCGAGCCGCGTGATGATGAGAACCAGATCATCTCGCAGATCGCTGCCTCGTTCGTCGCCTTCTACAACAAGTTCATCGACCA
>Ga0123356_10003229_pt1 | contig 17133 bp, 16 predicted proteins | sample TergutEmb28metaG_2_FD_92546 | JGI IMG/M metagenome (GOLD analysis project Ga0123356, IMG submission 92546) | Embiratermes neotenicus P3 segment gut microbial communities from Petit-Saut dam, French Guiana - Emb289 P3 | ecosystem: Host-associated > Arthropoda: Insects > Digestive system > Gut ...
GCTGATTTGATAGGTGCCGGAGCAGGCAGCATTTTAGTTATTTCGTTTTTGGATCAGCTTGGAATGTTTAGAGTGATTATACTTATATGCATGCTTCCATTGATTGTTTCAGCTGTTTTGCCATGTAGCAGCAAAATACTTAAAACCTTTCAGTATATTGCACCTGTTTTAATTGCCGCATGTATGTTTATACCGTCTCAAACGATCAGCAAAATCGAGACAAACTTTCATGCGCTATTAAACAATACGGGTAAAACATACGGAGAAATGCAAAAGTCCGGATTAGAACCGGATATCGTGTTTTCCCGTTGGGACTCTTTTGCCCGCACTGATTTGATTAGCCTTGGAAACATTCCGCAACTGAAAATCCTAACGATAGACGGCTCGGCAAATGCACCAATGTACGAGTTTGACGGCAATGTCGATGATCTTGACCATATAAAACCAAATACGGGTTTTGTCCCCTTTGCGATAGCAGAGTGCAATGATGCGCTCATAATCGGAGCAGGCGGAGGTCGTGGTGTTTTGTACGCGCTTGGTGCTGGAAGCCAAAATATAGCTGCTGTCGAAATCAATCCGGCAAGTATAGAAGCCGTGAGAATGTTTGGAGAGTTTAACGGCTTTCTTTATGACAGACCGGAAGTCAGGGTATTTGAGCAAGACGGAAGAAACTTTGCACGAACTACAAATGAACGATTTGACATGATCTTCCTCTCGCTTGTTGTAACAAATACATCACAGGGAGTCGGGTTCGCACTCTCTGAAAACTATGTTCACACTGTTGAAGCCATGGAAGATTATTTACATATCCTAAGCAGCAACGGTAGAATCGCCTTTGTAACTCATGACCAAACTTCTTTACTTAGATTAGCATCAACAGCAGTACAGGCACTTGTTAATAAAGGCATACCTCTCGTTGATACTCCGGACCATATCGCTATGTTTTCTCAAATAACAGATGATGGTGAAGATAATGTGCAGATGATCGCTCCAGTTATCGTTATCAAAAATCATCCATTCAGTGAAGAAGACAGCAGGATACTTGAGCAGGAGGTATTCAGCAGAAACCACTCCCCTCTTCATATTCCTCACCGATTTGAATGGGATTCTTTTGAACAGATCAAAGACGGGCAACTCTCTTTTAGTGAGTTCATCAGAAGCTATGACGAGAGAGTCGGTCCCGTTACCGACAAAAGTCCATACTTTTTCCACTTTGAAAAAGGCATTCCTTCTGTGTTGCTGATAATTCTGATTCTTAGCTTTTCCGGTGCTCTTGTTTTGGCGGCTACTCAGTTTCGAAAAAAAGAAAACCTTAGGACATCTGTTTATTTCGGATTACTTGGTATGGGGTTTATGATGATACAAATCCCACTAATCCAGATGTTCATATTATACTTAGGTCATCCGACTTTGGCTTTTTCTTATATCCTTGCATCAATGCTGATAGGGTGTGGAATAGGAGGATTTCTGAACAGCCGAAGGGTTTTTCGAAAAACGATTGGTATTATTTATCCGCCGCCTGTTATTTTGGCTTTAATCTGCCTCGCCGTGTTGTTTTCTTTACAGCTTATTTTCCAAAGCACGGCAGGGTTTAGCAGTATCGCTAAAGTGTTGGTTGCATCTGTTGTTGTTGCGATCCCCAGCTTTTTTATAGGTATGCCCTTCCCCAGAGGGATGGCTCTTTTAGGGCATGTGAGCAGAAATGATGTTGTTCCAATTATGTGGGGAATAAACGGTATCACATCTGTGACAGGCTCGGTGCTATCAATTATTCTTTCTATGACTTTTGGTTTCGACATTGCTTTACTCGCAGGTATAGTAATATATGTTGGAGTTGGTTTTTTCAAAAAAGTTTGACTGTGCTTGAACCTCGGCGACAGTATAAAACACAATCAGATATTGACATTTAAGAGTTTTAACTATATATTTATTTTCTGCGCATTCTGCGACGACGACGACGAGGGGGAGGATAAGTGGCCAAAGAGTTGATTCGCCTTTCGAGCTGTTCGATGGCGTTTGACGGTGACGTTGTTTTAGACAACATTGATCTGTACATAAATGATAAAGAGTTCCTCACATTATTGGGTCCGAGTGGTTGTGGTAAAACGACGACACTTCGGATAATCGGAGGTTTCCTGAAGCCTACTTCGGGAGATGTCTTTTTCGATTCTGTGAGGATTAATGACGTTCCACCGCACAAGCGGGCTGTTAATACTATTTTTCAAAAATATGCACTTTTTACACATCTGAATGTATATGATAATGTCGCATTCGGATTGCGTCTACAACGTAATGATGGTAAGAAGTTAGATAAAAACGAGATACATACGCGTGTAATGGACATGCTTGAAGTCGTCAGCTTAAAAGGTTTCGAAAAGCGCAATGTTTCACTTCTTTCCGGAGGTCAGCAGCAGCGTGTAGCTATCGCCCGGGCACTTGTAAACAAGCCGAAAGTGCTCTTGCTTGATGAACCACTCGGAGCGCTTGACATGCGCCTTCGAAAAGACATGCAAAACGAACTCAAGAGTATCCAACAGGCAACAGGTATCACTTTTATATATGTTACTCACGATCAGGAAGAAGCACTCGCAATGTCCGATACGGTAGTTGTAATGGAAGGCGGCGTCATACAGCAGATCGGTACACCTGAAGATATATATAATGAGCCGAAAAACGCCTTTGTTGCAGACTTTATCGGCGAAAGTAATATAGTTGACGGTATCATGCATTCCGATGGAGTTGTTGAAATATTTGGTAGAAAATACAAGTGTCTGGACGGTGGTTTTGAACCGATGGAGCCTGTGGATGTTGTTATTCGTCCGGAGGATGTTGATATCGTGGCACCGGGAAGAGGTAAACTGACAGGCACTGTGGACAGCGTAACTTTTCGTGGTGTCATGTATGATATTATCGTTGATTTCCATGGCTTCAAGTGGCTCATTCAAACAACTGATCTGAGCCCCGTGGGCACTAAAATTGGAATCAGCATCGACCCGGACGGTATCCATATAATGAAGAAGAGTGCATTTTCGGGAATGTACGGTGACTATAGTTCATACAGTGCAGAATATGATGATATTGGCGATGTTGATCATGAGTTTGAGCACGAGGATGAAGAGGATGAAATCTAGACTCTTTACAATTCCATATATTGTTTGGATGGGGATTTTCGTTGTTGCTCCAATCCTTTTTGTCGTTTTCTATGCGTTTACTACAGCCGATGGCTCTCTTACATTACAGAATTTTGCGGCAATGGGAAGATTCACAACAGTTTTTATACGTTCCTTTTGGCTTGCATTCATATCTACGATCATTTGCATTCTGATTGGTTACCCAATTGCATATATTCTCTCAAGGGAAGGATTAAGAATGCAGAGGCTCATGATCATGTTGATCGTATTGCCAATGTGGATGAATTTCCTGCTGAGAACATATGCATGGATGTCTATCCTCGAAAACACAGGACTTTTAAATCGTTTCCTTACTTTCCTTGGGTTGCCGACTCTTAGTATAATCAACACTCCAACAGCTGTTGTGATCGGTATGGTATATAACTTTTTACCCTTTATGATATTACCCGTATACTCGGTCATAGTTAAAATCGACCGGAGCCTTTATGAAGCAGCTCAGGATTTAGGAGCAAACACGATTTCTGTATTCCAAAAAGTTGTGTTCCCGATGAGTTTGCCCGGGGTGCTCTCAGGAGTGATGATGGTTTTTGTACCGGCAGTTTCGACTTTTGTTATAACACAGCTTCTGGGCGGCGGTATGGTCATGATGCTCGGAGATCTTATTGAAATGCAGTTTCTCGGCACAGCATACAATCCGCAACTCGGCTCCGCGATAGCTCTGGTAATGATGCTGATAGTGATTCTCTTTATGTATGTAATGAACCGCTTCGGTGCCGGCGAAGAAAAGGCGGTGGGTGCATGAATACTGCTGTATCTACCGCTATTAAAAGACCCGGGATCGTCGGGAGGACGTATACGGCACTCATCTTGCTGTTCCTTTATGCTCCGATTTTTATCCTTATTACATTTTCTTTTAACAACAGCAGAAGCCGCACTGTATGGACAGGATTTACTTTTGACTGGTACAGGTCGCTGATTGTTGACAGTTCGATAATGAACGCCTTCTACACAACATTGATCATTGCTCTTATTTCGGCAATTGTTGCGACAATCGCAGGCACATTTGCCGCAGTCGGATTCCACAATATGCGCAGACGGTGGCGAACACCACTTTTGCACATCAACAACATCCCAATGATGAATGCGGACATCGCAACCGGTGTATCGCTTAGCCTGCTCTTTATTTCACTTAGCAGTATTTTAAAGTTTAATCTCGGGTTTGGCACATTACTCCTTGCGCATATAACATTTAACATCCCTTATGTTGTACTCTCCATCATGCCAAAGCTAAGACAACTCGATAACAATCTTGTTGATGCGGCTTGCGACCTTGGTTGCACATGGATGCAAGCCTTTTGGAAAGTTATTGTACCTGAGATCATGCCGGGGATCATAAATGGTTTGATCATTGCATTTACCCTGTCGATCGATGATTTTGTGATAAGTTACTTTACTGCCGGTGGTAATATAATGACACTGCCTATGCAAATATTTGCAATGACTCGCAGACGCATCAGTCCGGAAATAAATGCCTTATCAACGATACTTTTCCTGACGGTACTTGCGCTGCTAATAATCATCAACATCAGAGAAGCAAGACAAGAAGATAAGCAGAAAAAAAGCGCAAAAGCGCTAAGCAGATAATATTTAGGACATTTTATTCAGAGGAGCGAGAAAATGAGAAGAATAGTAATTGTTTTATTGGTTCTGTGCCTGATTCTGCCGACGGCGGCATTCGGATGCGGACAAAGGGCCGGTTCAAACGGTGTAGTAAACGTACACAACTGGGGTGAGTATATCGACGAATCTATTTTCCGTATTTTTGAACGGGAAACCGGTATAAAAGTGAATTACTCTACATTCGAAACTAACGAAGCATTGTATTCACTGATGAGGCGCGGCGGTGCAAATATCGATGTCATCATCCCGTCTGACTATATGATTGCCAGAATGATCGAAGAAGACATGCTTGCAGAGCTTGATTTTTCAAATATACCGAACTTTTCTTTGATCGATGAACGCTATAAAGGTCTTGGTTATGATCCTGATGATCGGTTTTCCGTTGCATACATGACCGGAACAGTAGGACTCATCTACAACTCGGCTAAGGTATCCGGCCCGGTCACAAGCTGGAGTACACTCTTTGATGCGCAATACACAGGGCAAATACTGATGTTTGACAACCCTCGCGATGCGTTTGGTATAGCGCTTAAATATCTTGGGTATAGTCTCAATACCACGGACGAAAACGAAATACGTGAGGCATTCGACCTGCTCGTTATACAAAAGCCAGTTCTCCAAGCGTATGTAATGGATCAGATTTTCCCTAAACTCGAGTCAGGTGAAGCATGGATCGGTCCATATTATGCAGGAGACTATCTGGCTATGGCAGAAAATAATCCGGACTTAAGCTTCGCACGTCCTGTTGAGGGTACTAACTTTTTCGTAGATGCAATGTGTATCCCAAAGGATGCGGCGAATAAAACAAATGCAGAGATTTTTATAGACTTTATATCACGAACAGACATAGCTATGAAGAACATGGATTACATCTATTATGCATCAGCTAACTATGAGGCAGCGGCGTTGTTTGCCGATGAGTTGGATGCTGAGGACTATGCAGTCATGTTTGCCAGTGATGAGGTACTCGCAAATAGTGAGGTTTACTACCATCTTCCCAGACACATTCTGGAATTATACGATGAGCTCTGGGTTGAGTTGAAGAGGTAAGGAGGAATACCATGAAATATTTGTCTTTTGGTGAAATAATGCTTAGGCTTAAGCCGCCCGGTGTGGAACGTTTCTTTCAAAGTTCCTTATTTGAAGCAACATTTGGCGGTGGTGAAGCGAATGTCGCTGTGTCACTAGCTAATTACGGATGTGATTCGGTTTATCTGACAGTCCTACCGAAAAACCAACTGGGAGACGCTTGTTTACAAGAGCTCCGTCGTTGGGGTGTGGATGTCAGTCGTATACTTAAAGGATCCGGTCGCATGGGAGTTTATTATCTTGAAGGCGGAGCAAACCAACTTCCCAGTAAAGTTATTTACGACCGTGCTGATTCCGCCATCGCTCTTGCAAAGCCCGGGGATATCGACTGGGATGCTGCTTTTGACGGTATCGACTGGTTTCATATAACAGGCATAACGCCTGCAATCAGTGCGACTGCTATGGAGCTCTCATTAGAGAGTGTAAAAGAAGCAAAAAAACGCGATATAAAAGTATCGTGCGACCTCAACTTCCGCAACAATCTTTGGAAGTATGGTAAGGCCGCACCTGAAGTGATGACTATTCTAGCTGAGTATGTCGATGTGGCGATCGCCAACGAAGAGGATGTGCAGAAATCGCTTGGAATAACTGCCGACGTCGAAGTTGAGCATGGAAATCTTGACCGTGCGAAATACAAGGTCTTGTCCGATGAAGTTCTTGCCAGATACCCGAACATGAAGATGATTGCTATAACCCTGCGGGAAAGCAAAAGCGCAGACAGTAACGGGTGGGCGGCGTGCCTCAATGACAGAAAATCATTCTATGAAAGTAAGTACTACGAAATAAACGACATTATTGACAGGGTCGGCGGAGGTGACGCTTTTTCTGCAGGATTGGTTTATGGTTTGAATAATTATACCAATCATCAGCAAGCACTGGAATTTGCTGTCGCAGCCAGTTGTCTGAAACACTCGATCAGCGGTGATTTCAATCGTGTTAGTGTTTCAGACGTTGAGAAACTCATGGGCGGTGACGGAAGCGGTCGTGTGCTTCGGTAGAGTTGATCTATCACCGGGCTCTGGATCGTCTGTCTTTTGCTAGTGTTATGGTCTTCGTGTTTTCCATTGTGCAAATTGCCTCGATTTCTATCGGGGCATTTTTTGGTAGTCCTGCAACTTCAATTGTCGAACGTGCAGGCGGGATATCGGGGAAAAATTCTGTATAAGCTGCATTCATTTCTGTAAAATCGTCCATTCTTACCAGGAACACTGTCAACTTGACTGCATTTTGAAGCGAAGTGCCGGCTTCTTTTGCAATCGCATCAAGGTTATTCAGGCAGCAGCGTGCTTGCTCGCCGATGGTGCCCGGGAACTCACCGGTTTCCATATCAATCGGTAGTTGACCGGAAATAAATAGAAAATCTCCGCTCCTCATGGCCTGTGAATAAGGACCCACCGCTGCGGGAGCCTTATCTGTACTTACTTGGATTCTGTTACTCATAACTATTGTCCTTCCTTATTATTATTTGGGGAACATGAACACCTGCTCGAGCTTTGGTTGTGCTCCTGTTTCGGGGTCCATTTCCATTATCATTATGTCCTTCATATATTCGTTCCATCTGTCAACAACTTCGCTTTCAGCTTGTGTTTTAGCAGCATGGTTTATACCCTTTGCACATTCATAATAGCCAAACAGCTCATTACCGGTCAGCCATATGCTGTAGTTTTGGATACCTGCTTCGGTAAGCACGTTACTCAGCTCCGGCCATATTTCATCGTGCCTTTTTATATACTCTTCTTTTTTGCCGTCGTGTATCCTGGCTTTCCACGCATATCGTTCCATTGTGTATCCTCCGTTTCTGTTCGCTACTGCGTATAATCAAACTCCATGTTATAGATACTTATTGTATCTCCGTCTTCTATTCCCATATCTTCAAGACGTTTATATACTTCAGCGTTACGCAGGACTCTGTCGAAGTACATCCTCGATTCGTAATCATCAAAGTTTACATTTTTCATCAGCCGTTCGATCCATTCGCCCTCGATAGTCCATACATCGTCGAAGTTTTCGATAACCAGTTCCTCCGGGCTTCCTTTCATTTGGGGTTTTGGTATATAATCGGCTTCGAATACCGTGATCGGAGGAAGTCTATACAGCTCAACTGCTGTGGCGTTTATTAGCTCTTTTACGCCGGTGTTTGCTGCGGCTGAAATTTTATAGAGTTTATACCCTTTTTCGTTAATGTAGTTAACGAATTTTTTTATCTGTTCTTCGTCCTGCGCAACATCGATTTTGTTTGCGGCTACGATTTGCGGACGCTCTGCAAGCTTCGGATTATATCTCTTAAGCTCTTCATTAATAGTATTAAAGTCTTCTATAGGGTCTCGCCCTTCGCTTCCGGATATATCAACAATATGAATGATCAGACGACAGCGGTCAATATGCCGTAAAAACTCATGCCCCAGTCCTGCTCCCTCCGAAGCACCTTCGATTATACCCGGAATATCTGCCAGAACAAATGAGTTTTCTTCTCCCACATAAACAACACCAAGATTTGGAAAAAGCGTTGTAAAATGGTAATCGGCGATTTTAGGGTGAGCTTTTGATACGACTGACAGCAATGTAGATTTCCCGACATTAGGATATCCGACAAGTCCAACGTCTGCGAGGAGTTTCAGTTCAAGGATTACCTCAAGCTCATCGCCATTGAGTCCGGCTTTTGCAAACCTTGGCGCCTGGCGTGTCGGTGTCGCAAAATGTTTGTTTCCCCAACCTCCATTACCGCCTCTTGCCAGTTTGAAGCTTTCTATTCCTGACATATCGACAATGATTGTATCGCTTTCTTTATCTCTAATGACCGTTCCTGTCGGAACTCGAATTACGAGATCCTTTCCATCCTTGCCTTTTTTATTCTTACCGGAGCCGTCAATGCCATTACCCGCTGCATATTTTCTTTTATATCGAAAATCCATTAGCGTTGACATATTTGTATCAACGTTTATGATTATACTTCCCCCGCGACCACCGTCTCCCCCGTCGGGTCCTCCGGCTGCTATGTATTTTTCACGGTGGAAGGATACACAGCCGTTGCCGCCCTTGCCTGCTTTCACCGTTATTTCTGCCTTATCTACGAACACTTTTATCTCCTCTTTTGCTTATTCTTCGTAAACTGCCGGTGGGTTCCTTTTGTGCTCGCTGATTTTATGATAATTAGCGATGATTTGCATATCTTCCGGCGCACAGACTCCGCTTTGCAGATACTCATCAATTGCTTTGTATGAGACACCCATATCTTCTTCGTCTGTCTGTCCATCATAGAGTCCTGCTGACGGTACTTTGTTGATTATCCGTTTTGGAACGTCGAAGTGAGTAAGGAACTTACGTATTTCAGTTACTGTAAGATCGGCGATCGGATTAAAATCAAACGCACCGTCTCCCCACTTTGTAAAGTAGCCCATGTACCGTTCGCTTTTGTTTCCGGTTCCTGCCACGAGTCTGTTTTCGGTCGATGCAACCGCATAAAGCGTTGTCATCCTTAGACGTGGTGCAATATTCGATTCGGCTGCCTTGGTTATCTCTATTGATTCAGTTAATGATTTACCCAGCACTTCTGCTGTTTTTGTCAAGTCTACCATACGTTTTTCGATCCTGAAAAGCTTTGATATCATCATTGCATCAGTCATGTCGTCGCCGTAATTACATTTTGAGGAACATGGCATAATAAGACCTAAGGTATTTTCACAGGCAAGCTTACACAGTATCCCGACAAGTGCGGAGTCCTTGCCGCCGCTGTTACCGAAAACGATTCCGGTTGCTCCCGATTCTTCAAGTTGCTTTCGAATGAATTCGACACGTTTTGTAGTTTCATTTTTATAGTCACGCATGGTTTCACCTCGCTCTGTTGCAGCATCTACTATGATAAGACGATGTTGTGCAGTTCATTTAAGTCGTCGATCTCACCAACCACTCCGACAAGAAGAAACAAGTCGGTAATCGGCTCTTGCAGCCATTCTTTAAGAAATGTCACTTTTTCTATTTCACCGGTGCTTCGCACATGCATTCGCGGTCCTGTGCATCTGTGCATTTCATCTCCTATATGTATATGCATTTCGTCAGCATATGATATCGGCACATCTTCATCTATTATCTCGTTTACCTGTTCTTCAAGCAGTTCAAAGTCGATCTCGGGTTTAACTACAAAACTAAGGATAAATCCACTTCGTACGTCTGCGTGTTCATACTGGTGATAGTCAACACCTTGTTTTTCCAAACAAAACTCACAAATGTCTTCAGCAGTATGCACCCTTAGTCTCGATGAAACGGATTTAAACACAATGTCTGTGATTTCCTGAGGTCTTGGTCCGAAGAGTGTTGGTCTTGTGATTATTACTTCTTCTCCGATGCCTATTAGCAGGTGTGCATTGCGACCAAGTTGGTCGTATATCAAGTCGAAGTGCTCAACTATAACTCTTTTGCCTTTACTGACAGCAATTAGGATCGCTTCAGCCAGTTCATGCAGTTGCACGAATGCTGATTCAAATCTTATGTCTACGTGATATGTATGCGCTGTGTAAAAGCCTGTATCTTCTATGTTAAGCAGCGGCAGGGGGCGTACGTTGACGCCTTCGTCATCATTTGTCAGTTCAAGTCCGGGGAACATGCCTTTGATTATCATGCTTTTTCCGCTTCCGGCAACTCCCATAAGTCCTACTATTTTATCAAACGGACTCAGGTATTGCTGTGCTATCTGCATACCGAGGTCTGCCATGCGTTCGTTGCCGCGTGGTGCGAAAAAGATGCTGTACAGATGGCTTTTTTGCATTCTTGCTGAATATGGCATATTGTGCCTCCTTAGATATCAAACTCTAAACTTAGAAGTGGGGCGTGTTGTTGAGCACCGTAGACGTCGGTTTCGCCAAGGTCTCCGGAGCATAGTGGGCGCTTTATCGTTGCTTTGATGGCTTTTGCGGGGTCAAATGCGACGATTTTTATGATTTTATCCGGTGTTACATTGTATAGTTTACAAATCAAGTCTTCGTTGATGAAACCGCCTTGTTTTACTCGTTCGTAGTCTTTGAATTCATTGAAAATGATATCCAGCGTCAACTCGTAAGGTCCTGAGTTTTTGCTGCGTATAACACTCGCTATATCTGTAAGTTTTGTTTTCATATTACTCCTAACTTTGCGGTATGACTCAAGCTATTAATGTCTATACATAAATATACCAGAGGAGCAAAAAATGTCAACTTTAATGGAAAAAAGCCGCAGCCAAAACGGTTACGACTTTTTTGTTAAAGAGTATGTACTTTTTTCCGATTGTTATGTGGCAATGTCGTGCTGACCTGTTATCAACTCATCAATTGATGTTGTTTCTTGTTTTCTCTTGCTTATACTATCGTATATATTTTTGATTGTTTCCTGTGCAATGGTCGGTTGTTTATCTTTAACCAAGTCATTCTTCCTAGATAGGTTTATACTTTCAATACCTCTTGTATCGGCCGGTCTATGACTTCTTAAGTTGTGTGCCTGTTTGCGTGCTTCTGCTCTTCGGTCTTTTCTTCTTCGTTCTCTCGCCCGTCTTCTTTCTTTCTCATCATCGCCTGAAGGTTGTTCTTTGAGCATAACAACCACAAATAGTAGTTGAGGATTTTGATCTGATAAAAAGCGCATTTCTTCTATTGAAACTTCTTCACCCAACATTATACGCCGAGCAATCTCCATAACCATTCCAAACAAATCCGATGTCTCATGACTATCCTTCAATAAAAGAATATATAAAAGTTCCATCCGTTTGGTTTCGGATGCTACACGCATCCATTCAGAAAACTGCTGCAACAAATGATTGATTTCATATCTTATCGCTTGTGCATCGTCAATAGCATTATTCGGATTAATCGGTATGTCAATAATCGATGCATTATTTTGCCGTGCCTCGGGCATAGTCGGCGTGTCACTCGTTGCCGGGGGTACATACCTTGGAAGTATATTTGTGTTTGTGTTAATACCAGTATTGATTTGCATAATACTCACATCCTTGCTTAGCATCGGCAAACCACATTGTAGATTATGAGGAGCCTTCTTATGCTAAAATAATCGGAATCCATCCTGTATGTATAATATCGGTATGCTTTTCAACAACTTTAGCACATTTTAACAGAATTTTCATCATTTATTCAAATTTTGTTCACTATTGTACATTTTTTATCTTTATCTTATTCATTATTTGTTCATTATTACCTGCTTTTATTACAGTTTATTCATTGTTCGCTCATTGTTTGTTCATTTTTCCTGCGGTGATAAGCAAGATAGTATCGTAAAAAAGCTCTGCGAAAACGCAGAGCTAATAGAAGTCTCGATGAGCATTTTGAAAACTACAATGGCAGACATACATGCTCGGAGTATGATTAGGGGAACTTGTAGGAGAAGAGATATGGAGTAGCCAATCAACTACAACTCAATGTAGTCTATTGGGAACACGGAGGTTGGGTCGGCTACTAGTAATAGGTGGTAGACGCTGAATTCGTAGACTTCGCCTGCTTTGAAGTCGCTTGGTGAGTATGGGAATGCTAGATTGCCTGCTGTTGCGCGGCGTCCTTCGTAGCCGTAGTGCAGCATTGTTGAGCGTGCTGTTGCGCATATCGTGTTTGCCAGTTCCTGTGTTTCAGCAACTGCTTCAATAATGATCCCGAACTCGTGGGATTGTGAGGTTTCCCTTAGTGGTTCGAGCTTGCCCATCACTCCGTCACGTCCATAGATGATGAAGTTCAGGCTGTACTTTAAGTTTTTGTCTTTGAAGTTATCTGCTACCCGTTCTTTGACTCCTTCTATGATAATGTCGATCTTCAACATCATTATCGGGTCTCGTGTACCGGCTATGGAGACGGTGCGGTATCCGATTTTTCTTGCTCCTTCAAGCTTTAGGGAGTATGTCTCGCTTGGTATGAACTTGCTGCCGCTGACACGTACTGTGTTTTCGGTTTCCTGCTCAAACTTTGTTTCAGTTAAGTCAAGATGTCCGCCCGGTCCAGGTAGTATACAGGGGTCGGTTTTTTCGTATAGGGTGTGAGCTGCGACCGATACTGTTGTACATTTACGTGTCGGGCTGAGTGGTTCTATACGGAAGTAATCCTCGCCGATGTAGCCGAACATGCAGTCGGAGCCGCTGCCCGGTATTGCACAGATCGCTGCACATTCGAGGATTTTTCCAAGATGTGTTGCAAGCCCCATATCGTAGCCTTCTGATACTGCAAGTGCTGCAAAGACTGAGGGGTCGTAAGCGCGTCCGGCAAGAATCACATCTGCTTTGGCTCTGTGTGCTTCGATGAAAGGTGGTACTCCCATTTGTGCTACTATGCGGGTGGTATTATCTATTGCTTCTATTGTCAGTTCAGGTGCAGGATCTAGTGCGGATATATTTCCTGCTTTGAGCTCCTTTATGATTGTATCCTTTGGTATCTCAGCGTGGATGACTGCAAGCTTAAAGTGTAAGTTGTTTTCTTCTGCAATTTCTTCTATTATCTCACGGTTCCAATCGAGATGTGGTTCTCCCCCGCTGCCTCCGGCTGTGCCGATGCTTACGGGAATACCTCTTTCCACACCGGCTTTGATCATGATTTCCAGGTCCCGTTTGACGGCATCTCTGTCTGTGAATGAAACACCCGCGCCGAGATAGTACGGTCCCGGGTCGGTAGAGCCTGCGTCGACTGCTATCAGGTGCGGGTTTCTTTTCATGCCCTCTTCAAAGGATGACATTGGGAATCCGTAGCCGAGGATGGCTGTTGTGGACAGGATTCTGAACTCTTCTTTACTCATATTGACTCCTCTATTAAAGCAGCAAGTTCTGGATCGTCACGTCTCTATGACTGTGCTCGTACCGCTAAGATACGCTGCATTTCGTTGTAAACTACCATGTATCCTTCGTCAACACCCATTCCGGGTTTGGCGAGTATCTGATCCGGCTGTGTTGCCATTGCGAGGTGGACGCAGACTTGTGCAGAGCGGTCAGTTTCGTTGCATGTTCCGCCCTGATATGCACCGATGCCTCGCTCTTTACAATAAAGCACCGCTTCTACTGTGTTTCCAATTCCTCCCAGATCGGGAGTTTTTACCTGTACCATGTGTCCTGCTTTGTTGTCGGCGAAGTATTTTATATCTTCAAGTGTATTGCACCACTCGTCGGCTACTATTTCCACATTGATTCCGCGATCATCGACAACTTTAGTCAACTCACTAAGTGCCAGCATTTGCTTCTCGCGCTCTTCCACGTCCATCGGTCCTTCGATGCGCAGCTTAAACGGGTATGCAGCTTTTTCGAGCCGTGCCAGATAATCTGCCATGACCGACGGATCCAGTCCGAAAACCATAGCGATTGTGCCGTAGACGTCCAGGTGCAATACCGGGCTGTATTCAGGTACGGGGCGCAATGCTATAATGCGGTCACGCAGCCAGCTAATATACTCTTCAAGCAACTCGCCACGCTCACCAAGTTTTGTTCCAACATGATTTACAAGCCCGTGTGGCAACACCTCTGCACCTTTTATTATCATTTTATCGGGGTTATCGTATCTGTTGTCGCCGCTTTGAGTGAAGATAGGCACCATTTTCTTACTTATGGTCGTGCCGTATTCATCTGCTATTACCTCGCACATCATTTTATGCCGGGCTCTTCCTACCGCATCCAAAATGGATTGACTTATACCGTAACGAAGTGCTGTGTGAAGATGCTTACCATCGACTTCCATGGTTTCCAGTTCCGCTGACATCTCGCGAAATGTGGTTATCTCCCTGCCCACCAGGGTCGGTTTAATATGCTTCTCTATAAATGGTATGAAGTTTCCCGCAAGAAACAAAGGATCGCGTCCACCCGCTCCGGAGTACTGCACAGCTGCACAGTCTCCCCAGGCGATCTGTCCGTCGTCTAAACGGAGCATCACGGATATCGACTCACCTGCCATTCGCACGGCAGTGAATCCTTCTGTGACAGGTTCGCCTTTGTATGCCGATCCGTCCGGTTCTGCACCTGCCTTTATAGCACGCTGGTCATCGAAGAAAAATCCTGTCCTCCCGGGAGAGCATATCACATCAACTATTCGCATAAATTTCTCCTTATCGTGGTCTCCCTACAAGATTACCTTTACCGATTGCGTATACATCGTCTATTACCATTTGGAATGATGCGTTTCGTCTTTCGACTTTAGCACGTTCGGCGATTTTGTTTGAATGGAAATCCAGCAATTCCTTACTTAACGGTACCGCTCCGGGAGCAAATATCCGTATGGCTCCATCGTTATCTCTTGCAGGGAGCATCTTTCCTGCGTTGTGTTTGCTTGGTGCAAATGGTACGTCTATGACACCTGCTTGAAACGCTCTCACTGCTCCTTGTGCTATATCACCTTCTCCAAGTTCAAAGCACTTATCTACGATGCAACGGGTTTCTTCGGTTATGATACGTTTTTCCTCGTCTACCTGCGGGTTTTCCAGTGTTTGATCTGCAAGCATCGATATGAGTTGCTTGGTGCAACGCAAGCCTTGTGCGTTTGCTTCCATGGTTGGTATACCCATTGCTTCATGTGGTGTTTTGACTATTATCTTGGTAGCTTTTGCCAGCGCTCCTACTGCACTTCCCCATGATATGACGCCGAAGGCTTTTGCTTCATCGGGTGGGAATCCGCCCATGAATTGGTGTAGTACGGTCGTTACGATCACATCATCATAACCGTATTCTTTAAGGTAAGCCTCTGTGAGTTCTTCAAGTGTTCTTATCGCAGAAACGTCCTGTACAAGGTTTCCGCACTGACCGTATCCGACTGTTATATTTTTAACACCCTGCTCGGCTGCAAGCAAACTCTCGATTATTGCCACTGCATGAGAGATACAGGGTGGTACAAGGGTTCCGGTCAGCGGTCCGAACGGCTCACGGTTTATGCTTATACCCATTTCTTCATATAGACCGGTGAGTCTGTCAACGTACTGCCAATTGCGGATGGTCGATTCGAGCGTTACGTCCTTTGCATACGGGATGTTATATGATATGCCGCCACCTTCATAGCTTGTAAAGCCGCCGGCATAAGATATCTCCGTAAGCAGGCGTGCGTCCGGTGTGCCATGTCTGATTTGAATGGGTATATTTAAGCTCTGGATTAGCGAGCGACAACTGTCAACACCATGGTTGACAGCCGGAAAGCCGTTAAGCATGGATTTGCCTTGACGTACGCTTTCTTCAATGCCGTCCTCTGCTTCTTTATAACGGTTCTGACGAGTGTAGCTGTCGATTGTTGTCGGCAGCAGATCGGCTTCCCCATTATCTTGCAAATAGGTAAGCAACTCAATATGCTCACGAACCAATGCTACTCCTGCACGTGGTTGGATTAGCGTTTCACCACGCTTCTTTGCATCTTTCAGCTTGCGTGAGAATTGCTTTTTTGCAGGAAGCTTTTTGTGGAATTCCATAGCGTCGTCAAGGTCGACACGTGCTCCGGTCGGCCATTGTAAAAGCACTTCTTCGCGTGATGCCATGAACTCGTCTTTTGCAATTTTCTTGTTACATAATTCCATAGCTTACAACTCCTGTATACAAGATTTCATGATTTCTCTTGCGGCGTTTGGTGCATGGGTGCTGAGTAAGCCCATCGCCGCCAGAATGTAGTGTTTATCTAAAAAAAGCTTAGCTTTTTTGGGGCGCAATGATTGAGGCGATGTATCGCTGTAAACGGCGTATGATAAAAGCTCCTTTTGTCTGTTTGTGTTGAGCAGTGCTCCGCCTGTCATAACGATTCTTTTGACATCGCTCAAGTCCTTACCTGTTTGAACGATAGCTCGTCCTGATGTCGTATAGACCTCTTCCCATGACCCTGCGTGGCGTTTAGTTGCTGTTTCGATCGCCATAGCTGCAAGTACGAAGTCAAGGTCAAATTGCTCTTTCGTTTCCGGTAGAGTTTCCGGGTGCTCCGTCAGATAATTTACATGCTCCGATACAGTCTCTTCGGGTAGTTCCGCCAGATTTGCAATCCGGGATATCCCTGTTGCTTCAACGATGCCTGAAACTGAGTATCGCATTCCGATATCTCCCTCTACGGTGCGCTTTGCATATGGTTCGGGCAGTCCTTTGAAAATGACATTTGCTTTGTTTGGAGAGCCTTCTGAAATAGAGTATATATCTGTTGTTGCGCCGCCGACATCGATCGCTATCATGTCTCCTATGTCTGATGCCAGTAGTTCTGTTGCAGTAAGTACCGCTGCTGGAGTTGGCATCAACACCTCGCTGCCAAGACCTTTTGCATGGACGATCCTTTCA